>Ga0209201_1000288_pt1 | contig 74490 bp, 69 predicted proteins | sample AD_UKC055_MetaG_FD_184411 | JGI IMG/M metagenome (GOLD analysis project Ga0209201, IMG submission 184411) | Active sludge microbial communities of municipal wastewater-treating anaerobic digesters from USA - AD_UKC055_MetaG (SPAdes) (version 2) | ecosystem: Engineered > Bioreactor > Anaerobic >...
CCGGACACAACGCCCGTTTTAGTCATTGGCGAGGTAACAAAGTCAAAACTCGACGCATTCAAGGTAACGCTGACAGTTTCTCCGGACAAATCTAACTGACGCTTATCATCAAGTTCACCCGAACAGGAGGTGAACAACATTGCAAACACTACCGCTATAGTAGTTGCAAAAAGATTAAAATATCTCTTTTTCATGTTGAACAAATTTTATGAATATACAATTTTATGAAAAAGAAGCGGGCTAATAAAAATAGTTATGTTAAATATTGTTAAATGCAAAAAAAAAATTTGGAGTTTTCAAAAAATTGTTTATGCAACATAAAAATCAATACGTGTTTGTATAAGTATGTCTAAACTCGTAATACCAATAATAGGTCTTACCGTACTCCTTGTAGGTGCTGTTGGCACGAATGAGCATCGGGTCATTCTTCATACGCTCTAAAGTCTCAACAAAAAGGTCAAATCTCTCTTTCTCTTTGGCAAACTCCTCAGGAAAACGGGCGGCGGCATCGGTGCTTTCGTTAAGCACCAGCACCTGCATATAATACGCAGGCAGTCTGCCTTGCCGGAGAAACGGCATAATAAGGGAGTCGGCGGTATAGATATCACAATCAACCAAAGCCCTGGCAATGTTGACAGTAACGTTGTCATACATAGGATCAGACAAAAGTTTTGACAGACCTGAAGAGAGGAGTTTAGGTTCACGTATAGAATAGGCAAAGAGATGTTCGCCTGTTCCGCTGCCAGGATTATCGGCATCGAGCAAGAGCATTGCCTTTGCTCTCAGCAGGGTTATGTCCGAGTCTGTCTCTTCTTCGTTACAGCCCACCTGAAGAGCTTTTTCATATTGACCTTTTGACAGATACCGTTCTATCCTGAGCTTGCGGTGCAGGTTTTCATCGGTGTTCCCAAGAAACGCAGCCAAACAGAAAAGCAGCGTCATAATCAACAGATTATCTGAAATCTTACGCGGATTGTCAGGGGTGTTTGAGCGGACAGAAAAAGATTTTATTACAGAGAATATAAATATGGCAGCAACAAAGCAAACCGATATAATCCACTCTTTCCCTGACTGTCCGAAAAACCGGTTGCCGTCATAACCGGTAAATGCACCCAGCATAAAAGCCGATAAGGTATAGTTGGCGGCATAAAGTCCGTTGCGGAACTTGAAAATGGAATTTATAATAGGTACAGGCAGTAAAACTAAAAATATAAGCAATACCGAGACAAAAAAACAGGCATAAGAGCTTGATCTGTCACTTGACAATGTTGTCATAGCAGCAGACATTAGGTCTCGTTGGAAAAACATGAGCCAAGATAATGTGAAGGTCAAAAATATGACCAGACACATTATGCGAATACCTTTGCTTTCTCTATTTTCCATCAGAATCCGACTTTTTCAGTACAAGCGCAGTCCTTGAAGGCAGATAAAGTTTGAGCCACTCCTTGCCATGCTTTTCGTACAGCTTATCGTGTATTGTAAAATGTTCTTGGCTGTCATCAACACGACCAAAACCTCCGAACTCGCTGCTGTCACTGTTTAACTGAATAAGATATTTTCCGGCCGGTACCAGAAAACCGTAATCTGTAAATGACTTTGAAGGATTGAAATTAAAAACGAATACCAGATCATCGCGTCCGAATGCCAATACCTGATCGCCGTCATTGTGCCAATATTCAACTACTTTATTCCGTTGAAAATTCTTCTTTGAACCAATAAGATTAATCATGGCTCTGTCGAAATCGCCTAACCAGCAATATGCCAACAGCTTATTATCGACAAGGCTCCACTGACGTCTGGCATATTTGTAGCTCCAACCGTTTCCTTCACGAGGAAAATCTATCCATTCGGGATGACCGAATTCGTTGCCCATGAAGTTGAGATATCCGCCGTTTATGGTCGAAACGGTCACCAGCCGTATCATCTTGTGCAGAGCTATACCCCTCAAAATTGTATCATTCACGGCATCCTTGGAGAAATGCCAGTACATATCGGCATCGCACAAACGGAAAATTACGGTTTTGTCACCCACCAAGGCCTGGTCATGACTCTCAACATATGAAATGGTCTTTTCATCGGAGCGACGGTTGGTAACTTCCCAAAAAATTCCGGCCATAGACCAGTCTTCATCCTTCTTCTCCTTGATGATTTTTATCCAATAGTCCGGTATGTTCATAGCCATACGGTAGTCGAAGCCCATCCCCCCATCCTTAAAAGGTGCGGCCAGACCGGGCATTCCGCTGACCTCTTCGGCTATGGTTATGGCATTTGGTCTAAACTCGTGAATGAGCTTGTTGGCAAGGGTCAGGTATGCTATAGCTTCATCATCCTGATGGCCGTTAAAGTAGTCGTCATAATTGCAGAAGGCCTCGCCCAGCCCATGGCTGTAGTAGAGCATCGAAGTGACTCCGTCAAAACGGAATCCGTCAAAACGGAACTCCTCCAACCAGTAGCGACAATTGGAAAGCAGGAAATGGAGCACCTGATATTTGCCGTAATCGAAGCAGAGAGAATCCCATGCCGAATGTTCACGTCTGTCACCCGCAAGGAAATACTGGTTGGGATCACCCGCCAGATTGCCAAGCCCCTCATTTTCGTTCTTGACTGCATGTGAATGCACCAAATCCATTATTACCGATATACCCATACCATGTGCAGCGTCAATAAGCTCCTTCAACTCCTCGGGAGTGCCGAAACGTGATGAGGGGGCAAAGAAATTGGATACATGGTAACCAAAGCTGCCGTAATAAGGATGTTCCTGAATTGCCATTACCTGTATGCAGTTATAGCCGGCCTCCTTAACACGCGGAAGGATCTTTTCTCTGAATTCAACATATGTCCCCACCGACTCCTTTTCCTGAGCCATACCGACATGGCACTCATAGATTAAAAGAGGCGATCTGTTTGGTTTGAATCTCTTATTTGTCTTGAACTTAAAATCGTTCTTAGGATCCCACACCTGAGCCGAAAATATTTTTGTGCCATGGTCCTGTACCACTCTTTGACACCAGGCCGGGATACGGTCACCCTGCCCTCCGTCCCACTTGACACGCATTTTATAATGCTGTCCATGCTTGAGTAGATTGTAAGGCATGTGTACCTCCCAATCACCATTGTCGTTCAGGCGCTGCAGTCTGTATGCATCCTGTTCCTGCCAATCGTTAAAATCGCCCACAAGGAAAATATCGGTAGCGTTAGGGGCCCACTCGCGGAACACCCAGCCTTTATCCTCTTTATGCAAACCATAATACTTGTGGCCTTGGGCAAAATCGGAGAGCTTACATTTCCCGCCCGTTAATTGGTTCTCGCGCCATACTGCATAGTTATGACGGCCTTCAATAGCGTGGCTGTACGGTGAGAGCCACGGATCATTTTTTATTAATTTCAACATGACTTCCTAATTTTAATTATAAGTTTCCGGATTCCGTTCTCCGTTATAGACGGAGCATGTCCTTCGCCCGGGATATTCATATTCCGCAATTCTGTCTAATGTGTCGAGTATCATTGTCGTCAATAGATTATTGTTCTTATATTCTTTCCCGATTTGTCACGAACGGTGAATGTTCCGGTCCTTAAACCATCCTTAAATTCTCCTTCAAGGCGTGTACCGTCGGCCTCTTCGATTATGCCTTTACCGTCCACCACGCCGTCGGTAAACCCTCCTTTGTATTTGCTGCCGTCCGACAGGCTCATAGAGCCCTCACCCCACGGTTTGTCATTCTGCCATTCGCCATAGTAGCTGTCTCCGTTAGCCCATTTCATCTGACCTGTACCCTGACGGCGGTTCTCATTCCATTCGCCGTCATATCGGGAGCCGTCGGCCCAAATGAAGACACCTTTGCCATCGGCCATACCATTCCTCAGAGAACCTTCATACCTGTCACCATTGGCAAAAGAGTATTTTCCGCTGCCGGTAATCTTGCCGTCCCGGAACTGTCCGCGGTAAGAGTCACCCGAAGCAAACCGGCACTCGCCGTTACCGTTCTCCCTGTCGTTTTTCCAGCCGCCCTTGTATGAATAATCCGCAGATGAATACTCGCCCTGACCCTCTTTCAAACCTTTGGACCATGAGCCCCGATAGACAGAACTGTCAGCCCAGACCATAGTGCCGTTGCCTTCACGCATATCATTGGACCACTCACCCGAATAATATGAGCCGTCATTCCAAAAATAGACTCCCTTACCCGAGCGGCAATCGTTTTCCCAGCCGCCCTTATAGATATCGCCGGATGAGTATCTAAGCTCACCCTCACCCTGACGAACATTCAGGCTCCAGGAACCTGTAAAGATGTCGCCGTTGGCATAACGGTATATTCCCCCGCCTTCACGAAGACCTTTCAAATAAGTTCCTTCATGATAGTCTCCGTTAACATATTCCGTATAGCCCGCTCCCGATGGTTTTCCCAGTTTTTTCTGTCCTGTATATACCGATCCGTCATCAAACAGATACTGACTTCTCCTATCTGTTTTCAGACTGTCAGGTTTTGCTGCTGACAGTTGCGACAGAGAGACCGCCGTCAGCGTAATAATAGCCACGGTTACACGCATTACCCATGCATGAACCGCACTATATTTAATCTGCCTCTTCATTATATCAGATTCTTTTTAAGGAAACTTTCGGCCGCAGCCAGATCATCAACAGTGTCTATCCCTATGGTTTCAACATCGGTCAGACCGGTCTTAATACGGAAACCTGCCGACAACCAGCGCAACTGCTCCAGACTCTCGGCTTTTTCAAGCTGTCCCTGAGGCAGCTTTGTCACGGCTTCCAGCACATGGGTGCGAAAAGCATATAACCCTATATGTTTATAAAAGGTATGTCTTGAAGCCCACTCATTCTGCGGTATTCCGCGAAAGTACGGGATTACGCTGCGGCTGAAATAGAGGGCGTTCATCATGTTATCAACCACCACCTTTGGACTATTGGGATTGGCAATCTTTTCAAATGGCGTTTCAGGCAGGAATGGCTTTACCAGGGTCGCAATATCGGTCTGCGGATCATCAAAAAGGTTTCTCAAAGTAATCAGTTGTGACGGCTGAACAAACGGCTCATCGCCCTGTATGTTAACAACCACATCGGCTTTAACCCCACATTTAAAATAAGCTTCATAGCAACGGTCTGTCCCGCTCAAATGATCCTCACGGGTCATGATTGCGTTGAAACCGCCCGATTGGACCGTATCAAATATACGGCTGTCATCGGTAGCTGCAAAGACGTTGTCAAAGACCTTCGATGCCTGCTCGCACACCCATATGATAACCGGTTTCCCGCCAAGCAGAGCAAGAGGTTTGGCAGGAAAGCGCGTTGAAGCGTATCGGGCAGGTATAATTGCTACAAATTCCATCAGAATCGTTCTATAATGTAACTGTCGGGTTCCTCGGCAGCGCTTGGATATTCAGCACAAGGATCATAATTCTCAGGCATTTCAAATCTTGCACTCGGCGAATAACCCAGATTTAAAGAATCGGCATAGACCTGCTCCATGAAGATACCCCATAAAGGCAACGCCGCATGTGCACCCTGTCCATGCTCCATGGTATCAAAGTGTATGTCGCGGTCCTCTCCGCCCACCCAGCATCCGGCTACCAGATCAGGGGTATATCCCACAAACCATGCATCAGAATGGTTATCGGTAGTACCGGTTTTGGCGCCGCAGTCCATCTTACTGATTATCGGGTAGGTCCCGCCGTTACGAAGTCTTATGGCAGTTCCTTCATTCACCACAGCACGCATCATATCTATCATTTTATACGATGTCTCTTCACTTATAACCTCATTGCTGCGGGCCGAAAACTGTGCCAGCAAGTTACCCTCGGAATCTTCAATGCGTGTGACATACAATGGAACTGTACGTATTCCTCGATTCGGAAATGCGGAATAGCCGCTGACCATCTCCTGAACCGAAACGTCACAAGTTCCAAGGCATAGGGACTGGACCGGCTCTATGGATTGGTTTCTCAGTCCGTATTCGTGCAGCAGATCGACAAATGCATATGGGCTTAATTTGCTCATAAGATATGCCGTAATGTTGTTGTTTGATCTGGAAAGGCCCCATTTTATGGTCACGAGTTCGCCAAGCATCTGTTTGCCGTCATCTCTGGGCCGCCAGATCTGACCCGCTTCCGTCAATATGGTCTGAGTCTGATTTATTATTTGATCACACGGTGAATATCCGCTCTCCATAGCAAGTGAGTAGAGAAAGGGCTTTATGGTGGAACCCACCTGACGCCGGCCGGTAGTCACCATGTCATACATAAACATCCTATAGTCCGAACCGCCCACATAAGCCTTCACATATCCGGATTGATTCTCCATACACATGAAACCCGAGCGCAGGAAGAACTTTAAATATTTGAGCGAGTCCATAGGCGACATGACCGTGTCAATATCGCCGGAATACGAAAAGACACTCATCTTTCGGGGCGTATCGAAAATTTCACGGATTTTCTGTTCATCCAACCCTTGCGCCCTCAGAGCGCGGTACTGGTCGGTCTGCTGCATGGTACGCACCATGATACTCTCGACCTCTTCGTCGGTAAGATTCGTTGTAAAGGGGGCAGTCCTGCTGCCTCTCTTGGCTCTGAAAAAATTCGGTTGCAGATAGGTCCTAAGCTGTGAATCGACGGCAGCCTCGGCATATGCCTGCATTCTGGAGTCTATGGTCACATAAATCTTCAGTCCATCGGTATATAGGTTATAGGGTTCTCCGTCAGGTTTGGTGTTCTTGTTACACCACCCGAACAGCGGATCCTGCTCCCAATCGAGCGAATCCTCATAAAACTGCTGCATCTGCCATCCCCGATAGTTGGCACGGTCAGGCTTTGAAGCTCTTAAAATTCTGCGCAGATACTCTCTGAAATAGGTGGCTGAACCTACTTTATGATCAACCTTATGGTAATTAAGCCCCAGCTCCATATTCTGTAAAGAGTCCTTCAATTCCGAAGTAAGGAAGCCGGCTTTCTCCATCTGGGATAGAACCACATTTCTTCGTTCACGGGTTAACTCCTCACGGCGTAAAGGGTTATAGAGGGAAGAGTTTTGGCACATGCCTATAAGCATGGCTGCCTCTTCCGGATTCAACTCTATCGGAAGCTTGCCGAAATAGGTTCTCGATGCGGTATTTATTCCTATTGCATTATTTCCAAAATCATACTTGTTCAGGTAGAGAGTCAGAATCTCCTCCTTGGTATAGTAGCGCTCCAGCTTGACGGCAATAACCCATTCACTGGGTTTCTGCAATGCCCTCTGCAACGAATTTCGAGCTACATGCTCCGTGTATAGCTGCTTGGCCAGCTGCTGAGTGATCGTACTTCCGCCGCCTGCACTCTTCTGCTGAAGTATCATACGCTTGATCACAACTCTAACTATTGCTTTTAGGTCTATTCCGCAATGGTCCAAAAAACGGATGTCTTCGGTGGCTATAAGAGCCTTGACAAGATTGGGCGAAAGTTCATCGAACCCGACCCAGACCCTGTTGTCCTCACTATGGGCAAAAGTGCCCAATACCACGCCGTCAAACGATATGACCTGAGTTGCAAACTTGTCAATAGGATCCTCAAGATCGTCAACCGAAGGGATATTGCCGACCCATCCTTTCGAAAGAGATATGAATATAAAAAACAGAGTGGCTACACCGGCAATAAATAAGATCCAAAGCCAAAGAATTATTTTTCCTACGATTGTTTTTCTTGCCATCACAAAAAATAATAGAGGTATGTTTTACAAAAGTAAGACAAAAAAGAGATATCTCGTGCCTTATTTTTTCCTTTTTGTGCGTTTTTATATAAAGTTATAAACATGGGTTTTTTCAGTTGGCATTTTATTAGTAATTTTGGAATTTGAAATATTGTAACACAAAATCATGGACAATTCCGGCAGAAGTCTGATTTCCCTTGAGGATTTTGACAGCAATGACATCCTGGAACTTTTAAGACAGGCTGCCATGTTTGAAGCAGAATCTTACAGAAATACTCTGGAAGGTAAAATAGTAGCCACGCTGTTCTTCGAACCCTCCACCAGGACTCGTCTGAGTTTTGAAACGGCGGTAAACAGGCTTGGAGGCAGGGTAATCGGGTTTTCCGATGCCGCAACGACAAGCTCATCGAAAGGCGAGACCCTGAAAGACACCATAATGATGGTCAGCAACTATGCCGATTTGATTGTAATGCGCCACTATCTGGAAGGAGCCGCCAAATATGCCGGCGAAATATCGCCCGTTCCCATTATTAATGCCGGCGACGGGGCCAACCAGCACCCTTCGCAGACAATGCTTGACCTCTATTCGATACAGAAGACACAAGGACATCTTGACAATCTGAATATTTTTCTGGTAGGCGATCTGAAATACGGCCGGACAGTACACTCCATGCTTACAGCCATGCGGTTCTTTAACCCCACATTTCACTTCGTTTCACCTGAAGAGTTGATGATGCCCGCCGAATACAAGGATTTTTGTAAAGCTAACGATATAAAATATGTAGAACATTTTGATTTCAATGAAGAGATAATTGCCGATGCCGACATACTCTATATGACGCGGGTACAGCGGGAGCGCTTTACCGACCTTATGGAATACGAACGGGTAAAAAACCTCTTTATCCTCAGAAACGACATGCTCAGGAACACCAAACCCAACCTGCGTATTTTACACCCATTACCAAGAGTAAACGAGATAGCCCAGGATGTGGACTCCAATCCCAAGGCTTACTATTTCCAACAGGCCAAGAACGGAATTTATGTACGTGAAGCCCTAATATGTAACGCTCTGAATCTTCTTTAGACATGAGTAAAAAAAAGAAGAAATCCGAACTTCTGGTGGCGGCACTTGAAAACGGTACCGTAATAGACCATATACCTTCCGATAAGGTATTCGATGTTGTCAACCTTTTGAATCTTACCGGAATAACCAGCCCCATAACCATAGGGGCCAATCTCTCCAGTCACAAGATGGGCAGCAAAGGTATCATAAAGATCGCAGACCGTTTTTTCTCTGAAGACGAATGCAGCAAGCTGTCGGTCATTGCCCCAAACATTGTCCTGAACAGTATTAAGAATTACGAAGTTGTCGAAAAGAAGGCCATATCCATGCCCGACGAGGTGCGCGGCATAGTAAAATGTTGCAATCCCAAGTGTATTACGAACAATGAGCCGATGCAGACGGTTTTCCATATAGTTGACAAGAAAAACGGTACTTTAAGGTGCAGATATTGCGGAAAAGATGTTGCTAAAGATAAGATCATACTGCTTTGACTGCTTTGTAAACCCTAAATGCACCCTAATTCGGTGAAACATGAAAAGAGTTGCTGCAATAATTCTGATATTGATACCGTTCCTGTCGGCATCGGCCGATAAACCCGATGCCGGAAGGGTTTCCATGCCCTCTTTCACGTGGGACTTGAAATTCGGATTTTCGGCTACGGGAACCTATATGAATCATGCTGAAACCGAAGGGCATACTTTGAAGAAATACAGCCAGGATACTCAGGTGGGTCATTTCTTTTCCATAAACGGCCACTATAACTCCAGATTGTATTACATCAAGACCGGCATTGGAATTAACAAAAACAAATCCACCTTCTATATTGACCTGAACAGTTGGGATGAAAATTCCGAGAGAAAAAATGAATTGGGTATCACTACGTCGGCATTCAACCTTTCTATCCCCTTGCAGACAGGAATCCACATTGTGAACAACGAGCCATACAGCATGTCACTGTTTACAGGTCCAAAAATCAGGGTTCCTTTCGTTGACGACGCATCGTCAACAATCCTGGGAACCAATGATTCCGACATATCGGAATCACTTGCAGAATTGAACTGGGGCTGGACAATAGGACTTACCGTACGTACCGGAAGTACTCTTATTGAATTTGAATATGAAATTGGGATCAGCAATATTTCAAAAGGATTTACAGGAACTTACAACGGCGTTAACACTGACGGAATGAGACTTGACCGCCATGTTAATATCCTGTCATTCTCTTATGGAATAGTCTTTTAGTTAAAACAACAGTTAAATATAAATCAACCAAAAACAATTATGAAAAGAGACAAGATAGTTTTTGACATCATTGAGCGTGAACATCAGCGTCAGGCAAAAGGCATTGAACTGATAGCATCGGAAAACTTTGTAAGTGACCAGGTAATGCAGGCCATGGGATCATGCCTTACCAACAAATATGCCGAAGGATATCCGGGGAAACGCTATTATGGCGGGTGCGAGGTTGTCGATGAAGCAGAACAACTTGCCATAGACAGAGTCAAACAACTTTTCGGAGCTGAATATGCCAACGTCCAGCCGCATTCGGGAGCGCAGGCCAATGCTGCCGTTCTTCAGGCAATACTAATGCCGGGAGAGACCTTCATGGGACTTAATCTAAGCCATGGCGGGCACCTGTCACACGGTTCATCGGTCAATTCATCGGGCATACTGTACAATGCCGTCGGATATGACCTCAACCCCGAAACCGGACGTGTAGATTATGACAAGATGGAGCAACTTGCTCTCGAAATAAAACCCAAACTGATAATAGGCGGAGGTTCGGCATACTCACGTGAATGGGACTACGCACGCATGCGGAAGATTGCCGACTCGGTCGGTGCGTTGCTTATGATAGATATGGCACATCCGGCCGGTCTTATTGCAGCCGGTCTGCTGGATAATCCTATACCGTATGCACACATCGTAACATCTACCACGCACAAAACGCTGCGCGGCCCACGCGGAGGCATCATATTGATAGGTAAGGATTTTGAGGACCCACGCGGCCGTAAGACCCCGAAAGGCGAAGTCAAAATGATGTCACAGCTTATTGATTCGGCCGTCTTCCCGGGAACCCAGGGCGGGCCTCTGGAGCATATCATAGCAGCAAAAGCCGTAGCCTTCTGGGAAGCTCTTCACCCTGAATTCAAAGAGTACCAGGCTCAGGTTCTGAAGAATGCAAGGAAGCTTGCCGAAGAACTGACAAAACGCGGCTTCACTATCGTTTCGGGAGGAACCGACAACCACAGTATGCTGGTTGACCTGCGCTCGAAGTATCCCGACCTGACCGGCAAATTGGCTGAAAAGGCGCTGGTCGCAGCCGATATAACCGCCAACAAGAACATGGTACCGTTCGATACCCGCAGCGCGTTCCTGACATCGGGTCTCCGTTTTGGCACACCCGCCATCACCACACGCGGTGCAAAAGAAGATCTCATGGTTACAATAGCCGCCCTGATCGAGGAGGTGCTCGATGCTCCCGAAGATGAAAAGGTAATAGCCAAAGTACGTGCCAAGGTCAACGACATCATGAAGGACTATCCGATGTTCGCATATTGATGAATTGACCAATGTCTGTATATTGATATATTGTGCATCATCAAAACCTATATTTTAAATATGAAACGAGATAAAGAAATATTTAAAACCAAGGTCTCAACAATATTAACATATACATTCATTGTATTTTGTTTATCAAACTGCAACAAGGATACCGGTAATATCCAGCCTATACCTGTAAAAAAACAATTTTACAGCGTTCAAGGTACAAAAATTTTGGATGCTGATGGTAAAGCCATTCGATTGGAGGGCATAGCATTTGGCAATGAGGTTTGGAGCGATAATGAGCTGCCTTTCACTCATCATAGTGAAGTGGATTATACGCGAGTAAAAGATATGGGTATGAATATGGTGAGGTTTTATCTGAATTACAAGACTTTTGAAAATGATGCCGCCCCATATCAATACAAACAGAGTGGCTGGGACTGGATAGATCAGAACATACAATGGGCTCAGAACAATGATATACTTCTTTTATTAAACATACATGTACCCCAAGGTGGATTTCAATCCTTGGGAAACAGTGATGCTTTATGGGAGCAAACAGAAATTCAAAACCGCTTGGCAGCCTTGTGGAAAGCTATTGCCCAACGCTACAAAGATGAGACTCAAATTATTGGATTCGGACTAGTGAACGAGCCTGTTCCGACAAGTGATATTGTACAATGGCAGCAACTTGCTCAAAGGCTGACCGATGAGATAAGACAAGCGGACACCAATCATATCATATTTATTGAAAAGGCGATATATGTGAAAGGCAAACCCGAAACAACGGACTATAATTTTCCGAAAATCAACGACAACAATGTGGTTTATGAATTTCATTTCTATAACCCTTTTGAATATACTCATCAGCTGTTCAGTTGGACAAATCTAGGAGAGGGTGGAAAGTATCCCGATGAGTCAGTCGTATATACTCATGACACACAATGGTACACCGCCACATTCAATAACCCTACACTTGGGATTGGTACAACCGATTGGCAATATTTTGAGGGTGTAAAATATACCGTAAATGATGTCAATATCAAGATTGGCATACCGGCACTGGTTGCCGCAAATGTGGGTGGGCGTGTTTATTTCGATAATATTGAAATTAAAGAATTTGACCCGGATGGAGAGTTGGTTCAAACCATTTTGGAAAATCCACTGAACAATTCGGATGGATGGTACTATTGGAGTGAAAATAATTCAGGTCATACCGGACTGAGCAATTCAACCGGAATAAGCGAAAATACGAGTCTCTTTATTGACGGTGCCGACGGTGATTGCAATTACAGCAACTATAAAAATCCTTTTTTAGTCAAACAAGGCTACTCCTATCAGATAAGCGGCTGGATGAAAGGGCAGAATGTATCAAATAACGCAGCATGTCGTTTGCGGATTGACTTTTTAACAACCGACAATCCGGTATTTACACGAAATAAAACTTATCTGGAACATGAGATCAAAAAATATGCCGATTGGGGGCAAAAAAATAATGTCCCTATATACATGGGTGAGTTTGGAGTAGGCTGTCATTGCTTTGAGAATAACAAAGGGGGCCTGCAATGGGTATCGGATATGATTGATATTGCAAAAGTTAATGGTTTACATTTTTCATACCATACTTATCACGAAGACAACTTTGGGGTTTACTATGGGTATGGAACACTGCCTGACACTGCTTCGGCAAACAAAGAACTGATAAATCTTTTTAAAGAAAAACTCAATTGATCTGTTTTAGAGCAGTCAAACTGGTTGATATTTTAGATTTTAACGAATAGAGATGGATATTAGAGAAGAGCTTAAAAAGAGGATTCTGATTCTTGACGGCGGCATGGGAACATTCATCCAGCAGAAAGGAATCAAGTATGACGGCAACAACGACGCACTGTGTATAACGCGTCCCGACATCATATACGATATACACAAGGCTTACGTCGATGCGGGCGCCGACATTATCAGTACCTGCACCTTCGGAGCCAATGCCATATCGCAGGAGGGATACAATATGCAGGATAGAGTCGGCGAAATGAACCGTGCGGCTGTCAGCATTGCCAGAAAGGCTGCCGACACAGCCGGGCGCAACGTGTGGGTCATGGGAAGCATTGGACCTTCACCCAAATCCCTGTTCATTATCGAAATGATGATGGACCCGGCCGAAACACTCAACTTTGATCTTTTAACCCGGGCCTATTATACTCAGGCCGATGCACTTGCCGAAGGCGGAGTTGACGGATTTCTGGTTGAGACCATTACCGACATGAGGAATGCCGAAGCGGCGCTTACTGCAATCCGCCGCGTACAGCAGGAGAGAGGGACCGACCTGCCCGTGATGGTTTCGGCAAGCATAATGAACACAAGCGGTTGCCTGATGACGGGAGTGCCCCTGCGTGAACTGTATGACGGAGTCTCGGAATATAGACCTATGAGTTTCGGACTGAACTGTTCATTCGGAGGAAAGGAGCTGTATCCCATTGTAAAAGAGATTGCAGAATTTGTAAAATGTGCGATAAGCATCTTTCCCAACGCCGGTCTGCCCACGGCCCGCGGCTATGAAGAAAAGCCTTGTGATACAGCCGATTACCTCGAGCGTATGGCGACCGACAGACTCATCAATATTGCAGGCGGATGCTGCGGTACAACCCCCGCCCATATCCGCGAAATTGCAAACCGGCTGCAAGGAGCAGCGCCAAGGATTTTTTGACTGTTTAAGATGTAATTGAAGATTATCTATCGGAAAAAAGGGCTCTTTATCGTATATTTGTACGTAATTTGCATTACCATATAACTGTATGATAACTTTTTTCTGTTGATAAATGAGTATAAGTCTTAAAAAGGGCTGTAAGTATGCCCTACTGGTCCCTACCAGCATGGGACTCCGTATTACGCCGCAGTCCGGCCAGCCCGTACATACCAGTGACCTTTTCAATCTTCAGGTCACAAGCGCCGAGACCAATGTGGCAAGTATATCATCCTATCTGGGATTACCGGTCAAAGTTTTGACGACTTTCGTTGCAGGAAGTCCGTTCTCAAATTACATAAAGCAGAACCTGCGCAGCCGCGGCATGGATTTTGAAGGGCCCGATGTGCCTCAGGGAGGCCCTTGGGGTTACCGCCATCAGATAAACGTGGCTGACAGCGGCTACGGCTCCCGCGGACCGCGCGTCTGGAACGACCGTGCCGGCGAGGTGGGACGCACCCTTAACGTAAAAGATTTTGATCTGGAGCGCATCTTCTGTCAGGAGGGAGTGCAGATAGTACATCTTTCCGGACTGATAGGAGCGCTCAGTGCAGAGACAAGCCGTTTCTGCCTTGATATAGCACGGACTGCCAAGAAACATGGCACGAAAATCAGTTTTGACCTGAATTACCGCGCTTCATTCTGGAAAGGCCGCGAAAAGGAGCTCCACGAGATATTTCACGAGATAGCCGGCATAAGCGATATCCTTATAGGCAACGAGGAGGATTACCAGTTAGCCCTGGGAATTAAGGGGCCTGAAGCCGGCGGTAAGGATATAACCGCCAAGATCGACGGTTTCAAAGAGATGGTACGCCGTGTGAAAGCCGCCTATCCGAATGCACAGGTCTTTGCCAACACCCTTCGCGAAGTGGAACATACCAACAGCCACGATTGGGGTGCAATCATGCTGGAAGGTGACAACTGGCACGTTGTGGAGCCGCGCACCATACACGTACTTGACCGCATAGGCGGCGGCGACGGATTTGTGGGCGGCATGCTCTATGCCATACTCAAGGGTTGGGAGCCTGAAAAATGGATCCAGTTCGGATGGGCAACGGGAGCGCTTGCCACCACCCTTCTGACCGATTACGTACAGCCTGCCGATGAGGAGCAGGTATGGAGCGTATGGATGGGTAACGCACGGGTAAAAAGATAAGTCATGCTCTACTTTGCCAGAGGTTCCAAGACCGATGTTATAACTCCCGATGAGGTGCACGGCATACTCAAACGGGTTTTTGACAACATGGGCCCCCGCAGACGGGTTCTGGCAATACCGCCTGACATTACCCGCCTGAACTCATACGCAGGCCCCATTACGAAGATGTGCTATGACTATTTCGGCAGCGCCCTGACCGATATTATGCCGGCGCTTGGGACCCATTCGCCCATGACCGGCAACCAGATATCACAGATGTTCGGTAACATTCCAAAGGAGTTATTCAGAGTCCATGACTGGCGTAACGATGTCGTCACTGTCGGCGAAGTTCCTGCCGAATACATCTATCGGGTATCGGAAGGCAAGCTGCACTACAGTTGGAAAGCACAGGTCAACAGACTGCTTCTGGACCCCGAATTCGACATGATCCTCTCCATAGGGCAGGTGGTGCCGCACGAGGTGATAGGCATGGCAAACTACAACAAAAACATATTCGTAGGCATAGGTGGCAACGACAGCATAAACAAAAGTCACTATCTGGGCGCCATTTACGGTATGGAGCGTATCATGGGACGTGCCAAAAGCCCTGTGCGCGACATTTTGGAATATGCCTCACAGCATTTCACGAAAGATCTGCCCATAGTCTATATCCAGACCGTACTCTCAAAAGATGATGACGGCGATTTAAAGCTGCGCGGACTCTACATAGGCGATGACTTTGAATGTTTCAGCCGTGCAGCCGAACTGGCTCTTCAGGTCAATTTCATAATGGTTGACAGACCCATTAAAAAATGTCTGGTGTGGCTTGACCCCGAGGAATTTAAGAGCACCTGGCTGGGTAACAAGGCCATATACCGCACCCGTATGGCTCTGGCCGACGGTGCGGAGCTTATAGTAATGGCTCCGGCTCTCAGAGAGTTCGGTGAGGACCCGACCAATGACCGCCTGATACGCAAGTACGGCTACTTTGGGACGCCCGCCACGCTGAAAGCGGTTGAGGAGAACGATGAACTGAAGGAGAACCTAAGTGTGCCGGCCCACCTCATACACGGCTCCGGCGAAGGCCGTTTCAGCATAACCTACTGTCCCGGTCCCGGCGTGACACGTTCCGAGATTGAGAGCGTAGGATTTAACTGGGGCAATCTGAATGAGATAACCGTAAAATATGCTCCTGACCGGCTTAAAGACGGCTGGAACATTGTAAACGGAGAAGAGATTTATTATATATCCAATCCGGCTCTGGGCCTTTGGGCATATCCGGACCGATTCAAAGACTGAATCATGAAAATAATCTGCGATAACAATATACCGTTTCTCAAAGGTGCATTGGAGCCATACGCCAATGTGATTTACCTGCCGGGCAACGAGACCACACCCGATGCGGTTCGCGATGCCGATGCAATAATCACCCGTACCCGCACAAAGTGCGATGAGTCGCTTCTAAAAGGTTCTAAGGTCAGTATGATTGCCACTGCAACCATCGGATTTGACCATATTGACACTAAGTGGTGCGAGGCTAACGGTATAGAATGGACCAATGCGCCGGGCTGTAACTCCTGGTCGGTCAAACAATACATGGGCTCCCTGCTTGTAACTATGGCACGCGGATTCGGATTCGATTATAAGGACAAGACCATAGGCATAATAGGCGTAGGCAATGTGGGCAGCAAGGTAGCCCGTCTGTCGGCTTTACTGGGTTTCAAAGTCCTGCTGTGCGACCCTCCGCGTGCCCGTCAAGAAGGTGATAGCAGATTTGTCCACCTTGACACCATAATAGAGCAATCCGATATAATAACCTGCCATGTACCTCTGCAACGTGGGGGCAGGGACTCTACTTTCCACATGTTCAACAAGAAGAGGTTCTCCTCCATGCGCAAGGACCAGATACTGATCAACACCTCCCGCGGCGAGGTGGTGGACTGCGGTGCACTCAAGGCGGCCCTAAAAAAAGGTGCCATTAAAGCCGCATCGCTCGATGTATGGGAGAACGAACCCTATATTGACAGTGAGCTGCTTTCACTGCTCTTTACCGGTACGCCTCACATAGCGGGATATTCCATTGACGGCAAAGCCAAAGGCACCATTATGACTGTACAGGCCATAGGACGTAAATTCTCGCTGCCCTGCCGCAACTGGACGATAAAGGAGATCCCCCTACCCGCTCAGCCATTGGAATTCACCCTGGACGTTAAAGACAAGACTCACATACAGGCGGTTGAAGATGCCATTCTCTATACCTACAAAATTAAGGATGACGATGCACGCCTCAGAGCCGACATAAACAGTTTTGAAAAACAGCGTGCGACCTATCCCATCCGCCGCGAGTTCTCCGCTTTTACGGTGACTCTGAAAAATGATATCGGCGAACAGGCTGCAATTATATTGCGTCAGATGGGATTCAATGTAAATAATTAAAAATATATATACGTATGAAACAGATTTCGGATATAGGACTTATAGGACTTGCAGTAATGGGTGAGAATCTGGTGCTCAATATGGAGAGCAAAGGGTTCCATGTCAGCGTATTTAACCGCACCACCCAAAAGGTTGAAAACTTCATTAATGGAAACGGCAAAGGCAAAAACATCTACGGAGCCATGACGCTTGAGGATTTTATTGCATCACTCAAACGTCCCCGCAAAGTGTTCCTTATGGTAAGAGCCGGGCAGGCTGTCGATGACTTTATTGAGATGCTTATTCCTCTGCTTGAACCGGGCGATGTCATTATTGACGGAGGTAACACCCACTTCCCCGACACCATGCGCCGCACGGCATACGTGGAGAGCAAGGGGCTGCTTTACATTGGCACCGGCGTTTCAGGCGGCGAGGAAGGCGCTCTGAAAGGTCCCAGCATGATGCCCGGCGGAAGTCCTGCCGCATGGCCCATAGTAAAACCCATATTTCAAAGCATCTGCGCCAAAGTCGATGACGGCAGCCCCTGCTGCGACTGGGTCGGTGAGGGCGGTGCCGGCCATTTTGTCAAGATGGTTCATAACGGCATCGAATACGGTGACATACAGCTTATATGCGAATGTTACCACATTATGAAGGATTATCTCGGCATGACCAACCAAGAGATGCACGAGACATTTGCCGAATGGAACCGCGGTGATCTGGATTCCTATCTTATAGAGATAACACGTGACATTCTGGCCAAGAAAGATGACGAGGGCCGTTACGTGCTGGACTACATACTTGATACCGCCGGCCAAAAAGGTACCGGCAAGTGGACAGCCGTTGCAGCGCTTGACCAGGGAGTGCCTCTAACACTAATAGCCGAATCGGTCTTTGCACGCTGCCTGTCGGCAAAGAAGGAGGAACGCGTTGTTGCAAGCTCCATTCTCGAAGGTCCCAAAGCCTCAAAATTTCAGGGTGACCGCAAACAGTTCCTTGAAGATATGAGCAAGGCCCTTTTTGCCGCCAAGGTGATTTCATACGCTCAGGGGTACGACCTTATGAGGTCTGCATCCGAAGAGTACGGCTGGAATCTGAATTACGGCGGTATAGCGCTTATGTGGCGCGGCGGGTGCATAATACGCTCCGTATTTCTGGGTAAGATAAAGGATGCTTTTGACAAGAATCCGCAATTGGACAACCTTATGCTTGACTCCTATTTCAAGGAGAAACTTGCCGATGCCCAACAGGGCTGGCGCAACGTCATAACTCATGCCGTGATGAGCGGAATACCCATCCCCACACTTTCCGCCGGACTGGAGTACTACGACGGCTATCGCTGCAAGCGGCTGCCGGCCAACCTGCTTCAGGCACAGCGTGACTATTTCGGGGCTCACACTTACGAACGCATCGACAAACCGCGCGGCGAATTCTTCCACACCAACTGGACCGGATATGGCGGAGATACAGTGGCCGGAACCTATATCGTCTGACGCACAACATATTACTATTATGATGACTATTGGGAAATATTCTTTTGGAACCGGCGACCGTTTTGCTCATCAGGGCAAACATCAGCTGACCGCTCTGATCAAAGCATCGGAGAGATACAACATCGATTTCGTTCCGGTATGGAACAAATCCAACCGGGAACACCAGATAGTAGGCACAGAACCTGCCGATACACGTATTGCAGCCGATGAGGCCGTAAAAGCTCTTGGCTACGACAAACCCTATTTCGTAGATGCCGACCACATCAATATGAACAATGTTGACCGGTTCATAGATTCATCGGATTTTTTTACAATCGATGTGGCCGACTACATAGGCAAACCGGCCGACGAGGCTTCGATATCGGAGTTTGTAACAAACAATCTGAAGTATGCCGGAGATCTGACCATTCCAGGCATAGCCCGGCCTTTTAAGGTTGATCGCAGCCTTATTGAGACCTTAGCGAAAAAATATCTCTTTGCAACCCGGGAGGCAGGACGTATCTACAGACATATAGCCGGGAAGAAGGGAGCCGGCAATTTCGTTACCGAAGTCTCTATGGACGAGGTGGATTCGCCTCAAACCCCCATTGAGATGTTCTTCATACTGAACGGATTGGCACAGGAAAAAGTGCCGGTGCAGACCATTGCGCCCAAATTTACCGGCCGCTTCAACAAGGGTGTAGAGTATGTGGGCGACATTGTACAGTTCGAGAAAGAGTTCCACGAATATCTGCTGGTGATCGATTTCGCCGTCAAAGAGTTCGGACTCCCCGACGGACTCAAGCTGAGCATACACTCGGGCAGCGACAAGTTCTCCATCTATCCGATTATGGGCCGTCTTATCTGCAAGTATGACAAGGGCATACATATAAAAACCGCCGGCACAACCTGGCTGGAGGAGAATATCGGTCTTGCCATGGCCGATGACAAGGCACTGGAGCTGGCCAAGCGCATTGCCATTGCCGCATTGGACCGCATGGAAGAGCTGTGCAAACCCTACGCCACGGTCATTGACATCAACCCGGCCAAGCTGCCTGATGCCGCCCAAATAATGGGTTGGTCAGGCACCCGGTATGCCCGAACACTGCGACATAATCCTCAGGATGAACTCTACAATCCCGATTTCCGCCAGCTTATACATGTGAGCTACAAGATTGCAGCCGAACTTGGCGATGAGTACTACTCTGCCCTGAAACGCAACAGCGATGTCATAGGCCTTCATGTGGAAGAGAACCTGCTTGAAAGGCATATAGCACGACTGCTTGCCTGAACAGGCGCTGCACCATTTTATGATTACATTATTATTAACCTGATTACTAAACCCATAGACTATGAAACCATTCATTCATGAGAACTTCATGCTACAGTCCGAAACAGCTGTGCATCTGTTCCACAATCATGCCAAGGAGCTTCCTATAATTGACTATCACTGTCATCTGGACCCCAAGGAGATAGCCGACGACCATAAATTCCGCTCCATAACCGAACTATGGCTGGGAAGCGACCACTACAAATGGCGTATCCTGCGTGCCAACGGCGTGGCCGAGAAATATATAACCGGCAACGCATCGGACTGGGATAAATTCCTGAAATGGGCCGAAACCATGCCCTATTGCATGCGCAACCCTCTGTACCACTGGACTCATCTGGAGCTTAAAACCTGTTTCGGAATAGACAAGATACTTAACCCGGATACCGCCAGGGAGATTTACGACGAGTGTAACGAGAAACTGCAGAGTCCCGAATTCACTGCCAAAAACCTGATGTTGCGTTACAATGTGGAGACGGTCTGCACCACTGACGATCCGGTTGACTCGCTCGAATATCACAAACAGATACGTGAAAGCGGATTCAAGGTCAAGGTGCTGCCTACATGGCGTCCCGATGCGGCCATGGCCGTGGAAAACCCCGCCGCATACCGCGAATATATCGATAAGCTGGCCAAAGTGAGCAACACAAAAATCGAATGCTTTGACGATATTGTTAAGGCTCTGCTCGTCCGTCACAAATTCTTCGAAGAGCATGGCTGTCGCCTGAGCGATCACGGAATGGAGGAATTTTATGCCGATGACTTTACTGCCTCCGAACTGGACGCCATCTTCAAAAAAGTTTATGGAGGCACAACACTCACCGAAGCTGAAATACGCAAGTTCAAAAGCGCCATGCTGATTGAATTCGGCAAGATGGATGCAGATACCGGCTGGACACAGCAGTTCCACTATGGCGTTATCCGCAACAATAACACAAAGATGTTCAAACTTGTAGGTAAAGACACCGGCTTTGACTCAATATCGCAAGTCATGACCGCCAAGGCTATGAACCGTTACCTTGACCGTCTGAACAGCATGGACAAGCTTGCCAAGACCATTATCTACAATCTCTGCCCCACCGATTTTGAGGTGGTGTGCGCAACCATAGGCAACTTCCAGGACGGCAGCGTACCCTGCAAACTTCAGCTTGGAGCAGCGTGGTGGTTCCTCGATCAGAAATACGGCATTGAACAGCAGATGAATGCCCTAAGTATGCTCGGCCTGTTGTCGAGATTTGTAGGCATGCTTACCGACAGTCGCTCGTTCGTATCCTACACACGTCATGAATATTTCCGCCGCATAATGTGTAATCTCATTGCTGCCGATATCGAAAAGGGCGAGATTCCCGCCAGCGAAATGAAACGTGTAGAGCAAATGGTCGAAGACATTTCATACTACAACGCAAAGAGATTCTTCAACTTCTAAGAGATTCGTTAATTGCCGGAGCACTCTTTAACTATATGTAATAGTTTAGAATAATGTTCCTGAGGTAATGTGCGGACAGTAGAACGAACACATAGTCTATACAAGAGTACCTATGGGTGATGTTTCTATCAAAAAAAGGGATTTTCATTTTGCTTAATCAATAGAAAAGAATACCTTTGCAACGCTTTTTGAAAAAGCGTCATGCGCGATTAGCTCAGTAGGTAGAGCAATTGACTCTTAATCAATGGGTCCAGGGTTCGAATCCCTGATCGCGTACGAATAAAGGAGGCCGGCCGGCCTCCTTTATTCATTCACGGAAATATAACACTTACACGCACACAGGAACTACACACTTTTTGGGATAGTACCCTAAAGGCTGCACTGCACTATGGTTATTGCTTGGAATAATATTCTGAAAACTTTTCGAGCATCGTATAATCCTTCGTCATTATAGGAATCAATGTATCAGTAAAGAATAACTTTTCAGTATGTCTTTCATTAAAAATATTACCATCCACCCCATAAAATATCATTTCTTTGTATAAAGAATTTTTATCATCACATTCATCTCTATAAAAATTGAATTGAAAATAACTTGTATCTGTTATATTATACAAAACCTCACTCTCAATTCTTACACTTTCAATATCTATACTGTAAGGTCCTATCGGTGGTAAGAACACAGTGCCATTTTTAACAAACTTCATTGAGAGGCTGTCATTACCAAAAGAAACGACAGAATCGGCACGAACATTTGTTTTTATAGAATATAAAAGTTGATTATCAGTCTTATTGATAAGTGTTTTAACTAATTCGAAGGAAGTGTTTCTCTCTTTTTCACAACCTGATAATAAGAATGTAATGATAAATAAAAACACAATTCTATTCATAGGATTTTATTATTAAATTAATTCTAAGTAGGGTCTGCTGAAAATATATATTATCTTGACATTCAATAATATATATATTTTCGCTTGCCATTGTAATTTGTTTAATAGCTTTCTCAGCTTAATGCAGAAAGAACAACACATCATCTACTTTAAATAATATTTTTCAAACTTTTCGAGCAGAGAATAATTCTTTTTCATGTTGGTTAACAAACTGTCTGGTATTATAACATTATAACACTCTATTAGATTCCAGGCCGTGCCGGAAATTTCAACATTCGTATTATTCAGGTATATTGAATCAATTTGCTCAAATATTGGTTAACCTGCTTCAAAGCAATAGTACGTAGTATCAGAAGTGTTATATATACAATTATCTATAAAATCAACTGATACTATTGCGTCATTCGGATCTCCATCACCACCGTAAATAGTCCACCCGCCATCAGCCTTTTTAGTGATTGTTTTACGGAACTCTATCACCCCAATATTATTACCATTTGTTTTAGTTTCTTTATACCCCATATCAGAGGTCACTGAAAAAACAATTAACTTATGGGATTCATTATTAACTACAAATTTCAAAATGGCAGAAGCCTCTCTTTCTTTCACACAAGAAGATAATGACAAAGCAAATATAATTATCAATAACTTATTCATAACTTTTAACAATATTTGAAATTAATGTTGATTTATACGGATAATTTGCAATTGAATTATTCTTAAAGCCTACTATTGAGTATACGACGGAGACAATTCATCATACTGCTCACTATCAACATCTGTATAAATCAATTTTTCTTGATAACAAGAGTAATTTATTAAAACAACTGAAAACATCAGGCAATACAATAAAAATTTTGTGTTTTTCATTTTAAATTGGTTTAGAGTTTAACATGTAATAAACTACCCCTTTTTGGGCAGTTTTAATTTGGACTGTAAACTAAACGATTTTAATTTACATCACAAAACAAAATGTAAAATTAATTTCAAATATTATCCATTAACGGTTAATTGCTCAATCTGTCAGAATCTCCAAAGGTGCTAGTATTAGATTTGACAAAATGCAGCAACGGCCAAACCTATATATTTCTGAATATCGTCATACAGCCTTGTTCTTATTGTCAAGCAGGTTATGTGAAAATGCCTTCTAGAAGCCGTTACCGAATAAATCAAATAAATTGCAGAAAATTTTCAAGTGTATTTGAAAATAATTACATTTGCGAAAAATATTCAATCATGGTTGAAATAATTAATTCAATACGGAAGTACAATTTTTGGGATAACAATCCGATAGATTTGGGGTATTCTCGTACATTTTATACAGATAAAATCGGACAGTATGTAGGTAACAAGTTGGTAAAAGTACTTGTCGGGCAGCGTCGAGCAGGTAAAAGCTACATCTTGCGTCAAATTGCATCCAAGTTATTGTCTGCAGGTGTTAAGAGCAAAAATATTCTTTATATCAACAAAGAATATATGGAATTATCAACTTTACATAATGCCATAGAGTTAGAGCAATTATACAATACTTACAGAAAAGTATTGAACCCTGCCGGTAAGGTCTATATTTTTATTGACGAAATACAACATATTGAGGAATGGGAACGGTTCGTAAATTCACACTCTCAGGATTTTGCAGAACCTTGTGAACTATTTATCAGCGGTTCAAATTCCAAACTCCTGTCCGGAGAATTAGCAACACTATTGTCGGGACGATACATTGAATTTGAGGTGTTTCCATATAGCTATACTGAGTTTTGCGGAGTCACACAACAAGAAAAAGGCAGTGAGAGTTATAAAGAATTCCTTCAAAGCGGAGCTTTACCCGAACTGTTCAATTTATCCGGCGATGAAATGAAACAGAATTACGTCTCTTCCATCAAAGACACGGTAATGTTGCGTGATATAGTATCAAGATATAATATAAAAGATGTAAAGTTGCTGGATGATCTGTTTGTTTATTTGGTTAATACCGCATCGGGTTTAATCTCGATAACAAACATCATAAATTATTTTGCTTCGAAAAAACGGAAGACAAACTACGAAACGCTTTCATCATATATTACTTATTTGGAAAGCTCATTCCTTGTTCATCGCGCCGAGCGATACAACATAAAGGGTAAAAACACCATTTCGGGCAACTGTAAGTACTATATGAACGATTTAAGTTACCGAAATTATCTTTACTCCGGATACGGTTACGGAATTGGATATCTTTTGGAAAATGCCGTTTATTTGAGTTTGCGACGTGCAGGATACCTGGTTTATGTGGGAACAATAAAAGATACGGAGGTCGATTTTGTTGCGATTAAAGGCAAAAGCCGAATTTATTTGCAAGTTACACTGCAATTGACTGAGGAGAAAACCATCGAAAGGGAATATCGCCCGTTGAAACTCATCGAGGATAACTTTAATAAATACGTAGTAAGCATGGATGATTACAAGATACCTGCCAACGAAGGGATTGAACATATCTCTGCGTGGGATTTGGAAGACTCTCTGAAAAAGGTATAACCTTGAATAGAAATTGCACACTTTTTGGGATACTACCTAATAATTTTGTGTGCTTCATTAAAAATCGGTTTGGAGTTAATCTGCAAACTATTCTTTCTAGGGCAACTTGGGGCTATTTAATTTCGACCTTATCCGATTTCGGTTTCATATACAGGTTGTTATTTATGAAATCAAAAGCAACGGCAAAGTGTGAAAAAAAACGATTGCCTATTATACCTGAATACTTTTGAGAATTTCTCCCAAGCATCTTCATAGCCACAATAAATTCTTCTTTACAAGATATGTTTGCTATCCGGAATTCATAAGGCATTATGACTGCCAACTTGGTAGCAGGATTTGGTTTAAACATCGTTGTGTCTTTTAACAGCATTCTCTCGGAGCGCATTACAAACTCTTCTACTTCAACTAAATCCCTATTTACAAATACTGCATTCGGTGCACCCAAATCTAATAAAAAGTTGCCTGTCAGCTTTTCTTCCGTCTTCAATGAATCGTAAACGGTCAAAGTACTTGTTAAGAATAGACCTTTGACATTGTCATCATATTCAACTTTAAAGACCTCATAGCCTTCGTTCAACTCTTCGGGTTTTATATCTATAAGCATATACCTGTCGCCGATATTAATTTCAGTAATGCCCGGCAAATCCTTTAATGGAACAACCATATCAAGGTCTTTCCAAGAAGTCATATCGGAGACATCTGCCACCAAGGCATCTACAAATAAACTCATTCCGCTGAATTGCAGCGTATCTCTTATTAAATATGACACTCTGGTCTTATCTGTTTGCCCCCATAATGATATATATGTATTTTCAGAAGCATTTTCGAATTCCGCCAATCCTTTTAGATGCGTGAGTGCATAATTTTCACTTATTACGATTTTGGGGAATCCCGTTTCCAGCATTACTCTTGTCTGTATTGAATTATTCAGTTTCCAATCCGAATATAAATGTCCGGATTGTACTTCTAAAGGCAGTCTTATTTCTTGAGCCGGCAAAATACCCCGAAGGCAAATAAGAATAGAAATTATTATAAGCTTCTGTTTAATATTCATATTTAAATCCCTGTTACTGAATGTATTGTTGGCGACTGTATGTTTTTGATTTATATGGTTTTGTCATCAGGTTTATCAAACTTATCAAGTGTGTTTGAAAACATTTGCTTTTTCGAAAAATTTTCAATCATGATCGAAAAATAATTCAACACAGAGGTACGTTTTTTAAGCATCTCAATCCAATCAATTTAGGTTATCCTTGTACATTTTCATGCAGATTGGTTGCCCTTAAAATGTAAATATTTTCCTCTCAATCCTATAGTCTTTTTTCAAATAATCTTAATTGTTCTCCATGTACATTGACATCTATGATTGACCTAAATCCTTGTTTTTCATAATAGTTACATAGCCCTTGATTGTTTGCACCACAGTCTAATCGCAAATATTGCTTATTATTTTGCCTGCACAAATCTTCAATCATCTTCAATATTTGGCAACCAATCCCTTGTCCCTTAAAAATTCTATCAATAGTAAATGAATGGATATATCCCGCATTTTCATCTCGAATGCCCCAGAATAATTCATCGGTCCATTGTAAACGGAACATAGCTATTGCCTGTGAGTCATGCATGACAAAATAAAATTGATTGGAATCAAATCCTTCCTTAATCCAGTTTGAATATAAATCCGATGGATTGATCCAATTTTGCCAATGATCAATACCCTTATCTCTCAGCCATATTGCAGCTCCCCTTAAGAGAGAAAATGCTTTGTCAATTTCCGATTTGTCAGCTAATCTTATTGTCAGGTTTTTCATATACGAATTTGTAAACTACCCGTTTTTAGGGCAGTTTGGATTCAGACTGTAAACTAAATGATTTATATTTATATCACAAAGAAATGCGTTTACTTTTTACTAACAGAATTTTAAAGAGAGACCGTTTATTAGATTTAGTTTGTAAGCTCTGACTTCATCAGAGCATGAGTTATAAATTAACAGACTACCCGCACACAAACGGAGTACTCGTGTGAATGGAGTGCTCGTAAGCGGACAGACACTCGGCGGTGGACAGAGTACTCCGTAAAGTGAACACAGATTGCTGTGCCCGGCGGCGGTCAGAGCGACTCGTAAGCGGACAGAGCGACTCGTAAGCGGACAGAGCGACTCGTAAGCGGACAGAGCGACTCGTAAGCGGACAGAGTGGCTCGTAAGCGGACAGAGCGGCTCGTAAGCGGACAGAGCGGCTTTACTCCAGAATGTAGAGCTTGCTCGGAGTGGTGCGTTTTAAGGCGCACAGCTCTACGTCCTTGCCGGGTATTATCCCGACGCCGCGAAGCTTGTACTCAACGGTCTTGTAAGCAATTTCGGGATGGTTATTCTCTTCGCTGAGATGACAAAGCCATATGTGCTTAAGGTTGGGGGTTATATTCTCTGCAAGGAAATTGGCCGTAGTCTTATTGCTCAGATGCCCGAAAGGACTGGTTATCCTCTCCTTAAGGAACTGCGGATAGTTTCCCATACGGAGCATATCCTCGTCATAGTTCGTTTCGACAATCAAATAGTGAGCTTTAAGAATATATCTTGCAGCCGTATCGGTTATGTGTCCCAGGTCAGTGACGAAGCATAACACCTTTCCGTCAACCTCGATATGGTATCCCACATTGTCGGTGCCGTCATGAGGAACCTCAAAGGCTGTGATGCGAAAATCGCGAAACGAAAAGGGAGTCTCCTTCTCAATATATCTTACGCAACTCTCAAGTTTTTTTACTGTACAGTAGTTGTTGTTGATTCCTGCATGGGTCTCTTTTGTTGCATAGATAGGAATACCACACTTCTCACCAAGATTGCCCAATGATTTGATATGGTCAGCATGGTCATGTGTGACAAATACTGCCGAAACTCTCTCGAACGGAATGCCGGCATCCCTAAGATAGCCCTTAATCTGTTTGACAGGAATGCCGCCATCGATTAGTATTCCGTAATCTTCGGTGCCAAGATAGTAGCAGTTTCCGCTGCTCCCACTTGACAGGCTCATAAAATGAATTTTCATTATGTTGTTTTATTTTTTCCATACCTGTTTTGCTTTGCATGTTGTTAAAACGGATATCCCACCGCTAAATGAAATGCGAAGTCACGTCCGAAATTGGGGTTTAGTAATGGGATACGCTGATAAACCGTATTCCCGGCCGGGTTGTAGGCTTTCATACCGCCATCAACCCTGAGGACAAAAAATCCCAGATCCATCCTTATTCCGGCACCGTACGAGACAGCTATCTGCTTATAGAATGAGTCAAAAAAGAATTGACCACCCGGCTGTTCCTCGTACTCACGAATAGTCCATATATTGCCGGCATCAAGAAATAACGCTCCGTTCAGTTTCCAGAACAGTTTTGACCGGAATTCCAAACTGGCACCTATTTTTATGTCACCGGACTGCTTGATATAGTCTATTGCCTTGTCATTGCCCAGATATGTTCCCGGGCCGAGTTCACGGACAGACCAACCCCGGACGCTGTTAGCGCCGCCTGCAAAGTACCGCTTTTCAAACGGAAGACTGGTGGAGTTATTGTATGGCACCGCAATTCCCCACTCCACATGGAGCAGGAGATTGTTGATGGCATCGATCCTCCAGTTGCCCGTAAACGAAAAATCATGCTTCACATACTGTGCAAAAGCTATATTCATAACCTCATACTGACCATTGGCATTCTTTTCGCTTTCCAACAGTTTCGATGCGGCATAGAGTATATTACCCGATGTTTCCGCTCCTATGCGGACCGAATACTGGAAAGGGCTGACAGATTTCAGCCGGAAATTGGAATAGTAGTAGTTATATCCTATTTTGGTTATGAGCAGATTCTCGTAGTTATATTTCAAAATTGAGTTTTTGGAGGTTATGGGATCCAGATACTCCTTTTTAAAGTGATCCGATATCCACGGTAGCACAATATAGTTGATGTCTAACACATCCAGACGATGTGATTTGCGCCAGCCGTCGCTCCACAGATAGCTCCATCCGGCCGAGAATATGGTCTTGTAAAATTCCGGACGGTTTTGCGAATTGACCTTCAGACTGAACTGTGAGGTAGCCTGGCTTCGACGCTGCTGCGCCTGTGAGACCAGCGGCAGAAGCAGTTCAGGAAAGTCAAGATTGGCCTCAAGTCCGTATTCCAGATAGGTATCGCCTGAATAGCCGGGCAGATTGGTTATTGATTCGTATGCGCCGCGAAGCTTGAGAGTAAACTGTTCGGAACCGCGGAACAGGTTTCTGTTCATGAAAGAAACCGATGCGGCGGCTCCAAGATCACCTGCGGTATTGGTCCCTTCCATCTCAAAGCTGAATGAGTGCTTTGGAAGGTTAACAAGATAGACGTTGGTTTTGAGCCTGTCAGCCGTACCCGGCAGCGGTTCAAAACGTATGTTCGTATATCGGAGTATTCCCAGACGGGAGAGTGACGAGTAGGTCTTCGACACGGAATCGGTGTTGTACAGCATCCCTTCACGGAGAAACGAATGGCTGTCAAGAACCGATGGACGCAATAGGGGTTTCTCTTCATCGTAAGGATAAAAAAGTCGGAAACCTTTATAATCTATCGTCTTCAACGTATCATCCCTGTCCGATGAAAAATTAGGAGTGTCCATAAGATAATAATCTATATCGGACAGGTAATATTGAGTATGCGGGTTGGGATTGCCTTCGGCATCACTCCCCTCGCCTGCAACAATAACGTTAAGACCGGCCTCGTAACTAAGGTTTACAGTGTCGGCTACATACGAAATGTAGTCTTTGTTAAATGAGTAATAACCGTGCTTATGAAGCAGCTCCGTTATTCTGGTACGTTCGGAATCCAGAATTCCTGCATCCAGATTGATCCCCTTCTTAAGGAGCGAATGCACCTGGTTATCCTCCAAAATAATCGCTATCTGAGGATCTGAAACCGTATAGCGTATCTCATCCACAACATAGACGTCGCCGGGGTAAAGTTCGTAGCGCACAGAGGCTTTTCCCCTCTTTGAATAGGATGTTTTGACATCAACATCGGCCTTCAGATATCCGGAGTTGATCAGCGCACGTTTCATATCCTTTTCCGATGCGTCGGTTAAGATTTCATCCAGTATGACAGGTTCCTCGCCCCATTTTCTAAGAGTCCGGTTTACCCATCTGTCCGGATTTGAAGCACCCGAAAGTGAGTAAATCCTCAGCGGGAAACGGAACAGCCCGAACCATCTGGAATTGGGTTCCTGATATGAATAGTTCCTGTAGTCCGATGCAAGATCGCTCTTTTTGACTGTCCTGTCAGATTTAGAGGGCAATGTCACTTCTATCTTGTCCAGCAGATACTCTCCTTCGGGGACATATTTATAAACAGAACATGAGGCAAGCCCCATCAGACCCGCCCAAACAGACAATACCGTTTTAATAATTCTGTTCATATCAATGCAAACCGCAAATTTACAGAAAGAATGCCGCCTATACAAAGCTCTGCCCAAAAAAAAGATTTAACTTTACGCCCGCAGCCTTTAAAAATGTTTTAGAGCATGTTTAGCCGCAACGACATAAAAAAAATCAAGAGTCTCGAACATAAAAAGTTCCGTTTGGAAACCGGTCTTTTTGTTGCCGAAGGTCACAAACTTGTACATGACCTGATGGCACATTTCAGTTGTGTACTCTATGCATCGACTGACGGACTGCCTGAAAATGCGGCTAAAATAAATGCCGATAGAGTCGAACCGATAACCCGCAACGAACTTGAAAGGGCCAGCCTGCAGCGTTCGCCGCAGGGAGTGATAGCACTTTTCAGGATTCCGGAATACCGGTGTTCGATGAAGGATGCGGCAAACACATCGCTCGTTCTGGCACTGGACGGGATACAGGATCCCGGCAATCTGGGTACCATAGTTAGAATTGCCGACTGGTTCGGTATAAAGGATGTTTTCTGTTCTGCCGATACGGCCGACATTTATGGTCCTAAAGCCGTACAAGCCACCATGGGGGCTATGGCAAGGGTACGCCTGCACTACGCTAACCTGTATGACGAGCTAAAGGAGCTGCCCGGCTCTTTGCCCATATATGGGACAACCCTGGACGGCGATGACATTTACAAAAGTAAACTGTCGTCACACGGGGTCATAATAATGGGAAACGAAAGCAGCGGGATTAGGGCGGAGATAAAACCCCTTGTCAGAAAAAGGCTCTACATACCAAGCTGGCCTACCGGCGCCGCAACATCGGAATCACTCAACGTCGCCGCCGCCACCGCCATCATCTGTGCCGAGTTCCGCAGGCGGGGAGGGCAAGGAGGGTAACCGGTTCTGATGATACCTCATAAGGCTGATCCCCGAAACTACCAGCATAGAATTTCTGTTATCGGTAGAATCCAGATAGTTTATTGAGCCGGTAATCGATGTCATAGCCTTCGCTGAATCCAAATTCAGGGTCAGAACCGTACGGCCGTTCTCCCTTAGAATGGTATCTACGGTCGAAATACTGTCATTGTAGCGAACCGACAATGAAAGGTAGGCCATATGAGGAACACTGTCATCGGGGGTGACAAACGCATTATCGGCAGTCCAGACAAGTGTATCGCCTCTGTAGAAAGTGGTGTCCTGAGCTATTGAGAATGTCAGTCTGTTCATAAAGACCGATGTGTTGAAGATGTTCAGTCTGTCCTGATACCAAATATCGACACTGTCGCCCGATATTGTCCCGACCACTGCTCTCTTATCAATTTCCTGAATAGCCTTCAGAGACTGATTATATTCTTTCTCAATCCTTTCGGAGAGGCGTTTATATATTTCGGCAAGCTCCTTGGGATTGCGGGTGTACCATATTAGCGAGTTGTCAAACTGTTCTTTGGTTATTCCGTTCTTGCTGAAACTCCAATAAAGGTATGAGTCTCGGGCATATCGCTCTGCGGGTGGAAGCTCCGTCACTATCGCCTGAGCCAGATGATAATCGTACAAGACCGCCTCCATCTTCCTTGGTGAAAGGACATCATCGGGACGTCTTACCCTGCAGCCGGAAAAGGTCATCAGAAGCAGCAGAGCAATTAATAAACCAAGCGTGTTAGTTTTAATTCTCCTTCTCATTGTTCTTACCGGAATCTTGACAATGAGACTGTTCGTCTTCATCGGAATCACGGTAAACCAGCCCCATGTTAACCACTTTATTATAAAAAATGATCAGGACCAACATACCGCATGTGATGCAGGAATCGGCAAAATTGAATACGGGACTGAAGAATATGCCACCGCCGACCAAAGGCATCCAGTCAGGCCATCTCCATAAAGGGAAATAGAACATATCGACCACCTTGCCATATAAGAAAGGGGCATATCCTGTACCGAACCCGGTCAGCTCTGCTACCTGAAAAGGGGTGCTCTCGGTAAAGATCAATCCGTAGAACATGCTGTCAAAAAGATTACCTGCTGCGCCTGCCAAAATAAAAGCCACAGTGACCACATATCCTGTAGGGAACCCTTTGTTGAGGATTTTGACCAGATACCATCCAAAAAGCGATATAACAACTATCCGAAAGAGTGACAGGAATAACTTTCCTATAAGTTCCATTCCAAACGCCATTCCGGAATTTTCGACAAAAAGAATTCTGAACCATTGGGTTATAAATATCTCTTCGCCAATGGTCATATTGGTCTTGACTATAATTTTGATGATCTGATCTATCAAAAGTACAGACAGAATTATGATAACAGCCAGACGACCCTGAGATGAAACCGCAGTTTTCTCCTTCAGATCTTTTTCCATCCTGCAAAATTAACGCTTTTTCTGTTTAGCCTCAATGGTAAGCGTAGCATGAGGTACCGCGTACAGACGCTCCTTGGGAATCAGTTTGCCGGTCTCACGGCAAATACCGTAAGTCTTGTTCTCAATACGCACAAGTGCGGCCTGAAGTGACTGGATAAATTTCATCTGTCGCTGTGCAAGACGGGTAGTCTCCTCTTTTGATAGAGTGGTTGCCCCCTCTTCCATAACCTTATAGGTGGGAGAGGTGTCATCAGTGCTGTTGTTGTCTGCATTCATAAGCGAAGCTTTGAGCGCATCGTAATTTCTCTGGGCAACTTCCAGTTTCTCATTAATTATCTGACGGAACTCCTCGAGTTCCTGATCAGAATAGCGACTCTTCTTTACCATGGTTAATAAAATTAGGTTATTATATTTTTTCTATTTCAACTTTAAATGAAAACTCGTCAAACGAAATGTCCTCTCCCCGTTCAAGATTCGGGATTAACTCTACGGAATCGGCCAGAACCTGACTCTTGATCCACTCCTCATATTCGCGGACAGCTTCATCGGTTTCGGGATCCGAGCTGAGTCGCACATTGATACGGTCAGTGATCTCCAATCCCATAAGTTTTCGTACATCCTGAATCCTCTTCTTCAATTCACGGGCAATACCTTCACGCTTCAGCTCTTCGGTGACGGTAACATCCAGAGCAACAGTCAATACACCTTCGTTAGCAACGACCCACCCCGGTATATCCTCACTGTAAATATCGACCTCGCTGACATCGATAGCAGCAGGAGTGCCGTTCAGATTGAAGGTGAAGCTTCCGTCTCGCTCCAGTCGGGCAACATCGGCCTGACTCATATTCTGAACAGCGGCCGACAGGCTCTTCATGAGCGGACCGAATTTCTTACCCAAGATCTTGAAGTTACATTTTACCTTTTTGACAAGGATATCATTAATTCCCTCAACAAATTCTACCTCTTTGACATTCACCTCATCGCGGATAAGGTCCTTTACCGGTTCAAGATGAGAGCGCAGCTCTGCTGTAACAGGAATGAGAATCTTCTGCAGCGGTTTACGCACGTTGATCTTAACATCATCGCGCTTACGCAGAGCAAGTGTCATTGAGGTGAGCTTTTGGGCAAGCTCCATACGGGTTTCAAGCTCCTTATCCACAAGACCCGCATCGCATTTGGGGAACAATGCCAGATGCACGGATTCGGGAGCCTTCGGGTCAGCCACCGATGTCAGGTCACGCCACAGACGGTCCGCATAGAAGGGAGCTATGGGTGCCATAAGCCTTGCTGTTGTCTCAAGGCAGGTATAGAGTGTCTGATATGCGGCCAGCTTGTCACGGCTCATGCCGCTGCCCCAGTAACGGTCGCGGGTAAGATGGATATACCAGTTGGAGAGGTAGTCGTTTACAAAATCGGCGATCAGACGGCCGGCACGGGTAGGTTCATAGTCGTCAAGACTCTCGCTCACCTCCTTAATGAGTGTGTTGAGTTCGCTCAGTATCCAGTGATCCATAACGGACCGCTCTGCCATGGGAACCATCTCTTCGGCATTGGTAAATCCATCCACATTGGCATACTGTGCAAAAAACCTGTATGTATTGTGAAGAGTTCCGAAATACTTGCGGATCACATCCCTCACCCCGTCCTCATCGAACTTGAGGTTATCCCAGGGCTGGGCATTGGTTATCATATACCAGCGCAAGGCATCACTGCCGTACAGTTTGATCAACTGGAACGGGTTAACGTCATTTCCCAGACGCTTGGACATTTTATTGCCGTTTTTGTCGAGTACCAGACCATTTGAGACCACAGCCTTGAATGAGACACTGCCCTTGACCATAGTGGATATGGCATGCAGAGTGTAGAACCATCCGCGTGTCTGGTCAACGCCCTCGGCTATAAAATCTGCCGGATATACAGTACCATTATCTATCAGCTCCTTGTTCTCGAACGGATAGTGCATCTGAGCAAACGGCATAGCGCCGCTGTCAAACCATACGTCTATCAGGTCCAGCTCGCGCTTCATCGGGCGGCCTGCCTTAGATACCAGCACAATGTCATCCACATACGGGCGGTGCAGGTCAATCTTATCATAATTTTCGGCCGAATAGAGACCGGGCTCAAATCCTTTCTCCCTTAACGGGTTGGATTTCATTATTCCGGCCCTGACCGATTTTTCTATTTCGTTGTAAAGCTCCTCAACCGAGCCTATGCATATCTCATCGCCCTCGTCATTACGCCAGATCGGGAGCGGAGTACCCCAGTAGCGGCTGCGGCTCAGGTTCCAGTCGTTCAGGTTCTCAAGCCATTTGCCGAATCGCCCAGTACCTGTTGACTCGGGCTTCCACTTTATGGTATTATTGAGCTCCATCATGCTCTCGCGTGCAGCCGACGTCCTAATGAACCAGCTGTCCATCGGATAGTAGAGCACCGGCTTGTCCGTGCGCCAGCAGTGCGGATAGTTGTGGACATGCTTCTCTATCTTGAAAGCGCTGCCATCCTGTTTCATGCGAACGCACATATAGACATTCAGGTCCTCGGCCTTGTCGGCGGCCTCTTCGTCGTACTTGCCGTCAACGTTGAATTTCGGGTCGTAGGCATTCTTTACGTATGCACCCTCGTACTCGCTGTAGAGTGTGGTGTCAACGCAGTCCTTAACAAAATCCGGATCGAGGTCGTCAATCTTCCAGTACTTACCGGTCGGGTCCACCATGGGACGGGTCTCCATCTTACGGTTGACCATGAAGAGCGAAGGAATTCCGGCAGCTTTAGCCACAAACGCGTCGTCGGCGCCAAAAGTAGGCGCTATATGGACTATACCGGTGCCGTCATCGGTGGTGACATAGTCGCCGCAAATGACACGGAAACCGGCATCGGATTTGGTAATTGTGCCGTCATCGGCAATTGTAACCGGTTTTACCCACGGGAAGAGCTGTTTGTAGTGCATCCCTATCAGATCGGCGCCCTTATACTCGCCCACAATCCGGTAAGGGATGATTTTATCGCCCTGCTTGTATGAGTCCAAATCAAGTTCGGCACCTTTGGGATCAAAGTATGTTGCAAGGCAATCTTTGGCCAGAATTACGGTCACAGGATTTGCGTTATAGGGATTATAGGTGCGTACAGCCACATAGTCAATCTTATTGCCCACACACAGAGCGGTATTTGAAGGCAGAGTCCACGGGGTTGTGGTCCATGCCAGGAAACAGGGCACGCCCCACCCTTCCATGTCAGGTTTGGGATCCGTCACTACAAACTGAGCCGTCACGGTGGTATCCTTTACGTCACGGTAGCAGCCGGGCTGGTTCAGTTCATGGCTGGAGAGTCCGGTTCCTGCAGCGGGCGAATAGGGTTGAATGGTGTAACCTTTATACAGATAGTCCTTGTTGTAAAGTTGTTTGAGCAGCCACCACAGTGTCTCTATATAACGGTTGTCATAAGTTATATAAGGATTGTCCAGATCCACCCAGTAACCTATCTTAAGGGTGAGGTCGCCCCAGTGCTCCTTGTATTTCATAACCTCGGTACGGCAGTTCATGTTGTAATCCTCGACCGAGATTTTCTTACCTATATCCTCCTTGGTTATACCGAGTTTTTTTTCCACCGCAAGTTCGACGGGCAGTCCGTGAGTATCCCAGCCGGCCTTACGTTCAACCATAAACCCGCACATGGTCTTGTAGCGGCAAAAAATATCCTTAATAGCACGTGCCATGACATGGTGGATTCCCGGCATACCGTTAGCCGACGGAGGGCCTTCGTAGAAAACAAACGAAGGGCAGCCTTCACGCTCTTTTATGCTTCGGTTAAAAATGTCTTTCTTCTGCCAGTCATCCAACACTTCCTTATTGATTTTCGAAAGGTCAAATTGTGCTCGTTCGGTAAATTTTTTCATCCCCACTCTTTATATTCTTTGCATTTTTATAGGAAAAATTGAGGCCTTAGCCGTAATTTTCCGCAAATTTACTCATTTTGGAATAACAATCCGGATAAAAACGGCATTTTTTGTAACTTCGCGGCCGAAAAGTCATCAATATGACATATTAATGAAACGATACAAATGGAAATAGTACCTGCAATAGATATAATTGACGGAAAATGTGTACGTCTCTCAAAAGGAGATTTCAACACCAGCAAGATATACGGTGACAATCCGCTTGAGATGGCAAAAATGTTTGCCGATGCCGGACTGAAACGTCTGCATCTGGTCGATCTTGACGGCGCGCGAAGCCGGCATATTGTAAACACCCGTACGCTTGAATCCATTGCCGGTAACACGGACCTCATAATTGATTTCGGAGGCGGCGTCAAATCCCGCCGCGACATTGATACCGCTTTTGACTGCGGAGCCTCAATGGTCATTGTGGGCAGCACAGCCATCACCGACAGGGAACTGATGTACGAGTGGATTGAAGAGTTCGGAGAGGACCGCATCATACTGGGTGCCGACGTAAGGAACGGACTGATCTCTGTCAACGGATGGAAAGAGGACAGCGATCTTAAACTGGATGATTTTCTGAAAGAGTACAGGGCAAAGGGAATAACCCGCGTCCTATGTACCGATATCAACCGGGACGGCATGCTTCAGGGGCCGGCAACAGAGCTCTATCGCTCAATACTCCGTGATTTTCCCGGAATTAAGCTTATTGCCAGCGGCGGGGTCAGCTCCATTGAAGACCTTATTGAGCTGAGAAAAGAGGGTCTGTATGAGGCCATAGTGGGTAAAGCCTACTATGAAGGCAAAATCACCCTGAAACAGCTTGCAGAATTTTAAACACAATTAAAAACGACAACAGTTAGTTGATATGTCAACAAAAAGAATAATACCCTGTCTTGACATTTGCAACGGGCGCACGGTAAAAGGGACGAACTTCGTCAATCTGAAGGATGCCGGCGACCCCGTTGAGCTGGGAAAACTCTACAGCCGGCAAGGGGCCGACGAATTGGTTTTCCTCGATATTAACGCATCGTTCGAAGGGAGAAAGACTTTCACCGGACTGGTTGAACGTGTAGCTGACGAAATCTCGATTCCCTTTACAGTAGGAGGCGGAATCAATGAGCTGTCCGATGTGGAGCGCCTGCTGAAAGCCGGTGCAAGTAAGGTTTCGATAAACTCGGCAGCGCTTAAAAACCCTGCATTTATTGACGATATAGCAAAAAATTTCGGCTCACAGGTCTGTGTGGTAGCCATTGACGGCAAGCAGACCCCTGAGGGGTGGTTCTGCTACCTGAACGGAGGCCGTATTAAAACCGACCGCAACCTTTTTGAGTGGGCGCTTGAAGCCGGCAGACGCGGAGCCGGTGAGATTCTGTTTACCAGTATGGATCATGACGGAGTTAAACAGGGCTACCCCAACGATGCCCTGAAGAGGCTCTCACGTGAACTCACCATACCGGTAATCGCATCGGGAGGAGCCGGCACTATGGAGCATTTTCGGGACGCATTTATCTTAGGTGAAGCCGATGCCGCACTTGCGGCCGGTGTTTTTCATTTCGGCGAAATTTCTATTCCGGAATTAAAGAAGTACCTTTACAGTCAAAATATTCCCGTAAGATTATAATAATATGCAGATTGATTTTGAAAAAGCCGGAGGAACAGTTCCTGCCATTGTGCAAGACGATATCACACAAAAAGTCCTGATGCTTGGCTACATGAATCGGGAGGCATACGATAAGACACTCAGCTCCGGACTGGTAACATTCTGGAGCCGTTCCAGAAATTGTCTTTGGACAAAGGGTGAAACCAGCGGCAACTTTCTTCGTCTCAAAGAGATACTTGTTGACTGCGACAATGATACACTCCTTATCAAGGCACATCCTGACGGTCCCGTATGCCATACCGGCAGCGACACCTGCTGGGACGAGCAGAACAGCATAGGTCTGAATTTTCTATCCTACCTGCAGGACTTCATAGAGCGCAGGCACGATGAGATGCCCGAAGGTTCATACACCACATCGCTCTTCAAAAGCGGCATAAACCGCATGGCTCAGAAAGTGGGCGAAGAGGCTTTGGAAACCGTCATCGAAGCTACCAACGGCACCGATGAACGGCTGGTCTATGAGTCATCGGACCTGATTTATCATCTGATCGTATTGCTTACATCAAAAGGGCTACGTATCGAAGACCTTGCCGCAGAACTACAAAAACGACATAAGGTGTAATATTTTCAGAACATACACTTTCACAGAATATTAACTCTTAGAAGATAACGCTTTCATAATAATACATTTTCAAAGAACATTCACTTTTCAGAACATACAATGGAGATTATAGATTATCGAAACGTAGAGGTCCGTCAGGAGGATATGTTCGTACTGGGAGATGTCACTTTCACGGTACGGGAAGGTGATTTTGTCTATCTTATTGGAAAGGTAGGTTCAGGCAAAAGCAGCCTGCTCAAGACCTTTTACGCTGAGCTGGATGTACTCTGTCCCATGCCGGACAGCCATGCCATAGTGCTGGGCACCAATCTTTCGACCCTAAAGAAACGCCATATCCCCAGACTGCGAAGGCAGATGGGTATAGTCTTCCAGGATTTCCAGCTGCTGACAGACCGCAACGTCTTTGACAATCTGAGTTTCGTCCTGAAATCGACCGGATGGAAAGACAAGAAGCTCATTCACCAGAAGATTTTTCAGGTCCTTGACCTTGTGGGCATGGACACCAAAGGTTACAAGATGCCCCATGAGCTGTCGGGCGGCGAACAGCAACGTATCTGTATTGCACGCGCTCTGCTGAATGACCCCAAGCTTATTCTGGCCGATGAGCCCACCGGCAACCTTGACCCCGAAACCGGACGTCAGATAATGGAAATCTTTAAAAAAGTGGGCGAAACCGGTACAACGGTAATCATGATAACCCACAACCTGCAGTGGCCCCGCGAATTTCCCGGACGTATATTCCGTTGCGTAGGCCGCAGACTGAAAGTCGATTGCGATCTGCCGCCCGGACCCTCTATTGACGAAAATGATACTGCCGATGAAACTCCTATACGGATATCGGAAAACGATGATACAATTTTGGTATAACCAGAAAAAAACTATAACATGAAAGTTTTAAAATTCGGCGGAACTTCAGTAGGAAGTCCGCAACGGATGAAAGATGTGAGTAAACTCATTACAGAAGACGGTCAGCAAAAGCTGGTCGTGCTGTCAGCTATGTCAGGTACCACAAACTCGCTTGTTGAGATTGCCCAGTACCTCTACTGCGGTAACAAGGCCGGTGCCGATGATGTAATCAACCGTCTGCGCGAAAAATATTACGCCCATGTACCTGAACTGCTTTCAGGTAAAACTTACCAAAATAAGGTTCAGAAATTCCTTGAAGAAAAATTCAATTATCTCCAATCATTCCCGAAAGAGAACTTTACCGAGAAAGAGGAGAAGATCATACTTGCCCAGGGTGAACTGATATCTACATTTATGGTAACATGTTATCTGCAGGAGCAGGGTATCAAGACTGCACTTTTGCCGGCTCTTGAATTCATGAAGACCGGTCGTGACGGTGAGCCTGACATGAAATACATCTCAAGCAAGATTGACGAAAAGCTAAAGGAGGTACCGGGAATGCAGATCTATATTACGCAAGGCTACATCTGTCTGAATACCGATGGTAATATTGACAATCTGCAGCGTGGAGGAAGCGATTACACCGCATCAATAATAGGTGCAGCCATAAAGGCCGAGGAGATCCAGATATGGACCGATATAGACGGCATACACAACAATGATCCCCGTTTGGTTGATAATACCCGGCCTGTCAGGCATCTGCATTTTGAAGAAGCTGCCGAGCTTGCCTACTTCGGAGCAAAGATCCTGCACCCCACCTGCATCCAGCCTGCCAAGGCGGCCAACATTCCGGTACGTCTCCTCAACACCATGGAGCCGAGCGCTCCCGGGACTGTCATAAACAATCAGTCTGACCCCGGCCGTATTGCAGCCGTTGCAGCTAAAGATAACATCACCGCAATCAAGATCAAGTCCAGCCGAATGCTTCTGGCCTACGGTTTCCTGCGTAAGGTGTTCGAAATATTCGAAACCTACCGGACATCTATCGACATGATCTGCACATCCGAGGTAGGTGTCTCCGTCTCGATAGACAACACCCGACACCTCAACGAGATTGTAAACGAACTCAAGCAATACGGTACGGTGACAGTTGACAGTAACATGTGTATTGTCTGTGTAGTCGGCGATATGGTATGGGAAAATCTGGGATTCGAATCCCGCGCCCTGAAGGCCCTTGCCGACATACCTATACGTATGATATCGTACGGAGGAAGCAATTACAACATATCTTTTCTGGTCAAAGAGAGCGACAAGAAATTAGCTTTGCAACGACTGAGCGACGTACTCTTCAACGGTAAAAAATAATGCTTACACCATACTATCAGTATGACCTCGGGATACTGGAAGATACCTTAAAAGCTATTAACCGGTGCACTGCCGACCGCAAGGACTGGCATGTGCATTATGCAATAAAAGCCAACGCCAACCCCATGCTGCTAAAACTCATCAGAAAGCATGGACTGGGCATAGACTGTGTCAGCGGAGGTGAAATCCGCGTGGCGCTCGAAAACGGATTCGATGCCTCTACAATAGTATTTGCCGGCGTAGGCAAAGCCGAATGGGAGATTGACCTGTCGCTGGAGGCAGGCATCGCCTGTTTCAATGTGGAATCCGAAGCCGAGCTTGACGTTATATCCGAACGTTGCGCGCTGCTCAATAAAAGAGCCAACATAGCCCTCAGGGTTAATCCCGATGTCGATGCCCACACACACGCCGGGATCACCACCGGCACGGCCGAGAATAAGTTCGGAATCGAAATCCCCATGCTCATGCCCATAATCCAAAAGGCCAAGGCAGATCCGCATCTTAGTTTTGTAGGACTTCATTTCCATATAGGTTCACAGATACTTGACACCGAACCGTTCATTCAGCTCTGCAAGAAGGTCAACCATTTGCAAGATCAGCTTGAAGCCCAAGGCATAACACTGAAAAGCATCAACGTGGGAGGAGGTTTGGGAGTCGATTACGATAATCCCGAAGAGAACCCCATTCCCGACTTTGAAAGCTACTTCAACATTTTCCGAACCTGTCTGAAGCTGCGTGAAGGTCAGCAGCTCCATTTCGAACTCGGACGCTCCGTGGTTGCCCAATGCGGACGGTTGATAACAAAGGTCCTCTACGTAAAGCAGGGAACGGTCAAAAAATTCGTCATTGTAGATGCCGGCTTTACCGAGCTTATCCGTCCGGCGTTTTACGGCGCACATCATAAGATAGTCAACATGACTTCAAAAGGGGTGCTCCGTAGATATGACGTGGTAGGGCCTATCTGCGAATCATCGGATGTATTCGGGAAGGATGAGTTGCTGAATGAGACCAGCCGGGGGGACATTATAGCTATACTTACGGCAGGAGCTTACGGTGAAACCATGGCTTCATGTTACAATTGCCGCAGCCTGCCACGTTCAATATCGGGAAAATTCTGATATGACAGTTTCCAACGGCCCCATTTTGACAACAGATTATATCATTCTGACAACAGATTATATTACCATTTTGACATGAGAATTTATCTGACCATTCTGATAGCAGCTATTGTGCCCGTTTCATGTACAACAGTAAAATCCGAATACGATGTCTGGAACCTGTCGCCCGTCAATCTGAACGAAGTGAAAGAGCGCTGTCTGACAGCAATGGAGAAAGAGAAGCCCTCCGTCAACGATTTCGAAGGGTTCGATATCTTTCAATACGATATTCCCGGACCGGAATCGGACTATATAATCCCCGACACGTTCAAGGTAAGTCAACCCGAACTGCAGGGTGCCGTTGACCGCTACAACAGCTATATGGTTATGCATAATATCTGGAGCCAATATGAAATATTTGTCCGATACAGCGACTATAACTACATGGATGAATTTGTCAATATCATGAATAACATAATGGGATTCAGCACCGATAGTCTGAAAGATGACACGGTGCGTACGACCATCGAATACGCTAAAATAGAGCTGTGTAAGGATATTGGAGCAGTAGCATTCGGGACCAGGGAAGAGAACCCGGCCCGCTATATTAAAGAGTTGGAGAGATACCTTGAAACAAAGCCTCTTTTCACTCCCCGCAACCAAAAAATCGAAAGGAAAGTCATTCGGGATCAGTTAGCCTGGAGCATCGAGCCTGATTCGGCATATATACATTCGCTTAATGCTGTAACCGATAAGGACACACTTGTAAACCTCTTTTTTGAGGAGATTTGCAACGCTCCCACCTATCAGCAGCAGTGTGCTGTAGCGCTGCTTTCAGTGGGCAAGGCTCCGGGTGAAGTTGTCTTGCCTGTGATGAGGGAACTTCTGTCGTCCGGCCGATACTCGCAATATGAATTCATAATGTGGCTGGGATGGCGCAGTGCAGTACAGTATTTCTTCTTCGGTCCGTCCCGTGATGCCCAAATAGCTGACGAACTATATAACATCTATAAAAATAAGGCGTTCCTCGCAACACTGCGTTACTGCAATATCCATCCCGGCGACGAGACCGCCCTTATGATCCTGGAGATGTTCTGCTCAACCGGCAATGTTGTCCGAAACGGCAATTACGATTTCGGGAACGATGCTGTGACAGACTTCGAAATGGTATTCAACAGGTAAGTCAGCCAAGTCCAGACTATATAAAATAGTTGCTTTTGGGTGGTTTTTCAGGCTGATAATCAGTTCCCTCTACCCTACGAATTCAGAAGTTCGTCCTCCTTCTGCAGGTCCGGTATAAGTCGCTTGATAGGTTTATAATTATAAAAGAACCGAATAGCTATAACACGTATTACCGTATATGAAGGAATCGCCAAGAACATGCCGAGTATGCCTCCTATCGTACCGGCTATCAGTAATACCACAAATATTTCAAGCGGACTGGCTTTAATGCTTGTGGAATATATTACCGGCTGATAAATGAAGTTGTCTATCCATTGTGCAAACAACATTATGGCAAATACTATGCCCGCATACAGCCACAGATTTACATCCAGACCCATACCCAAACCAAGTTTAAGTATTACCGCCAATACCACACCTAAAATTTCACCGATAAGCGGCCCCACATATGGTATTATATTAAGCAGACCGGCTATTACAGATATACCCAGAGCATAGTTGGCATCCATACGGGCAATGAGCCAAAGGCCTAAGAAATCGACCAAAGCCACACCGAACATCTCAATCACAAGACCCACGAAATAACGTGAAAGAAGTTGTTTGATCTCGTTTATGGTCTTAGCCACCGACTCTTCAATTTTGTCCGAAACCAAAGCCCCGACAATATTACTGAAAAGGTTCTCGTCCTTGATAAAAAAGAACGATATAAATATGACTGAGAATAGCGCTACCACAGTGCCAACCACCATTGAAGTTACCGACCCGATAAAACCGGAGACATTGTCAAAAGATGTAAGTTCCTGAAGTTTATCGGTAAGCAGCACAAAAACATCAAAATCAGCGCCCAGCGAGGGGAAACGTTCAATCAACCAATCGTTTATCACAGCAAGCGGGTTCATATTACTACCCGAATTCCAGGCATGCAATGATGCATCGGCTATGATTCCTGTCACAATAGGTACGGCCTGAGTAATGACCAACAACAGTAAACCTATAATTATTATTATTGTTAAGACCGATAAGAGCCAGTCGGGCGCATGCTTGCCTTTAATACGCAATTTGCGCATAAGGTTCATAATCGGATGTCCTATCAGCGACACCACAAATGCCGCTATTATATAAACCAGCACATTGCGAAAATACCAGCATATCAAAAGGACAACTGCCATTACAGCAATCCTCATTACATATCTGGCCAACCGGTCGGTATCACGCTCATTACCCATATCGCATCTAAAAATGTTTGCCAAATATACAGAATAAATCAGAATAAAGAGTTCTCTGCCCTGCAATACATGTCAAAAGAAAAATCTTACGAACTGTTTTTTGACAGATGTTTTCATTTTGTTTTGTATCTTTGTGTTACATAGGATTACCGCAAACATTGTATTTTCAGAAAATAAATAATTAAGCATGAAAAAGGGATTTTGTTTACTAACCTGTATTTTGACAATCAGCGTTGTCATGGCTAAGGATCATGACAATATAGTTTCAACCGAAATCAGTCAGGACCGCTTTACTTTAATAGAAAATGGCGTTCCGACCGATATTTTCATATCAGAAAATGAGAAAAAGGGAGTACTCATAGCTGCAGAAAACCTCCGGGCAGACTTTGAAAGAGTATGCAGCACAAAAGCTCAGTTATTAACTGAAGCTCCAAAAGGGAATTGTATCATTGTGGGTACTATTGACAGCCCAATCATGAAAACACTGGCCAAGAACAAGAAAATCACGTCGGTTGACCTGACCAATAAGATTGAGAAATACATAATGACAGTGGTTGACAATCCTCTTGACGGTGTCAATCAGGCTCTGGTAATCGCCGGCAGCGACATGAGGGGAACCATATACGGCATTTATGAGTTATCCGAGCAGATAGGTGTCTCTCCATGGTACTACTGGATGGATGTACCTACAGTTCATCAAAACAATCTCTCTATTGCAAGGGGTACTTATACCGCAGGTGAACCGGCTGTGAGATATCGGGGGATCTTTCTGAATAATGAGGCTCCATGTCTTACCACATGGGTAAGAAATGCATTTGGGACACGTTATGGCGGCCATGAGTTTTATGCTAAGGTATTTGAACTTATTCTGAGACTCAGAGGAAATTATCTTTGGCCTGCCATGTGGAGCTGGGCTTTTTATGCTGATGATCCGCTAAACTCCCCGACAGCGGTAGATATGGGTATTATCATGGGTACGAGTCACCACGAACCGATGGCGCGCAACCATCAGGAATGGGCACGTAACCGCAGGCAATATGGCGAATGGGATTATGTGACCAACCAGAAAGTTCTTGACGAATTCTTCCGTGAAGGTATTGAACGGGCAAAAGATACTGAGGATATCATTACTATCGGTATGCGAGGCGACGGAGATACTCCTATGGGAGGTGTGGTAGGACGCGACCACGAGTATGTGCATAACGATGAGAGAACAATGAAAATTCTGGAGGAAATCATCACAAACCAGCGAAAGATAATCAGTAAGGTCACAGGACGTCCGGCAAAGGAGAGACCTCAGATCTGGGCTGTCTATAAAGAGGTTCAACGATATTACGATAAGGGGATGAAGATTCCCGATGATGTTATAATACTCTTGAGTGATGACAACTGGGGTCATGTCCGTAGAGTTCCCACAGAACGTGATAAGGATCGCAAGGGTGGTTTCGGTATGTACTACCACATTGACTACGTGGGTCAGCCGAGATGTTCAAAATGGCTCAACGTAACGCCTATACAGCACATCTGGGATCAGCTCTCTCTTACATATCAGTATGGTATTGACAAACTCTGGGTGCTTAATGTGGGAGACCTGAAGCCGATGGAATATCCTATTACCATATTCATGGATATGGCATGGAATCCTACGAAATATAACGCAGACAATCTTTTAGATCATCCAAGAAAATTCTGCGCTCAGCAATTTGGTGAAGATCAGGCCGATGAAGCAGCACGTCTCCTCAACCTCTACTCGCAATATGTAGGTCGCAGCACACCTGAGATGCTTGATGCCGCCACCTATGATCTGGAATCGGGCGAGTGGAGACAGGTAACAGACGAGTTTGTAAGATTGGAGGCTGAAGCATTACGTCAATATATGAGCCTGAAAGAGGAGTATCATGATGCTTACAGGGAACTGTTACTGTTTCCTATTCAGGCTATGGCCAACATTTATGAAATGTACTATGCTCAGGCCATGAATCACAAACTCTATGAAGATGGTAACCCGGAAGCAAACCTCTGGGCCGATAAAGTTGAAGCTGCATTCAAACGCGACTCCGAACTATGTGGCGCCTACAACAGAGAAATTGCCGGTGGTAAGTGGAATGGTATGATGATACAGAAACATATCAGCTATGTCAGTTGGGGCGAGGATTATCCGCGCGATGTTGTTCCTACAGTCTATAGATTTGAGAATCCGGAGCAGATGAATGGAAACTATGTATTCCGGCCCTCTGCCGGCTATATTGCAATGGATGCCCAACACTACTATAGCTATGAGAACTCAGGAGAAGCGCAATGGACCGCTATTCCATTCATGGGACGCACACGCGGAGCCATGGCCGTGCAGCCCTACACTGCAAACCCTGAAGGCACATCTATCAGCTACCGCATGAATATCCCTGAGGGGCACGAATATGTTGATGTGCATATCATCACTGCGTCCACACTCGCTTTTAAGCGTTACGAGGGACACAGATATACAATAGGTTTTGAGGGGCAGGATGCTATTGAAGTCAATTTCAATGGGGAGTTAAACGAAGAACCGGAAAACATAGAGCGTATCATGTATCCTACTGTTGCAAGGCGAGTAGTTAAGAAGACGGTACGTCTGAAAGCAGGCCCGTCAGGAATGAAGACTTTAACTCTGAAACCGTTGGATCCCAGCGTGCTTCTTGAAAAGATTGTGATAGACCTTGGCGGCTATAAGGATACATTCCTCTTCATGGAAGAATCTCCATGCACACGCTGACATATTAACGGCTATCTGTTGTTAAACCGGCCTTGCATCTTAGCAATCCTTATACCGTAGCAATCAATACTACAGATGCCCGTAGAGCTGTTTTGGTTGTGGAGCATATCGGATTCGAACCGATGACCGCTTGATTGCGAACCAAGTGCTCTACCAACTGAGCTAATACCCCTTAATTACGGCGGCGCAAAGATAAAAAGAATATCAAAACCGTTTTGCCATTTATTCGAATTTCATCGTCTTTGAAGGGACAATGCGGGAAATCACCATGCTGGGAAGTAGCATCATGAGCATGGATATGATGAACATAACTATATTAAGAACAACTATCCACCACACCTCAATCCTAATAGGAACACTGTCGAGATAATAGTTGGCAGGATCAAGCGGAATGAGCTTGAACCACTGTTGAATAAGACAGATAGCTATGCCTATGACGTTTCCTATGACCATCCCTTTTATGATAATATATGAAGCCAATCTGAGGAAAATACGCCTCACCCTCTTGTCCGATGCCCCCAGCGACTTTAGAACACCGATGGTAGAGGTGCGTTCAAAAATGATGATAAGCAAGCCCGAAATCATCGTAAATCCCGCTATACCCATCATCAGAGCCAGAATGATCCATACGTTCAGATCGAGCACGTCAAGCCAAGCGAACAGTCCGGCGTTCATATCGTTCATGGTCTGCACAAGATACTGTTCACCGACATCCTCGCCCCACTTATTCATCACCGCACGCACATGAGTATATGCACCGGTCGTAATGTCAGGATCGAAAAGCGCTATCTCGATCCCCGAACACTTATCTGCCGTCCAGCCGTTCAATCTCTGCATAAGCGAGTAATCGGCTATCCCATACATACGGTCATATTCATAAAAGTTGGTCTCAAAGATGCCGGTGATTGTCATACGACGCATTCTGATACGATCCTGCATGAAGAAGACATCGGCTTTGTCACCCACATCAAGTCCCAGTTGCGATGCTGTCACAGCCGAAATTATCAGCCACGTGTCAGTTGAGTCCTGCTGTTGCGGGAAGCCTCCCCTGACCATATATTCCTCGAAAAAGCTGCGATCATAATCACTCCCCACCCCTTTGAGAATGAAACCGTGAAACAGAGTGTCTGTCCTGACTATGCACGGCTTATCTATGTAACGCTGTACCCATCTGATTTCCTTTCCGGCCAATAGAGCTTCGACCACCGAATCGGGACAGGTCACCGGATTCTCGACAGTGCCTGTTCCTATCCTGTAGTTGGTCACGCGCATATGCTGTGAAAAACCGGCAACTTTTTCGCGTATCTCACCCTTGAAGCCTTCTGTGACAGCTATGGCAACAATCATCACAGCCAGCCCCAACGCAGTCCCGACAGTAGCGATAATAGTTGCCGGACGGGAACCGCCTTTTATTCCGTCATCACGTCCGTAAAATCTTTTCGCAAGAAAACTCTCCATATAAAACGGTTTGCGTACGCGAAGATAGTTGAAAATGATTATCTTCGCTACAGAATGAAACAGCTTTATTATTTTTTTACCGCATTGGCACTGGTTGCAGCAACCTCTGTCTCGGCCGGAGAGATCGATAACTTCAACATGGGATGGAGATTCAGCCTTAATTCCGATGTTTTGGAAAATGTGCGTCAGGATTTTGACGACAGCGGTTGGCGGGAGTTGAATCTGCCTCACGATTGGGCTATAGAGGGTGATTTTGACCAATCCAACCCCTCCGGTACCGGTGGCGGAGCGCTGCCCGGCGGTATAGGATGGTACAGAAAAACCTTCAGTCTGAACAGTAAAGATCAGGGTAAGGTTTTTCGTATCGAATTTGACGGTGTCTATATGAACAGCAGTGTCTATATCAACGGACACCTGCTCGGCACGCGCCCCTACGGCTATATATCGTTCGGCTACGACCTGACCCCTTACCTTAACTGGAACGGACCGAACATCCTGGCCGTCAGGGTCGATAATTCCGACCAGCCCAACAGCCGGTGGTACTCGGGTTGCGGCATCTATCGCGATGTACGTCTTGTCAGACTTGCCCCGCTGCACGTCGCCCAGTGGGGCACATTTGTGACCTCGACGGTCAATCCTGAGGGGACAGCGGCAACGCTGAAGGTCAACACCACTATAAACAACAGCAGTCCGTCATCGGCCGACATCATAGTAAAGCACACCATAATTGACGCAAAGGGCAGGACGGCTGCTAAAGGGCAGTCTTCGGCCATACGGATCCCGGCAAACGGCAGCACTCTCAACGACTGGAGCGGCAGTATCAACTCTCCCGTGCTGTGGAGCCTGGAAAATCCCCATCTCTATACCCTTGTAACCGAAATCATCTCCGAGGGCAAGACCGCTGACCGTTACGAGACGCCGTTCGGCATACGTTCCATCGAGTTCCGCGCCGACAGCGGGTTTTACCTTAACGGAAAGCAGGTGCGCATAAACGGAGTATGTATGCACCATGACCTGGGCTGCCTTGGAGCCGCTGTCAATGAGCGTGCTATTGAGCGTCAGTTGGAGATCCTCAAAGCTATGGGCTGCAACGGGATCCGATGCGCCCACAACCCGCCGTCACCGCAACTTCTTGACCTCTGTGACAGGATGGGATTCCTCGTTATGGACGAATCCTTTGATATGTGGCGCAAGCGTAAAACCGCCCATGACTACGCCCGTTTCTTCGATGAGTGGTATGAACGGGATCTTACTGACTTTATACTGCGTGACCGTAACCACCCCTCAATCATAATGTGGAGCATAGGAAATGAGGTGCTGGAACAGTGGACCGATGCCCGCGCAGACACCTTAACGCTGGAACAAGCCAACCTGATACTGAACTTGGGACGCAGCCCCGAACAGCTTGCCGCCGACGGCGAGCTATCGGTCAATTCCATGATCACCAGCCGACTGGCCGGAATAGTTAAGGAGCTTGACCCCACCCGTCCCGTCACTGCAGGCTGTAACGAGCCTAATCCCGGCAACCACCTGTTCCGCTCAGGTGCCATTGACATAATAGGTTATAACTACCATAATCAGAATGTGCCCGATGTACCGCGTCTCTTTCCCGGCAAGCCTTTCTTAATTGCCGAGAGTGTATCGGCCCTCATGACACGGGGGTTCTATGAGATGCCCTCAAGCCAAATGATGACCCGACCCGCCAGATGGGACCGTCCCTACTACAACGAGACCTTCTCCTGCTCATCTTACGATAACGTCTGCACCCCGTGGGGCAGCCATCACGAAGAAAATCTGATCTTTCTGAACAGCCAGCCCTTTGTGGCCGGACAGTATATCTGGACCGGATTCGACTACATTGGCGAGCCCACCCCCTACGGATGGCCTGCCCGCAGCTCCTATTTCGGTATAGTTGACCTGGCCGGATTCCCCAAGGATGTTTACTACCTCTATCAATCCGAATGGACCGATACCCCCGTACTGCACCTATTCCCCCACTGGAACTGGGAGCCGGGACAGGAGATTGATATGTGGTGCTACTACAACAATGCCGATGAGGTGGAGCTGTTCATAAACGGTCAGTCGCAGGGGGTACGCAGCAAAGATGCGGAACATCTGCACGTAGTCTGGAACGTAACATTCCAACCCGGCACGGTACGCGTCGTGGCCCGAAAGGAGGGCCGTGAGACAGCCGTCCGTGAGATCAGTACCGCAGGAGAACCTGCACAGATACGTCTCACCCCTGACCGCAGCAGGATCAAATCCGATGGCACAGACCTTAGCTATGTGACAGTCGAGATACTTGACAAAGAGGGCAACCTATGCCCCAACGCCGAGAATTTGGTTCAGTTCAGAGTGGAAGGTCCCGCCATCATAGCCGGTGTTGACAACGGCAGCCCCATATCGCTTGAACGCTTTAAGGCAGACCATCGGAAAGCCTTTTACGGAAAATGTCTCGTTGTGCTCCAAAACAACGGGAAAAGAGGAAAGATAAAACTTAATGCACTCTCTGACGGACTCAATACTGCACAAATTTCAATAAAATGTGCAACAAAAAGCAAATAATATAAAAGGTTAAAAGAGTTAATCGGTATCAGTAATTAAATTTGTAACAATTATTTAAGGTTGAATATGAAAATACAGGACAATCTGAACAGAATAAAATCTGAATTACCCAAAGGAGTAAGGCTTGTAGCTGTATCGAAAAATCAACCTGTAGAGATAATAGAGGAGGCCTATAATGCCGGACAGCGTATCTTTGGTGAGAGCAGGGTACAGGAGATGACCGCCAAAAGTCAGCTTCTGCCTTCCGATATAGTATGGCACTTCATAGGTCATGTACAGCGCAACAAAATACGTCATATGGCCCCATATGTATCGGTAATACAGGGCGTTGACTCGTTTAAGTCATTGGCCGAGGTTGACCGTCAGGCCGGAAGATTCAACCGCAATATAACCTGTTATCTGCAACTGTTCATAGCACAAGAGGAGACCAAATTCGGATTTACAATTGAGGAATGTACCCGTATGCTTGATGAAGGCGAATGGCGCAATCTTCACAATATAACCATAGGCGGAGTTATGGGAATGGCAAGCAATACCGCCAATGAGGAACAGGTGTTAAACGAATTTGGCAAACTCAAACAAATTTATGACCTTTACAAGGAAAAATACTTTAGTCAAGAACCCGAATTCAATACCATATCGGCCGGCATGAGCGGTGATTACCATCTTGCAATACAGTCCGGCAGTAACATGGTCCGTATAGGAAGTACAATATTCGGTGAAAGAGATTACAAACAATAAAACAATAAATAATTAAATCATTAAACCTTCACATCCATGATTACAGGATACGACCGTTCAGACAATGTCTTCAGAGAGAAAAACCTTAACAAATACATAAGCGACTCCATTGTCAGCAACTGGGACCGCGAGGCATTCACCGATTATAAAGGAGCCACGCTTTTTTACCGTGACGTTGCCCGCAGGATAGCCAAACTGCACATATTGTTTGAAGAGGCCGGAATGAAACCGGGCGACCGCATAGCGCTGTGCGGCAAGAACAGCTCCAACTGGGGTACGGCATGTATAGCCGCCATATCATACGGCGCTGTTGTAGTGCCAATACTGCATGAGTTTAAGGCCGACAACATACATCATATTATTAACCACTCGGAAACAAAACTATTCTTTGTAGGAGACCAGATTTGGGAGAATTTGAACGAGAACTCCATGCCTGATCTGGAAGGCATAATAATACTCGATGATTTCCAGCTTGCAATTTCACGCAATGAGAAACTATCCGAGGCAAGAGAGCGCCTAAACGAACTGTTCGGACGCAAATACCCCAAGGAATTCACCGCAAAGGATGTTGTATATACCAAGACAGGGTTTGATGATCTGGCTATGATCAATTACACATCGGGCTCAACAGGATTTTCAAAGGGTGTCATGCTCCCATACCGTTCGCTTATCAGCAACCATATGTTTGCACTAAGGGCGCTCCATATAATGCAACCCGGCGACAAGATTATCTCCATGCTTCCCATGGCACATATGTACGGATTTTCATTCGAATTCTTCCATGAGTTCCTTAAGGGCTGCCATATTTTCTTCCTGACAAGACTCCCAAGCCCCAAAATAATCTTTCAGGCATTGAGCGAGATTAAGCCCGCGGTTATAGTATCCGTTCCTCTGGTGATTGAAAAGATCATTAAAAAGAACATTCTTCCCAAGCTCGAGACCCCGCAGATGAAGCTGATGCTTAAGGTGCCTCTGCTTAACGACCAGATCAAAAAGAAAGTTTGTGAGGAGATGAAAAAGGGATTCGGCGGCAACTTCTACGAGGTTATTATCGGAGGTGCGCCTTTCAATCAGGAAGTTGAAAAATTCATATCCTCCATAAATTTCCCTTACACCGTAGGCTACGGAACTACAGAATGCGGCCCCATTATAACATACGAGGATAAGAATGACTTTGTTTTGGGTTCATGTGGAAAGGCCGTTCCCAATATGGAGGTTAAGATTCTTAGCAGTGACCCCGAAAACGTGCCGGGTGAGATAATCTGTCGCGGCACCAATGTCATGCTTGGCTACTATAAGAACGAGAAGCTCACAGAGGAGACCATTGACAAGGATGGCTGGATGTACACAGGCGATCTGGGCATAATGGACAAAGAGGGTAACCTGTTTATCAAAGGTCGCAGTAAGAGCCTTATACTTGGTCCTTCGGGTCAGAACATCTATCCCGAGGAGATTGAAGACCGTCTTAACAACTTGACTTTGGTCAACGAGTCGCTGGTGATTTCCGAAAACGATAAATTGGTAGCGCTGGTATATCCTGATTATGAGGAGGCTATGAAATCAAATATGTCCGATGAACAGATAGCCGCCGTCATGGAACAGAACCGCATTGAGTTAAACGCCATGCTGCCTAACTATGAGCAGGTTTCGCAGATACGCATCTATCACGAGGAGTTTGAGAAGACTCCTAAAAAGAGCATCAAACGATTTTTGTATCAGAAGGAGTAACTTCATTCTGGCTAATATTTTTTTACGACTTACCTCTAAAACAATAAACTATGAAAAGAAACAGAGAACTTAAACAGGCCGCACGTGCGGCACTAACCGGAAAATGGGGATGGGCTGTCCTTCCCGGCCTCATTTATTTCGCCGTATCGGGCGTTCTTACCGCTCCACAGATGTTATCGAGTGCATCTACAGGTTTCCTTGATGCCGGTTTTATTACTCCGGCTTTAGGTCTTGCTGCAATTGGGGCATCACTTATTGGAACAGGCGTTACAGTCGCCGCAAGCCTTTTCGGTTTAGAACCCATGAAAGTAGGTTTCTGCAACTCGCTGAAAGTACTTTACAAAGATGCTGACAAGAACACTGTACAAAACATGTTCAAATTTGGATTTGGCAAAGAACGTTACTGGCGTAACGTATTGGGAATGTTCCTTGTAGGACTGTTCACCGGTTTATGGGCACTCCTATTCATAATACCGGGAATAATAAAGAGTTATGCTTACGCACTTACTCCCTACATTCTGGTTGACAATCCTGAGCTCGGTCCGAATCAGGCCAGACTCAAGAGTATTGAGATGATGCGCGGTTACAAATGGAAACTGTTCGGACTGGATTTAAGTTTCATTGGATGGATTCTGCTGTGTATCCTTTCACTTGGCATAGGATTCATCTGGATTGGACCGTACATTAGAACTGCAAGAGCCGCTTTCTACTACGACCTCGTAGAAAACAGTTCGGCTGCTGCTTGATCTAAGCTTAACACTAAAAGCATTTATTTTATCCTACCGTCAGCCGGTAGGATAAAATTTTCGTATTGTTTTAAAAGATAAAACGCCTCAGTTATACCTGTCCATTCACTCAATAAAATTTATTAAGGTGATCGGGAAAAAGAATAATGGAAAACATGGTGGTAAAAAAAACATATAATACACCATCCGGAGTTATTCACTACTGGATAAATAAGATTGAAGCCGATGTGGTAACATTGGTATTTCTTCCGGGCCTAACAGCAGACCACAGACTGTTTGAAAAACAGATTGAGCATTTTAAAGATAAATACAATCTGTTTGTTTGGGATGCTCCAGGGCATGCTTCTTCGTACCCATTTAATTTTGACTTCAGCTTGTTTGACAAAGCGAAATGGCTAAATGAGATACTTGAACAAGAGAGAATAACACAGCCTGTCATTATCGGTCAATCTATGGGTGGTTATGTAGGACAAGCTTTTGTAGAATTATATCCTGAAAAACTGAAAGGTTTTATCTCTATTGATTCTGCTCCACTGCAAAGAAAATATCTGACAAACATAGAACTTTGGTTGTTGAAAAGAATGGAACCTCTCTATCTGTTGTACCCATGGAGGTCTTTATTAAAGGCAGGTTCAAAGGGGACAGCGGAATCTGAATACGGCAGAAAACTGATCCGTGAAATTATGATGGTTTACGATGGCGATAAAAAACGATACGCTAAACTTGCCGGATACGGTTATAAAATTCTTGCCGAAGCATACGAAAAAAATTTGTCCTACAACATAACATGCCCTGCTTTATTGATTTGCGGTGAAAAAGACAAGGCAGGTTCAACCCTTAAATTAAATAAAGCATGGCACGAAAATACCGGCATCCCTATCGAATGGATAAGAGATGCCGGTCATAACTCAAATACGGATAAACCTGAAGTTGTAAATCAGCTTATAGAAAATTTTATAAAAACTACATAATAGTACAACCGGAAAAGATCAGAGAACCCTGCAAAACAAGCTTACACTCTTTTTTGCCCTCTGTTACAGTCAAATTGGCACGCTTATCATTGTAACCGCCAAAAATAGAATCCAAATCGGATTTTACGCACCAACTGTCAGGAACATAAAGTGTAATACCCCCAAAAATTGAATCTATATTAAGATATACGGTTGTGTCAGGCAAGGTGGTTTTTCGCAAATCGATTACTATTCCCCCAAAAATTATATCAATATCTCCGCCTTTAAGTATGGGCTCAAGAAAAGCACTCTCCGAATTTCCAAAAATAACATCTTTGATTATCCAGCCATTTTCTCCAATTGCAGCGTCTTGGTTATCTTTAATATCGCATTTAGAACAAATCTTATTTTTCCTGTTTGTTGCGAATCCGAGAATAAGCGTTAAACCGATAACTATCAGCAAAAATGGCCAAAAGTTATTGGTAAAATTTTTACCCGCCCCACCTAGTATTCCGGGATAAGCTATCTCCAGGCGTGGCAAAAGGAAAAACGCTCCAATTAGTAAAAATATAATAGGAAGCAGTCTTTGTCTCTTTAAAAACCCGATAACAGCAAATAAGATAAAGAGCATCGGCCATGAAAAGACAACTGATTTGAGTGCGGGATTTAACCAACCAAAATTAAATGCAAGTAAAATCAGACCTATCAATACACATACAATTCCGAGTACAACTACAAAGCTGAATACACTATTTCTTTGCTTGTTAAATTTGTTTTCAGTCATAATTTAAACTATTTTAGTTCAACAATTTAGCTATAAATCATGCAAAGCTAGCTAAACCCATAAAGAAAGCTGTTACGATAAAATTAAAATAGTATTAAATTTTATTGGGGTTGACGGTTAACGGGAAATACTGCCGAATGTGCTTCTTTAATCAGTCTGCTTATATTAGAGTCGGGTGCATAATCGGTAATTGATGAGCAATTAACCATAGCCTCCACAACAATCGGATCGAATGGCAGTTTGCCGATAACATTGATGCCGTTGTTGCTACAATAGGTTTCAATTTCAGATGATAACTCCCAATTTATGTCAAACTTATTTATCAAAACGCTTGTCGGCAGATTAAAGCCTTTGGTAAGTTGGAGTGTACGTTTCAGGTCATGGACTCCCGATACGGAAGGTTCTGTTACCACAAGCACGGCATCAACGCCTGTTATGGCGCTGATTGCGGAACACCCTATACCAGGAGGTCCGTCAATGATAATATGCTCTATTCCTGATTCCCCGGCTATCTCTTTTGCCTTTTGGCGAACCTTGCTGACCAGTTTACCCGAATTCTCTTCGCCAGGCGCGAGTCGTCCATAGACCATCCGGCCATTCTTAAAATGTCCGGCATAATAACGGCTTCTATCCTCCTCTTCTATCGTGATGGCATCCTGCGGACAGATGTGCGAACACAACAGACACCCTTCACACAGTGTCTCCACAATGGATATTCCATGCTCATTCTCTTCAATGGCAGAGAATCGGCAGTAATCCACGCAAATACCGCAGTTTATGCATTTTTCAGGATTGAGTATCGCCTTATGCCCTGAAACAAAGAGATGCTCCTCATCGCAAACGGGATTGAAAAGCAGATAGAGATTTGCCGCATCCACGTCACAATCAGCCAAGACCACCTCCTTTTGCAAGGTGGCAAACGCCGCGCTGATACTGCTTTTACCTGTTCCGCCTTTTCCGCTGATTATCGCTAACTCCATAATTACCTTATCTTAAATTTTAGAAACTCCTCTTTTATAGCGTGATATAACCGGTTAAATTTTGCTCTCCACGCGGTGTTCAGGTTGGTAATCAATTCCCCTTTCGAGTAGGCGACTGCAATCTCCCTGTCGAAAGGTACACTCATTAACAGAGGAATATTCTCCCCTTTCAGATAGTTACGCACATCATCGGTTCCCATATCTGCCCGATTAATTATAACTCCGCACGGGATCCCCATCTCTTTTAAAATCTCCACCGACTGCTTTAAGTCGCTGAGTCCAAAAGGAGTAGGCTCTGTTACCAACACCACATAGTCGGCCTTATAAACCGTTTGGATAAAAGGGCATCCGGTACCGGGCGGCGAATCCAACAGCACTAAATCAAACTTATCGGCTGTCTTTATCGATTCTTTAATAATTTCCACCGACACATGAACTCCCACCTCCATCCTACCCTCAATAAGCTCATTGCCGGTAAAAAAACGGTATTGGTTGACATACCCTAAAAGATCATCCTTTTCCGATATGGCTCCAAATTTGCAGGCAACCGAGCAGGCTCCGCATCCGTGGCAAAGTTCTTCCAGCACCTCGATGGTTGGCGGCTCCTCAAGGAAAAAAATAGCGTTGAAGTTGCAATATTCATCGCATTTTCCGCAATAAGTACATTTTGATTTGTCAATAACAGGCACCTTTTGGGTAACTGTGCGCCTGTTTTGCAACACTGCATCTTGGAAGAATTCCCTATCGTTGGGCGCCTCAGCATCGCAATCCACCAATGCCATATTCAACCCACTATTTTGCAGTGAGTTGAACAGATTGGTTGAGATAAAGGTTTTACCGGTACCTCCTTTGCCGCTAGCAATTGCTATGGTGATCGCCGTCATGTTTGCAATAGTTGGCGTTCAGGGATAGTTTCCCCGCTAAAAAATCGTTAACAATCTCTTCCTCACCATTCAAGGGAGCGCCTGCAAATACATTTATACCCTGCTCATTGAACAAGTCTATGGCTCGTTGACCTATGCCGCCTGCAATTACATCGGTAACTCCAAGTGAGGCAATCCACTTCGGATAAACGCCCGGTTTATGTTCGGGCGGTATCTGCTTTGTGATTTTTGCAATCTGTTTGTCTTGCACATCAACAATCGCAAAATATTGGCAATGTCCGAAATGCGTAGAAAGTTTCCCATTTTCCATTGGGATGGCAATTTTCTTTGTCATAATTATTCAATTTAAAGATTATTGTGAAAAACCTCTCCTCCCTCTACCACGGCCTCTACCTAGACCCTGACCGCGGCCTTGTCTGTTCCGACCTCGACCAACTCCTTGACCTTGAGCTTCACCTTCCTCAAATCCCTGTCCGGCACGACCAAAGCCTTGACCGGAACGACCTCGGCCCAAACCGAAACATCTTCTCACACCGAGGCCTCTTCTACCTCTAACTAAGTTTTCATCAGTCGGCTCTTCAACAGAACCCACATTTTTGACACCGAAATTGGTGCATTTGCCCATCTTACGTCCAGTCATCGGACCTTCTCCCATGGGACCTTTTTGATTAAATCCTGGCATAATAATATCTCCTTAATTTTAAAAGTTAGTAAATTGGAGTCAGACTATTTAAACTCCTTAATAATTTCCGAAACAGTTTTGTCTTTCGCATTTACCATTTCGATTTGAAGCTGATTTAACATAGTTTCCGCTTTTCTTCCAAATTCGGGTGCCACGACTTTCTTCGCTCCTTTTGATGCGATGAATTTCACGGCTGCCGGACCTGCTCCCTCGGGAGAATCCTTTGCCGGATTGGAAAAAAACTCTGTGGTTTTGCTATCGGTATCGTAAATAGCAAAATAGGCACAACGCCCGAAACGACTATCTATTCGTGCGTCTAAACTCTCTTTTTCTGATACAATTGCAATTTTCATACGATTAAATTTTAAATGGTTAATATATAATGTTTTATCAATTAAATTTTCAACTCATATCCCGTGTAAAATTGTACAAGCTGTTCTCCCAGTATGCTCTTTAAATTCTTAAAAGCAGTATCGCCGGTACAATGCCCCGTTATAAAACGGGTTGAAGGGAAACGCTGCCTTAGCGTTTGTCCCAAACTCACGATCTCTTCAACAGTTTCAAATTCCATACCGTTTTGACTGTCCAATAGATGAAATCCTCCCATCACGTAATCTATTTGTCCCTCTCCTTCGGCAGTTGCACTATCCAAAATATTCAGCAAACCGCTGTGTCCACAACCTGTAAAAACAAATCGTCTCTCTTGTCCGAATGTAATAATCAACTCATGGTCAAAGTCATCGTCTATCAATTCTCTGCCGCTGCTTTTTAAAAGTGTCCGATTTGCTTTAGGCATCGGATATTTTCTGATTTTAGGCTTAAAAACAGCTATATCCTCTTCGAAAACGGCTTTTTCATCAACCAAAAACAGTCGCTCTTTAAGTGTATCGAAATCAAAATCGGTGGTTATTTTTCTTAATTCGCCTCTTGAAGAATAGAACTCCTCATTTAATATCTGTGATGAAACAACTATTTTGGCCTTTCTGTTTATCTCCAAAAATTTTGATAAGCCACCTGTATGATCGGCATGTCCGTGAGAGATAAAGAGATAATCAACATTACCCAAATCAATATTCAGAAGGTTGGCATTACGCGCAAACAGACCTGAGGCTCCCGCGTCAAGCAAACATTTGTAACTCTCCGCTTCAAGGTAAACAGACAAACCGTGCTCAATCTCAAAGTCCATTTTCCCCGCTCTGTTATCTGACAAGACTAAAACTCTCATTATTATTCGTCTTTAATTTATTGGTTTGAATTCATTACCCCGGCGCCTGTTTCGGCGGTTTCCGCAAGGATGATGTTGTCTGTGACTGCCATCCACAACCATGTTACAGTGGCGACAACGATACCATTTTCCACCAAAGTCCACACTCCCACCCTCAATCACCAATGATTTTCCCTCCACAAATGCTTCGGCAACCGTTTTCCGTGCTTTTGCATAAATACGTGTGAGCGTGGGTCGCGACACATTCATCCGCTCGGCAGCTTCCTCTTGCAACAAACCCTCGTAATCCAATAGTCGGATTGCCTCATACTCATCGTATAACAAAACCACCTCTCCTATTATAGAACGGGGAATACCAAACGGTTTGAACCCCGTCATCAAAGGCGGCGACTCTATTCTTCTGCACTGTTTTGGACGCGACATACTGTTATACTTTTTGTGATTACGTTGCAAATATAATAAAAGTTTTGAACATATGCTCAAAACTCAATCGTTTTTTTAAGTATTTTGGTTAAACCCTGTGGACGCAACATAGAGACTGGTCGTAAAACTGCAACCCCGACACGGGTGTACCAAACGCAACATAACAACATAGCAACATACGAGTCATGGTCATAAAGTTGTAAATTTGCACCATGTTTATCGGCTGTCATCAAATTATAATCAAGATGAATGAAGCGGGAAGGTCAAAAACTCCGTTTCTATTCGCTGTAAATTTCGAGATGAACGAGGGATTTTTTATCGAAAATCCCTTAAAACAGAGTCGTATTCTCTTTAACATAAACGGCATTACCAACGCTAAAAATGTGCCGGAAACACCGAAGAGTTATATTTTCAAACGCTATCCCGAGAGTTTTGAAACATACGAAAAACGATTCTATTGTGCAATGGATGCTCTGCATAAAGAGGAAACCTTTCTGCTCAACCTAACAATTAAAACACCCATCGAAACCTCACTCTCTCTACAGGAAATTTTCAACTATAGTAGTGCAAAATATCGATTGTATGTTCCTGAAAAATTTGTCTGCTTTTCGCCCGAGCAATTTGTAATCATTAAATACGGAAAGATTTTCATGCATCCAATGAAGGGAACAATTGATGCCACTTTGCCAAATGCTGCCGAAAGATTGTTGAGCGATTATAAGGAAACCGCCGAACATCAAACGATAACTGAGCTTACACTCAACGATTTAAAACAAGTGGCAACTTCTGTCAAAGTAACTCGTTCTCGGTACATCGACAAATTGAAAACAAACAACGGCTACATGTTGCAAACGAGTTCCGAAATTGAAGGCACCCTGCCCACCAATTACATGCAAAACCTGGGAATCCTGTTTTTCAAATTACTTCCGGCAGGTTCTATTTTAGGCACCCCACGCAATGCAACCCTGCGCGTCATACGCAATTGCGAAAATCAAAATCGCGGTTTTTACAGTGGTGTGGCAGGATATTTTGATGGTGAAAATCTTGATTCAGGTGTTTTAATCCGATTTATCGAGGAAAAAAACGGTAAAATGTATTTCCGAAGCGGAGGCGGCATTACCGTTGACAGTCAATGTGAAAGCGAATATAACGAAGCAGTTCAAAAAGTATATTTACCCTTTTAAGTGTAGCAATATGTTTTTAGAGACCATTTGTATCAAAAAAGGCATTGTGCAAAATATTGAGGCACATCTGGAGCGGATGAGCAACGCCGGCATTCATTTTGGGTTTTATCTACCTAAACTGCCCAACCTATTGGAATTGGTTCCTGCAGAGTTACAAGAGAGCAAAAAAGTGAAATGCAGCGTTGTCTATCACAAAGAGATCCTCAGCATAACATTTTCCGATTACCGCCCCAAAAGAATCAACTCACTCAAACTCGTGAAGACAGACATAGAGTATCCCTTCAAATTTTCCGAAAGGTCAGTACTCAACACCTTGCTGCAGGAAAAAGGAGATTGTGATGAAATATTGATTGTAAAGAATAATTTTATAACCGACACCTCGTTCAGCAATGTTGTTTTCAGGAAAGACGACGAGTTCTTTACACCCGATACCTATCTGTTAAACGGCACAAAACGTCAACAACTGCTTCGGGAGAAGAAAATATGCGAAACACGCATAACCGCAGATGATTTGATCCATTTCGACACAATACATCTTATTAATGCCATGTTAGACCTGGAAGAAGACTTGGGTGTAAGTGTAGTTAAGATTATTTAGCTGTTATCTGTCAATTCATTGTAGAATCTTTCCGGAAGGAAAATGTTCTCCTGATCTATTGCGTCCTTAAACAGAGGAGCAATCTCACTTACTGTAAATCCGGCAATGCCACATCCTATTTCGGTAACGAGAAATTTTAGTTCGGGGTGTTTCTTCGCAAAATTGATAAATTCATCGGTATAAGGCTTTATTGTCTCAACCCCACCCTGCATAGTTGGGATTGCATATGTCTGCCCATACAAACCAACCCCTTTACCCCAAACCGCACCCCAGTCCATCGCTAATTTTGCCGCGCCGCCGCCATGCTTTCCTTCAAGGTTACTGCCAAAAACAAATATCTCGTTCTCCTCTAAATGCTTAATCCATTTCGGAGAAATTCTTTTTTCGTTCATTTTTTCTTCGCAATATTATTTAACCTCTCTAGTCTCTATCAATTCTTAATCGCTCTAAATTATTAAAATTTTATTCCTATTTCAAGTTTTACCCCGATATCATTATTGTAAACTTTGGAATTAAGTAATTTTTCATAGACACCTAAACCTAATGTTATTCCTATTTTAGATTTAGGAATAAAGTATATGCCTTGACTGGGAGCTAATCCAAAAAATATATTATAACTCTCAACTCCACTAAATGTTGTCAACTTTTCTTCGCCGATTATTATGTTTGCGCCAATATTAATAAACAGGTTATCTTTTAGAATCAGATTATCCTTGAGTCTGTAGAATGGATTAATACCGATTGAATAATAACTCATACTGGCAGACCGATAATTAAATTGTGCAAAATAGTCAGGATGTATTGTAAATCTCTCTATAGCAAAAGTTACCGGAAATGACCATCTTAATATATCTCTTAGAAAAAATCTGTAATACTGTAATGACCAGCTATCTGCATTCATTCCGTAATTTTGGGAATAGGTAATTAAATTTATCCATTTGTCGGTATATTCCAAATGCTTGTCAGCTTCTTCATTAATGTTCGTATCTGTTATATCTGAATTGTCAGGCATCTGATAAATAGCATCAGATTCCTCAGTAACATTATCAATCATACTAATCGTATAATTTCTTATATCATTCTTGTTAACGTAACTCGATATTTTTATTTCTCCAATATAAACGTCGTAATGAATAATATCAGTATCAACTTTTGTTATTTTACAGTCAATTTGTTCTCCATTTCTGAGAATTATCAAATCCTGTGAAAAGCCTGTTAAAGTAAATAATGACAAAAGGGTTAGAACTAAAAATCGCATATATTCTTGTTTATTCGTTTAATGTTTCGTTGTCTAAATTGTCTGGTTACAATCACTTTTACCGGCTTTGAGATAAAGCGGCAGACAAGTCTTTGCCGCCGGGTTCCTGGAATATTCCGATGTCGAAGAATGATGCTGTGGAATACAAGTGGTCAAAAATATCGGATTGTATGGATTCGTATTCCAGCCAGACGGTGGTATTGGTGAAACAATAAATCTCCAGAGGAATGCCCTTACTTTCGGTTGCAAGCTGTCTGACCATAATGTTCATGTCTTGCCTGATTTTCGGATGATTTTTCAGATAACATTCGATATATTTTCTGTACACCCCAAGATTGGTCATTCGTCGGCCGTTAATTAAAACAGATGTATCTATGTTGTGCTCTTCATTAAACACCTCTATCTCCTTCTCACGGGTTTCTACATAATCGGTAATGAGTTGGTATTTTTTGAATTTGTCTCGTGTCTGCTTATCAACCAATTTTACGGAGTAAGCATCTATATAAATGGCTCTCTTAATTCTTCTGCCTCCGGTTTCGTGCATTGCGCGCCAGTTTTTGAAACTGTCTGTTATGAAATAATAAGTAGGAATGGTGGTAATCGTTTTATCCCAATTCTGTACTTTTACCGTATTCAGATTAATGTCAATTACATTTCCATCGGCATTGAATTTTGGCATTTCCACCCAATCGCCTACACGCACCATATCATTAGACGACATTTGGATACTTGCCACCAGTCCCAAAATAGTATCCTTAAACACCAGCATTAAAACGGCTGTCATTGCACCAAAGGCACTCAGCAGATAAACAGGCGACTTATTCAGTAGTACCGCAAGAACTAAAATAATCGCAACAATATACAGTATTATTCTGATGAGCTGAAACAAACTGCTTAACGGCTTATCTTTAAACGCCGGATGCCGGGACATGACATATTCGCCCACTTTTAATATGGCAAATAACACCGTCATACTGACGATGATAAGATAGGCCTCCGATAATCTGACAACGAAAGGAAGGAGTTTTTCGAAATCAGCAAAGACTACAGGAGCCATTATGAGTACAATGATAGCAGGAGCAATGTGAGCCAAATTATCAAACGCTCTTGTGTCAACAAACAGGTCATCCCATGCAAAGGATGTTTTTTTGAATACCTTGTAGAGAAAACGTATGATAATTTTTTTGGTGATGTAATATGCAGCAACCGATAAAACAGTCAAGACAATAATAAATGAAAGCAGCCTGTAATAGATAGCCCATTCTGCGGAAATACCTAAGTTTATTATCATTGTTTCCGTCTTTTCTTCGAGAAAGTTTATCCAATCCATAATATTATTTTCAAGAAAAAATTAGTAAAAAATTTGGTGCAATTATAAGAAATTGATTCAATTATTCAAAAAAAAATTATATACCCAGCATCCATGTTGCAGTCGTAAAATATATTGTCAGAGCAACTATATCAACAATTGTTGTTATTAAAGGGCCGGCCATAATTGCCGGATCCATTTTGAGTTTTTTTGCTACCATAGGTAATGTACCGCCAACCACCTTTGCCAGAACAACTGTGCAGAACAATGCAAAAGATACTGTTAGGGCTATTAATACACCGGTCTTTTCAAAAAAATAGATTCTAAGAAAATTAACAGCAGCGAGTAGAATTCCGATGATAATACTTATACATGCCTCTTTCCTAAAAACCTTGAAAATATCTCTCGTTCTTAATTCCCCTAAAGCCAGACCTCTTATTATAAGGGTTGAAGACTGAGAGCCGGCATTTCCGCCCGTGTCCATAAGCATCGGAATAAAGGCTGCAAGTATAATTACTGATTGTAATGCATCTTCATATTGTTTAATTATACTGCCCGTAAAAGATGCCGATATCATCAATATTAACAGCCATGGTATCCTGTGCTTTGCCAATGTCCAGTTTTTCGTCTTTAAATACTCCTTTTCCGATGGTTGCATCGCCGCCATCTTCTGAATATCTTCGGTTGCCTCCTGATCTATAACATCTAAAATATCATCGACCGTTATTATACCTACAAATCTGGTTTCCACATCGACAACAGGCATAACATTGTAGTCATATTTTTTGAACAGAGCTGCAACATCTTCTTGGTCATCATGAGTATATATAGATATCACATCGGTATCCATAATATCTTTAACCAAAGCTGAATCATCGCTCAGCACCAGTTTCCTCAACGAAATGACACCCTCAAGTATCCGATTGTTATTGGTAACGTAGCAGGTGTCTATAGTCTCTTTATCAATCCCTATTTTCTTGATGTACTGTATTGCCTGCTTTACCGTCATCTCTTTTTTCAGATCAACATACTCGATAGTCATTATACTACCGGCAGAATCTTCAGGATAATTAAGTATTTGATTTATTATCCTTCTCGTCTCTTCACTGGTATTCCTGAGTATTCTTTTTACAACATTGGACGGCATCTCTTCCAAAAAATCGACAGCATCATCTATGAAAAGATTATCCAAAATGCTGACCGCCTCCTGATCTGTGATTAATTCAATTACATACTGCTGTAACTCGCTCGACATATATGTAAAAACCTCTGAAGCCAAATCTTTTGGGAGGATCCTAAAGATAATAAGTAGCTTTTCCTGGCTTATTTCTTCAAACAGTTGTGCAATATCAACTGCATTAAGATTGATAAGTTCTTTTCTGGCTTCACCATATTCGCCTCTTTTAACAAGATCTAAAATTTTTTCTGTCATATCCGGCTCTACTTATATTGTCCTTTTATTATAATATCGTCTGTGAATAAGCAAATAAAACTGTATGCGTTACACCATGTGTTGTATGATATAAAACAATATATCTCAAAATTTAAAATCTAACTCTATCTTTGCGTGAAATTCTGCAAAGTAATTATTCCCGAAATGAAGATTTATCGGCATTATATTAATCGCAATCCTTTTACTTGGCGGGTTAATCCTCAATCCGCCTCCCAAATATCCGGCATAATGAAAATCGCTGATGTATTCGGAAGTTGGCGGCTCGGTATACCCATCCGGGTCTCCACCTGTACCTTTCAATCCCCGCGAATTATTTACCAGCCCTCCACAACCAAGAACCAATGAAAACGATTTTATCCTTATCAAGTCATAATAAAGATTTGTCTCAATATTTATTGAGTTAAAATACTGGTCTCGTACATCTAAGATAAATTTTGAACTGTAATGTCCAATAGTGAAATTCGGATTTAACCGTAATCTGTCTTTCCAAATTTCTCTTTGATATCCGACAGCATAAACAAATCCACCTCCATCGGTTTTATTTCCCATTGATGAACCTACTCCAAGTCCTATCTTTATACTGTTTTTCGAGAACGCCGGGTCTTGTCCATAAACAAAACCATGGTTTATCATTATCGAAACCAGTATCAGTATTATTTTATATCTCGTTTTCATTTATATTATTTTAATCATCTGTTTATCTGTCATTTCATTATCATCAGTTTGTTGCATAACATTTACACATAATGAGTACTTTAATACCATGGGTTGTCATTTACCGGTTAAACAAAATTCCGAATTGAAAGGTGGGATTATATAGTGATTTATTATCAAACTTTGATGTCAGACAGACTGTTTGCAACGTCAAAAGCAGTCTCTGTGTCAACGCATAATCAACACTCAGAACCGGAGAATAAACCAATGTGGAATATTTGTAAAAATGAGCATCAACAAGTAAATGACTGTCTTGCTTTTCAATATGCAGATTTCTGATGGTCGCTTTACCGACAAAAGCTGAAGCCGAATAACGGAACTGTCCGATTTGTCTGCTAAATCCTACAATAGGACCGCCATAACCGACGGTTATATATGAGTTTTCGGAGTAAGAGGAATTATAACTTGTTCTCTGTGTTCCACCATAAATTCCGGCAGTGAAAGTATCATAAAAATAGAACCTGAGGATCCCTCCAATGCCAAAATCCGGATGACGAATATCCCGGTACTCATTTTCTGTTATCATATATCCCGGTTGAAAGAACAACATTCCCCCGCTATATATGTTTTTCTTTGGATTTTGCGAAAAAGCCGATGTAATGAAGAGTAATAAACAGATAATAAGAGATAACTTTTTCATTCAATTTCAGTTTTCAAAATAGATTCTGACTAATAGGAGCGACCCAAATAAACGCAACGAGAATCCACGGAATAATAAGTCTGCATTGATGATATATTGATGTCATGGCATACAAATTATTCAGTATCCTTGTTCTTGAACAGTGAACCAATTCCCTTGCCGATTTTCTGAACCGCTTCGATGCCTTTGTTCAGAGGTTCGGAGGTAATATCGGCATAATGCTCGGTAGTCACATTGTTTGCAAGACGTTGAGGATAAACAATTATTCTGTTGTTTGTTGCAAAATATTTTTCAATTTTAGAGGGAAGTTGTTCTAAAGCGCCAATATAAGAGGTGGCTCCTTTACGGGCAGAAACCAAAATAAAAAGATCATCTTCATAAATGTATCTGGAAAGAACTAAGAAATCTTCCCAATCTACAAATGGGTTTATTGTAATCGATACGCTTAACTTAGCTTTCTTAAAATATTTTCGAACTGCGTTTTCTGTTGCTCTGTTGCAAAACAACACAATTGGGACACTCAACTCAGATGCTAACTTGGCTATCTTTTTCAACCATATCTCAAAGCCTTTTTCGTGTTCGGCCAACGGTGGAGCTGCAATCAGAATTCTCTTGTGTGAAACCAACGGTTTTTCCATAGAGCAAATAAACGTGGTTTTATCGGTGTTGCTCAATATTCCGCGAAATTTATCGCCAATCAGTTTCTCAATAAATCCCGCACGTCTGGGCCATCCCAGAATAACAATATCGGCCATGATCTCTCTTGATATTCGAACTATGCCGCTTGCGAAGTTATGGTCGATTGTTGTAATTACATCTACCTTTGTTTCCGATGCAGAGCCCTCTATCACAAACTTTTCAAGTTCATTTCTTGCTTTGAGAATATTGATTTCGGCTTCTTGGTTATCGGAAACCACCGATAGTATTGAGACCGGATTTACTGATTTCTTATCTTTTATGAGAACTGCAAATTCAAGAAGCTTTTCTATGTTCGAAAAATTTGCAATAGGTAAAAGAATATGTTCATTCCGGTTACTGTTCAATTTTTCAAGATCTTTCGAGTCATTTTCAGACTCCACAACAATCTGTTTTGCTGCTTTTTCTGTTACAAATGATGATACCAAACAGGTTATCAAAATAAGTATAATAGTTCCATTGAGTATATTCTCATCAAGAATATTGGCTTTGTACCCTACCAAAATTACGGCAAGGGTTGCAGCTGCATGGGAACTGCTAAGACCAAAAATAAGTTGTCTCTGTGCTTTAGAATACCCAAAGATAATTTGTGTAAACAGAGCAGCAACCCATTTACCGAACAGAGCTACAACGGACAATGTTACAATAACAATGAGAGCCGTCGGACCTTTTAATAAAACGCTTACATCAACCAACATTCCAACACTTATAAGGAAAAACGGAATGAATAACGAGTTTCCTATAAACTCAATACGATTCATAAGTGCAGAAGAACGCGGAATAAGTCTGTTCAGGGCTAATCCGGCAAAGAACGCACCGATAATAGGTTCCAACCCTGCAACTTCCGCTAAGAATGCCGCAAAAAAAACAGTTGACAAAACGAATATGTAATGGGAATGTTTTTCACTCTCAAGTTTCTGAAAAAACCATTTTGCAATTCTTGGAATTATCAAAAACATGATTGCCAGAAAGATCACGAAAGAGACACCTAATCGTATCCAAAAATCTGAGTTCAGGCCGCCCTGACTTTTACCGACAATTACAGCCAAAAGCGTAAGTACGGCAGTATCTGTCAATATTGTTCCACCGACAGTAATGGCAACCGCCTGATTTTTTGAAACGCCTAATTTGCTTACAATCGGATATGATACAAGTGTATGTGTTGCAAACATGCTGGATATAAGTAAACTCGCATTAGTGTCATATCCCAACAAGTAATGACATACAGGAAATCCAATGCCCAGCGGGAAAGCAAATGTAAAAAATCCGAACAGAAGACTCTTGTTCCTGTTTGATTTAAACTCATTCAGATCGAGCTCAAGTCCGGCAATGAACATTATATAGAGAAGTCCTATAGTTGAGAAAAGATCAATAGAAGAACTGCTCTCAAGTATGTTAAATCCGTATGGTCCGATTATTACTCCGGCAATTATCAAACCTACTATTCCGGGAATGTTAATTTTTCTGAGCAGAATGGGTGACAACAAAATAATGAATAAGAGCAATGAAAGAATCAATACAGGATTCTGTAATGGCAATTCAAACTCATCTAAAAAGTGTCTAAAAAAATCTGTCATTTTTACCTGCCCTCTGTTTTCTCAGCCCCAAAATTACTCTTTTTATTCGAGTTATTCGAGTGTGGGCATCCGTTTATCTATGTTTTACCATTTATACCGGCATAACTACATTATATAGGTCTTACTGACGATATCGCATCGCAATATAAATAATGATAAAACCGCTTAGTGGTTTTACTCAACTAAGCTGTTTCAGGCAAAGCGTTCAGGGTTTCATTGTTTGCCCTTTTTAGCAGAATCAAAATACAGAAGCGATGTTAAAATTAAGAGCGAAACGCTTGTAAAAATTGCAACCAAATACATTTTTTCAAATGATAAATGAAGTCCAAACAATAAAGCACCAACAGCTATTATCCCTGATAATATCGGATACCAATTTGTCTTATAAAACCATCCATAAGGGAAAAGATGAGCACCTGTAATAATTGCATAGACCATAATAAAGTACTCCGGAGCTTTAATCATTATGAAAATTAAAAATGGAAAATAAAACAATTGAGCAAAGTTTAACCATAGTCCTAAAGGCTGTAAAGGATTATTTGTGATTTTCCAAATAGTCTTCAGTATCTTAGAAAAGAGAAATGCCATTGGAAGGAGTAAACCACTTGCGATGAATACAAATATAGATCTATCATACGCCCTGAATTCAAGCGTCCATAAAAAGGCTATTAGCAGCCAAATCAAACTCGCTGCTAAAGTAAAATCAATCCCATTTTTTGATTTGATTGATAATTCATTCCTTAATTCGTTTAGTTTTTCTGTTGTCATTTTCGATATGTTTTTTAAATGTTATTACTATATCCTAATTGAACACCTTTTGCATGCCGGCAATTATATCATCCTGTACACCTCATCAAACGGTACTCTAAACCGTTCTCCCCAAATCCCAAGTGTTCCTTTTCTAATTCCGCAGGGAATAACCATATTAATTTCGGCACCGCAAGGCAGTTTGAGTAATTTTTTTACCCTGCGGCTGTCAAACCCTTCCAAAGGACAGGTATCATAACCGATTTCAGCCATAGCAATCATAAAAGTCTGTGCCGCCAAGCCGCATGTTTTATGTACAACCACACGCATATCACTCTCAGAAAGCGATGTTGTCATTGGACGGAAAGAACTGATAACTATAGTAAGAATCTTCCTAAAAATTCCAAGTAATCCGAAAAAACGACCGTACATAAACGGTATCAAACGATTGTAGTAAAGTTGGCGATCTCTCCATCGCTTCTCTTGTTTTTCCGGTGGACTGTTACGAGCAATATTCCCTTTTTCAAACTCCAAATTAGCCTTTGAACGTTTACGGTGTAAATCTCTGCGAGTTACGAAAACTACGATTTGTTTAGCTGTTTCTGTTGCTCTTTGATCCATACAAGCATGAGACATTTTTTTCAGCATTTCAGGGTCCGTAATGTGATAAAATTCCCATAGTTGCATATTGGAACTATTGGGGGCAAGCGTCGCCAGTTCGATACAGTGCTTTACCTTTTCAGTATTTAACTCTTTCGCTTCGTCGAAATATCTAACGGAACGACGATATTCAAGGATTTCTTGTAGTGACATTTTGTTATAAATCTATTGTTAATTTTTCTTAGAACTCTTTTCTAAAAAACATCTCTTTTTCTTTAATCAAAACAACTATAGTAACGATAAGCAGTAATACTGTTTGAATTACTTTGCTGTCAGGATGTGTGGCAAATATCTCATTTGATACATTTGCTGAACAATGGAATATTATTGTAATAAAAATATTACGGTTTGTTTTGTAATACAGCCAATTCATTAATATAACAAAAATAAAAAGACTGAATACATAATTCAAAGAATACAAAAAACCTTCTTCTACTACATTGCTATGATAGTAACCGTCTATAAAAGAAAGCGGCAAATGCCAAAAAGCCCAGTAAAGAGAAAATATCATGCAAGTCGTAAAAAGATTAAACCTTTGTCGCAAGGCATCAGTGCCGTATGTGTGCCACGCCAATTCTTCAACTACCGGTGCAAAAAGCAGAATGAACCAAGGTGAAAGTAATGCTGAGGTAAAACTCGGCGATCCGGAAATGTAAAATTGGTCGATACTATGACCAAATAACAACGATATGAGTTGAGCTACTATGATTGAAACAAAAATCAATGTAAAAGCTAATAAAATATAGATGGGACTGAACCCTTTGTGACGGATAAATCTTTTTTTCAGGTCGCTGAGTAGCTCTTTATCCGATAAAAACAAATAGGCAGCTACAAAAGTCGGTGCTAATAAACCAAGTATTGCTAACAGTGCCTGAATAAAAATTAGAGAACTGCTTTGTTCCAACAAATTACTAAGATAGGCAACTGAAAACCAAAGAACCCACGGAATTAATAATGATAGACCGAAAAAGAAAACAGGTCTATTGTACTTTTTAATAATTTGATTTTTCATCTAATAATTACTATTCTCTTCAATGAATTGTATGATTTCGTTGTTTAGTTCTTCTGCATATTCCATTGGTAATGAATGAGTGGCATTTTTCCATATTTTAGCGGTTATATTTTTGACATTCTTTTCTGCCACTTCTATAGCTTTAACAGGATCATGAACACCACTATTATCAGCAAAAGCGACATATACAGGGAACTCCCATTTTTGCATTTGTTGCTTGCTAATCATTGTTGGCATAGGTAATTGAGAAGAATAATAATTTGCTCCGTCGTCAATCATTTTTGCAACAGGGTCGGTTGTGTCAATGGTTTCTGAACCGCTTATTTCTTTCAACAAACCCTGTCTCCACTTTTTCGGCAAAAAACGCATATTGTAGGGTATCGATTTTAAAATAATAATAAGTTTTATCATTTGAAATGTAAAAACAGGCTCAATAAGAATCAAAGAGGTAACTTTTTGAGGATACAATGAAGCATAATTTGCCGACAACCAACCCCCAAACGAATGTCCTACTATATGTGCTTTCGTTAAATGAAGATTCTCAATCGTTTCATCTATCCATTTCGCCTGGTCTGAACTGTCTCTTATTGGACTCTCTTGCTCACTCAATCCCACATCTCCCAAAGCATCAAAGGCATACACAGTTCGACTCTTATATAAATCGGGAACATTGGCATACCACATAGGTGTACCAGAAGACTTTCCGGGAAAGAGAAGTATCGGACTTTTATTATTTGCCTGATTGTTTTTCCAACAATAACCTTGTACTGTTCCGAATGAAGTTTTAATTCTGATCGATTTGGCTTCAGGCATTGTTTGCAGCGCTATCTTGTACGCCTCTATGTACTCCTGTCGCCTTTCAGTTGAACTCCATTTACCGATTAATTCCTTCATAATGTACCATTATATCTAAGCGAAACTTATTAACTTAAGAAATATAATTGACGAAGTGGTTTTAATAGTACCACGACAAGTATTAATATTCCGTAGAAAAAGTAAAACGAATGCAACCAATGGAAACCTTGCAAAAAATAGACTTCCATATAAATCCAAATCATAAGTGCAAAACCTGTGTAAACCGACCAAGACCATGACCAATGCATATCGGGATAAATATTTACCATCTGAGCTAACTTGCATTCCTTACGTTTTAGCAAACCCCAAACAACAAAAATCGGCATCAATCCGAGTACTGTAAACAAAATCAGTCCGGGAATAAAAAAGTTTCTAAAAGGCGAGTGTTGCAGCATTAATTTGGGTGTCATCCCCATCCACCCTTTTGGAAAAAACATAAAAGCTCCGCCGCCAAACAAAGCTCCTACTGAAAGAAAGAGTAAAAGACCAACTAATAAATTTCTAATCCTCATTTTTGTATAAAATTTTAAGTTGGTATAAAAATAATCATGTTTAGTTTAAAGTGTGATAGAAAAGAAATTACGTTTTTGTTAATTTTTATTCAAACATATTGAACTCTATTCTTATTAATAGTTAGCGTAATTAGCCACATGTTTTTTTATTTAACTCATGAAACAAACAGGCATCTATTTTTGAAATTTACAATATAAAAAGTCTTGCATACCAATTTAATTCAAATCCGAGAATTTATCATGCTCTTTTCTTGCTGTCAAGTTATTTTCCATTGCTTATAAAATGAGCAATAAAACTACTCTCTCAAAAATTCATACACTCGTTGATTAAAATCTTTACATTCTTGGTGTACTGCATGACCTGCATTTTCATTCGTAAAGTAGTTATATGTGAACCGCCCCAAGAGGTGGTTCTGTTAAACATTCATTATTTATAGACAGACAAAAGAATAGCAGGCACCGGAGTGGAACTTGCGACAAGTATCAGGCTTTT
>Ga0209201_1000292_pt1 | contig 73726 bp, 61 predicted proteins | sample AD_UKC055_MetaG_FD_184411 | JGI IMG/M metagenome (GOLD analysis project Ga0209201, IMG submission 184411) | Active sludge microbial communities of municipal wastewater-treating anaerobic digesters from USA - AD_UKC055_MetaG (SPAdes) (version 2) | ecosystem: Engineered > Bioreactor > Anaerobic >...
TTTTAAGTGTCTCGCTTTTTGAAAGAACACCCTTATATCAGCTACTTACACTCAGTAATGGCGCGGCCGAAATGCAACAAGATCCTAACCAGCTGAATTTATTTGCCGATTATTCCGGACAGTAGTGAGCGGCTCCAAAACCTTGGCGTTCATGTCTATCACAGATTGCCGGTTCAGACAATCCAGGCGAGCAAGAAACGGGCCGAAAGGGTCCTCGGGGGGAGGCGCGGCAAGGGGACGGAAAAAAAGTATTGACAGGACCTGCCGCGATCGGGTAGAAGCCTCAATCAAGAGGTAAAGGATGAACAGGCACATGGACGCGGGCAGCTTCTTCGCTTTTTTCGGCTTTTTCGGCTTCTTTCGGGAGGTCTGCCCATAGCGCCTGACTGCAGTTGATCGACCGGGCCGTGGGCAGACCGAAGCTGCCCACGGCCTTTTTTTCGACGCGGGCCGTGACGATGACGGCCCTTTTCATTTTCCAGGGAGGAAAGCACGATGAAGCGTTCGATCACGATCGTCATGGCGGGGCTCCTGGCGGCGGCGCTCTGTACGCCGCCCGTCTCGGCGCGGGCGGAATCGCCGATCAAGGTGGGGGCGGCCATCAACCTCACCGGCCCGGCATCGACGTGGGGGCAGTATCACGCGAAGGGGACGCAGGACTACCTCCGCTACGTCAACGAGGTCAAGGGCGGCATCGGGGGCCGACCCGTCGAGCTGATTCTCGTCGACACGGGGTACAAGGTGCCCGAGGCCGTGGCGGCCGTCAAGAAGTTCGCCATCCAGGACAAGGTCGACATGATCCTCACCTGGGGGGCGGGCGAGGGTCTCGCCGCGAAACCCCTCGTCCAAGGCTACAAGATCCCGACCCTCAACTACTCCACGAGCTGGGAGCTGCTGGAGAAACCCGTCGACTACATGTACCTGCCCTTCGGAAGCTATCGGCTCGACTGCGCGGCCGTCCTCGAGTACATCAAGTCCGTCCACAAGGGGGCAGAGCCGCCCAAAGTGGGGCTTCTCACCTACAACAACGCCTACGGCCGCTCCATCCACAAGCCGAGCCAGGAGTACGCGAAGGCCAACGGCATCCACATCGTCTCCATCGAGGAGTTCCCGCCGAAGACCGTCGACCTGACGACGGAGCTTCTGCGCCTCAAGAAGAACGGGGCCGAGTACGTCTTCATGCAGATGCTGCCGGCCACCATCGTGACGGCCTTCAAGAGCGCCGACCGCATCCAGTACAACCCGCAGTTCTTCGGCACCTGGACCTCGACGGACCCCGATTTCTTCAAGCTGGGCAAAGGGCTCATCCGCGACCGTCTGAAGATGCAGTTCCCCGGCGGGCTTCCCGGAGACCGGGGGACCGGCATCGCGACGCTCAAGGAGCTCTGGAAGCGCTACAAGACCGTGAGCCGCTTCGATGCCGCCTACTGGGAAGGGGTCGTCGTGGCCATGATCGTGGAGCGGGCGGCCCTGCGCGCCCGGCAGAACCACGGGAAGGTGGACCGCGAGACGATCAACCGGGCCATGGAGTCCTTCGTGAACGAGGACTTCGGCGGGATCGTGCCCCCGGTGACGTACACGAAGACCAACCACGAGGCGTCCTTCCGGGGCCGGATCGTCCAGGTCCGCGAGGACGGTTCCTTCAAGCCGCTGACGGACTTCTACACGCCCGGCAAAGAGAAGATCCGGCATCTCAAGTAGGAGACGGCGCATGAAGGCCTATCGGGGCGAACCGTCCATCTTCGCATCGAGAACGCCGGCGCAGCGCGAGGCGGAGCTCGCCGTGGAGGGGCTGACCCTTCGATTCGGGGGAATCACGGCGGTCAGCAAGGTGGACCTGAGGGTCTCCACGGGCGAGCTGGTCTCCGTCATCGGCCCCAACGGCGCCGGGAAGACGAGCCTGCTGAACTGCATCACGGGGTACTACAAGGCCCAGGAAGGCCGGATCCTCTTCAACGGCAGGGACATCTCCGGCCTGCCCACGCACCGGCACATCGAGCACGGCATCGGGAGGACCTTCCAGAACATCGAGCTCTTCCCGGGGATGACGGTCCTGGCGAACCTCCTGCTGGCCCGCCACCTGCACTGCCGCTACGGCCTGGCCGCGGCGTCCCTCTTCTCCGCCAAGGCCAGAAGCGAGGAGATCCGGCAGCGGCGGCTCGTCGAAGAGATCATCGACTTCCTCGAGATCCAGGCGATCCGCAAGAAACCGGTGGGGTCGCTGCCCTACGGGATGCGCAAGCGCGTGGAGCTGGGGCGCGCGCTCGCCCTCGAGCCGAAGCTGCTCGTCCTGGACGAGCCCTTCGCCGGGATGAACCTGGAAGAGAAGGAGGACATGGTCCGCTTTCTCCTGGAGCTCTCCGAATCGTGGGGGCAGACCATGCTCCTCGTCGAGCACGACATGTCGATCGTCATGAGCATCTTCCGGCGGGTCATGGTCCTCAACTTCGGCGTGAAGCTCGCCGAGGGCACGCCGGAGGAGATCCAGCACAACCCCGAGGTCGTCCGCGCCTACCTCGGGGAGCGGCCCGACGGGGGCGGCGACCCGGTGCGGGCAGGGGGTGCCCGATGATCGGCTCGGGTCGCAGGGGGCATCAAAACGGCGCCGGGCCGGTGAAGCCCGACGGGGCCACGCTCGATGCCTATGGCAAGTTCACCCTCCCCCAGATCCTGGCCGAGCAGGCCAAGCGTCTGGGGCCGGCGCACGTCGCGATCCGGGAGAAGGCCTACGGCATCTGGCAGACGGTCAACTGGGAGGACTATTTCCGTTTCGTGAGGCGCACGGCGCTCGGCCTTCTCGCGCTCGGAGTGCGCCGGAGGGATTCCGTCGCCATCGTCATGAACAACCACCCCGAGTGGCTCTACAGCGAGCTGGGGGCCCAGGCCGCAGGCTGCGTCACGGTGAACCTCTTCACCTCGTCGATCGCCGACGAGCTGGCCGAGGCGCTCAAGCGGTTCCGGCCGACGGTGGTCGTCGCGCAGGACCAGGAACAGGTCGACAAGCTCCTCGAGACCCGCTCCCGGCTGGGGTTCGTGCGGTCCGTCGTCTACGTGGACCCCACGGGGATGCGCAACTACCGCGGCGACCCCTGGCTGCAGAGCTTCCGGGAACTGCTGCAGCGGGGCGACGCCCTCGAGCAGGAGCAGCCCCAGCTCTTCCCGTCGGAGCTCTGGCGCGGCCGGCCCGAGGACGTGGCCGTGATGATCCAGACCTCGGGGACGACGGGGCTGCCGAAGCTGGCCATGCTGACGCACCGGAATTTCACGTCCATGGCGCGCAAGTGGATCGAGGCCGCACCCATCGGCATCGGCTCCAACTGGCTCTCGATCACGCCGCCGGCCTGGATCGTCGACCAGATGTGGGGCGCGGGCATCGCCCTGGTGGGCGGCCTGTCGATGAACTTCCCCGAGACGGCCGAGACGATCGAGACGGACTTCCGGGAGATCGGCCCCGACGTCATCGTCACCTCGTCGAGATTCTGGGAGGACCTGGCCTCGAAGATCCGCGTCCGGATGGCCGATGCCGGGCTCGTGAAGCGGACGCTCTTCGGGCTCGCCGAGCGGATCGGCCGGAGGGCCGTCGACGCGGAGGCCGCGCAGCAGGCCCCGTCGCCCGCCCTGCGCGCGATGCGGCGGGCGGCGTCGTCGCTCGTGTTCCGTCCTCTCATGGACCGCGTGGGCTGCCTCGGCCTCAAGAGCGCCTACACGGGCGGGCACCCGATCAGCCCCGAGGTCATCCGCTTCTTCCGCGCCTGCGGCCTCAACCTCAAGCAGTGCTACGGCCTCACCGAGGCGGGCGGCATCTTCCAGGTGCAGCCCGACGGGGAGGTGAAGCCCGAGACGGTGGGAAAGGCCCTGCCGGGGACGGAGGTGCGGATCGCCGAGGACCAGGAGGTTCTCGTGAAGAGCCCCTCGAACTTTGCGGGCTACTACAACGACTTCAAATCCACCGAGGAGGCCTTCCGGGACGGATGGCTCCGCACGGGCGACGCGGGCTACCTGGATGCCGACGGGCACCTCGTCATCATCGGGCGCAAGGAGGAGATCATCCGCAACAAGTCCGGCGCCGCCTTCTCCCCCGATTTCATCGAGACACGCCTCAAGTTCAGCCCCTTCATCAAGGAGGCGGTGATCTTCGGCGAGGGACGGCCCTACCTCTCGGCCTTCATCAACATCGACATGGGCAACGTGGGAAACTGGGCCGAGGAGCGGATGATCCCCTACACGACCTACACGGACCTCTCCCAGCAGCCGAAGGTGGAGGAGCTGATCCTCGGCGAGGTGCGGGCGGTCAACGAGCGGCTGCCGGATTACATGAGGATCCGCAAGCTCATCCTGCTCTACAAGCTGCTCGACGCAGACGACGAGGAGCTGACGAGGACCGGCAAGGTCCGTCGTCGCTTCGTCTACGGACTGTATCTCAACCTCATCGAGGCCATGTACCGCAACCTCCGGGAACTCGAAGTGAAGAGCCAGGTCCGCTACCGCGACGGCCAGGTGGGGAAGATCGAAACGACGGTGAAAATCCACGACGTGCAATGAGGGGACCCGCATGGATTTCTTTCTGCAGCTGCTGCTCAACGGCGTGAGCATCGGATTTCTCTACGGCCTGTCCGCCATGGGCTTCGTCATGATCTTCAAATCGTCGAGCGTGCTCAACTTCGCCCACGGCGAGATCCTTGCCTTCGGGGCCTTCCTGTTTCTGGCCCTCGTCACCTGGGCGAAGCTCCCCGTGGCGCTCGCCTTCGTCGTCACGCTGGCGGGGGCCTTCGTCCTGGGGTTCGTCATCGAACGGATCTTCCTGCGACCGCTGATCGGCGAGCCGCTGATCCAGGTCATCATGCTCACCGTGGGGCTCGCCGCCATGTTCAAGGGCGGGATGCTGCTGGTGTGGGGCGGAAACCTCTACAACTACCCGGAGTTCCTGCCGGAGTGGCTCGGGATCCAATGGGGCATCGTCCAGGTGCCCCCCGTCTACGTGGCGGCCGTCATCATCGGGAGCCTCTTCCTGCTGATGTTCGGCCTGTTTTTCAAGTTCTCCTCGCAGGGCATCTACATGCGCTCCGTGGCGGACAACCAGGCGGCGGCGCTCTCCCTCGGGGTCCACGTCAGGCGCGTGTTCGCCCTTTCCTGGGGCATCGCGGCCATGGTGGCGGGCATCAGCGGGATCGTGCTGGGGATCATCAACGGCATCAACGTCCACGAACTCTCCTCGATCGGGCTCAAGGTGTTCCCCGTCGTCATCCTCGGCGGGCTCGACTCGATCGGCGGGGCCATCATCGGCGGCCTCATCATCGGGCTGCTGGAGACCTTCACGGGGGGGTACCTCTCGCCGTCGCTGCGGGACATCGTGCCCTACGTCGCGCTGGTGTTCATCCTCCTGGTGAAGCCCTACGGGCTCTTCGGGCTTGTCGAAATCGAACGCGTGTGACGGGAAAGGCCGGTGCCTATGAGAACCCTTCGCTTCCGACCCTGCGGGAACTACAAGATCCACTACCGGGAGGAGCTGGCCGTCTTCGAGACCGATTTCGGAAGGGTCTGGGCCGCCGCGGGGCTCACGTCGCTCTTCGTCCTCGTCCCCTGGCTGTCGACGCCCTACCTGCTCTACGTGGTGAACCTCATCGGGATTTCGTCCATCGCGGCCCTCGGGCTCAACATCCTCGTGGGGTACACGGGCCTCATCTCCCTGGGCCACGGGGCCTTCTTCGGGGTGGGCGCGTATGCGGCGGGGATCCTCGCCGTGACCTACGGGGTGCCCTTCCTGGCCGTCGTGCCGCTGGCGGGGCTTGCGACCGCCGTCGTCGGCATGGTCTTCGGGATTCCCTCCGGCAGGCTCAAGGGGCTCTATCTGACGATCGCGACGCTGGCGGGCCAGTTCATCATCGAGTACGTCCTCGTCCACTGGGAGAGCGTCACCGGGGGGACCATGGGGATCACGCTGCCCGCACCGTCGCTGTTCGGGATCCCGGTGGCCGGGGACGTCGGCTTTTTCTTCGTGATCTACGCCACGGCGGCCGTCATGATCTTCGGGGCCGTGAACCTCATGCGGACACGCTACGGGCGCGCCTTCGTGGCCATCCGGGACAACGACCGGGCCGCGGAGGGGATGGGGATCCCCATCTTCCCGTACAAGCTGCTTTCCTTTGCCGTCAGTTCGTTCTATGCCGGGGTGGCCGGCGCCCTGTGGGGCTACTACATGATCAGCATCACGGCGGAACCCTTCAACCTCGGCCTTTCCGTGGAGTACATCGCGATGGTGATCATCGGGGGGCTCGGAAGCATCTCCGGGGCGATTTTCGGCACCGTCTTCATCACGCTGCTCAACGAGGGCCTGCGATGGGTCACCGACACGATCATGAACATGGGCGGCGTCGCCGGCGTGGAGCTGACGCTCGCCCCGCTGCGGGAGTTCGTCTTCGGCCTGGCCATCGTGCTCTTCATCCTCTTCGAGCCGCGGGGACTGGCGGAGGTGTGGAGAATCGTGAAGTCGAGCTTCAAGCTGTGGCCGTTCTCCTATTAGGGTCCGGGGGCAGGGGACAGGAAAACGGGATGAGGGGCCCGGGGACCGGGTCTCGGGGACCGGGAACAACGGAAGAGGAAATATGGCTGAAGGCAAGCTGCTCGTCATCAACAACATCAGCGTCGTCTACTCCGACGTGATCCAGGTCCTCAAGGGCGTCTCGCTTGCCGTCGAGCGGGGGCAGATCGTCTCGCTGCTGGGCAGCAACGGGGCGGGCAAGACGACGACCCTCAAGGCCGTCTCGGGGCTCCTGAAGCCGGAGAACGGCGAGGTGACCGAGGGCAGCATCCTCTTCGACGGCCGGCCGATCCACAACCACCCCCCCGAGACGATCACCCGTGCGGGGATCATCCAGGTCCTCGAGGGCCGCCAGCCGTTCAAGTACCTCACCATCGAGGAAAACCTCCGCGTCGGCACGGCCACGCGGTGGGGGAAGCCCTTCCGGCAGGACCTGGAGAAGGTCTACCACTATTTCCCGGCCCTCGTGGAGCGACGCAAGACGCTGGCCGGGTACTGCAGCGGCGGCGAGATGCAGATGCTCGTCATCGGCCGCGCGCTCATGGCGCACCCGAAGCTCCTGCTGCTGGACGAGCCCTCGCTGGGGCTTGCGCCCCTGATCGTGAAGGAGATCTTTCAGATCATCGAGCGCATCAACCGCGAGGACGGCACCACGATCGTCCTGGTGGAGCAGAACGCGAACATGGCCCTCCAGATCGCGACCTACGGCTACGTCATGGAAAACGGAAAGATCGTCATGGAGGGTCGTGCCGAGGATCTCCGGGAAAACCCCGACGTCAAGGAATTCTACCTGGGCATGGGGGCCGCCGGCACGGCGAAATCGTACCGGGACGTCAAGGCGTACAAGCGGCGCAAGCGGTGGCTCTGAAAGGCGGGCAATCGGGTGAAAAAGAGATCAAGGATGCCGAGGGATCTACGGGACGTGAAAACAAAGAGAGCCTATTTCGACGAGAAGGAAACGAGGAGCCCCGAGAAACGCCGGGAGGACCAGGCGAAGGAACTGGCGGCCATGATGCGGCTGGCCGCACGGAAATCCCCGCTCATCGGCAAGCAGATCGAGTCGCTGGGCGTCAAGCCCGTGAAGAGCAGCGCCTTCGATCTGCTGAGCAGACTCCCCGTCATCTCGCGGGAGAAGATCGTCCAGATGCAGATCGATGACCCTCCCTACGCGGGCCTGGGCAACCCGGAGGCCGCGATCGACCGGATCTTCACCTCGCCGGGGCCGGTCTACGAGCCTCACCTCTCGGAGTCGGACCCGATCTGGGCGAGGGCCTACCATGCCGCGGGCTTCGGGCCCGGGGACGTCGTCCTCAACGCGTTCTCCTATCACCTCGTCGCAGCCGGTCTCACCTTCCACGGCGGGCTGCGGAGGGTCGGGGCGACGGTCGTTCCCTCCGGCGCATCGAGTGCCGCCATCCAGGTCCAGCTGATCCGCGACCTGGGGGTGACCGGGTACACCGGCACCCCGAGCTTTCTCATGGCCGTCATCGAGAAGGCCGAGGAGGCGGGCCACGACTTCCGGAAGGACTTCAGGGTCCGCAGGGCCTCCTTCGCAGCGGAACCGCTCCACCCCGCGCTCCGGGAGGAATTCGAGAAGAGGTACGGGATCGACACCTACCAGATGTACGGGGCCACCGAGGTCGGCGACGTGGCCTACGAGTGCCGGGAGAAAGCGGGGTGGCACCTCTGCGAGGAAGTCATCGTCGAGATCCTCGATCCCGAGACGGGCCGGGAGGTTCCGACCGGCGAACTGGGCGAGGTGGTCGTCACGCGGCCCAACGGCATCTTCTTCCTGATGCGATTCGGCACGGGGGACCTCGCGAGGCTTCTCCCCGGTCGCTGTCCCTGCGGTAGGACCTCGCCGAGGCTTGCCGGAATCGCCGGGCGGGTAGGGGAGGCCGTGAAGGTCAGGGGCCTGTTCGTGGCGCCCAGCCAGCTGCGGAAAATCGCCGAGCGCTTCCCGCGCTGGAAGTTCCAGGTCGTCGTGACCCGGACGGCGAACCGGGACGTCCTCACGGTCCGCGTCGAGGCGCCGGAAACCGAACGGGGCAAGGAGGCCCTTGCCCCGTTCGAACGGTATTTCGCAGAGATCTGCACGGTCCGGGTCGACCGTCTCGAGGAGGTCCCGCCGGGGAGTCTCGCCGAGGGATACAAGGCGATCGTCGACGAGCGCAGCTGGAAATAGCCGTCGCCCTATTTCTTCACGACCGCCAGCACTTCCCGGATGTTCGGGAGCTCCTTGATCGGGTAGACCTTGATCCAGGCGACCTTCCCCTTTTCGTCGAGAAGGACGTTGGCGCGCTCCGAGAAGCCCTCCTTGCGGAACAGGCCGAGGGAGTGCGCAACCTTCCCGTGCGGCCAGAAATCGGCCAGGAGTCTCGTCTTGCTGATCTTCAGGGATTTCGCCCAGGCGGCCTTGCTCGGGACGCTGTCCACGCTGAGGCCGACGGCGACGGCCCCGGCGTTCTCGAAGACCTTCGCGTTTTTCTCGAGGGCCTGCATCTGCCTGGCGCAGATGGAGGTCCAGGCCAGGGGGTGGAAGGAGAGCAGCACCTTCTTCCCCTTCAGGGCGGAGAGCCTGAACTCCTGCCCGTTCTGATCCTTGAGCGTGAAGTCCCTGACGCTCTTCCCCACCGCGAGGGATTTTCCTGCCATGGCAACCTCCTTGTCATCCGGGGCTCTCACGCCCCGTCAATGCCGTGGTGCTCCTTTTTCCGGAACCACCCTTCGGGGTCGGAAAAGTAGTCCTCCGTGTCCTTGAGCGAAAGGTAGTGCTGGCGTTCCATCTTCGAGAGCAGATCGAAGAACGCCTTTTCCTTCTCGTCGGCCGATGCGTCGCGCAGCTCGGCGTAGAATTTCTCGCCCCGCGCCTCGAAGTCCAGGGCCGTCCGCACGGCCTTGAGGTCGTCGGTGTCGCCGGGGGCGGCGGATTGCGCCTTCAGCAGGAAATCCTTGAGGATGTCCTTGACGATCGTTCCCTTCACCTTCACGGGGAGCGACGCGGGCCACTTCTGCTGCGCTGTCCAGCGGGCGTGGATTTCCTTGAGCCGCTCGTAGTGCTCCAGCTCGTCGTCGGCGATCTGTTGGAACATGGCCTTGCCGAGGGGGTTCCGGCAACGCTCGGCGCTCTTGAGGTAGAATTCCCTCTCCCGCTGCTCGTTCGTCAGCGCCACCTCGAGAGCATTCAGACGATCCTCCTGTTTCATCGGGTCGCTCCTTTGCGAAGAGATTATCGGTCCCGTCGGCCGACGTACGCCATTATACCAGATCGGTTCGCCGCCGGAAACGGATTATTTCCTCCCGCCGCCGCGCTCCGGCGGGAAACCCCTTCCGCAACGCCGAGCACGCTTGAAAAACCCGGTCGGCCTGTGCAACAATGTCGCGGCTGACTCCAATCGGAAGGGCGGCCATGGGAAGAAAAATGATCTACGCCCTGCTCATCCTGCTTGTCGTCGTCGCCGGGTTCCTGGTGGCCCCCGTGATCCGGATCCGAATGGCCGATCCCGTCAGGCCCGTCGACGGCCGGGGCCCGCCCGCCGGGTCGGCGAAGCGTCTCCACGACCATGTGCACCATCTCAGCGTGACGATCGGGTCCCGCAGCGCCTTCGAGGAGGATCGGCTGACCCGGGCGAAGGAATACATCCTGTCCGTCCTGAAGCATCAGGGCGTCCCCGTGGATCGGCAGACCTTCGAGTTCGAGGGGAGGCCCTATGAGAACCTCGTCGTGACGATCGAGGGCCGTGAGCGGCGCGACGAGACCGTCATCATCGGCGCCCACTACGACACGATCGAGGGGACCCCGGGGGCCGACGACAACGCCAGCGGCGTCGCCGTGCTGCTCGAGCTGTGCCGCGCCCTGAGGGATTTCCGCCCGGAGCGGACGCTGAAGCTGATCTTCTTCACCCTCGAAGAACCTCCCGCGTTCAACACCTCCCGCATGGGGAGCCATGTCTATGCGGCTCAGGCGCGCGAGCGGGGCGAGCGGATCCACGGGATGATTTCACTGGAGATGGTGGGATACTACGCCGACGAGGAGGGCAGCCAGGCCTTTCCGCTGCCCGGCATGGGACAGATGTACTCGAACCGCGGAAACTTCATCGCGGTGGTGGGCAATCCGCCCTCCCGGGAGCTGGTCTCGTCGGTCGCGGGTGCGCTCAGGAGGGCATCGCCCCTTCCGGTGGAATCCCTGGCCGCCCCGGCGGTGGTACCCGGCATCAGCTTCTCGGACCACGGGTCCTTCTGGAAGATGGGCTATCGTGCGGTCATGATCACGGACACGGCGTTCTACCGAAACCCGAATTACCACACGGCCCGTGACACCATCGAGACGCTGCGCTTCGATCGGATGGCCGAGCTGCTGAGGGCCATGGTGCACGTCGCCCACACGCTGGCGGGCGTCTCCGAGACCGGGGAGGGCGAAATCCTGACCGTTCCGGCGCAGGGCGGGTGAGACGCACCGCCCCCGCTTCCGTCACGGCGTCTTCATGCCGACTGTGTGGTTCCGCACTCGCCATGCGCGATGCGGCATCCGGTCCGTTCCGGACCCTCCGGATGCCCGCTCCCCGCCTCTGCCAGGACAAGCTTCACGGGCATGACCCGCCGCCGTTCCATTTCCCGATTGCGGCACGGTCTCTCAGGCGGAGGCGGCGGCGATGTCGCGCACCTTCAGCTGGATGTTGGAGGAGCCGTTCCAGGTGTTGATCTGGGGGGTGAAGGCGATGTCCAGGCGGACCCCCTCGATGTCCTGTGCGTAATCGCCCCGGTTGAACCAGATGGAGCTGCAGGAGACCCCGTCGCCGTACACCCGCATCTTCAGGTGCTTGTTGCCCACGACGGTGGGGTAGGAGACCTGGACGTTGCGTGAGCAGAAGATGGGTTCGGGGTTCCGGATCCCGAAGGGGGCAAGGCGGTCGAACTGCGAGACGAGATCGTAGGTGATCCGGCTCAGGCTGCACTGGGCGTCGATGTGGGTCTCCTGGACCAGTTCCTGGACGACCAGCCCTTCCTTGACGATGTCCCCCAGCACCTCGCTGAGCTTTTCGATGTCGCCCTCCTTGACCGAGATCCCCGCGGCGTATCGATGCCCGCCGTAGGAGATGAGCAGGGGGTCGCAGAGCTTGAGGCCTTCGTAGAGATTGAACTCGGCGATGCTGCGCCCCGAGCCCTTGCCGATGCCGTCCTTGAGGCTGATGAGGATCGTGGGGCGGTAGAAGCGGTCGACGACCCGCGAGGCGACGATCCCGATCACGCCGGGGTGCCACTCCGGCGAGGCCAGGACCAGGGCCCCCTTTTCCCTCGCGTCCCCCATGGAGTCGATCCGGGCCATGATCTCGTCGAAGATCGTCTTCTCCAGGCGCTGTCGCTCCCGGTTGCACGCGTCGAGCCTGTAGGCGATCCGCTGGGCCTCGACGGGGTCTTCCGTCAGGAGAAGCCTCACGGCGTCGTCGGGGGCGCCCACCCGGCCCGCGGCATTGATCCGGGGGATGAGGGCGAAGGACGCCACGCCGGAGTCGATCACCGTGTTGCCCAGGCCGGCCGTGTCCCGCAGCGCCTTCAGGCCCACCCGGCGATCCTCGTTGAGCAGCTCGAGGCCGATCCGGGCGAAGATCCGGTTCTCGTCGACCAGCGGCGACAGATCGCCGATCGTGCCCAGGGCGACGAGGTCGAGGTAGTCCTTGAGATTCGGGTAGGGACGTCGCGCCCAGAATCCGATGTTGCGCAGGGCGCCGCGCAGCGCGATGAGGAAATTGAAGACGATGCCGACACCGGCCAGGTGCTTGAACGGGAAGGGGCAGTCACCGCGGTTGGGATTGATGACCGCCGCCGCCGCGGGGAGCGTCGCCGGGACCTCGTGGTGGTCCAGGACGATCGTGTCGATGCCCTGCGTGCGGGCGTATTCGATCTCCTCGCGGTCCGACACCCCGCAGTCGACCGTGACGATGAGCCGCACGTCCTGCGCCCTGAGGCGGTCGATGGCCTTTCGATTCAGGCTGTAGCCCTCGTCGACCCGGTCGGGGATGTAGTACAGGACGCATTCGTGGATCTCGCGGAGAAACCGGTACAGGATCGCCAGGGAGGTGATGCCGTCGGCATCGTAATCGCCGTAGATCGCCACCTTCTCGCCGCCCTGGACCGCACGGATGAGCCTTGCCACGCCTTCCTTCATGTCCTTCATGAGGAAGGGGCTGTGCAGATCGTGGAGCGAAGGGTTCAGGAATCGCCGCGCCGTTTCGAGGTCGGTGATGCTGCGGTTGACGAGAATCTGGGAAACGATGGGGTTCAGCTTGAATTCTTCTGCGAACAGAGCGCGGATATCCTCTTTGACCTCGGAGAGTTTCCAGCGTGTCGTCGGCAGCATAGAACCGTTTTCTTCCGCGGGCCCGATGGCAGGCCTGCGTCGTGGGCGCCAGGGATAGGGACGGCATTTATATTAGCAGTGTCAGGCTTCCTGTCAAGGGAAGAATTATTGGCTCTTGATCTTCGGCCGCGCCGATGTTACGGGTATCGCAGGATTTCCGCAGGGCCCGATCCCGGTGCGGCATGCGGGCGTGTCGACCGGACGGCGGCTTTTGGCATCGCCCGCTTCCCTTCCGTTGCGCGGGGCGACGGCACGCGGAAGGTCTTGCCGCGCGGAACCCTCGTTTCCGAAAGAATATGGCCGAGAAGACCCACCGACCGGGGGCTTCGGCGGTTTCGGTCCGCTGGAAAGATGCTGATCAACGCGCACACCTGGCTGCTGAAGGAATATGCCGGGGCCCGCCTGGGACTCGACAACCTCGACATCCTCCTCTACAACGTGATGCCCGACATCCTTCCCATTCACCGGGAGATCACGCCCGAGATGACGCACCGGATGGAGAGGCTCGGCGGCCTGCCGCCCGGACGCGAAAGGGTCCGGTTCATCCAGTTTCACCTGCTCGTCGACGACCTGTCCCACCATGGCCGCATCACGCACCACGGCCACGACCGTTCCGAGAACGAGTCGGGGGGCTACGCCTTTCTCAAGGGGGCCGCGCTCGCCGGGGACATGATGGGGATGCACCGGCGGCTCGGCTCGCCCATCGACGGCGACGAGGCGCTCTACCGCTCACACCTCATCATCGAGATGGCCGTCGACCTGGTGATTCACCGGCGAAACCCGGGGGTCATGGATCTCTTCTCCCGGGCCGTGGAGGCGACCCTCGAGGACCGCATCGATGGGCTCATCGACACGCTCAGCTGGGCCTACGCGATGTCGGGCCGGCTCGCGCGGGATGCGGTGCTGCAGGGGCTGGCGGCCTACCGGCGGGAAATCCTGCGGCGATCGGTGAGCCTCGAGGGCCGGGTCGACCTGTTCCTCTGGAAGTTTTTCGGGGGGGACGCCGGGGACTCGGTGCGGCAGGGCGTGCGGGATCTCCTGGAGAGGGGAATCGAAAGCGTCGCCGACCACGAACGCTTCCTGTCGGCGACGCTTCGGGCAATCGCGGCGTCGGGGTTCGACGGCGGCCTATAGGGCCTTGCGCACGGAGCCCGATCGCAGGCAGCGGGTGCAGACCTTCATCCGCTTCACGGACCCTTTGCTGTCCACGACCTGGAGCTTCTGGAGATTGGGGTACCAGACGCGTTTCGTTTTGTTGTTGGCGTGACTGACGTTGTGACCCACCACCGGGCCCTTGCCGCAGACATCGCAGACTCTGGCCATAACAGACACCTCGCGAAAAGAATCGGTCCGCTTATCTAAACCAAGGACGGGGAGAATGCAAGCGTTTTTTAGTTTTTCATCGTGACGGGCTGCCCCGTCGACTCGAGGACCAGCATCCAGATGTTGCCCCGGGGGTCGATCATCTTCCGCCGGGCGGCCACGGCCCGGAACGGCAGGTGCACGTAGGCGTCGTTGACGAGACCCACGAGCATGCCCGTCTTTCCCGCCATCCCCGCGTGGACGGCGTACTGGGCGAGCACGCCGCACATGATGCTGTCGCTGGCGTTGGCGGGCACGCTGCGGATGATGTAGCTCGGGTCGATGTACTTGAGGTTGATCTCGATGCGTCTCTTCCGGAAGTACTCTTCGATCCGGTCCTTCAGCAGGACCCCGATGTCGTTGAGCCGGATGTTGCCCGAGGCGTCACGGCGGACCGGGCCTGTCCGGTCGAAGAGGTTCTGCCCCGCGCCCTCGGCCACGATGATGACGGCATGATGCCGGGCGAGCATCCGCTTCTCGAGGTGGCGCAGGAACCCGTTTTCCCCGTCGAGGTCGAACGGCACTTCGGGGATGAGGACGAAATTCGCATCCCCCTGGGCCAGGGCCGCCGAGGCGGCGATGTGACCGGACTGGCGCCCCATCAGCTTCACGAGGCCGATCCCCATGGGCGCGCCCTTCGCCTCCACGTGGGCGCACTGGATCGTCTTGACGGCCTCGGAGATGGCCGTGTCGAACCCGAAGCTCTTCTGGATGAGGACGAGGTCGTTGTCGATCGTCTTGGGGATGCCGATCACGCCGATCTTCAATTTCCGGCGGGCCGTCTCCTCGGTGATCAGCTGGGCGGCCTGCATCGTGCCGTCCCCGCCGATGACGAAGAAGAGATTGATGTTCATCCTCTCCAGGGAGTCCACCATCTCGACGATGTCCTGATTGCCCCGCGACGAGGAGAGGATGCTGCCCCCGAGATCCTGGATGTCCTTGACCACATCGGGGGTCAGTTCCAGAAATTCGTGGCCGTATCGCGGGATCAGGCCCTGGAAGCCGTACTTCACCCCGATGATGTTCCGGACCCCGTAGCGGAAATGGAGCTCCATGACCAGGGCGCGCAGCACGTCGTTGATCCCGGGGCACAGGCCGCCGCAGGAGACCACGGCCGCCTTGACCTTCTGGGGCTCGAAGTAGATCGTCTCCCGGGGACCGGCCACCTCCAGGGATACCGACGGCAGGGGCCGCGTCTGCCGCGCATCGACGGTGATGTCGCTCAGGACCCTCTCGTCGTCGCTCTTGAAGTAGCCCACCGTGAGCGGCGAGGGGATCTTGGGTCTGCCGAGGCTCTCGATCTTGAAATCCGGCTGTGTCTTCTTCATCTCTCCGCATCTTTCGCTGCAAGGTGTCCCGCCTTCATGCCCGAGAGGACCTCCCCCTCGAACCCGAGGCCCGCAAAGATCATCCCCCCGGTCAGAAAGACGTTCGGGAGCGGGGAGCGGACCGGGAAGCTCATCAGGCCGGGCAGGGAAAGGCCCGTGAACCGGTATCGGGGGTTCACGACCTGCTGGTAACGCCGTGCGATGTCGATGGAGCCGTCGAGATCCATGAAATCGATGTTCTCCCGCAGGAAGGGCAGGAACCCTTCCAGCGACTGCAGCATGCCCTCGGCGGCGGCCCGGAGCTCCCCGTCCGGCATCCCGACGGGGGACCGGGGCAACAGAGCCGTGACCGCCAGCGTCCTCTTCCCCTGGGGCGCCAGGGCCGTGTCGTCGGCCACGCTCGCCTCGAGGAACAGCCACGGGCACTCCCCCCCTGCGGGGGGCTCGGGCACGTGGATGATGTATTCGCCCATGCGGTCGGGAAGCCCCCGGTTGTCGACGCCCAGGTGCAGGGTGAAGGGATACCGGCGGATCTCGACCTTCCGGAGCCGGCGGGCGAGCCGGGAGAGCCTGCCGTTCGAGGACAAGACCTTTTCCAGGGCCGGGGACTTTGCGCTGATGACCAGTTGCTGCGCGAGCAGGCCGGCCGTCTTGCGCCTCGACCGGATGTCCACCTCGATCCTGCCGCCCGCCCGGACCGCGACGACCGAACAATCCGGGAGGGTCTCCCCGCGCAGCTCCTCGTAGCGCTTCCGGAGCTGCCCGAGCATCCGCTGCTTGCCCCCGAAATGATAGTAGAGCCCCCGCCAGGGCAGCGAAAGCAGGTAGGCCGAGCAAAGGGGCTTGGCGTGGTTGACGTGCAGGTTCGACAGCAGGGTGAGCTCCGAGTCGAAGACCGCACCGAGGGAGGGCTGCTTTGCGGCGGAACGGATCTTCTGCTCGAGCCTCCAGATCTCGCCCATGACGAAGGGCATGTCGAGGCAGCTCTTCATCAGGCCCTTGAGGGAGCGGTCCCGGGTCTCGAGGGTCTCGCGCACCGCGCGCTCGAGGGTTTCGCCCACCTTGGCGACGGACTGGTACAGGGCGTGGATCTGCCGGTCATCGCCGGGATACTCCCGGGCGAGATCCCGCAGGAGGGCGTCGCGGTCCAAGAAGAAGTCGATGCGGTGCTCGGACAGGATGACCTGCAGGGCCGGGTTCAGCGGCGAGACGCGGGAGGGTTCCGGCAGGGGGATGTTGAGCTCCGAGAGCAGCCGAGAAAAGATCTGCCCCGGGGCGAAACCGCTCCAGGGGAAGGGATCGACGTTGAAGTGGTAGCCCGAACGCACGAGGCCGTCCTCGAGGCCGGACTCGGAGACCAGCAGGGTCTTGCGGCCGTAGCGGGCGGCAAGCAGCGCGGCGACGAGGGAACTGAGGTCGCTGCCGATGACGATCACGTCGTACATGGTTTGCGTTCCCGGCCCCCGGCGGGGGCCCTTCGAGGATGTCTCATTTTGCTGAAAGAGGCCCCCCTTGTCAAATGCGATGATCGGGCCCCGGTCGATTCCACGGCCGCCGCGAAGCCCGGCAGCCGGCTCGAAACTCTCTGCGTCGGCTCTCCGCTCGCGCAAACAGGCTCTGCGCGATCCGTGCAAGTCGCTGCACGGCCCGGGTGCAGGGCAACGGCCTCGAGGATCCATCAAAAATCGGTGACGGGCGGGTTGTGCCGGGGGCTGTCTTCCGGCTCCGGGTGGCCCAGGACGCGCACCTTGCGCCCCTCGACGTGCAGTTTCCCCTCGGCGTAGAGACGGATGGCCTGCGGGTAGATCCGGTGCTCTTCCTTGAGGATGCGCCGCGAGAGGGTTTCCTCGGTATCCGTGTCGTAGACGGGAACGACGGCCTGGATGATGATGGGGCCCGTGTCCACGCCCTCGTCGGCGAAATGGACCGTGCAGCCGGAGAACTTCACCCCGTAGTCGAAGGCCTTCTTCTGGCCGTGCGTGCCGGGGAACGAGGGCAGAAGGGCCGGGTGGATGTTCATGACCCGCATCGGGAAGGCGCGCAGGAAAAGGGGGGAAAGGACCCGCATGAACCCGGCCAGCACCACCAGCTCCACGCCGCGGGCCTGCAGCGTGTCGACGACGTGTCGGTCGTAGGCCTCGCGGTCGGCGAAGCCCGCGTGCTCGATCACGACGGCCGGAATCCCGTGCTTTCGCGCCCGCTCGAGGGCGAAGGCCGCGGGGTTGTTGCTGACGATGACGCCGATCTTCGCGGGCAGGGCCCCTTTTTCGATGTTGTCGATGATGGACTGCAGGTTGGAGCCGCTCCCCGACACGAGGACGCCCAGGTTCACGATTCTCGTCATGGATGCACTCCGGCCCTCCCGGGTCAGGCGATGATGACGGGCGGGCCTTCCGGCGCTCTCTTCTCGATCGAGCCGATCAGGTAGGCCTTCTCTCCCAGGGCCCCCAGGCGCTCGAGGACCTCCGGGGCCGCCTCTCCGTCGACGATGACCATCATCCCGATCCCCATGTTGAAGACGCGGAACATCTCGGCATCCTCGATCGGGCCGTGTTTCCGGATGGCCTGGAAGACGGCGAGCTCCGGCCAGCTTCCCCGGTGGATCACGGCCGCGCAGCGCTCGGGCAGGATGCGGGGGATGTTGTCGTAGAAGCCGCCGCCCGTGATGTGGACGAGCCCCTTGAGACTGAAGTTCTTGTTGAGATTGAGGATGCTCTTGACGTAGATCCGCGTCGGCGTGAGCAGCTCCTCGCCCACGGGCAGCAGCAGGCCCTCCACGGGGTCGTTGGCCTGCAGGCCGCAGCGGTCGAAGAAGACCTTGCGGGCCAGCGACAGCCCGTTGCTGTGAATGCCGCTCGAGGCCAGGCCGATGATCTTGTCGCCGATGCCGACCCGGGAGCCGTCGATGAGCTTGTCCGCCTCGACGATGCCGACGCAGAACCCGACGAGCTCGTAGTCCCCCTCGCCGTAGAAGCCGGGCATCTCGGCCGTCTCGCCCCCCAGCAGGGCGCAGCCCGCGTCCCGGCAGCCCTTGACGACGCCCTCGATCAGCTGCCTGCCGATCTCGATGTCGACGGAGCCCGACGCGATATAATCGAGGAAGAACAGCGGCTCGGCGCCCTGGACGATGACGTCGTTGACGGACATCGCCACGAGGTCGATGCCGATCGTGTTGTAGCGGTTCATCATGCGGGCGACGTTGAGCTTGGTGCCCACGCCGTCCGTGGAGGCCACGAGGACGGGGTCCCTGTACTTGACCTTGTCGAGATGGAACAGACCCCCGAACCCCCCGAGGCCGCCCATGACCTCCTTTCGGAAGGTGGTCTTGACGAGCGGCTTGATCACATCGACAAACCGGTTCCCCTTGTCGATGTCGACGCCGGAGTCCCTGTACGAAACATCGCCCCCCATATGCACCCCTCGGCTGCGCGGCAAAAAAAGCGGAATGGACAGACAGAACCCGCTCGGCGGACAGTCGCAGGCACCATATCCGAAAGTTGCGGGCTTGTCAATTCGTTCCTGGCCGACGGGTCAACTCGAGCCTTGTGCCGGGGAAGGAATTTTGATAGACATATCGGGACGTTCCATCTCGATCGGGCCCGGGCTCGCAGCGGGCCCGGCATCGGGGACGGCCGCCGCGGCACGGCGGGGGCCGGTGAGGGAAGAGGGACATGGAAACCCTGAAACAGGCCTTGGAGAAGATCGAGACCCCCCTGCGCTTTTCCGCCGGCAATGACTTTCGGAACCTGACCCTCGTGCGCAATCTCGAAGAGCCGCTCCGGAAAAAGATCGCCGGCCTGCGTGACGTGCTCCCTCAGAAGGTGACGGACACCGAGCGCGCCGGCCGCATGGCGATGCGGCTGGCGGCGCTCGACGGGATCGTTTCGGGCTTCGACGCCGCATCCCCGGAGGACCGAAAGAGGCGGGTCTCCGAGGGCCTCGCCTGCATCGACGCCCTGAAGGGGGAACTTGCCGGCTCCGGGGACGACGACGGCCGTGCCGTGCCGCAGGGTGTCCCGCGGGAGGCCCTCGCCTCGCTCGAGGAGGCCGTGGAGAAGCTCACCCGGCCGGCCCAGTTCGTCAAGGGGGTGGGACCCAAGATCGGCCGGCTCCTCGAACGCAAGGGGCTCAAAACCGTCGAGGACCTCCTCCTGTTTTTGCCCCGGAAGTACGAGGACCGCCGTCACATCAAGCCCATCGCCCGTGCCGAGGCGGGGAGGAAGGAAACCGTCGTCGGCACCGTTGTCCGGGCCGACATCCAGCCGTACCGCAAGCGGAAGGTCTTCGAGGCGGTGATCCGGGACGACTCGGCGGCCCTGAAGGCGAAGTGGTTCAAGGGCAGCTTTGCCTATCTGCGCAACGTCTTCAAGCCGGGCAGCCGGGTCATCCTGACCGGCGAGATGCGGGTCTACCGGTTCGAGCCCGAGATGATCCATCCCGATTACGAGATCCTCGAGGAGGGGGAGGAAGGCCATCTGCATTTCAAGCGGATCGTCCCGATCTACTCCGAGACGGAGGGGCTCGGGCAGAAGCACCTGCGCCGGATTCTCCTGCACGCCGTCGAGGACTACGCCCGCTACATGCCGGGGCCGATCCCGCGGGACATCTGCGAGCGGCAGGGCCTGATCGACATCATCGAGGCCGTCCGCGCCGTGCATTTCCCCGGCCCGGAGGAGGACGTGAACCGACTCAACGCCATGCGTTCCGAAGGCCATCGCCGGCTCATCTTCGACGAGCTGTTCTATTTCGAGCTCGCCATGGCCCTGAAGCATGCGGGAAACGTCCTCGACGAGGGGATCGCCTTCAAGACGGGGGGGGAACTGACGGGCCGGTTCCTGTCCATCCTGCCCTTCGGGCTCACGGCGGCACAGAGCCGCGTGATCGCGGAGATCCAGGGGGACATGGCGCGGCCGTCTCCGATGCACCGTCTGCTGCAGGGCGACGTGGGCAGCGGTAAGACGGTCGTGTCCATGGCGGCCATGCTGACGGCCTGCGAGAACGGCTACCAGGCGGCCCTCATGGCCCCGACGGAGATCCTCGCGGAACAGCATCACCGCAACGTCGGGCGGTGGGCGGAGTCGCTGGGCCTCAAGACGGCCCTGCTGCTGGGCGGCCTGCGCAGCCCGGAAAAGAGGGAGATCGCGCGGCAGATCGAGGCGGGAGAGGTCCACATCGTCGTGGGCACCCACGCCCTCATCCAGGAAGGGGTGGACTTCCGGAAGCTGGGCCTCGTGGTCGTCGACGAGCAGCATCGCTTCGGGGTCGTGCAGCGCGCCACCCTGCGCGCCAAGGGCGCCAACCCGGACGTGCTGGTCATGACGGCGACCCCCATCCCCCGAACGCTCGCGATGACCGTCTATGGGGATTTGGACATCTCGGTCATCGACGAGATGCCCCCGGGGAAGACGCCCGTCCGGACGAAGGTCTTCTACGAGCGGGAGAGGCCCCGGGTCTACGAGATCATCCGGAAGGAGATCGCGAAGTCCAACCAGGTCTTCATCGTCTACCCCCTCGTCTCGGAGTCGGAGGCCCTCGATCTCAGGGACGCCACCCGCATGGCCGAGCACCTGCAGCGGGATGTGTTTCCCGAGCTCCGTGTCGGGCTGATCCACGGCCGGATGAAGGCGCAGGAAAAAGAGCGGATCATGCAGGCCTTCAACGGCCGTGCCCTCGACATCCTGGTGGCCACCACCGTGATCGAGGTGGGCATCGACATCCCCCGGGCCTCCCTGATGGTGATCGAGCATGCCGAGCGGTTCGGCCTCGCGCAGCTCCACCAGCTCAGGGGGCGGGTGGGCCGCAGCGACATTCCCTCCTACTGCATCCTGATGACCGGCTCCCGGGGATCCGAGAACGCGCGCAAGCGCCTCGGCATCATGGAGCAGACCCAGGACGGCTTCCGGATCGCGGAGGCGGACCTCGAGATCCGGGGACCCGGGGAGATGATGGGGACGCGCCAATCCGGCATCCCCGATTTCCGCGTGGCCGACATCCTGCGCGACGGCAGGCTGCTGGGCGATGCGCGCGCGGAGGCGTTCCGACTGGCGGAGAAAGACCCCCGCCTCCAGAGGCCGGAGCACGCGCTGCTGCGGGAGGTCCTGCTGTGGAGGTGGGAGAGCCGTCTCGATCTGGCCCGGACGGGCTGACGCCGCCTTGGATTTCTTTTGACAAGACAACGATTTTCACTATAATCGGAGCCTTCGAACGTCCTGCACGGCGGCCCGCGCCGCAGGCGGTGCAGACAGGAGCCAGCGCATGAAGACCATCCAGGCCGGCCTGATCGGCTTCGGCAACATCGGCTCGGGAACCGTGAAGCTTCTCGCGGAAAACGGCGGTCTGATCGAGAAGCGTCTCGGGGCGAGGATCGTCATCCGGAAAATCGCCGACCTCGACCTGAAAACGCCCCGCCCGGTGGCGGTGGACCGAAAGATCCTGACCCGCGACGCACGGGCCGTCCTGAGCGACCCGGAGATCTCGATCGTCATCGAGCTGGTCGGGGGGTATGAACCGGCGAAGGGCTTCATCCTCGAGGCCATCCGCCGGGGCAAGCACGTGGTGACGGCCAATAAGGCCCTGCTGGCCACCTACGGTGACGAGATCTTCAAGGCCGCCGAGCGGCACGGGGTCAACATCGGCTTCGAGGCCAGCGTCGGGGGCACCATCCCCGTGATCAAGACGCTGCGCGAGAGCCTGGCGGCCAACCGGATCCGCTCCATCTTCAGCATCCTCAACGGGACCACGAACTTCATCCTCACCAAGATGAGCGACGAGGGCAAGAACTACAAGGCGGTGCTCCGGGAGGCGCAGGCGCTCGGCTTCGCCGAGGCCGACCCCACCTTCGACGTGGAGGGGATCGACACGGCGCACAAGCTCGGCCTCGTGCTCGCGCTTTCCTACGGCAAGCGGGTCGACCTCGCGGAGATCTACCGGGAGGGCATCACCGGGGTGAGCCAGCAGGACATCGAGTTCGCCCGGGAACTGGGCTACAAGATCAAGCTGCTGGCCATCGCGATCCAGCGGGGGGACACCGTCGAGGCGAGGATCCACCCCACCATGATCCCCTTCGATCACCTGCTGGCGAGCGTCAACGGCAACTACAACGCCCTGCACATCCGCGGCGACGCCTCGGGTTCCGTCTTCCTTTACGGTCAGGGGTCGGGGATGATGCCGACGGCGAGCGCCGTCGTGGCCGACCTGATCGACATCGCGCGGGACATCCAGAAGGGGATTTCCCGGCGTGTCCCGTCGCGCACGCTCTCGGAGGACGGGATCGAGGAGATCGACCTGATGCCCATGGAAGAGATCGTGACCAATTACTACTTCCGGTTCTCCGCCCTGGACCGGCCCGGCGTGCTGTCGAAGATCTCGGGGATCCTCGGGAAGCACAACATCAGCATCGCCGCCGTCATCCAGAAGGGCAGGGCGATCGACAAGTCGGGGTCCGTGCCCGTGGTCATGACGACGCACGAGGCGAGGGAGAGGGACGTGCGGGTGGCCCTGAAGGAGATCGACCGTCTGGCCGTCCTGAAGGGCAAGACGGTGCGGATCCGCATCGAGGACGACAGGCTGAAATGAAATACGTGGTGCTGCTCGGTGACGGCATGGCCGACTGGGCGATCGAGAGTCTGGGCGGGAAGACCCCGCTGGCCCACGCGAAGACCCCGAACATGGACCGGATCGCCCGCGAGGGGACCCTCGGGCTCATCGACACGGTCCCGAGAGGTATGAAACCGGGAAGCGACGTGGCCATCCTCTCCGTGCTCGGCTACGACCCCGCGGTCTGCTACACGGGACGCGGCCCGCTCGAGGCGGCCAGCATGGGGGTGCACCTGGAGCCGGAGGACCTGGCCTTCCGCTGCAACCTCGTCACCCTCGGCGAGGGGCCCGACCCCGTCATGGTCGACTTCACGGCGGGGCATATCACCTCCGACGAGGCACGGGAGATCATTCGGGACATCGACCGCGAAATGGGGACGGAGACGCTGAAATTCCACCCCGGCGTGGGGTATCGCCACCTGCTCGTCTGGAAGGGCGGCGGGCCCGAGGTGGAGACCACGCCGCCCCACGACATCACGGGACAGCCGACGGCGGCGTGGCTCCCGAAGGGGAAGGGCGCCGAAGACGTGCTCGGCGTCATGCTGCGCACCCGGGCGATCCTGAAGGACCACCCCGTGAACCGCCGGCGGGCCGGCCTGGGGAAGAGGCAGGCGACCTCCGTCTGGCTCTGGGGACAGGGCGGCAAGCCCGCGATGGATCCCCTGTCGGTGAAGTACGGCCTCAGCGGGGGCATGATATCGGCCGTGGATCTCCTCAACGGCCTCGGGGTCTACGCGGGCCTCGAGATCCTCCGGGTGCCGGGGGCCACGGGCTACATCGACACGGACTACGTCGGCAAGGCCCGCAGGGCCCTCGAGGCGCTCGGGGAAAAGGACTTCGTGTTCGTCCACGTGGAGGCCCCCGACGAGATGGGGCACGAGGGAAACCTCGAGGGGAAGGTGAAGGCCATCGAGGATTTCGACGGCAAGGTGGTGGGCACCGTGCTCGAGGGGATCGGGCGTCACGGCGATTACCGCGTCCTCGTGCTGAGCGACCACCCCACGCCGATCGCGAAAAAGACCCACACGGCCGAGCCGAGCCCCTTTGCCGTCCTGTGCTCCCGGCGGGACGACAACGTGCGGGGGCCCGAGGGGTACAGCGAGGAAGCGGCGCGCCGGGGGGGGCTCGTCGTGACCCCGGGATGCCTGCTGATGGAGGGGTTCATCGGCGACTGGAGACGGTTCGTTGAAGACAGGCGCCGTTAAGATCCGGGTCATCTACGCCGACACCGACGCGATGGGGATCGTCTACCACACGAACTACATCCGCTGGTTCGAGATCGGCCGCACGGAGCTCATGCGGGAGGCGGGGCTCGTGTACAGCGAGATGGAGAAGGAGGGGTTCTTCCTCCCCCTGACGGAGCTGGCATGCCACTATCTCTACCCGGCGCGCTACGACGACGTCGTGCTCGTCGAGACCCGCATCGAGTACTTCCGGCGAGCCAGCGTGAAGTTCGCCTACGAGATCTGGGACGAGGGCAGAGAGCGGCTGCTCGCGGAGGGCTCCACGCTCCATGCCTTCCTGAACCGGGAGGGAAAGATCGTGCGGGCCCCGGCCCGGGTGGGGGAGATCTTCAAGGCGATGCAGGAGGGCGGGCCCGGCGGGTGAGCCGGGCGGTGCGGGACGGTTCGGAGAACAGCACGTCGGGCCGATGCCCGATCATTTTTTGATCGACACCGGAGAACGGGATCATGGTTGCAGCAAAGTTGGACAAGAAGGACCTGGAACAGCCCGATGCCTTTCAGGAGGCCATGGGGAAGATCATCGGGTATGGCGCCGCGAACCGGCGAACCCTCGTGGCCGCAGGCGGGGCGATCGTCCTGGCGATCATCCTGGCCGGCGGGTATTTCTATTACACGTCGTCCCAGGAAACCGACGCGGGCAGGCTGTATTTCGACGCGCGCATCCGGGCGATGAAGGCAAACCCCATGGGCACGGGCACGGCCGGTCCCGAAGCCGTCAAGGCGCTGGCGGATCTCGTGGAGAAGTACCCCTCGACCCATGCCGCCCAGAGCGCCCGCTACGAGCTGGGAAGCCTCTACTTCGGTGCGGGCGAGTATGACCGGTCGATCCAAGTTTACCGGGACTTCCTCGATCGGGCGTCAGGCGGGGACATCCGGGCGATCTACGCCTGGTTCGGGATCGGTTACGCCCACGAGGCGAAAAAGGAGTACGAGAAGGCCCTGGAGGCCTTCGGCCGGGTCGCCTCGATGAACCCCGGGGCCGTGCACGAGGGGATCAGCTACCGGAACCTCGCGCGCATCCACGAGGAGATGAACGACCGCGGCAAGGCGCTGGATTACTACAGGAAGGCGCTGGAGAAGACCAAAGACCCCGCGGCGGCGACACTCCTGAAACGCAAGATCGCACAGCTGGGATAGACAAAGACGGAGCGGAACGATGCTGGAACTGATGTCGGGAAACGAGGCGATCGCACGGGGCGCCTGGGAGTGCGGCGCCACCTTCGGCGCGGGCTACCCCGGGACGCCGAGCACGGAGATCCTGGAGGCCTTCGCCCAGTACAAAGGGGTCTACGCCGAGTGGTCGCCCAACGAGAAGGTGGGGCTCGAGGTGGCCATCGGGGCCGCCTTCGCCGGGGCCCGGGCCATGGCGGTGATGAAGCACGTGGGCGTCAACGTGGCGGCCGACCCCCTGTTCACCGTCAGTTACACGGGAACCAACGGGGCGCTCGTGATCATCACGGCCGACGACCCCTCGCTGCACAGCTCGCAGAACGAGCAGGACAACCGCAACTACGCCAAGTTCGCCAAGATCCCCATGCTGGAGCCCGCCGACAGCCAGGAGGCCAAGGACTTCATCAAGCTCGCCTTCGAGCTCTCCGAGCGATTCGACACGCCCGTCTTCCTGCGCACGACGACCCGCGTGTCCCACTCCAAGAGCGTCGTCCGGACCGAAGAGCAGTCGGCCGTCGGGGACCGGACCGACATCCGTCACCTGCCCCTCAAGTACGTCATGGTCCCCGTCAACGCGCGTGCCCGGCGCGTCGAGGTGGAGAAGCGCATGCAGGCTCTCCGCGAGTGGGCGGAGACCTTCCCGGGCAACCGGGTGGAGATGGGCTCCCCCGAGGTGGGCATCATCACGGCGGGCATGCCCTACAACTACGCCAAGGATGCCTTCCCGGAGTACTCCTACCTGAAGCTCGGCCTGGTTCACCCCCTGCCCGAGAAGATGATCCGCGACTTCGCCTCGAGGGTCAAAACGCTCTACGTCGTCGAGGAGCTGGACCCCTTCATCGAGGAGCAGGTGAGGGCCATGGGGATTGCGGTATCCGGCAAGGCCGTTTTTCCCTACACCAACGAGTTCGACCCCGGCGTGATCGAGCAGGGCGTGACCGGGAGATCGTCCGCCGCGGCCGTCACGCTGCAGACCATCCCGCCGCGGCCGCCGAACCTGTGCCCCGGCTGCCCGCACCGGGCGCTCTTCTACGCCCTGGGCAAGACCAAGGCCTTCGTCTCGGGCGATATCGGCTGCTACACCCTCTCCTACATGAAGCCCCTGTCGGCCATGGACAGCTGCATCTGCATGGGCGCGAGCATCGGGATCGCCCACGGGATGAGCAAGGCGCTGGGGCCGAAAGGGAAGGGGAAGGTCGTCGGGGTCATCGGCGATTCGACCTTCATCCACTCGGGGATCACGACGCTGCTCAACACGGCCTACAACCGCAGCGACGCCGTCTTCATCATCGCCGACAACCGCACGACGGCGATGACGGGCATGCAGGAGCACCCCGCGACGGGGTACACCCTGCAGGGGGAGAAGACCCGGGAGCTCGATTTCGCGGCCCTGGGAAAGGTCCTGGGCATCGACAGCGTCGAGGTCATCGACCCGCTTGACTACAAGAACACGACGGACGTGCTGAAGCGTGAGCTCGCGAAGGACGGGCCCTCGCTGATCATCTCCCGTTCGCCCTGCGTGCTGTTGATGAGCAAGAAGGCCGACCGGGCCAAGCCCTTTTTCACGGACCCCGACCTGTGCATCGGGTGCAAGGTCTGTCTGAGCTGCGGATGCCCGGCCATTTCCTGGAAGGATTTCGAGAAGTCGGGCATGCCCCCGAGACCGGAGCGCAAGAAACAGAAGGGGATCGCCGTGATCGACGCGGACCTGTGCACGGGCTGCAGCCTCTGCGCACAGCTCTGCCGGCAGGAAGCGATCATGCGGGAGGGTGCATAGGGTCATGGAAAACAGCGTGAAGAGCCTGCTGCTGGCCGGTGTCGGGGGACAGGGGATCCTTCTGGCGAGCGACATCATCTGCAAGGTCATGATGGGGAAGGGCCACGACGTCAAGAAGAGCGAGGTGCACGGCATGGCCCAGCGCGGCGGCTGCGTCACGAGCCACGTCCGGTACGGCCGGAAGGTGTACTCGCCCCTTGCCAAGAGGGGGGACGTCGACATCATCGTCTCCTTCGAGAAACTCGAATCGCTCCGGTACCTCGATTATCTCAAGCCGGGCGGGCTCGTGCTCGTGAACGACGAGGAGATCTATCCTCCCTCGGTCAGCCTCGGCGAGGCGGATTACCCCGAGGACATCTACGAAATCCTGCGGGCCCGCCTCGGTGCGGAAAACGTGAAAGTGGTGAGCGGCCCCGAACTCGCCGCGAAGGCGGGAAACCGCAGAGCCGTCAACACCGTCATGCTGGGCGCCGTGTCCCGTTTCATTCCCGGGGTCGACGCCGGCGACTGGAAACGGGTCCTCACGGAGATGCTGCCGGAAAAGATCGTCGAGGCGAATCTCAGGGCCTTCGACCTGGGTCGGGCCGCCTGATCGATGGGCCGGCGGGCTATTGACGGGACGCGGATCGATCCCTAACTTAACGGCGTATCCCAAACCCACAGGCGCGAAGAAAGAGCATGGCCGACGATTATTACAAGGTCCTTGGACTGGACAAGGGTGCCGGCATCGAGGACATCAAGAAAGCGTACCGCAAGCTCGCCTTGAAGTACCATCCCGACCGCAACCCCACCGACAAGAAGCGGGCCGAAGAGAAGTTCAAGGAGATCAGCGAGGCCTACGCCGTTCTCAGCGACCCTGAAAAACGTAAACAATACGATGAGTTCGGGACAGATGCCTTCCGGCAGAAGTTTTCCCAGGAAGACATCTTCCGCAACTTCGACATCAACGACATCCTGCGGGGGTTCGGCTTCGGGAACCTAGGGGGGGAGTTCACCTGGTTCGGCGGCGCGGGGGGCCAGGGCGGCAAGAGGCGCGTTTACACGCAGCGCCGTGCGGATCCCTTCGGGGACATCTTCGGGGAACAGGCCTACGGCCATCGGGAGCAAGCCCCTTCCAAGGATCAGGATATAGAGTATAACCTTACGATTTCGTTGGAGGAATCGGTTCTCGGGGCCGAGAAGAAGCTCTCCTTGAGAAAGGGCGACATCACCGAGGAGGTCAGCGTGAAGATCCCTGCAGGGATTTCCTCCGGCAAGAAGCTGCGCCTCGCCGGCAAGGGGCTCCGGTCGCCGTACGGGGGGCCTGCCGGGGATCTGTACCTCAACATCCAGGTGCTCCCGCATCCCATATTCTCGCGTGACGGCGACGATCTGTATGTGGAGAAAACCGTCAGTTTCTCCCAGACCTGCCTGGGAACGACGATCGATGTGCCCACCCTGGGCGGACCGCCCAAGCGAATGAAGGTTCCCCCGGGAACCCAGAGCAACACCAAGATCCGCATGAAGGGCTTCGGGGTTCCCCATCTGAAAGGCGAAGGTCGGGGGGACCAGTACGTGCGGATCTTCGTCGACGTCCCCAAGAGGCTCAACGCCAGGCAGACCGAGCTGATCAAAAAGCTCGCCGAAGTGGGCCTTTAAGGTCCGTTGCGATTGTTCTGCAGAAAATCACGGATCTGAACCGAATCTTCCTGTCTTTGATTCCCCTCGGACCATACCCTGGGCGGGCTTCGATGTTTTTGTTCGCTCGAAAGGGGACTACATGTCAGCAATTAAAGAAATGCAATATATGCAATTAGTTGTTGATATATATGAAAGTAGATTATCATAATAATAAAATAATCGGTTCATCATATATCAATAAGTGACTGTTATGAAAGAACAATTGTAATTATAAGAAATGTTCTGAAAGGCAAAGAATTTGGTCTCATAAATTTAGATATTATTTTAAATGCAATGATATGAATGAAAATATTGAAACTTGGCTTAACGTTAAAGCGCTGCGATCTCAGCCTGCCGCCAGGCAGGGTGACCGACAGGTAAACTGCGGGGCCGCGCCATTAACACAAGGAGGTGCGTCAAACAGTATGTCTGATAAGATATGTTATGTAAACTTTAGTATTGCATGATTCTCGCGTCATGGTTTGACGATCTCCATGTCTCCCTGGACCGCCAGCGCATCCCCCGCTACGATGAGTACGCCGAGAACCCCGTCGATGGACATGGCCTTTGCGAGCCCCTTTCGTATATCCTTCCTGCTGCGCACAACGTTTCCCGCCGCCGTTGCCGCAGCATCGGCCAGCGCCGCCGATTTCGACTTGATGCAGACCGCATCGGCAACGCCTAAGCTCAGGGAGTGCCCTACCGTTGCCGACGATGTGCAGAGACCCAGGGGCGTCTGCCCGGTACGGATCTTCAGGGCGATCCTTCCGCTCAGCGGCGATGTGCCGGCGAATATCCCGACAGCAATATCTTCTTTTACATTCATATAGATGTCGCCGCCATTTTCAACCACTACATTCGCGCTTTTCTCCAGCAGGCATCTCCCCACGAATTCCGCGACGGCACCCGCCACCGAGGCCATGGGTCCAACGCCGGCCCTGCGGGAGGCGTCAAGCATCTCCCGGACGATGTCGGGGGCAAGGGAATCGCCGGAAAGCGGAACGAGGGAGGTCCTGAATTCCGGACGGATCCGGATGTATTCCTCGATCTGGGAGCGGTAACGGTGCACCGCCTCGGAGGCAAGCGCGGTCAGATCGGAATCGGCGAGGACGTAGAGATCCGTCTCGCTGATCTTTAAAGAGAAACGCGAATAATGACAGGGGGATAAAAAATCTCGATAGGTCCTTTCGATGTACGGTGGCAAGGCTGCACCATGAAGTCGTCTGTGCCGATGCGGGGTCAACCCCAGGGGCCGAGACATCAATGAAAACGGGTCGTTCCAGGACCGAGGAGACGCTCGACCTCCTCTTTCAGGGGCTGCGAGATATTGATTCTCGACGCATCTCCCAGGTAAACGACCGTCTCGCTCTGGTTCGGAAGCAGGATGTGCAGGTAGCAATCATGCTTTCCCGGGTGCCTGCGGCAGATCTCGCGGAGCTGCTCTAGCCGGTCGTCTTCCATCCTTCCGGCATCGAAGGTGACATGGATGGAGTTAAAGCAGATGCCGTCGTAATCCGCCAGTCGATGGACTTCCGCAATCACCAGCCGGCTGCTCTCCTCGGTCACGTCGAGGGTCCCCTTGAAGAGCAGCGGCGCGTCAGAGTCGAGCAGCTCCCTGAAATTGCGGTACGTATCGGCGAACACGATCCCCGTGTAGGACCCTTTGAGGTCCTCGATGGTCACGTAGGCCATCATTTCCTTTCGCCGGGTCGGAACCTCGCGCTTGTGACTCACGATCCCCGCCACGGTGACGCTGTCCTTGTCGTGCATCTCGGCGATCCGCTCGGAATCGGCATCGGTGATGAGCTTGAGCTTCTCCGCGTACCGCAGCAGCGGGTGCCCCGTGATGTAGAACCCCAGGGTTTCCTTTTCGTAGAGCAGGACCTCGCCGTGGTCCCACTCTTCCACGGCCGGCAAGAGGTCCTTTTCGGAGACCGCAGGGTCGGCCGACGGGCTGTCGGGGCCGTCGAAGAGCCCCGCCTGGTCGCTGAACTTCTGATCCTGGCGCCTCTGGCCGGCGTCCATGACGCGCTCGAAGCCCTCCATCAGCCGGCGCCGCCCGTATCGCAACGAATCGAAGGCCCCGCACTTGATGAGGCTCTCCACGACCCGCTTGTTGATCTTCCTGAGGTCCACGCGTGAGCAGAAATCGAGAAATGACTTGAAGGGTCCTTCCTTGTTCCTCGATTCGATGATGGATTCGATGGCGCTCTCCCCCACGTTCTTCACGGCGGCCAGCCCGAAGCGGATGTTTCCCCCGTCGACGCTGAAGTCGAGGGCCGACTGGTTGATGTCGGGCGGAAGGACGGGGATCCCCATATCCTTGCAGACGCTGATGTGCTTGATGACCTTGTCGCGGTTCCCCTTTTCGCTGGTCAGCAGGGCGGCCATGAACTCCACCGGGTAATGTGCCTTCAGGTAGGCGGTCTGGTAGGAGATCATCGCATAGGCCGCGCTGTGGGACTTGTTGAACCCGTAGCCGGCGAAGGTCTCCATCTGGTCGAAGATCTTCTTCGCTTTGGCCTCGGGGATCCGGTTCTTCAGCGCCCCGGCCAGGAACTTGGGCTTTTCTTTCTCCATCTCGGCGGAATTCTTCTTGCTCATCGCCTTTCGGAAGGTATCGGCCTCGCCCATGGTATAGTTCGCCAGGGCGCTGGCGATCTGCATCACCTGCTCCTGGTAGAGGATGACCCCGTAGGTCTCCTTCAGGATCGGCTCGAGCTGGGGCACCTCGTAGGTGCTCTTCGTCTTGCCCTGCTTGCGGGCGATGAATTCCTGGACCATCCCGCTCTGCAGGGGGCCGGGGCGGTAGAGGGCGATGAGCGCGATGATGTCCTCGAAGCAGTCGGGTTTGAGGCCCACGAGGATCTCCTTCATCCCGCGGCTTTCCAGCTGGAAGACACCGTCCGTTTCCCCCTTGCAGAGCAGCTGGAAGGTCTGGCGGTCGTCCAGGGGGATGTCGGAGATGTCGAGGTGGACGCCCCTTCCCGCCTCGATGAACTTCAGGGTGTCGCGGATCACCGTAAGGGTCTTGAGACCGAGGAAGTCGAACTTGGTGAGGCCCGCCGCCGAGAGGTCGTTCATGGAGAACTGCGTCACGATGTCGTCGTTGGGGCTCTTGCAGAGGGGGACGCGCTCGACGAGCGGCCTGTCGGAGATGACGACCCCGGCCGCATGGGTCGAGGAGTGGCGGTTGAGGCCCTCGAGGGCGCGCGACAGCGCCAGGAGCCGTCGGACCTTTTCGTTCTTCTTCTGCTCCTCCTGGAGCCGGGGTTCCTGCTTGATGGCATCCTCGAGCTTGATGTTGAGGACGTTCGGGACGAGCTTGGCGATGCGGTCCACTTCCCCGTAGGGCATGTTCAGGGCCCGGCCCACGTCGCGGATGACGGCCTTGGCCTGCATCTTCCCGAAGGTGATGATCTGCGCCACGCGGTCGCTGCCGTATTTCTCCGAGACGTAACGGATGACCTCGTCGCGGCCCTCCATGCAGAAGTCGGTGTCGATGTCGGGCATGCTCTTGCGGTCGGGATTCAGGAACCGCTCGAAGAACAGGCCATAGCGGATCGGGTCGATCTCGGTGATCCCGATGGCGTAGGCCACGAGGCTCCCCGCCGCGGAGCCGCGGCCGGGGCCGACGGGGATATCGCGGCTCTTCGCGTACCGGATGAAGTCCGAGACGATAAGGAAGTATCCGGCAAACCCCATGGACTTGATGATGTCGAGTTCCCGGGCCAGGCGCTGTTCGTATGTTTGCCGCAGCGAGGGGTCCCGGCCCTTGAGGATCTTCGGCAGGAGGCGCTCGAGACCCGCCTTCGCCATGTCCTCGAGGTGCTCGTCGAGGGACTTGCCCTGGCCGATCTCGAAATGCGGCAGGTACACCTGCTTGAAGTCCAGCGCGAGATTGCACTTCTCGGCGATGACCAGAGTGTTGGCGATGGACTCGGGGCAGTACGAGAAGAGCTGCTTCATCTCGTCGGGTGATTTGAGATAGAAGGCGTCCGTGGCGAAGCGCATGCGCCCCGGGTCATCCATGGTCTTTCCCGTCTGGATGCAGAGCAGGACCTCGTGGGCCTCGTGGTCGGCACGATCGAGGTAGTGACAGTCGTTGGTCGCCACGAGCGGAATGGACAGGTCCTTCGCAATTTCCATCAGTTTCTCGTTGACCGTCGACTGCTCGGGGATGCCGTTCTCCATGATCTCCAGGTAGTAATTCCCAGAGCCGAAGATCTCGCGGTACTCCCGGGCCGTCGCCCGGGCCTTCTCCATCTCCCCCTTGAGGATCCAGTGCGCAACCTCGCCGTGCAGGCATGCGCTCGTGGCGATGAGCCCCTCGCTGTGCTTCGCCAGAAGTTCCTTGTCGATCCGCGGGCGGTAATAGAACCCCTCGAGAAACCCCGTCGAGGTGAGCTTCATCAGGTTGCGGTAGCCCTGGAGATTCTTGACCAGGACGATGAGGTGGCGTGCCGTCTCCCCCGGGCCCTCCGAGGTCCTGTCGAACCGGCTCCTGGGGGCCACGTAGAGCTCGCAGCCGATGATGGGCTTGATCCCCGCCTTGTAGGCCTGCTGGTAGAAGTCGACGGCGCCGTACATGTTGCCGTGATCGGTGATGGCCACGGCGGGCATCCTGTACTCCCGGGCCTTCTTGAACAGGTCGCCCAGGCGGATGGTGCCGTCGAGGAGGCTGTACTGGGTGTGAAGGTGAAGATGGACGAAATCGACGTGCTTCATGAATTCCTAACCAATGGAAATGAATGGAGAATGTTTTCTTCCGGCCGCTGCTTCCCTCCGCGCATCATACACCACGGCATCGCACAAAATCAATCGCAGCGGCATGAAAAAGCGGGGCCGCCGGTGGACGGCCCCGCTCTGCATGCCCGTGCATCGGGTGCCCGTCGCCTAGTCGATGCGGTAATTCGGGGCCTCCTTGGTGATGATCACGTCGTGGACGTGGCTCTCGCGCAGCCCCGAGGGGGTGATCCGCACGAAGCGCGCCTTCCGCCTCAGCTCCTCGATGCTGCGGCATCCGACGTACCCCATGCCGGCCTTCAGGCCGCCCATGATCTGGTAGATGCTGTTCGACAGGGATCCCCGGAAGGGCACCCTGCCCTCGATGCCCTCGGGCACGAGTTTCAGCGTGCTCTCGATATCGTCCTGCATGTAGCGGTCGCGGCTGCCCTCCTTCATGGCCTCGAGCGACCCCATGCCGCGGTAGACCTTGTAGCTGCGGCCCTGGAACAGGACCGTCTCGCCGGGACTCTCCTCGGTGCCGGCGAAGAGCCCGCCGATCATGACGGAGTGCGCCCCGGCCCCGAGGGCCTTGGTGATGTCGCCGGAGTACTTGATCCCCCCGTCGGCGATGAGGGGCACCCCGTACTGTCTCGAGGCCCGGGCGCACTCCAGGATGGCCGTCATCTGGGGCACGCCGATCCCGGCGACGATGCGGGTCGTGCAGATGGAGCCCGGTCCCACGCCGACCTTCACGGCGTCGACCCCCGCCTTGATGAGCGCCTCGGCGCCCTCGAAGGTGGCCACGTTGCCGGCGATGAGCTCGCAGTTGGGGAAGTTTCTCTTCGTGTCGCGCACGGCGTCGAGCACGCCCTTGGAGTGCCCGTGGGACGTGTCGATGCAGATCACGTCGCAGCCCGCCGCCAGGAGGGCATGGACCCGGGCCTCCCGGTCGGTGATCCCCACGGCGCCGCCGACCCGCAGGCGCCCGAGCTGGTCCTTGCAGGCGTTGGGGTATTTCTGGATCTTCTCGATGTCCTTGATCGTGATGAGCCCCTTGAGGCTGAAGTCGTCGTCCACGACGAGCAGCTTCTCGATGCGGTGCTTGTGCAATAGCTTCTTGGACTCCTCGAGGCTGATGTTCTGCGACACCGTGACGAGCCGGTCCTTCGTCATGACGCGGGAGACGGGCTGGTCGAGGTTGGTCTCGAACCGCAGGTCGCGGTTCGTCAGGATCCCCACGAGCCTTCGGCCCTGGACGACGGGCACGCCGGAGATCTTGTAGCGGCTCATGAGCTCGAGGGCGTCCTTCACCTTCTGCTCCGGCCCGATCGTGATGGGGTCCACGATCATCCCGCTCTCGGATTTCTTGACCTTGTCCACCTCGAGGGTCTGCCGCTCGATGCTCATGTTGCGGTGGATGATCCCGATGCCGCCCTCGCGGGCCATGCAGATCGCGGTCTGGGACTCCGTAACGGTGTCCATGGCGGCGCTGACGATGGGGATGTTCATCACGATCGAGTGGGTGAGGTTCGTCCTCGTGTCCACGTCCTTGGGGAGGATCTCGGATTCCGCCGGGACGAGCAGCAGGTCGTCGAAGGTCAGGGCCATCTTGATGTCCGTATCCAGCATGGGTGCCTCCAGCTCTATGGGGTCGATCCGGGAGGGATTCCGGGCGCTCTCAGCCGCCGTTGCGATAGCGGATGTCGTACCGCCTGCCGTTCAGGCGCAGGAAATAGGAATCCCGGGACTCGTCGTATTCGAATGCCTCGGCGATCTGGTAGTAGCTCGACCGCAGGAATCGGGCCGGGTGACCGTCGGGCTTGACCGAGCAGTACAGGACATTGTCCCGGCCGATGCAGAGGGTCGAGCAGTCGATCTCCTCGAGGGTCTCGTCGCTCAGCAGGACGGCGATGCGCTCGTTGCCCTCCTCGGGCGTGCCGAGGCGGTAGACGGCCTTGACGACGTAGGCCGTGTCCTCCACCTCGAGGGAGGCGAGGTCGTTCTCGAGCTCGATGTAGTAGCGTCCCGCCTCGTCCCGCTTGAGATTCTCGTAGAAGAGCTTCACGATGTCCTTGCGGAACATCTCGCTGCCCTTGTAGTACCAGCCGCCCTCCTTGTCGATCCGGATGTGGCTCGGGGGAAGGTCTTCTGCCCTGATTTTCATCGTCTCCCGTCTCTCATCGCCGGCTGTCCAGCAGAATCGTCACGGGCCCGTCGTTGACGAGCCCGACCTTCATCATGGCCTGGAACCGCCCCGCGGCGACGCGGGGGATCTTCTCCCGGGCCTGGGACAACAGGTATCGGTAGAGGGTCTCGGCCTTCTCCGGGTCCGCGGCATCCGTGAAGGAGGGCCTTCGCCCCTTGCGGCAGTCCGCCAGCAGGGTGAACTGCGACACGACGAGAAGCTCGCCCGCGATGTCCGCCAGGGAACGGTTCATCTTTCCCTCGCCGTCCTCGAAGATGCGCAAGTGGATGATCTTGTCGAGGAGAAAATCGGCATCCTTCTCGGCGTCGCCTTTCTCGACGCCGAGCAGGACGAGGAGCCCCGCGCCGATACGGGAAATCTCGCTCCCGTCGACACTCACCGAGGCGCTGTCGACTCTCTGGATGACGGCTTTCATCAGGCCGCACGGCGGAAGGCTTCGGCCGTCCGGTACCCCCTGTCGGTCGTTGCGGCATGTTAGCAATTATCCCTTTCCCCTTCAAGCCTTTTCTGGAGAATCCTGCGGGACTTGCCCGCAGAGGCCGGCACTGCTATACTCCGCCCGCGCCGCAACCGCCCGCCTTCACACGCCGGGGGGCGGACGTCGGGGCGTGCCGACGAGGATGCGCCGGGATGGGGATGAAGACCTTTCTGCTCGTGAACCCCTGGATCCACGATTTCGCCGCCTACGATTTCTGGGTGAAGCCGCTGGGGCTCTACATCCTGGCCGCGCTGCTGCGCCGGGCGGGTTGCGGCGTGCGGGTGATCGACTGTCTCGACCCCGACCTCGACGGGCGGCGCAAAGCCCCGAGGCGCGGCGCCTGGGGGCAGGGCAAGTTCGTCAGCGAGGAGATCCCCAGGCCGAAGGCCTTGCGGCTCATCGGGAAGCGCTACCGGCGCTACGGGATGACGCCGGAGCGGTTCCGCAGGCTTCTGGCGGCCTGCGCCAGACCCGATGCGGTCCTCGTCGGTTCGATGATGACCTACTGGTATCCCGGCGTGATCGAGGCGATCCGGGAGATCCGCGCCGCATGGCCCGGGGTGCCGGTCATCCTCGGCGGGACCTACGCGACCCTGTGCGGAAATCACGCCCGGGCCTGCTCCGGGGCCGACTGCGTCCTGGCCGGCCCCGGGGAGTCGGCCCTGCCGCCCGCCCTCGGTGAGTTTGCCGGCTGTCCCGTCGCGTTCGACGTCGATGTCGGGGATCTCGACAGCTACCCCTACCCCGCCCTGGATCTCGCGGCCCGACTGGACTCGGTGCCCCTGCTGACCTCCCGGGGATGCCCTTTTCGCTGCAGCTACTGCGCCTCGGCGCTGCTCGGCGGCCCCTTCCGCACGAGGGACCCGGTCCGGGTCGTCGACGAGATCGAGCACTGGCACCGGCGCCGCGGAATCGTCGATTTCGCCTTTTACGACGATGCCCTGCTCGTCGACGCGCCCCGGCGGGCCGTCCCCATGCTCGAGGAGATCCTGCGCCGGGGGATCGCGTGCCGGTTTCACTGTCCCAACGGCCTGCACGCCCGGGAGATCTCGCCCCGGCTCGCCTCGCTCATGTTCCGGGCCGGGTTCCGCACGATCCGCCTGGGCTTCGAAACGGCCCGGGCCGAGCGGCAGGTGTCGACGGGGGGAAAGGTGACGTCCGAGGAGCTCCGGCGGGCCGTCGCCTACCTGCGGGAGGCGGGCTACCGAGCCGGGGACATCGGGGTCTACCTCCTCTGCGGCCTGCCGGGACAGGACGCCCGGGAGGTGGCCTGCGGCATCGATCTGGTCCGGGACGTCGGGGCGCGGCCCCTGCTCGCCGAGTATTCGCCGATTCCCGGCACGGCCCTCTGGGACGAAGCCCGGCGTCATGCACGCTACGACATCGCCGGCGAGCCCCTGTTTCAGAACAATTCGTTGCTTCCCTGCCTGAGCCGCACGTTCGGCCCCGGGGACGTCCAGGCACTGAAGAACCGCACGAGGCAGGCCGCATCGGCGGGCGGCCCCGCTGAAAGGGATTGAATTTTCCCGCCCGATCCGTCATAATGCACGAACTTCGGATGCCCGTTCCGGCGGGGATGCGCGAAGAATCCGGTCATGCGGCGCGAAGGTTCATGACGTTGTTGCTGTGGCTCAGAGAAATCCTCATCGGCGTGCTTTCGGCCTTTTTTCTCCTCTGGGGCATCTCCCTGCTGCTTTCCGCCTACGGCCTGCAGAACCCCGCAGAATTCATCATGGTCTTTTTCGCCGCCAATTTCATCGTCCTGATCAGCGGCACCGGCGTTCTCTACTCGTTCTTCCGCTTCCGGAGACGATGGAAGGAGTCCCTGCGCCCGTCATGATTCGATCGAGAAAGCGTCCGACGCGAGCCGCCCTCGGCCCGTTTGCGGCCCTCGCCGCGGCGGCCCTCATCGCCCTTTCCCCCGCCCGTCTCGGGGCCTACAGCCTCGAGGACCGGGTCCAGAGGGTCACCCTGGAAAACGGCCTGAAGGTCCTGCTCGTCGAGCGGCACACGAGCCCCACCGTCGCGCTGTACATCCGTCACCTCGTGGGCGCCGCCGACGAGGCCGAAGGCCGGAGCGGCGCGGCGCACTTGCTGGAGCACATGCTCTTCAAGGGCACCACGACCATCGGGACGAAGAATTTCGGGGAGGAGCAGCGGGTGCTGAAACGGATCCGGGAGGCGGGAGCCGCGCTCGACCGGGAACGGATGAAAGGGGCCGGGGCCGACGAGTCGGAGCTCAAGCGCCTCGCGCAGGCCCTCAAGGAGCTGCAGAGCGAGGCCCGGGAGTGGGTCGTCGAAAACGAGATCGACCGGCTCTACACCGAAAACGGCGCCGTGGGCCTCAACGCCTCGACGGGACAGGACGTGACGACCTACAAGGTCAGCCTCCCCTCGAACCGGATCGAGCTCTGGGCCCGCATCGAGGCCGACCGGATGACGAACCCCGTCCTGCGGGAGTTCTACACGGAGCGCGATGTCGTCATGGAGGAGCGCAGGCAGACGTACGAATCGGTGCCCGCCCGCAAGCTGATGGAGCTGTTCCTGGCGACGGCCTTCACCGCCAGCCCCTACCGGCGCCCCGTCATCGGGTGGCCCTCGGACATCGCCTTTCTGTCCCCCGATGACCTCGAAACCTTTTTCAGGCAATACCACGCGCCGGGCAACACGGTCATCGCCGTCGTGGGGGACATCGACGCGGCCGGGACCCTGGAGCTGGTGAAGCGGTATTTCGGGCCCATCCCGGCGCACCCCCCGGTGCCGCGCCGCGTGACCGAGGAGCCGCCCCAGAACGGCCAGAAGCGGGTGACGCTTGCGGCGGACGCGAACCCCCACCTCATCATCGGCTGGCACAAACCCACCCTGCCCTCCTTCGAGGACTACGTCTTCGACGTCATCGAGGCGCTGCTGTCGAAGGGTCGCACCTCGCGGTTCCACCGCGCCATCGTGCAGGGGAAGCAGCTGGCCGAGGAGGTGAGCGCCGTCAACGGCATGCCCGGCGCGCGGTACGCCAACCTGTTCATGGTCTCGGGCACCCCGCGCCACCCCCACGGGCCGGACGAGCTGGAAGAGGCCGTCTACGAGGAAATCGAGAGGCTCAAGACGGAGCCCGTGCAGAAGCGGGAGCTCGAGAAGATCATCAACCAGCTCCGGGCGGAGTTCATCCGCGAGCTCAACTCGAACGCGGGCCTCGCGAGCCGGCTTTCCTACTATGAAATCATCGCGGGCGACTATCGGTACATGACCCGCTACATCGAGATGATCGAGAAGGTCACCCCCAAGGACATCCTCGAGACGGCGAAGAAATACCTGACCGAGGAAAACCGCACCGTGGCCGTTCTGCGGAAACAGGTGAAGCCGTGAAAAAAGCCCTGGCCCTCAGTCTCGCCCTCGTGCTGCTGTCCGCCGGACTGTGCCCCGCCGACGATGCGAAAGGGGGGCCGGCCGCGCCGCCCTGGCCCGACCCGGACCGGCTGACGTACGGGGAGATCCGGTTTTCCCCGCCGAAGCCCGAACGGGTCGTCCTGGAGAACGGCCTCACCCTCTACACCCTGGAGGACCGCGAGCTGCCGCTCGTCCAGGTCTCCTTCATCGTGGGTGCGGGTTCCGTGTTCGAGCCGGAAGGCAAGGCCGGTCTCGCGGAATTGACGGGAGACGCGATGCGGACGGGCGGCGCGGGCAAGCTCGGCGGCGACCAGGTGGACGAGCAGCTGGAATACCTGGCGGCGCCGGTCTCCGTCAACCTCGGCATGGAATACGGCACGGGCAGCCTGTCGGTCCTCAAGAAGGATCTCGAGAAGGCCTTCGGGATCTTCGCCGATATCCTCCGCCGCCCCGCCTTCGAGGAGGCGAAGGTCGAGCAGGCCAGGAATCTCAAGATCGAGGAGCTGCGCCGCGTGTTCGACCAGCCGCAGCGGCTCGCCTTCCGGGAGTACCGGCGCGTGCTCTACGCCGGCAATCCCCGCGGCCGGCTGCCCGAGATCGCCACCATCGCTTCCATCGGCCGGGAGGATGTCGCGGCGTTCCACCGGGCCCATTTCTTCCCCCGCAACCTGCGGATCGCCATCACGGGCGATCTCTCGAAGGAAGAGGCCCTGGCGCTGGTCGAGCGGCATTTCGGCGATTGGGACGACGAGGGGGATTTCGGCACCGCACCGCATCCGAAGCCCCGGGAGCAGGCGCCCCTGTATTACTATCCCCGGAAGGGTCCCCAGTCCACGGTGATCATCGGCACGATCGGGCCGGGAAAGGAAAGCCCCGATTTCTACCCCTTCACGGTCCTCGATCACATCCTGGGCAGCGGCGGGTTCCGCTCCCGGATCTTCCAGGAGGTGCGGAGCAGCCGGGGGCTGGCCTACAGCGCCGGAAGTTTCTACGAGGGCCGGCAGGGTTACGGGACCTTCGGGGCCTATGCCATGACGAAAACGGAGTCCACGGGGCAGGTCCTGAGCGTCCTTCAGGCCATCCTGAAGGATGCCCGGGAATCGAGGATGCCGGCCCAGGACATCCACCTGGCCAAGCGCGCCATCGTGAACAGCTACATCTTTTCCTTCACGTCGTCCCACATGATCGCCTTCCAGCACATGGCGCTCGAGTTCCAGGGGCTGCCCGTGAAATTTCTGACCGAGTACCCGGCGAAGATCGACGCGGTCAACCGGGAAGACGTGCTGAAGGTTGCGGAGAAGTACCTGGACCCGGACCGATGGACGGTTTTCGTCCTCGGCGACGAGGGTCGATTCGATGAACCGCTCAAGTCCTTCGGGACCGTAAAGCGGATACCGTAACGGGGAGACATGATCGACGAGAGCGTGTTCGAACGGATCTGCAGACGGATCGACGGCTACGTGTCCGACATGATCCGGCTGCAGGCCGACCTCACGGCCATCCCCGCCCTGGCCCCGGAGAACGGGGGGGACGGCGAGATGAAAAAAGCTGCCTTTCTCACCGAGGTGCTCCGGGGGATGGGGTTTGCGGAGGTGGAGAGCTGCAACGCACCCGATGCGAGGGTCTCCGACGGCGTGCGGCCCAACCTCGCGGCGCGGATCCCGGGCCGTGACGCAAGCCGCACGGTCTGGGTCATGACGCACACGGACATCGTGCCGCCCGGGGAGATGAAGCTCTGGGAGCGAAACCCCTACGCGTGCTGGGTGCGTGACGGAAAGGTCTTCGGGCGGGGCACCGAGGACAACCAGCAGGATCTCGTGGCGTCCCTCTTCGCCGCCAAGGCCTTCCTGGACGAGGGGAACGTCCCCGAATCGACGATCGGGATCCTCCTGGCCGCCGACGAGGAGACCGGCAGCGGCTACGGCCTCGATTACGTCCTCGAGGCCCGGCCCGACTGGTTCCGCAGGACGGATCTCATCGTCGTGCCCGATGCGGGCAACGAGGAGGGGTCCATGATCGAGGTGGCGGAAAAGAGCGTCCTGTGGCTGCGGATCCGGGTCTCGGGCCGGCAGTGCCATGCCAGCCGCCCCGCCCTCGGGAGGAACGCCTTTCGCGCCGCGGCGCACCTCGTGGTGCGGCTCGACGGTCTGGCCGGGATCTACGGGGCCCGCGACCCCCTCTATGACCCCCCCGAAAGCACCTTCGAACCGACGAAGAGGGAGGCCAACGTCCCCAACGTCAACACGATCCCCGGCGAGGACGTCTTCTACCTCGACTGCCGGATCCTTCCCGTGTACCCCGTCGACGACGTGCTGGCGACGATCCGCGGCATGGCGGATCAGACGGAGAGCCAATTCGGCGTGTCGATCGCACTCGAGCCGGTGCAGAAGTCCGACGCCCCGCCGCCCACGGCGCACGACGCGCCGGTGGTCCGGGCCCTGGAAGAGGCCGTAAGGGACGTCTACGGCGTGACGGCGACGCCCCGGGGCGTCGGGGGCGGGACCGTGGCCGCCGTCTTCCGGAAGTACGGCTACCCGGCCGCCGTCTGGTCTCGTTACTGCCACATGGCCCACCAGCCCAACGAGTACTGCCTGATCGAAAACATGGTGGGCAACGCGAAGGTCTACGCACACCTGTTCCTGCAGAAATGAAGAGGTTGAGAGGGTCAGAGGGTAAGGAGGTTGGACGGATCGGTCGTCGATCGCAGGCTCTGCGCATTTCCCACCCTCTCACCCCCCACCCTGCTCACCTCCGGATCCAGGAGGGGGAAGCAGACCGGACGGGAATCGGCGTCCTGCAGACCTGGAATCGATGCCGGTGAGGAACGAAACCACCAAACAGCTCACCTTTCCCGATCCCAACGCCTTCAAGACCCTGCTCGGGGGCGAGGACCGGAACCTGCGTCTCGTCGAGAGGCTCGAGCCGGTCCGCATCTCGGCCCGGGGGGACAAGGTGACCCTCGTCGGCGATGCGCACGCCGTCGAACTCGTGGAGAACCTCCTCGGCCAGCTCTATCAGCTGATCCTGAAGGGGTTCCCCGTCTACTCCACGGACGTGGGGTTCGCACACCGGATCCTCTCCGAGAACCGCGCCGTGCGCCTCGAGGAGATCTTCCTCGACAAGGTCTACATTTCCTCGAAGAAAAGGGTCATCACGCCCAAGAGCATCGCCCAGAAGCACTACATCGACGCGATCCGCAGGCACGATATGGTCTTCGGCATCGGGCCGGCGGGAACGGGAAAGACCTACCTGGCCATGGCCATGGCCGTCTCGTACCTCATGGACCGGCGCGTCAACCGGATCGTCCTCACGCGGCCCGCCGTGGAGGCCGGGGAGAAGCTGGGGTTCCTGCCGGGGGACCTGGTGGAGAAGGTGAACCCCTACCTGCGGCCCGTCTACGATGCCCTGTACGACATGATGGAATTCGACAAGGCGCAGGCCCTCATCGACAAGGGCATCATCGAGGTGGCGCCGCTGGCCTTCATGCGCGGCCGGACGCTCAACGATTCCTTCATCATCCTCGATGAGGCGCAGAACACGACATCGGAGCAGATGAAGATGTTCGTCACCCGGCTCGGTTGGGGGTCCCGGGCCGTCGTCACGGGGGACGTGACCCAGATCGACCTCCCGGCCGGCAGGACGTCCGGTCTCGTGGAGGTGGAGCAGATCCTGAGCGGCACGGAGGGGATTTGCTTCGTCTACTTCTCGGAGATCGACGTGGTGCGGCATCCCCTGGTCTCGGAGATCATCAAGGCGTACAACCACCTCGCGCGGGGCAGAAGCGACGGGCGGGAAGAATGAGACGGGAAGAATGAGACGGGAAGAAAGGACCGGGTTTGCGGACTGAGGACCCCAGGCAGCGAAGATCGACGTCCAGGGCGGGGGCGGTCCGGATCGCGAGCCGCCAGAAGTCGGCGACGATCGACCGTGCCGGCCTGCGCCGCGATGTCCGGAAGATCCTGGCGCTGCTGGGGCTCGGAGACCGGGAGCTGAGCCTCCTGCTGGTCGACGACGAAGGGATCCGGGCGCTCAATCGCCAATGGCTGAGGCGGAACCGGCCGACCAACGTCATTTCCTTTTCCCTGTCCGAGGGCGATTTCGGCGGTCTCAACCCCGGGGTGCTGGGCGACGTGGCGGTTTCCGTGGAGGCCGCCCGGCGCGAGGCGCTGGCTGCGGCCATCCCCTTCGAGGACGCCCTCCTCAACCTCGTGCTGCACGGCATCCTGCACCTGGCGGGCTATGCGCACGAAGGGCCCGGCAACAGGGCCCGGGCCCGAGTCATGGCCGCCGTGCAGGAGGCGGTGTTTTTCGAAATCCGCGGCTACCGGCTGGACTTCTCTCTCTAGGCTGCGATCTCAGCCCCCTGCCCCCGCGTTCGGGTTGCGGATCTTGATCACCTGCCCGATCTTGAGCTCCGAGGTCTGAAGCTGGTTCATTTTCCGGATCTCGGCCGGCGTCGTGCCGTAGCGCCTGGCGATCTGGGTCAGCGTCTCCCCCTTCTTGACGGTGTGCCTGACCAGGGCCGGCTCGGCGGCGGGCTTTTTGGATTTGCCCTTCTTTGCCGACGCGACCGCCGTCTTCTTCTCCTTCGTCCTGACCGGGACCTTCAGGATTTTCCCCGCCGTCACCTGGCCCTCGCTCTTCATCCCGTTGGCGGCCAGGAGCGACTTCGGGGAGACCCCGAATTTCTTCGAGATGGAGGCCGCCGTGTCGCCCGGTTTCACCTTGTACCTGACGATCTTCGTCTTGCGCTCCCGCTCCGGCGGTGCGGGCGGCTTCGACTCCCGGATCTGGTCGGCGACCAGCGCGTACTGCTGTCCCATGCCCTGGGGGATCTTCAGATCATAGGGGCGGTCCGGCGTGATCTGGTGGCGCAGCTCGGGGTTGAGAAGGACGAGCGTGTCCGCCGGGATGCCCATCTGGGAGGCGATGTCGGAGAGCTTCATCGTCCGGTTCGTCTTGACCGTCTCGTAGGCGATGGGTTTCGCATGGGGCTCGGGGAGCTCCATGCCGAATTTCTTCGGGTTCTTGATGATGTGCAGCGTCGCGAGGAATCTCGGCACGTACCGGGCCGTCTCGTTGGGCAGCTGCCGGTAGAGATCCCAGAAGTGATCGAGGTAATCGATCTGCTGGTGGGCGATGACCTTGAGAACGCGGCCTTCCCCGCAGTTGTAGGCCGCCAGGGCCGTGAGCCAGTCGCCGAAGAGGCCGTGCAGGTCCGTGAGGTACGCGATGGCGGCCTGGGTCGACTTCTCGACGTTCATGCGCTCGTCGATATAGAGGTCGCGGTTGAGCCCGTATTTATAGCCCGTCGACGAGATGAACTGCCAGGGGCCCAGCGCCCGGGCCCTGGAGAGCGCGTGGACCTGGAAGCCGCTCTCCACGAGGGGGAGCCAGGCCAGTTCCTCCGGGATCCCCGCCTGCCTGAACTGCTTGATCATCTGGGGAAGGTAGTAGCCCGCCCTCTCATAGGAGCGCTCGAAGAAATTCCGCTCGACCGTCTGGAAGCTCCGGATCTCCCGTTCCACGTCGGCGTTCATGATCAGGGGGATCGCGCTCTGCCGGCCGACCGCGGAGACCCGCTTGCCGGTGTAGACCTCGAGGATCCTGCGCGCGATCAGGAGCCTCATGTCGTCTTTCTGACGGTTGACCGCGGTGCTGTCCTCTTCGTCGGAAAGCAGGATCCCGTAAGCCTTGTCGAGGGCCTTGAGGGCGTTGTCGACATCGCCCTTGTCCCGGTAGGCCTGCGCAAGACGCAGGAGGTCGACGATCGCATCGACCTCTTCGTCGATCTCGGCGTTCCCGTTGTCGAGATTGCCGTTGCCGTTCGGACGAGACATCTGCCCGTTGGAGGGCGTCCCGGACCCCGTCACGGTCGCGAGGCCCCCGGCCGGCGGGCCCGCGGGATCCGCGCCGGAGAACCCCGGGCCGAGTCCCTGGGGCCTGGTTTCCGGGTCCCGCGCGGCCGCCGGGGATGACCCGTCGGCCTTCCCGTTTTTCGTGATTTTCCGCTTGTCCGGCGCATCCGCCGGGGCGATCTTTCCCCGGGGGTCGGTCTGAATCTGCGCCGTCGTCGAGCAGGCACACAGCAACAGGAAGATGAGGAGGCCGCAGCCCCACTTCCATACCGGCATAGGCTTGATCCTTTCACGGTTGTTGAAGCCGGGTCGTAGCCCACTCGGCTTCTAACAGACATGGCTTCCCGCTGTCAACGGGGAATTCCCCCGCGGACCCGGCAGGGTGTTCCCATGCAATTTCCGGGTCATCCCGCAACGGGCTGTTGCCCAAGGTGCCCGGAGCAGGATTCTCGCCCGGCATGGACGATCTCGGACCGCTCTGACGCCCGCTGGACGGCAGGCGTAAAACCCTCCCTTCGGGCTCGGAGCGTTTGCGCCGCGGACGTTTCGCTTCGAAAAGCGCGGTGCCTTCAGACGCGTCCGACTGCGCCATCCCGAATCCTGTCAGGCCGGAGTTTCGTCCGTGCGATTCGGGCGACAGCCCGTCACGTCTCCGGCTGCGAGGCGCTGAGCAGGTAGGCCTCGATGAACTCGTCGAGATCCCCGTCGAGCACCTTCTGCACGTTGCCGACCTCGAGGTTCGTCCGGTGGTCCTTGATCAGCTTGTAGGGATGGAGCACATAGGAGCGGATCTGGCTCCCCCAGGCGATGTCCTTTTTCGTTTTGTGCAGCTCGTCCATCATGGCGCTCTGTTCCTGGAGCTTGATCTCGTAGAGGCGGGAACGGAGCACCTTCATGGCCATGGCCTTGTTCTTGTGCTGCGAGCGCTCGTTCTGGCACTGCACGACGATCCCCGTCGGCAGGTGGGTGATCCGCACGGCGGAGTCCGTCTTGTTGACGTGCTGGCCCCCTTTGCCCGAGGATCGGTACGTGTCGATCTTCAGGTCCTTCTCGTCGATGTCGACGACGATCTCGTCGCCCACCTCGGGGTAGACGAAGACCGATGCGAAAGACGTGTGGCGCCTCGCGGCGGCGTCGAAGGGCGAGATCCGGACGAGCCGGTGGATCCCCGACTCGGCCTTGGCGTAGCCGAAGGCGTATTCGCCCTCCAACTCCACGGTGACGCTCTTGAGCCCCGCCTCTTCGCCGGGCTGGAAGTCCAGGATCTGGGTCCTGAAGGAGCGCTTTTCCGCCCACCGGAGGTACATGCGCAGGAGGATCTCCGCCCAGTCCTGCGCCTCCGTGCCGCCGGCGCCGGCGTGGATCGTGAGGATGGCGTTCAGCCGGTCCTCGTCCCTTCCGAGCATGCGGCGGATCTCCGCCGCCCGCACGACCGAGGCGAGGTGCTGCAGGCCGCTCCTGACCTCCTCGAAGGTCTTTTCGTCCCGGGCCTCGGCCGCCAGCTCGAACAGCACGTCGAGATCCCTGAGCTCCCGGTCGATCTCCGACCAGGCCCCGACGGCGGCTTCGATCCGGTTCTTTTCGCGCAGGACGTCCTTTGCCTTCTCCGGGTCGTCCCACAGGTCCGCCTTGGCGCTCTGCTTTTCGAGATCCCCGAGGCGCCGGGTCAGCCCCTCGATGTCAAAGACAACCTCGGAGGGTTTCCACCCGTTTTCTCAACTCCGACATCATTTCCTGGATTTCTTCAACCATGGCAAGGGTCCTCCCGGTCTGTAGAATAGCACAAGCAGGGCGATCAGGCATACCAGAACGAGCCAGTCGCCGTATTCCGTGTAAACGGTCCCGATCCGATGGATCTTCACGGGAGCCGTCAGGGCCGTCCGTTCGAAGAGCCCGGTCCGGGCCGTGATCCGGCCCGTGGCGTCGATCACGGCGCTCACCCCCGTGTTGGCCGCCCGCGCCAGGTAGAGGCGGTTTTCCACGGCCCGGAACACCGTCATCGACAGGTGCTGGAACGGTGCAGAGGTCATGCCAAACCAGGCATCGTTCGTGATGTTGACGAGCAGCGACGCCCCGCCGCGGCCGTAGGCCCGCCCGATGTAGGGGAAAATCCCCTCGTAGCAGATCAGGAAGCCGACCCGTGCCTCCCCGGCGGCGACGGGCTCGAATCCCTCGCCGGGCAGGAAGTCGCCCACGCCGACGGCGAGCTTCTCGACGAAGGGAAAGAGCGGCCTGAGCGGCACGTACTCCCCGTAGGGAACGAGGTGCACCTTGTGGTACGCTCCGGCGATCGTGCCCTCGGGCGACAGCGCGACGGCGCTGTTCCGGAAGCGAAGCGCCCCCTCGTGGCGGGTGTAGCTCGGCGTGCCGAAGAGCAGCCATGCCCCGGTGGACACGGCCACGCCGACGACGGCGTCGTGCAGCTCGTCGCGGTTCTGGAACATGAAGGGCGTGGCCGTCTCGGGCCAGACGACGAACCGGGCTCCGCGTCCGGCGGCCTCGAGGGTGAGATCCCGGTAGATCCGCAGGGTCTCCTTCTGGAACGACGGGTCCCACTTGATGCTCTGGTCGATGTTGCCCTGGATGAGCGCCACCGTCCGCTCGGGGACCGGATCGAACCGGGCTGCCACGTCGGCCAGGCGCCAGGTCCCGTAGCCCGCGGCGAGGGCGAGGAGCAGCCCCGCGGCGGCGAGCCCCGCGAAGGCCTTCCGGAGTCCCTCCCGGCCCGTGCCGAGGAAGGCGGCCAGCGCGGCGTTGACGAGCACGATGAGAAAGCTCACCCCGTAGCTGCCCGTCACGTCCGCAATCTGGATCAGGGGCAGGTTGAGGTACTGGGAGTGCCCGAGGTTTTCCCAGGGGAACCCCGTGAGCAGCGTCGACTTGCCGTACTCGAGAACCGTCCAGAGAAACGGCGCGACGGCGACGGCGGGGATCCCGCGATTCCGGAAGAAGGCGACGCCGCCGGAGAAGAGCCCCGTGTAGAGGCTCAGGTAGAGGGCCAGCAGCATCATCACGGGGATGCCGAGCGCCAGGGGGAGCTTCCCGTAGTGCACGACGACGTGGGTGACCCAGTACAGCAGGCCCACGTGCTGCACGAAGCCGGCGAGAAGACCCGCGAGAAGGGCCGGCAGGACGGGCAGCGCGCGCAGGGCATACAGCAGCGGGACCAGTGCGAGCCAAACGACGGCCCCGTGTCCGAACTTCGGGAAGGAGAGCACCAGGAGGATCCCCGACAGGACGGCCAGCGCGGCCTTCGGCGCGGGGAGCCCCCACGGGCCGGCCGCCTGCAGTCTCGTTCGGGATTTCCTTAGCGCGTCGATGACGTCGTCTCCCCCGTCCTTCGGATCTTGACCTTCCGGATGCTGCGCTCGTCGGCCGATGCGATGACCATTTCCAGCCCGCCGTGACGGACGACATCCCCCGCGATGGGGATCTTCCGGATCAGGTGCAGGATGAAGCCGGCCAGGGTCTCGTACTTCCCCTCCGGGACGGCGATGCCGAATCGGGCCTCGAGCTTCTCGATGTCGACGCGGCCGTCCACGAGGGTGGACCCGTCGGGCAGCTCCGTGAAGTCCGCGTCCTCGGTGTCGTGCTCGTCGCGGATCTCGCCGACGATCTCCTCGAGGAGATCCTCGAGGGTGACGAGGCCGGCCGTCCCGCCGTACTCGTCGATCACGATGGCCATGTGCTGCCGCTGGTCCTTGAGCTCGTGCAGCAGCAGGCGGATGTTCTTGGTCTCGGGGATGAAGTACGGCTTTCGCAGCAGGGGCCTGAGGTCCGCCTCGCCGACGGGTTTGGACCACAGGCGGATCAGGTCCTTCACGTTGAGGATGCCGATGATGTTGTCCACGCTCCCCTCGTAGACGGGCATCCGGGTATACCCGTGACGGCGGACCTGCTCGATGATCTCCTCGATGGGGGCATCGCTCGGCACGGCCACGATTTCCGTGCGCGGGATCATCACCTCCCGGGCCACCGTGTCGCGGAACTCCAGAATGCTCTGGATCATCTCGCCCGACGTTTCGTCGATGAGGCCCTTTTCTTCCCCCTCGTCGAGGATGGACTGGATTTCCTCCTCGAGGCGGGTCTGCTCCCGTTCCCTCCCCCCGACGAAAAGGGACTTCAGGCGCGCCCACAGGCCGCTCCACAGGGAAGCCCGGCTCATTTACAGCCCCCGCATCGATTCGGGCCGCAGCACGGTTGCGTCCCTCCGCCGAAGGACGTCGTCGATGAGGCGGAGGACCTCCTCGCGGTCCCGGGGCAGACGGGCCCGGATGGGGAGATAGTTCGAGGCGTGATTGGCCGTGAAGAAGCAGTCGGTGAAGCGGGATTCGGACACGATGACGCCCAGCTCCTCGAGCAGATCGAAGGTGCCGGGCAGGACGAAGGACCCGGCGCGGGCCTCCTCGTAAAGCGGCGTGCCCGGGACGATCATGACGGTCAGGACCCCGGTGAAGTCCGGGTCGACATCGGTGAGGATGCGCGCCGTGTCGCGGGCGTGCTCCCGGCTCATCGCGACGCCGCCGATCCCGAGGAGAACCGTCACGGAAAGCGTGATCCCCGCCTCCTTGACGCGCCGGGCCGCCTCGACGATGCGGTCGGCCGTCGTGCCCTTGCGGATTTTCGCGAGGATCGCCTCGTTGCCGGATTCGATGCCCAGGTAGACGATCCCGAGCCCCCGCTCCTTCAGCTCGCGGAGCTCCCCGACGGATTTTTTCCGGATGCTCTTCGCGTTGGCGTAGGTGCCGATGCGACGCACGCCGGGCAAATGGACGCGGATCGCGTCGAGGATCCCGATCAGGCGCCGCTGCGGGATGATGAGGGCGTCCCCGTCGCACAGGAAGACCCGGTCGACCCATCGGAACCTCCGGGAGGCGTCTGCCAGGTCTTCCCGGATCTCGTCGAGGCTCCGGATGCGGAAGCGCTTGCGCTTGAAGCTCGGGCAGAAGGTGCACCGGTTGTGCGAACAGCCGACGGTGACCTGGAGCAGCAGGCTGTGCGCCTCGCTGGGGGGGCGGATGATGTCGCCTTCGTACCGCATCACGCTCCGTGGTTGCCGCCGTAGGGATTTGTCACGGGGCTCTCGTAGCACGCGGCGCAGAACGACTTGGTGTCGACGTGGCCGCACCCGTATCCCCAGAGGTCCCAGCGGCGGCATTCCGCGCACAGGGGGATGGAGCAGCCGTCGCAGAGGACCACGGACTTCCTCTCGTTGCAGACCCGGCACAACGCCGTGCCGTCGGTGACGATCATGGGAATGTTTTTCCTCGCCCGTCAAAATTCTGCGCTAATGTAGCCGATGCGGGTCAAAAAGGCAAGCCCGCAGCCCCGGGGGCCGATCCGGCGGGATCCCGGGACGGCACCGTGAAACGGCCTGACAGCGTGCGTTTCAAGACGCCGCGGCGCCGGATGCCGGACAAGGGCGGAACTTCGTGATCGGGGTGCCGTGAAAGCGTGTCGTGGCAAGCATCTTGCAGTGCCGCCGGATATGCGCGGATTTTCAGCGAAAAAATTTTGCCCGAAACGCGCATTTTTTGCAGAAAACGCTTGACAATAAAATTTTCTTCCGTACAAAGGAAACAAGCGCAGCCTCGTTTTCGAGGCGCCTTTTCAGACAGACCGACGATGACGCCGCGGTGCAGCGACACGATCGACGGGGACTCCAGGTGAAAGCGCGGCAGAGAGCGGTTCATCGTCAGGACCATACAGCAGGAGGACAACGGATGGAAGAAAACGTCTGTCTGAGCCAGGAGGCGGAGCCTCCGGGTCAGCGCGCCGGCATGACCGGTTTAGCTCTGGATGAGCTAATTCAAAACCCCGTTCCCGCTCCCGCCGCGACACCCGTCGCGCATGCGATCACGAGTCGCGTTTTCATCATGCCCTCCCGGGGGGCGAGTGCCTGCAAGCCGAGCCCCCGGTCCCAAGCATTCCGGAAACAGTTCTATCCCGACGCCTCGGCCGCGGACTGGAACGACTGGCGCTGGCAGGTCCGCAACCGGATCACCGGGGTCGAGATGCTCTCGCGAATCCTCTGGCTCTCCCACGAGGAGGAGGCGGCGATCAGCGCGCGGGGAGGGGCCATCCCGCTCAACATCACGCCCTACTATGCCAGCCTGCTCGACCCGATGGATCCCGATCAGTCGCTGCGTCGGATGGTCGTCCCGGTGACGGCGGAGTTCGAGCGCTCCGACGACGAATCGGAAGACCCGCTCTGCGAGGACCACGACAGCCCCGTCCCCGGCCTGGTGCACCGATACCCGGACCGGGTTTTGTTTCTCGTCACCGGGTTCTGCTCCACCCACTGCCGCTACTGCACCCGCTCACGGATGGTCGGCCGCAACGAAGAGACCCATGCCGACCGCGAACGGTGGGAGCGGGCCCTGGCCTACATCGAGAGCACACCGGCCGTGCGCGACGTGCTGCTCTCCGGGGGGGACCCCTTGACCCTGGCCGACGAGGCCCTCGACTGGCTGCTGTCGCGGCTGCGGGCCATTCCCCACGTCGAGCTGATCCGGATCGGGACGAAGGTGCCCGTCGTGCTTCCCCAGAGGATCACGTCGAGCCTCTGCCACACCCTGAAGCGCTACCACCCCCTCTGGATGAGCATCCACTTCTCCCACCCGGATGAGCTGACCTTCGAGGTGAGCCAGGCCTGTAACCGTCTGGCCGACGCGGGGATCCCCCTCGGCAGCCAGACCGTGCTGCTGGCCGGCGTCAACGACCGCGTCGAGACCATGAAGCGCCTGGTCCACGACCTGGTCATGAACCGCGTTCGCCCCTATTACCTCTATCAGTGCGACCCGATCAGCGGCTCGGCTCACTTCCGGACACCCGTCTCCAGGGGTCTCGAGATCATCGAGGGGCTTCGGGGACACACGACGGGCTATGCCGTGCCGACCTACGTGATCGACGCGCCGGGGGGCGGCGGAAAGATCCCGCTGCTGCCCGGGTATGTCATCGGCCATGACGATCGGCACATCAAGCTCCGGAATTACCAGGGCCGTACCTTTCTGTACCCGGACGCGGCCGTCGCCGCCGACCGCGGGGCACGGGACTGAACAGGCACCGGAGCTTCCCGGAGAAACGATGAGGAACCCCGCCGCCCAAACGGCGGGGTTCTTTGAATGACGCCGCAGAGGGTGCCGCCCATGACGCTCGTCGGGATGACCTACGACCTCCGGACAGACTATCTCCGGGAGGGGTTCTCGGAAGAGGAAACGGCCGAATTCGACCAGCCCGCGACCATCGACGCCATCGAGGAAACGCTGCAGTCCCTCGGGTACCGGACCGAGCGGATCGGCCACGTGCGCGCCCTGGCCAAGCGCCTGGTCTCCGGCGCCTCGTGGGACCTGGTCTTCAACATCGCCGAGGGGCTCCGGGGCTACGGGCGGGAGGCCCAGGTTCCCTGCCTGCTGGATGCCTACGGCATCCCCTACGTCTTTTCCGACCCGCTGACGCTTTCCTTGACCCTGCACAAGGGCATGGCCAAGCGGGTGATCCGGGACCTGGGGATCCCCACGCCCGACTTTGCCGTGGTGGCGGATGCCGCGGAGATCCCGGGAGGCCGCCTTCCCTTTCCCCTTTTCGTCAAGCCCGTCTCGGAGGGCACGGGAAAGGGCATCGACGCGAAGTCGATCGTCCGGGACGCCGGGGAGCTCGACCGGCGCTGCCGGTTGCTGCTGGAGACGTTTTCGCAGCCGGTCCTCGTGGAAACCTATCTGCCCGGCCGGGAATTCACCGTGGGGATCGTCGGCACGGGACGAAAGGCGCGCGTCATCGCCGTCATGGAGGTCCTCCTGCGCGACACGGCGGAAAAGGGCGTCTATTCCCTCATGAACAAGGAATACTGCGAAGAGCACGTGGACTATCGTCTGGTTGCGGGGGCGGAGGCCGAGCGGGTCTCGGCCGTCGCCCTGGCGGCCTGGAGGGGCCTGGAATGCCGGGACGGCGGCCGCCTCGACATCCGGGCCGACGCATCCGGTGTGCCCCACTTCCTGGAGGTCAATCCCCTGGCGGGTCTCCATCCCACGCACTCCGATCTCCCCATTCTGGCGACCCTCGCGGGGGTCTCCTACCGGGAGCTCCTCGGCATGATCATGGCATCCGCCGAGGAGCGGCTGATGGCGGGGCGGTGAGCGGGCATGAAGGTCCTCATCCTCCACAGCGAGATCGATCCCTGCGCCGCGGCGGACGAGCAGGACGTCCTGGTGCAGGTCGAGGCCGTGACGAGGGCCCTCCGCAGCCTGGGTCACGACGCGCGGCCGCTGCCCTTTACCCTCGATCTCGCCGGCCTGGCGGATCGCCTGAAGCGGGCGTCGTGCGATCTGGTCTTCAATCTCGTCGAGACCGCCGGCGGCCAGGGCCGCCTGATCCACCTCGCACCGTCCCTGCTCGATTTCCTGGGGATCCCGTACACGGGGGCCGGAACGGAGGCGACCTTCCTGAGCTCCAACAAGCTCGCCGCGAAGAGGCTCCTGCACGCGCGGCGGCTCCGCACGCCGGACTGGGTCACCCTGACGGAATCCTTCGTGCGGGGCGCCTTCCCGGCAGGCTCCCGGTTCATCGTCAAATCGGTGTGGGAGCATGCCTCGGTCGGTCTCGATGAGAACTCGGTGGTCACGGCCCGCAGCCTGGAGGCGCTGCGTGAGGAGATCCGGAGCCGTCTCCCAAATCTCGGCGGCGCGGCCTTCGCGGAGCGCTACATCGAGGGCCGCGAGTTCAACCTGTCCCTCCTCGCCGGCAGACACGGGCCCGAGGTGCTCCCCCCGGCGGAAATCGACTTCGTGGGCTACGGGGAGGACAGGCTGTGCATCGTCGGCTACCGTGCCAAGTGGGACGACGAGGCCTTCGAGTACCATCACACGCCCCGGAGATTCGACTTCGGCCCGGAGGATAAATCGCTGCTTCGTTCCCTGAGGAGGATCGCGCTGCGTTGCTGGGATCTCTTCGGACTGCGGGGATATGCCCGGGTGGATTACCGGGTGGACCGCGACGGGACCGCGTGGGTCCTGGAGATCAATTCGAATCCCTGCCTGTCGCCGGACAGCGGGTTTGCGGCCGCAACCCTGCGGGCGAACCTGCGCTTCGAGGAGGTGGTGGGCCGGATCATCGACGATGCGCTCGGGACGGCATGAATGGACGGGACGAGGAACAACAGCGGGGGCGCGAACCGAAGCGACCCCTCAGCCCCGACGCTGCGGGAAACCGTGCTGCACGGCGACGCCGAGATCGTCCGGGACATCGTCTCCTCGACGGGTCTCTTCAGGCCCGATGAAATCGCGATCGCGGTGGAGCTCGTCGAGGAGCGGCTCCGCATGGGACCGGCGAGCGGCTATCACTTCCTCTTCGCCGAACGGGAAGGTCGCGTTGTCGGCTACTGCTGCTACGGTCCCGTTCCCCTCACGCTGCAGAGCTACGATCTGTACTGGATCGCCGTCCGGAAGGAATGCCAGGGGTCGGGGATCGGGAGGATGCTCCTGTCGCGCTCCGAGACGGCCATCGCCGGGCTCGGGGGACGGAGGGTCTACATCGAAACCTCGTCGAAGGCGATCTACCGCGGCACCCGCCGGTTCTACGAGCGCAGCGGATACCGGGCCGAGGCCACGCTGAGGGAATTCTACTCCCCCGGCGACAACAAGGTGATCTACGTCAAGGCCATCGGACAGGACGATGCAGAAGGTAAGAGGGTAAGAGAGTGAGAGGGTTGGGGAAGCACGGGGCACGCAAAGACGCCCGAGTCATCCAACCTTCGCACCTTCTCACCCTCTCACCTTCTCACCCTCTCTTCAGGGGTTTCCTCCTCGAACAAACCTCAGCACGCCCTTCCCCCCGTCGTGGAACAGCCGCAGCTCCTGACCGTCCGTTGAATAGCCCGAAACGCGGCTGAGTTCTTCCAGGAAGCGGTGCTCCTGGGTCATCACGGGGACCGGACAGGCCATCTTCGTGGAACCCGTGCGCCAGACACGCAGGGCATTCGGTTCGTCTTCCACGAAACCCCATCCTCCGAAGTAGCGATTGCAGCCCCCCGAGCCGCTGATCTTTCCGTCGGAAGCGAAGACAACGAAGACCGGGGCGTCCGGCAGCACGGGGGTCTGCGCGCCGTCCGAACCGTAGCTCTTCAGGTCCCACCGGCCCTCCAGGCTCGGGGCAGGCGGGGCGGGATCCCGCATGAGGACCTGCTGCGTCTTCGTGCAGCCGGACAGGGCCGGGATGACCATCGTGAGCGCAAGGACAATCCAACCGGCAGTGCGCTGAAGCGTGCGTCGCGTCACCATACTTCCTCCTGCTGGACAGCGATTTCGTCCGAGTGCAGCGCTTCCGGGGAAGCGACTCAAACCGAAAATGAAGTCGCGGGCGGCCGGCTGCACGCGGACAAAAAAAGGGGCTAACCGTTTCCGGTCAACCCCTTCTGTTTACTGGCGGGGCCGATGGGATTTGAACCCACGCCCTCCGACGTGACAGGCCGGCGTTATAACCAAGCTTAACTACGACCCCGCATTTCAAGCCATATGGTAGGCGGAACAGGACTTGAACCTGTGACATCCACGGTGTAAGCGTGGCGCTCTCCCGACTGAGCTATCCGCCCTTCAAGTCGGGCCGATAATCTACGACATCCCCCCGTTTGTTGTCAAGGCCAAAATCGCCGTTTTCCACGGCCTTTCGTGCCTGTCGGCCGGTTCAGGCGTGGATGTGTCGCGCGTGTTCCACGGCCTTTTCGATCGGGAGGATCTCCCCCTTCGTGTCGAGGGGGACGTCCGGTTCCGGCATCGGGACGAAGGCGGTCTCGAGCACCTCGTCGATACGCTCGACCAGTTTCAGCTCCAGGTCCTTGAGCACGTTGCCCGGGATGTCCACGAGGTCCTTTTCGTTCTCCCTGGGGATGATCACCGTCTTGATCCCGCCGCGGTGAGCCGCCAGGAGCTTCTCCTTGAGCCCGCCGATGGGCAGCACCCTGCCCCGCAGCGTGATCTCCCCGGTCATGGCCAGGTCCCCCCGGACCGGCCGCTTCGTGAAGGCCGAGGCGATGGAGGTCACCATGGCGATGCCCGCCGACGGCCCGTCCTTCGGGATGGCTCCCTCGGGGACGTGAATGTGGATGTCCGTATCCTTGTAGAAGTTCTTGTCGAGGTTCAGCACCTCGGCCTTCGAGCGCACGATCGTCAGCGCCGCCTGGGCCGACTCCTGCATCACGTCGCCGAGCTTGCCCGTCAGGATGGTCTTGCCCGTGCCGGGCAGGATCGTGGCCTCGATGGTCAGCAGCTCGCCGCCCACTTCCGTCCACGCTAGGCCCTGGGTGAGTCCCACGGCCTCCTTGCCCTCAGAGGCGCCGAACCGGTACTTCGGGATCCCGAGGTACTTCTCGATGGACTTCGCGTTGATCCGGATCTGCTTCTTGTGGCCGTTGGTCACGATCTCGCGGGCCACCTTCCGGCAGATGGATGCGATCTCCCGCTCCAGGTTCCGGACGCCCGCTTCCCGGGTGTAGCGGCGGATGATCTCCAGGATCGCCCCGTCGGTGAACAGGATGTCCTGGTCCGTGAGGCCGTTGGCCTCGATCTCCTTCTTCACGAGGAACCGCTTCGCGATGTTGAGCTTCTCGGGCTCGGTGTACCCGGCGATCCGGATGACCTCCATGCGGTCCTGCAGCGGCGCGGGGATGGTCTGCAGGACGTTGGCCGTCGTGATGAACATCACGTCGGACAGGTCGTAGTCCACCTCGAGGTAATTGTCGTTGAAGGCGCTGTTCTGTTCCGGGTCCAGCACTTCCAGCAGCGCCGAACTGGGGTCTCCCCGGAAGTCCGAGCTCAGCTTGTCGATCTCGTCGAGGCACAGTACGGGGTTGTTGGATCCCGCCTTCTTGATGAGTTGGATGATCTTGCCGGGAAGCGCCCCGATGTAGGTGCGCCGGTGCCCGCGGATCTCCGCCTCGTCGCGCAGCCCGCCCAGCGAGAGCCGCACGAACTTGCGGTTCGTCGCCCGGGCGATCGACTTGGCGATGGAGGTCTTGCCGACCCCGGGAGGCCCGACGAGACACAGGATGGAGCCCTTGTTCTTCTTCACGAGGGACTGCACGGCCAGGTACTCGAGGATGCGCTCCTTGACCTTCTTGAGCCCGTAGTGATCCTCTTCGAGGATGGCCTCGGACTCCTTCAGGGTGTGCCTGTTCTCCGTCTTCTCCTGCCAGGGCATGTCGAGCAGCCAGTCGATGTAGTTGCGCACGACCGTGGCCTCCGCCGACATGGGCGACATCATCTTGAGCTTCTTGATCTCGTGCTTGACTTTCTTCTGGGCCTCCTCGGAGAGCTTCTTGCCCTTCATGCGCTTCTCGAGCTCTTCGATCTCGCTGGAGAAATCGTCCTTCTCGCCCATCTCCTTCTGGATGGCGCGCATCTGTTCGTTGAGGTAGTAGTCCTTCTGGGTCTTCTCCATCTGCTTCTTGACCCGGCGCTTGATCTTCTCCTCCAGCTCGAGGATCTCGATCTCGCCGACGATCAGGGAGTAGAGCTTTTCGAGCCTCTCGCCCGCATCGGTGATCTCCAGGAGGGCCTGCTTCTTCTCGAGCTTGACGCCCAGGTGCGAGGCGATCACGTCGGAGAGCTTGGCCGGGCTGTCGATGGCCGCGATGGTGTCGACCAGCTCGGGCTGGATCTTGCGCGAGAGCTTCGCGTAGTTGCGGAAGGCCTCCACGAGGACACGGGCGATCGCCTGCACGGAACCGACGTTCTCCGCCGCCGTCTCGGGCACTTCCTCGATCTCGACGACGAAGTGGTCCGGGTTCGGGATGTAGTCCCGCACGGTGGCCCTCTTCTTCCCTTCCACCAGGGCCTTCACCGTCCCGTCGGGCAGGCGCAGCAGCTGGATGATGACCCCCAGCGTGCCCACGGTGTAGATGTCCTCCTCGGAGGGCTCGTCTTTCTGCGCGCTCTTCTGGGCCACGAGGAAAATCTCGTTGTCCTGCTTCATGGCCGACTCGAGCGCATTGATGGATTTCTCGCGGCCGACGAAAAGCGGCACGATCATATAGGGGAAGACGACCACATCCCGCAGGGGCAGCAGCGGGACGATGATCTTCTTGTCTTCTTTCTTCGTGAAATCAAACATGGCCATTCGGTTTCGATCGTCTCCTCAGGCCGTCTCCGTCTTGGACTCGAAAAGCAGGATCGGCTTTTCGCCCTTCCGGACGACGTCCTCGTTGATGATGACTTCCTTCACGTCGCTTCGCGACGGGATGTCGTACATGATGTCGAGCATGGTGTTCTCGAGGATGGCCCTCAGTCCCCGGGCTCCCGCCTTGCGGTTCACGGCGAGCCTCGAGACGGCCCGCAGGGCGCCGTCGGTGAACTTGAGCTTGACATTCTCCAGCTCGAGGATTTTCTGGTACTGCTTGCTGATGGAATCCTTCGGTTCCACGAGGACCCGCATCAGGTCGTTCTCGTCGAGCTCCTCGAGCGTGGCGATCACGGGCAGCCGGCCGATGAACTCGGGGATCAGGCCGTACTTCAGCAGGTCCTCGGGCTGCACCTCGGAGAGCAGCTCGCCGAGCTTGCGCTCCTTCTTGCCTTTGATGTCGGCGCCGAAGCCGACGGAGCTGGCGCCGATGCGTTTCTGGATGATGTCCTCCAGGCCCACGAAGGCCCCGCCGCAGATGAAGAGGATGTTCGTCGTGTCGACCTGGATGAACTCCTGCTGGGGGTGCTTGCGGCCTCCCTTGGGCGGGATGTTCGCCAGGGTCCCCTCGATGATCTTCAGGAGGGCCTGCTGGACGCCCTCGCCGGAGACGTCGCGCGTGATGGAGGGGCTTCCCGACTTGCGGGAGATCTTGTCGATCTCGTCGATGTAGACGATCCCCTTGGAGGCCCGCTCCACGTCGTAGTCGGCGTTCTGCAGGAGGCTCAGGATGATGTTTTCCACGTCCTCGCCCACGTAGCCCGCCTCGGTGAGCGAGGTGGCGTCGGCGATCGCGAAGGGCACATTGAGCATCTTGGCCAGCGTGCGGGCCAGCAGCGTCTTGCCCGACCCCGTGGGACCGATGAGCAGGATGTTGCTCTTCTGGAGCTCCACGCCGCCCAGGTCCGCCTCGGTGAAGAGCCGCTTGTAGTGGTTGTAGACGGCCACGGAGAGGATCTTCTTCGGGCGCTCCTGCCCGATGACGTAGGAGTCCAGGAACTTCTTGATGTCCTTGGGCTCGGGGATCTTCTTGCGGCTCTCGTCGATGCTCTGGACCTCGGCCTCCTCCTGGATGATGGCCCGGCACAGCTCGATGCATTCGTCGCAGATGTACGCGGAAGGTCCGGCCACGAGCTTCTTCACCTCGTTCTGGGTCTTCCCGCAGAAGGAGCAGAACAGGATGCCCTCGCCCCCCTCGTTTTCGCGCTGTTTTCTCGGCATGTCGTCCCCTCTATTTCTTGATCGCGGTCGGCCGCTTCTGGATCACCGCGTCGATGAGCCCGTATTCGTGCGCCTGCTCACCGGACATGTAGTAATCGCGGTCCGTGTCACGCTCGATCCTCTCGATCGGCTGATCCGTGTGCCGGGCGAGGATCTCGTTGAGCTCCTGCTTGAGTCGAAGGATCTCGCGGGCCTGGATCTCCACGTCCGTCGCCTGCCCGGAGAAGCCCCCCATGGGCTGGTGGATCAGGATCCGGGCGTGGGGCAGCGCATAGCGCTTTCCCTTCTCCCCGGCGGCCAGCAGGATGGCCGCCATGCTGGCTGCCTGCCCCATGCAGTAGGTGGAAACGGGGGCCTTGATGTACTGCATGGTGTCGTAAATGGCGAGCCCCGCACTCACGAGCCCCCCGGGGGAGTTGATGTAGAAGTGGATCTCCTTGTCGGGGTCCTCCGATTCGAGGTAGAGCAGCTGGGCGATCACGAGGTTCGCCACGTCATCGTCGATGCCGACCCCCAGAAAGACGATCCGGTCCTTCAGGAGCCTCGAGTAGATGTCAAAGGCCCTTTCGCCTCTTCCATCCTGCTCAATGACGATTGGGATCAACGGCATATCAGAATCCTTTTGTCCATCCGCTTTTTGTTTTACCTTATATTAGCCCTGGACTCGATAAAATCAAGGGTTTTTTCTTCAAGTATTTGATCTCTCAGGCGTTCTGTCATATTCTCCTTTTCGTAGGAGGCCTTTGTCGACTCGAAATCGCGCCCGTAGCGGGTCGCCGTCTCGCGGATCCGGTCGTCGATCTCCGCTTCGTCGACGGTGATCGATTCCTTTTCCGCGATCTTCTGCAGGAGGATGCCCGAACGGACCAGGCGGACCGCCTCGTCGCGGAACTGGTCGTGCAAATTCGCTGCCATCCTGGCGGCGTTGTCGGGATCCATCCCGTTGATCACCATGCGGCGCTGGGTTTCGACCATCATGCTGAAGATCTGCCGCTCGACGTAGGCCTCGGGCACGTCGAACGGATTGAGTTCGAGCAGCCGGTCGATGATGGCCTTTCGGAGGTTCGCCTTCGCCCGCGCGCTCTTTTCCTGTTCGAGGGACTTGCGGATGTCGGCCCGAAGGGCCTCCATACTCTCGTACTGCTCGAAATTCTTGATGAATTGGTCATCCAGGTCCGGCAGCACCTTCACCTTGACGTCCCGGACGGTGACGTGGAACGTGATCGGCTGGGCGGCGAATTCCTCGACGTGATAATCGCCGGGGAACGTGACCGTGAATTCCTTCGACTCCCCCTTCTTCATGCCCACCAGGGCTTCCTCGAAACCCGGCACCAGGCGCTTCGAGCCGATCTCGATCCGGAAGCCCGTCTCGGTGAGTTCCGACCGGACGTTGCCGCCGAGACTGCCCTGGAAGTCGATGACGAGAAAATCGCCCATCCGGACGGACCGCTCCGCCTCGGCGTCGGCCAGGGTGCTGTAGAGATTTCGCAGCTCCTCCAGCCGGTTCTGGATGTCCTGGTCCGTCACGGCGGCATCCTCCCGGGGCAGCTCCAGGCCGGTGTACCCTCTGGGCTCGACGACGGGCTCCACTTCGACGGTTGCGCTGTAGGTGAAGCTCCGTTCGGACTGGATCCCGTTCTGCGAGATCTCGGGCCTGGCCACGGGCACGATGCCGGCGGATTGAACGGCCTCCTCGAAGGAGCGGCTCACCATGTTCTGGATCGCCTCCCCCTCGGCGTCTTCCTTGAAGTACGTCTCCAGGATGCGGCGGGGCGTCTTGCCGGGCCTGAACCCCTTGACCCTCGCCTTCCTGCCCACCGTCCGGTAGGCGGCATCGAGTTCCTTCTTCACCTCTTCCCAGGGAATCTCGAAGGAAATCCTCTTCTTGACGGGGCTGATCTCTTCGACCTTGATGGCTGCACCGGTTCCGCTTGTCACGATCGAACTCCTTTTGCCGTGTGAAGTGGTGCGAGAGAGGGGAGTCGAACCCCTATCCGCAGTGCGGGCTGGATCCTAAGTCCAGTGCGTCTTCCAGTTCCGCCACTCTCGCATCCCTGAAAAACGGTTTCCCTATATATTCGCCGACTTTGCGATTGTCAACTCCCCTAATAAAGAGGGCGGTCAATCGTTGCAGCTGACTGACCGCCCGCATACGAAGCTGAAAACGGGATGCCGCAACATCCGTTTTCCCAACTCCCTTCGTCCCCGCGGGCCGCGGGAGCTTCTTGTTCATGGTCGGGGCGAGAGGATTTGAACCTCCGACCCTCTGAACCCCATTCAGATACGCTACCAGACTGCGCCACGCCCCGACACTTGATCTAGTCGGCAATTTCTATCATCATCCCATTGACCTGTCAAGCGATATCCGTTTCAAGGGGCCTGTCGGCGCGACGGTGCGTGCGGGAGCCGGCTGCTGCATGACGAAGGCGGGGGGCGGCCGGTGCGGACGGGGACGCAAAGGAGAAGCGGGGCGCCCTCCCGGCAGGCGGGTCTGTCGCTACAGGAAGTCGCCCCGGCGGAACTTGATGGCCTCCACCGTGGCCGTGATGACGATGCGGTTCAAGCAGTCGCGCAACGCATCCCCTTCGGGCAGCCGATCGACGAGGGGGGCGAGTTCCTCGGCCCGGTCCTCGATGGCCCTCACGGAGGCGTAGGCGTCCTGCAGCGGCAGGCCGGGGCCCGAGAGAGCGTTCTGCAGGGACTCCAGAATCCCGAGGAGCGCATCGGCGCGGCTCAGCAGTTCATCCCTGCCCGTGACGCGGACGTGCGCCAGGCCGGTCCCGGCAGGCGGGATGCTCCCGACAATCCCCGGCTTCGACAGGCCCGGGGTTTCCGCCACGGCCTCGCGCAGGAAATCCTGAAAACGGCTCCCGACGGCCTCCGGGGCGCCCGGTTTGGCTCCCGGCCCAAGGGGTTGCCGGTGGTCTGTCCGCTGGATCTTCATCGGTCGGTTCGCCTCGAGCAGTCTCTCTACCTGTCTTTATCGTCAGCCTGCCTCTGACGGTTTAGCGATTCCTCGTGCAGGCGCTCTTTTTCCTTCATGCACACCCGGCACCAGGGGTCCGCCCCGCACTTTCCCTTGCAGAGCTCCCAGGCCTCTTCCAGGGTCCAGGAGGCCCCTCGACCCCGCTCTGTCCGCGGCACGGAGGGATGCTTCGTCTCGTCCGTCATGAGAATGCAAGATCCTGTCCAGAAACGGGGCCCGCCCCGGCGGTGGGTAAATTATCCTTTCCCCTCGATCCGGTGTTCTGGTATGGTATCCGACGTTCGCACAGGCAAGGTCCATACCATGGAAATGCAGAAAGTTCGAAAGAATATTTTCTTCGCGATCCTGATCATCGGGACGCTGGCGTTTCTCACCCTGCTGAAACCTTTCGCCTACCCCATCTTCTGGGCCGCCGTCATCGCCGGCATCTTCGGGCCCCTCTACAGGGCCCTGAACCGGAGGCTGGGGCACCCGAACCTGAGCACCTCGATCACGCTTATGGCCGTGACCGTCGTCATCCTGCTGCCCCTTGCCGTCGTCAGCAGCGTGCTCCTGACGCAGGCCATCGACATGTACTCGGCCCTCAAGGACACCTCGGACATCCAGCAGAAGGCCCGGGGGGTCATCGATCTCTTGAAGGGGAACCCGTACCTGCAGAAGCTCGATCTCGACGAGGCGGCGCTGACCGAGAAATTCTACGGGGTCGCCGGAGGCATCTCGAAGTACATCGTGTCCTACCTCACGGAACTGACCCAGAACACCCTGCTGCTGATCGTGAACTTCATCGTGATGCTCTACTGCCTCTTCTTCTTCGTCCGGGACGGGGAAAAGCTGCTGCGGGGCGCCCTCTACATCCTCGAGCTCCAGGACGAGATCGGCAACCGGATCTACGAACGGTTCACCTCGACCGCCCGCGCGACCCTCAAGGGAACGCTGGTCATCGGGCTGATCCAGGGCACGATGGGAGGCGCCCTCTTCTGGGCCGTCGGCATACAGGGCGCCTTTGTCTGGGGGGTGATCATGATCCTCGCCGCCATGATCCCGGGGATCGGCTGCGCCGTCATCTGGGCTCCGGCAGCCCTCATTCTGCTGGTCACGAGCCACGTCTGGGAAGGGGTGGTCGTCGCCGCCGTGGGTTCCCTGGCGATCAGCTCCATCGACAACATCCTGCGTCCGGTCCTCGTCGGCAAGGACACGCAGATGCACCCGCTGCTGATCTTTCTGTCCACCCTCGGGGGTATCGCCGTGTTCGGGATCTCCGGGTTCGTCATCGGCCCGATCATCACGGCGCTGCTGTCGACCTTGTGGGAAATCTACGAAAAACATTATCAATAAGGCAGGCGATAGGCACGAGGCGTAAGGAAAGAATAGAAGAAAAGGATCGGAGAGCAACCCCCCGATCCTTTTTTCGTTTTCGCCTTTTGCCTTGAGCCTTTTATTTAAGGTCCTGGTGATAACTCTGAAGCGAGCGGGCGCGGCCGTGGCCCTTGCGGAACGCCGCGATCCCCTTGGCGGCCGCCGCCGAGGCGGCGATGGTCGTGATGTAGGGAACCCGGTACCGAATCGCCGACTTTCGGATGTACGAGTCGTCGTGCTTGCTGAGCTTCCCGCTCGGCGTGTTGATGATGAGGTCGATCTCCTTGTTTTTGATGGCGTCGACGATGTGGGGCCTGCCCTCGTGCATCTTGAGGATCGGCTCGGCCTCGATGCCGTTCGCCGTCAGGAACTGATGGGTCCCCTTCGTCGCCTTGATCCGGAATCCCAGCTTTCTGAACTCTCTGGCCATCTCCAGGGCGGCATGCTTGTCGCGCTCCGCAACGGTGATCAGCACCGTCCCCTCGGCCGGGAGTACCTGGTCGGCCGCCTCCTCGGCCTTGAAAAAGGCCAGCCCGAAGGAGTCCGCAAGCCCCAGGACCTCCCCCGTGGATCGCATCTCGGGTCCGAGCAGCGGGTCCACCTCGGGGTACATCTTGAACGGGAAGACGGCCTCCTTGACGCCGAAGTGCGGGATCGCCCGGCGACGGAGATTGAGGTCCTTGAGCTTCCGGCCCATCATGAGCTGGGTCGCGATCCGCGCCATGGAGATGTTGCACACCTTCGAGACGAGCGGCACCGTGCGCGAGGCGCGGGGATTGGCCTCCAGGACGTAGACCACGTCATCGGCGATGGCGTACTGCATGTTCATGAGGCCGACGACCTTCAGTTCTCGGGCGATCTTGCTCGTGTATTCCACGATGGTGTCGATGTGGCGCGCCGGGATGCTGATCGGCGGGATGACGCAGGCCGAATCGCCCGAGTGCACGCCCGCCAGCTCGATGTGCTCCATGACGGCGGGCACGAAGGTGTCCGTCCCGTCGGAGATGGCGTCGGCCTCGCACTCGATGGCGTTGTCGAGAAACTTGTCGATGAGGATCGGCCGGTCGGGCGTCACGCCGACGGCGTTCTTGACGTAGCGCCGCAGCATCTCCTCGTCGTGGACGACCTCCATCCCCCGGCCCCCCAGAACGTAGGAGGGGCGGACCATGAGGGGATACCCCAGTTTCTTCGCGATGGCCAGGGCCTCGTCGATGTCGATGGCCATGCCCGAGGCCGGCATGGGGATGTCGAGCCGCTCCATCATCCGCCGGAAGCGGTCCCGGTCCTCGGCCAGGTCGATGGTGTCGACGGAGGTGCCCAGGACCTTCACGCCCGCCTTGGCCAGCTCCCCCGCGATGTTCAGGGGCGTCTGGCCGCCGAACTGGACGATGACCCCCTCGGGCTTTTCCTTTTCGTAGATCGACAGGACGTCCTCCACCGTCAGGGGTTCGAAGTAGAGCTTGTTCGAGGTGTCGTAATCCGTCGAGACCGTCTCGGGGTTGCAGTTGACCATGATGGACTCGACGCCCTCCTCCCGCAGGGCGAAGGCCGCGTGCACGCAGCAGTAATCGAACTCGATTCCCTGCCCGATCCGGTTTGGCCCGCCGCCGAGGACCATCACCTTGCGGTTCGACGTCGTCGTGACCCTGTCGGGAGCGTTGTAGGTGGAGTAGTAGTAGGCCGCGTTCTCGACGCCCGAGACCGGCACGGCGTCCCAGCACTCGACCGCCCCCAGGGCGATCCGCCGCTTGCGGATCCGCTCCTCGGGAACACCCAGGATCTGCGCCAGGTAGCGATCGGCGAACCCGTCCTTCTTGGCCTGGACGAGCAGCTCGTCCGGCAGCTCCCCACCTTTCCATTTCAGTATCTTTTCCTCGAGTTCAACGAGTTCCTTCATCTGTTCGATGAACCAGTGTTTGATGTGCGTCCTGCGGGAGAGGTCGTCAACGGCGGCCCCCTTCCGCAGGGCCTCGTACATGATGAACTGGCGGTCGCTGGACGGCTCGACGAGCAGATCCATCAGCTCCTCGAGCGTGCGGCGGTTGTAGTCCTTCGCGAACCCGAGGCCGTAACGGCCTTTCTCGAGGGACCGGATGGACTTCTGGAAGGCCTCCTTGTAGTTCTTCCCGATGCTCATCACCTCGCCGACGGCGCGCATCTGCGTGCCGAGCTTGTCCTCGGCGCCGGGGAACTTCTCGAAATCCCACCGGGCGAATTTCACGACGACATAATCGCCCCAGGGGGTGTACTTCTCGAGGGTCCCTTCCCTCCAGTACGGGATCTCGTCGAGGGTGAGGCCGCCGGCCAGCATGGCCGAGATCAGGGCGATGGGGAACCCCGTCGCCTTGGAGGCCAGGGCCGAGGACCGCGACGTCCGCGGGTTGATCTCGATGACCACGACGCGGCCCGTCTTCGGGTCGTGGGCGAACTGGACATTGGTGCCCCCGATCACCTGGATGGCCTCGACGATGTCGTAGGAGTACTTCTGGAGCTTCCGCTGAAGCTCTTCGCTGATGGTCAGCATGGGGGCCGTGCAGTAGGAGTCGCCCGTGTGGACCCCCATGGCGTCGACGTTTTCGATGAAGCAGACGGTGATCATCTGGTTCTTCGCGTCCCGGACCACCTCCAGCTCCAGCTCCTCCCACCCCAGGACGGACTCCTCGACGAGGATCTGGCCCACGAGACTCGCGGCAAGCCCCCGCGCCGCGACGACACGCAACTCCTCGGGGTTGTACACGTGGCCGCCGCCCGTGCCGCCCATCGTGTAGGCCGGCCGGATGACGACGGGGTAGCCCAGCGTTGCGGCGACGGCCTCGGCCTCCTCGACGGTGTAGGCGATCTCGCTCTTGGGCATCTCGATGCCGAGCCGGTTCATCGTCTCCTTGAAGGCCATGCGGTCCTCGCCGCGCTCGATGGCGTCGACCTGGACGCCGATGACCTTCACGCCGTATTTTTGCAGGATCCCCTTCTTGTGGAGTTCCGAGGTCAGGTTGAGGCCCGTCTGCCCGCCGAGATTCGGCAGGATGGCGTCGGGGCGCTCGTTTTCAATGATCTCCACCATGCTCTGGAAATTGAGCGGCTCGATGTAGGTGATGTCGGCCATCCCGGGGTCCGTCATGATCGTGGCCGGGTTCGAGTTCACGAGCACGATTTCGTAGCCGAGCTTTCTCAGGGCCTTACAGGCCTGCGTGCCGGAATAGTCGAACTCGCAGGCCTGGCCGATGACGATGGGTCCCGACCCGATGATCATCACCTTCTTGATGTCGCTTCGCTTCGGCATGGTGGCATCCCCTCGCAGGTAGAAGTGAAACGGCAGCCGCTGCTGCCGTAAGTTCGCTTGAAAACTGTGCATTCAGGCGCAGGCACTATAGGCGAGACGCCCGGGTTCGTCAAGGCAAAACTCACCGCGGCCCCATCGGGCCGGGGAAGAAAGGGAAAGGGTGCGGTGACGAATCGGTGCCGCGGCTTCAGCACCCGATGCAGAGGTAGGGACTGAGCTTCTCGAGTCGTTTTTCCTTGATGCCCCTGACCTGCAGCAGATCGTCGAGCCTCCGGAACGTCCCGGCAAGACCGCGCCGCTCGACGATCCGCTCGGCCGTCGCCTCCCCGATCCCGGGGACGAGGACCAGCTCCTCCCGGCTCGAGCGGTTGAGGTCGATGGGAATGCCGAGGGCCAGCCGCTTCGCGGCGGCCATGGGCCTGACCTCGACGGACGGCGCCCCCCGGAGGATGCACACCGTGACGGCGCTCTTCAATGACGATGCCGTGTCCGGAGACGGCATCGTCGCTCCCCGGCCGGCTTCGGCCAATACGAACAGTTCCGGCAGGGTGGTTCCCTTCGGCACGAAGTAGACGCCGTTTCGGCCCGTGTCGCCCGAGACCTCCACCGCCACGGTCCCGGGTCCGCCCGCGGCGTGCGGGATCGCAGGGGGAGGCGAACCGGTCAGGATCCCCGCCGGGACAGTGCAGAGCAACGCGAGGGCCGCGAGGGCCAACAGGGCGGTGCTGCCGAGTGCGGGGTCCCTGCCGATCTGCATGCCCACGATCCCCCGGAAAAACCGCGCCGATTGCGGATCGGGGCCCGGGCCCCGCACGCCGACCGGCGCAAGAGGAGCCCTATTTGCGGTCGAGCCCGAAGGTCTCGTGGAGGACCATCACGGCCAGTTCCGTGTACTTCGCCTCGATCACGCAGGAGATCTTGATCTCGGAGGTGCTGATCATGAGGATGTTGATCCCCTCCTTGGCGAGGGCCGCGAACATCCGCGAGGCGACCCCGGCATGGCTTCGCATGCCGACCCCGACGATGGAGACCTTGGAGATGTTCTGGTCGTACTGGACACCCTGGGCTCCGATCTCCTGGGCCACGGGACCGATGAGCCGCTCGACCTCCCTCATGTCCTTCCTGGAGACGGTGAAGGAGAGGTCGGTGAAGCCGTCGATGCTGGCATTCTGAATGATCATGTCGACGGGGATGTTCCGGTCCGACAGCGTCGTGAAGAGTCGGGCCGCAATCCCGGGGCGGTCCGGGACATGGACGACGGTGACCTTGGCCTGATCCCTGTCATAGGTGACTCCCGACACAACGACTGCTTCCATTTCCTCATCCTCCTTGGTGACCAGAGTGCCTTCGTCCTCCGTGAACGACGACTTCACGTACACGGGCACGTCGTATTTCTTCGCCAGCTCGACCGAACGGGGATGCAGCACCTTGGCCCCCGCGCTCGCCATCTCGAGCATCTCGTCGTAGGACACCCGGTCGAGCTTGCGGGCCGCCGGGCACAGGTTCGGGTCCGTGGTGTATACCCCGTCGACATCGGTGTAGATCTCGCAGACATCCGCTTTCAGCGCGGCCGCCAGCGCCACGGCGCTCGTGTCGGAGCCCCCTCGCCCCAGGGTCGTGATGTGGTTCTCCGAGTCGACCCCCTGGAAGCCGGCCACGACGATGACGTGGCCCTTCTTGAGTTCCTTCTCGATCTCGCGGGTGTCGATCTTGACGATCCGGGCCTTCGTGTGGGCCCGGTCGGTGTGGATCTTGACCTGGTGGGCCAGGAAGGACCGGGCCTTGTGCCCCATCCGGTTGAGGGTGAGCGCGAGCAGCGTCACCGTGACCTGTTCGCCCGTGGCGATCAGGGCGTCGTATTCCCGGTCGTCGGGCCGGTTCTCCGAGGCCTGGTTCGCCAGCCCGATGAGGCGGTCGGTCTCTCCCGCCATGGCCGAAAGGACGACGACGAGGCTGTTGCCCCTTTCCTTGGCGCGCACGACCCGCTCGGCCACGTTCCGGATCTTCTCCAGGTTGGCGACGGACGTCCCGCCGTATTTCTGTACGATCAGCGCCATGCGATTCCTCCGGATTTCAGACGGTCCTCCAATTTTCCCAGTGTCTCCGGGGGGGCCTCGATGATGAGCTCCCGGGTGTTCTCGTCGATGTAGGTCATGCGGACGACGATCGTCGTCTGCGGCAGCAGATCCAGGATCTTCTCGGCCCACTCGATGACCACGACCCCCCCGCCGTAGAAGTACTCCTCGTAGCCCATGTCCTCCAGGTCCGCGGGGCCCGACAGCCTGTAGACGTCCAGGTGGATCAGGGGGAGCCTCCCGGGGTACTCGTTGACCAGGGTGAAGGTGGGACTCACGACGGGCCAGTTCTCCTCCACGCCGAGCCCTTTCGCGATGCCCTGGGTGAGACTGGTCTTCCCGGAGCCGAGCTCCCCGATGAGCGCCACGATGTCCCCCCCGCCGAGGAAGGACCCGATCCGGCTTCCGATCTCGACGGTCTGCTCCCGACTATCAGAAATCAGTTTCAAAATCAATTCCTCTCTGGCGGCCTGCCGGCGGCCTCAGGTTTCGAAGACGACGACCGCCACGGCGCAGGAACCCGTGTGGGAGACGCTGACGTGAACCCTCCGGACGCCCTTGGCGTCCAGCCGGGCCCGGATCGCCTCCGAGAACTCCAGCCGCGGCTTCCCGGATCGGTCGTTGAGCAGCTCGACCTCGTTCCACCGGAAGCCCCGGGACGACCCCATGCACTTGACGAAGGCCTCCTTCGCCGCGAAGCGGGCCGCAAAGCGCAGGGCCGCGTCCCGGTGACGTCTGCAGTACTGCGCTTCCCGCGGGGAGAAGATTCGTTCGACAAACTTCTCCCCCCATCGTTCGAGGGCTTTGCGGATCCGCTCCGCGTCGGCGATGTCCACCCCGACGGCGTCGATCATCGGCTCCCCCTGACGGCGTCGGCCATGGCGGCCACCCGCCTCATGATGCCCACGTCGTGGACCCGGACGATGTCCGCCCCGTTGAGGATGGCCGCCGTGACGGCCGCGGCGGTCCCCTCGACGCGATCCTGCGGCCTTTCGACCCCGGTGATTTTTCCCGTGAAGTGCTTTCGGGAGACCCCGACGCAGATCGGTCGGCCCAGGGCCCGGAACTCCCCGAGATGACGAAGCAGGCGGAGGTTGTCGTCCACGCTCTTGCCGAACCCGATCCCGGGGTCGACGACGATCCGCTCCCGGTCCACGCCGGCGGCCGCAGCCTTCTGGATCCGCTCGTCCAGGAAACGGATAATCTCGCCGAGCAGCGAGCGATAGCGCAGATCCCCTTTCTGCATCGTCCTCGGCGTCCCCCGCATGTGCATGAGGATGACCGGGACGCCCGCCGCGGCGGCCACCCGGGCCATCTGGCGGTCGCCCCGGAGAGCCGTGATGTCGTTGATCATCTCGGCCCCGGCCTCGACGGCCTGCCGGGCGACCTCGGCCTTGGCCGTGTCGACCGAGACGGCAACGTCCGTTTCCCCGGCGATCAGTCGGATCAGGGGGATGACCCGGCGGAGCTCTTCCTGCAGGGCCACCGGCCTGGCGCCGGGCCGCGAGGACTCCCCGCCGACATCCAGGATGTCGGCCCCCTCGCCGATCAGGCGCAGGGCCTGCCGAAGCCCCTGCTGCGCGTCGGCGATCGCGCCGCCGTCGGAGAAGGAGTCCGGCGTCATGTTGATCACCCCCATGACGAGGGTCCGGCCGCCGAGCCGGATCTCGCGCCGGGGCGTTTTGAGCGAGAATTCCCGCCGCGCGGCGTGGTCGAGCAGCTCCCGGAGATCCGACGAGACGTCCTTGAGCCCGAAGGGCTGGAGGCTGAGCTTTTCAGCGAACCGGAGCAGCTGCTTGACGGTGCCCATGACGAGCACGTCCGTCCTCTTGACGCTGCAGTCGACCGAGCCGCGGGAAACGGCCGCGTCGCCGCCCTGCGAGAGCATCTCCTGCTTGATGATGTTGGCCACCTTCGGCGTGAGGCCCTCGATGAGCACGTTGCAGTGGCGCATCTTGGGGGCCATGGAGGCGATCCCGTAGGGCTCGACGCCGATTCCCCTCAGGAGATCCTCGGCCTCCGACCCGGACGGGACGTGCAGAAGGCGGATCCGGTTCTTCACGGGCCTCCTTTAAAAAAAGTGCGTTTCCGAAGAAACGCACCCGGTGTCGCCGGCCTCCGGACGATCCCCGCGCGGCCCGAACCGCTCGGTCCGCTTCCGCCCGGTCAGCGGGCGGGTTCCGGCACGGCCGCCGCTTCCTGCCCCGAAAGGCCGCGGCCGCTGATGATGGCGTCGAGGTCCTCGGCGTTCAGCACCTCCCTCTTGATCAGCTCCTCGGCGAGGGTGTGCAGGATCTGCAGATTTTCGGACAGGGCGTTTTTCGCCGTCGCATAGCCGTCCGACACGATGCGGGCGATCTCCGCATCGATCTTCCGGGCGGTCTCCTCGCTGTAGTCCTTGTGCATGGCCAGCTCGCGGCCCAGGAAGATCTGCTCCTCCTTCTTGCCGAAGCTCATGGGCCCCATGGGGCTCATGCCCCAGTCGCAGACCATGTGCCTCGCCAGGTCGGTGGCCCTCTCGATGTCGTTGCCGGCCCCCGTGGTGAAGTCGTCCAGGACGAGTTCCTCGGCCGCGCGGCCCCCCAGCAGGATGGCGATGCTGTTGAGCAGGTAACGCCTCGGGTAGGTGTGTTTCTCGTCCATGGGGAGCTGCTGCGTGAGGCCCAGCGCGCGGCCTCTGGGGATGATCGTGATCTTGTGGATCGGGTCGGTCCCGGGCAGCATCTTGGCCACCAGGGCGTGTCCCGCCTCGTGGTAGGCCGTGATCCGCTTCTCCTTTTCGCTGATGACCATGCTCTTGCGCTCGGCCCCCATCATGACCTTGTCCTTGGCGTACTCGAAGTCCATCATGGAGACCTTGTCCTTGCCGTGCCGTGCCGCGTGGAGGGCCGCCTCGTTGACGAGGTTCTCGATGTCGGCCCCCGAGAACCCCGGGGTTCCCCTCGCGATGACCGCACCCTGGACGTCCTCGGCGATGATGGTCTTGCGCATGTGCACCTCGAGGATCTTCTCCCTGCCCTTGACGTCGGGCAGCGGCACGACGACCTGGCGGTCGAAGCGCCCCGGCCGCAGCAGGGCCGGATCGAGGACGTCGGGACGGTTGGTGGCCGACACGAGGATGACCCCCTCGTTGGACTCGAAGCCGTCCATCTCGACGAGCAGCGCGTTGAGGGTCTGCTCGCGCTCGTCGTGGCCGCCCCCGAGGCCCGCACCCCGGTGGCGCCCGACGGCGTCGATCTCGTCGATGAAGATGATGCAGGGGGCGTTCTTCTTGCCCTGCGTGAAGAGGTCACGCACGCGCGAGGCCCCGACGCCGACGAACATCTCGACGAAGTCCGAGCCGCTGATCGTGAAGAACGGCACGTCGGCCTCGCCGGCGATGGCGCGGGCCAGGAGCGTCTTGCCGGTGCCCGGGGGCCCGACGAGCAACACGCCCTTGGGGATCCGCCCCCCGAGGCGGGTGAACTTCTTCGGGTCCCGCAAAAAGTCGATGATCTCCTGCAGTTCGGCCTTGGCCTCGTCGATCCCGGCCACGTCGTTGAAGGTCACCTTCTTGGAGCGGTCCGTCATGAGCCGGGCGCGGCTCTTGCCGAAGGACATGGCCTTCCCGCCCCCGGACTGCATCTGCCGCATGAAGAAGATCCAGATGGCGATCAGCAGGATCGTCGGGAACCACGAGATCAGGACCGTCATGTACCAGGGCGAGTCTTCGACGGGCTTGGCGGCGATCCGCACGCCTTTCTCCTTGAGCAGGGGGACCACCCCGGCTTCCTTGGGGGCGTAGGTTTTGAAGCTCTTGCCGTTGACGAACTTGCCCGAGATGTTCTCTCCCTGGATGCTGACCTCGACGACCTGCCCCTTTTCGACGGCGGCGATGAAGTCGCTGAAGATGACGCTGTCCTGGGCGTTCTTCGGCTGGTTGAAGAGGTTGTAGAGCAGCACGAAAATGAGGCTG
>Ga0209201_1000295_pt1 | contig 73322 bp, 52 predicted proteins | sample AD_UKC055_MetaG_FD_184411 | JGI IMG/M metagenome (GOLD analysis project Ga0209201, IMG submission 184411) | Active sludge microbial communities of municipal wastewater-treating anaerobic digesters from USA - AD_UKC055_MetaG (SPAdes) (version 2) | ecosystem: Engineered > Bioreactor > Anaerobic >...
CAGCTCTCGATTTTCTGGCGGTACTCCTCGGCCTCACGGCGGCCCTCATCCCCTTCTCCCAATTCCTGGCGGATCGCCTCCATCTGCTGGCGGAGGAAGTATTCGCGTTGCGATTTCTCGATCTCCTCCTTGGCTTTTTCCTGAATTTGCTGACCCACCTGCCGCACTTCCAGCTCCCGCGCCAGAACCCGGCTGAGATACTGCATCTTGTCGGTCAGAGCGTCCATCTCCAGGATCTTCTGCGCATCCTCGACGCCCACTCGCAGGTTGGAGGCCAGCAAGTAGACCAACAACCGCGCGTCCTCCAGCTGTTGGATGAAGCGAATGGCCTCCTCCGGGAACTGCGGAATCAAGGCGGCCAGCTCAGTCGCTACCTCAATCAAAGAACGGCGCAACGCCTCCTCGACGACAGTGTCGGCGACGAGATCCGGCGTGAGCTGAATGCGCGCCTTCAGATAAGGCGTGTCCTGCGTCCACTGCTGGACCCGAAAACGTTCCAGGCCCTGGATGAACACCGTCAACGTCCCATCCTGGCCGCGCATCACCCGATGGATCATCGCCACCGTGCCGACCTGGAAAACCTCGTCCGCCCCCGGAATCTCCACCGACGGGTCCTTCATCGTCACGAGGCCCACCAGACGATTGCCCCGCTCCACATCCTCGATCAGAGCGATCGAGCGCGGAATACCCACCGCCAACGGCATCACAATAAAAGGAAAGGCCACGGTATTGCGCAACGGCAGAATCGGCAATTCTGCCGGAATCTCATGCAACAACGCCTCGAAATTTTGATCTTGCATATTGAACCAGGGTATCATAATTTCCCCTCCTTGTGCACTTGCTCACCCAGCGATAAAACGCCAGGGGGATACTGTGCGAGATTATAACACCATCGCATTAGAAATACATAAGTTTTGACGACCAATTTTCGTCACAGCTTGCTCCCTGAGCCCCTGGATTTACAATCCCACCACAGGAGGTCGCTGTCCATGATGCTGATTGACACCCACGTCCATCTTCAGAACGCTGCCTATGCCGACGATCTGCACGCCGTGCTGGAGCGAGCCGCGTCGGCAGGTGTACGCGCCGCGGTGTTGCCGGGGAGCACCCTCGCCGAGGCGCGCGCCGCCGTGGCCCTGGCGGAACGTTTCGCCGCTGAGCCCTGCGCCCTGTATGCCGCCGTGGGGATCCATCCCACCGATGCAGACACGCTCACCGGGGACGCCCTCACAGAACTGCGGGACCTGGCTCGCCATCCCCGCGTCGTGGCCATCGGCGAAATCGGCCTGGATTATTACTGGCCCGGACAGCCCCACCGCTTCTGGCCCTGCGCGGAACCGCCGCAACAGCGGAAAGCCCTGGCGCAGCAGCTTGAACTTGCCGCTGACCTGCGGCTTCCCCTCATCATCCACGATCGGGACGCCCACGAAGACACGTTGGCCATGTTGGCGGAATGGGTTCAAGGGGATCCTGACCGGACGGGGACGCTGCACGCTTACGCCGCCGGCCCTTCCCGGCTGGCGGAAGCCCTGGCGTTGGGATTCTACATTGGAATGGATGGCCCCGTCACCTACCGCAAAGCGACGGGATTACAAGAGGTCGCCCGTCAGACGCCGTTGGAGCGGCTGCTGCTGGAGACCGATGGCCCCTATCTGCCGCCACATCCACACCGTGGAGAACGTAACGAGCCGGCATATTTGCCGCTGATCGCGCACCGGATCGCCGAAGCGCGCGCCCTCCCCGTTGAGGCGATCGCCGCCGCAAGCACCCGGAACGCCTGTCGGCTGTTTGGGCTACGCCTCCCAAAGGCGGAAAATCCATGAGCAGGACGGGGCAGCTCGCGCTCCTTCAGGCCGTCTCCATCGCCGCTCGCGCCAGCAAAACCACGATCACCAGCACGATCAGGATTCCACAAATCAGGCCTGGCAACCAGAAACCGCCCAGGCCAAAAACGGTTCCCAGCGCTATCAACCCCATGAGGGCCGCGCGCCCCATCCCCTCCTGCGACAAGCGCCCTTCCAGGGGACGATGCGCCCGGTTCCACAGATAAAAGCCCCCACCCAACAACAGCGCCAGCGCGAACAGCGTCAACAGCACGAGCTGCCCGCCGGTCAGAAACGGGACATCCAGCGCCAGAACGCCACAGGCCGAGGTGCGCGAGGGCAAGGGATAAGCGGGCGCCTGGTACACTCGCGCCAGGATGAAATACTTCCAGGCGGCGTCGTCCGTCGTCACCTGCCAGGTCAGCTGGCGCTTTTCCCCCGGCGCCAGCTCGAGAAAGAGCGCGTCCTCGCGGATTAAGGACACAAAACCGTCGGTCACATGGAAGTAAACCCGTGGCTTGATGGTCCACTCCAACGTATTCTCAAAAGTGGCCCGAACCTCGCCGACCTCGCGGGGTGTGATCAACACCGGACACCGCAACGTCGTCAGCGGCGCATCGGCTCTCTGAGAAGCGTCGAACAGAAAAGCCTCCATGTCCGCCCAGACCGCGCTGCCGAAAAACACGACCCCTAGCAACACGCCCAGCGCGAAAAGAAACCTGCCTGTCATGCTCGCTGCGTTGCGTCGAAACCTCACCTGCGCCTCCCGAAAGCAATCAACCGTGTTCCGCTTGCCATCTGCCAGCGTCGAGTGCATTCTACCGCAATTTTGTCGGCGTGCTACCGTTGAGAGCCCCCCTTCGTCGTGAGAGGCCGCGACATTCTGCCCCTCGCGCGCTTTCCGCCTTCTGTGACGTCGCTGCCGTTTCTGGTATAATAGGTAACTGTTCAGCCTGGTGCCAGGTAGCCAGACGCCGATGGATGGACTTTTGTAACTTGATTCTAATCTCCAGCAGTCGCCGAAAAATAGCGCTTTTTTTAGTCAGTGGCTGAACAGTTACTTATCATAGCGGCAAAAACAGCCCGTCCGATCAATATCGTGAACACACAAAGCGAATTTCAATATCGTAGCCTGTTACAAGCAGAGCTTCAAGAAGTTGAGGCGCGACTTCTGGAGATGCCCGCCAATGCGCCGCCAGAGGTGACGCAGGCCCTGCGAGGAGTCATCGCCAGCGGCGGCAAACGCCTGCGCCCCGTCCTGACGCTGCTCTCCGCCCATCTGTGCTCGGCGCCGCTCGCGCGAGTCATCCCGGTCGCTGCCGGCATTGAATTGCTCCACACCGCCACGTTGATCCATGACGACCTCATTGACAACGCGACCATGCGGCGGGGACATCCCACCCTCAACGCACAGTGGAGCCCGCCGGCGACCGTGCTCGCGGGGGATTGGGTGTTTGCCCGGGCGGCGGCGCTGGCAGCGCAAGGACAGAATCTTAAAGTCGTAGAACGTTTTTCGGCCACCCTGGGGATCATTTGCGCGGGCGAGCTCAGCCAATTCTTCAGCAGACGCGGCCAGGCGCCCACCTACGAGGATTACGAACGCCGCATTTTTGCCAAGACGGCCTCCCTGTTTGCGCTGGCCATGGAAGTCGGCCCGCAAATTGCCGAAAGTGCGCCGGAGGACGTCGCCGCGTTATCGCGCTTCGGGGCGCTGCTTGGCAACGCCTTCCAAATCACCGATGACGTCCTGGATTTCGTGGGAGATGAGGCCACGTTGGGGAAACCCGTCGGCAGCGATCTCCAGCAGGGGCTGGTCACCCTGCCGGTGTTGGAATATTTGAAGCTGCATCCCGAAGACTCCCGGGTGCGCGAGATTCTGCACACGCCGGGGAACGCCGACATGCTGCGAGATCTCGTCGCCGATCTGCGCGCGTCCGGCGCCATCGCCAGCGCCATGAGCGTCGCCGAGGGCCACATCCAGACGGCGCTCGCCCTGCTCAACGACTTCCCCCCTTCCCCCTACCGGCAGGCCATAGAGGAGATTGCCGCCTTTGCCGTCCGCCGCCCCTACTGAAACCTCGCTCTCGGTCATCATCGTGAGCTGGAATGTGCGTGACTTGCTGCGCCGCGCCCTGCTCTCCATCTTCGCCGCATGGGGGGCGCGCGACGGGCTGGAAGTCATCGTTGTGGACAACGCCTCGACTGATGGGAGCGTCGCCATGCTGCGCGATGAATTTCCTCGCGTCAGCGTCATCGCTAACGCCGACAACCTCGGCTTCACGAGGGCTACCAACCAGGGCCTGGCCGCAGCGCACGGCGCGCAGCTACTACTCCTCAATCCCGACACGGAAATTGTAGGGGACGCTCTGCACACACTTTCTGACTACGCGAAAGGGCACCCCGCCGCCGGTATGCTCGGCCCCCAACTCCTCAACCCCGACGGCACCCTACAGTCCTCCCGCCGCCGCTTCCCTACCCTGCCCGTGCTATTCCTGGAAAGCACCTGGCTGCAAGGACTCGCCCCCCGCAAACTCCTGCGCCAGTATTACCTGGAAGATCAACCAGACGAGGTGTGTCAGCCGGTGGATTGGATCACCGGCGCGGCGATGTTCACCCGCCGCGAAGTCGTCGCGCAGGTCGGCGGGATGGACGAGCGCTTCTTCATGTACTCAGAGGAGCTTGATTGGTGTCGTCGCATCAAAGCGGCGGGATGGGACATCCACTACATCCCCGCCGCGCGCATCATCCACCACGAGGGCAAGAGCAGCGAGCAGGTCGTCGCCGCACGGCACATCCACTTCCAAACGAGCAAGGTGCAGTACGCGCGGAAGTATCACGGCGTGTTCATCGCCGAACTCCTGCGCCTCTGGCTGTTAGGACAATACGTCTGGCAAACAGGCCTCGAAGCGGCGAAATGGGCGCTGGGCAACCGGCGTCCCCTGCGCGCGGCACGCATCGCCGCTTACTGCTGCGTGCTCCGCAGCGGACTGCGCTGCCGACATCCCCTTCAAGGAGCGTCCTCATGAATTCACATCTTGGCGAATTGGTCGCCCTGATAACCGCCGTCCTCTGGACCTTCACGTCGCTCTTTTTTGCGCGCGCTTCCCAACACATCGGCTCGCAAGCGGTAAATCGCCTGCGGCTCCTGCTGGCGACCGGCTGCCTCAGCCTGACTCACTTCCTGTTAGAAGGGACATTCTTCCCGGTCCATGCCACGCCGGAACGCTGGGGCTGGCTCGCGCTTTCCGCCATCATCGGCCTGGCGCTGGGCGACGGGCTGCTCTTCTACACCTACACGCTGATCGGGCCGCGCCTGGCGATGGTGTTGATGGCAACCGTGCCCGTCATGAGCGTCCTCCTGGCGTGGCTCTTCCTGGGTGAGACGCTGAACACGACCGAATTGCTCGCCATTTTCATCACCGTCATCGGCGTGGGATGGGTGGTGTTGGAGCGGCAACCGGCGGAGGATGACACGCAGCGCCGGGCGTCGGTGCCGGGCCTCCTCTGCGGATTGGGCGCGGCGGTGGGACAGGCGATAGGGCTGATCCTCTCCAAGCGGGGCATGACCGGCGATTTCCCCGCGTTGTCGGCGAGCCTCATCCGCGTGACGGTCGCCAGCCTCAGCGTCTGGATCATCGCCCTGCCGCGACGCGAGGTCGGCAGCACACTTCGGGCGCTGCGCGACCCTCAAACCCGCAATCCCATCTTGCTGGGGACCATTTTCGGCCCGTCCCTGGGGATGACGCTCTCGCTCGTGGCGGTGCAGCTGAGCGAGGTGGGCATCGCCTCGACCTTGATGGCGCTCAGCCCCGTGATGATGCTTCCCATCGCCCACTGGCAGCTGCAGGAACACATCACGGTGCGCGCCGTTATCGGGACCCTTGCCGCCATGTGCGGCGTGGGGATGCTCTTTCTGCTGTAAAAGGTAAAGGTCGCCATTCTATGAAAAATGTTCTGTATCGGCTGAGTGGACTCCTCTGCCTGGCGCTGTTGGCCGCTTGTGGGACCAGTCACCGCGACATCACGCCGCTTTCCCCGCCCCCATCGCCGACCCCCTCGCCCTTCCCGCTGACCTTCGAGGGGGAAACGGCCTTCGGCTGGGTGCAGCGACAATGTGACCTGGGGGCTCGCGTCACCGGCAGCGAGGCCAATCGTCAGGCCGGCGACATGATTCTGGCGGAGCTGGCGGCACAAGGTTGGACGACGGCGGAGCAGACGTTTACCTACCAGGGGACGCTGGTGCGCAATCTGCTCGCCTGGCGCGGCGAGGGGACGTCGGCCCTCCTCGTCGGCGCACACTACGATTCTCGTCGCGCCGCCGACATGGAAGATCCCAGCGTGCCAGTCATGGGCGCGAATGATGGCGCCAGCGGCGTCGCGGTGCTGTTGGAGCTCGCCCGTGTCCTCGACTGGGGTGCGCCGGACACTCGCCTGTATCTGGCTTTCTTCGACGCGGAGGACAACGGTCGACTCGCCGGCTGGGATTGGATCGTGGGATCGCGCTACATGGCGGAGCATTGGGGAGAGGCGGGCGAGCCGCCGCTCACGGCCATGATCCTGGTGGACATGGTCGGCGACGCTGATCAGCAGCTCTATTACGAGGGTCAATCGGATGCGGTGCTGCGCGAGCAGCTCTGGAGCCTGGCGGGGACGCTAGGGTATGGCGAGCGCTTCATCCCGACGCCCCGCTATACCCTGCTCGACGATCACCTCCCGTTTTTGGAGCGCGGCATTCCAGCGGTAGACCTCATTGACTTCGACTACCCGTACTGGCACACCACCCAGGATACCCCCGACAAAGTGTCGGCAGAGAGCCTGGAAGCGGTCGGACGCACGCTGGAGGTCTGGCTGGAGGACGCGGCCCTTCGAAAATGACCCGCCCCATTTCGGGCGCCCGTGCAGACGTCAGGCGCCCTTCCAGGGCTGCATTTCCTCCCAGTTCGCCCCCGTCTCAACGTCCACTTTGAGCGGCACGCGCAAGTCGAAGGCGCCCTCCATGCACGCCCGCATCAGCGCCACCGCCTGCGGCACTTCCTCGGCCGGCGCCTCGACGACCAGCTCGTCGTGGACCTGCAGGATCATCCGCGCCTGCAATCCCTGCTCCCTGAGCGCGGCGTGAAGCCGTAACATCGCCAATTTGATGATATCGGCAGCAGTGCCCTGAATGGGCGTGTTGATGGCCATCCGTTGCGCGGCCTGCCGCTGATTGACACTGGCCGGGCTGCCCGGCGCCAGTTCCGGGAAATAACGCCGCCGGTTGAGCAAGGTTTCAACGTAGCCGCGCTGCGCCGCCTCGCGCTGCACCTGTTCCATGTACGCGCGCACGCGGGGGAATTGGGCGAAATAGCGCGTGATGAACTCCTCCGCCTTGGGGACGCTCACGCCGATCTGCCCGGAGAGGCCATACGCGGTCTGGCCATAGATCAGCCCGAAGTTGACGGCCTTGGCAATCCGCCGCATATCGTAAGTCACCTCGGAGAGCGGCACGCCGAACACCGCCGCGGCCGTGCGCGCATGGACGTCCTCCCCGCGCATGAAGGCCTCGATCAGGCCCGGGTCTTCGGAGACGTGCGCCATCACCCGCAGCTCCACTTGCGAGTAATCCGCGCTGATCAACGCCCAACCCGCCGGCGCCACAAAAGCACGCCGCACCCGTCGCCCCTCTTCGGTGCGGATGGGGATGTTCTGCAAATTGGGATTGGCAGACGAAAGCCGTCCCGTCACGGTCCCGACCTGATTGTAGGAGGTATGCACGCGCCCGGTCTCCGGGTGCACCAGGGCAGGCAAGGCGTCCACATACGTGGATTTGAGTTTGGAGAGCTCCCGATGCTCCAAAATGCGCTCAACGATGGGATGGGAGCCGCGCAAGCTCTCCAGCACCTCGGCTCGCGTCGAATAATGCCCGGATTGCAGCTTCTTCACGCCGCGCGCTGACAGGCCCAGCCGCTCAAACAAAATCACCGAGAGCTGTTGCGTGGAATTGATGTTGAAGGGTTCGCCGGCCAGCTCGTAGATGTCCGCCTCCAGACGCGCGAGACGATCGGCGAGCTCAGCGGAAAGCGCCTCCAGCCAGGCGAGATCCAGATGCACTCCCGTCATTTCCATGTCCATGAGCACTTCGATGAGCGGCATTTCCAGCTCGTGCAAGAGCCGCTCCTGCGCGTGCGCCTCCAACTCGGCCTGCAGGAGCGGCATCAGGCGCAGGCTCATGTCCGCGTCCGCGCCAGCGTAGGGCACGACCTGCGCCAACAGGATGGCATCCATGGACTTCTGCTCCTTGCCACTGCCGATGAGGGCCGCGATCTCCGTCATCTGGACGCCAAGCCGCACCCACGCCAGGTTCTTCAAGCCCAGATTGGGCGAATCGGGGTTGATCAGCCACTCCGCCAGCATCGTGTCGAAGGACAGGCCCGCCAGCGAGAAGCCAGCCCGGCGCAGGACTTTGGCGTCATATTTGAGGTTGTGCCCGATCTTGGGCAGGGAGACGTCCGCGAACAGCGGGCCAAGATGGTGCTGAAGCTGCTCCAACGTCAGTCGCGGCTCACCGGAGGGCGCGCGCAACGGCACGTACCAGGCCTCGCCGACGCGATGGGTCAACGAGAGACCCACCAGCGTTGCCAGCATGGCGTCAGTGCCCGTCGTCTCCGTGTCCACCGCGAGAAGCGACGCCTCAACGCGCAAGCGCTCCGCCAACGCCTGCAAGGTCGCCTCATCGGCGACGAGGTGATAGTCACCCAGCGCCGGTGCGGGGGCGGCGACTTGGGCGCCTTCCAGCTCGCCGAAGAGCGGCAGCTGTCCCTCCGGCAGGCCGCTAGAGGGCAGGCTCGCGACCCGCGACAGGAGGCTGCGGAATTCCAGCTCTTGCAGGAGCGAGGTCAGCGCCGCCCGATCGGCCTTTTGCCAGCCTGCCGCCGCCGCGAGATCCAGCTTCACGGGGACGTCGCGCACGATGCGCCCCAGGCGCTGACTCAACAGCGCCGACTCGCGCCCTTCTTTGAGCGCCTGCTGCGTGCGCGGCGGGAGCTCCTCGAGATGCGCATAGACCCCCTCGAGGGAGCCGTATTGCTTCAGCAGCGTGGTCGCCCCCTTTTCGCCCACGCCGCGCACCCCGGGGATGTTGTCAGACTTGTCGCCCAGCAGCGCTTTGAGGTCCACGAGCTGTTGCGGCTCGAGGCCGGTCTTTGCGCGCACCGCCGCCGGGTCGAAGCGCAGGGTGTCGGAAAAACGCCGCCCGGAGGTCAGCACCGTCACCTGCTCGTCCACCAGCTGCAGGGCATCGCGGTCACCGGTGACGATCACCGTGTCAATGCCGGCTTCGGCGGCCTGCCGCGACAGGGTTCCCAGGAGGTCATCGGCCTCGTAATCCTCCACTTCCACCACGGGTATCCCCAGCGCTGCGACGAACTCCCGCACCCGCTGCATCTGCCCGCGCATCTCTTCCGGCATCTTTTCACGATGCGCCTTGTATTCCGGGTACTCGCGCACGCGGAAGGAGGGGCCTTTGTCGAAAGTTACGATGGCATAATCGGGGCGCTCTTCCAGCAGCACGGAGAGCAGCATCGAAGCGAAACCAAAGACCGCGTTGGTCAGCTCGCCTTTCGAGGTCTGCAGGTCGGGCGGCAGCGCGTGAAAGGCCCGATAAGCCAGCGAGTGGCCGTCTACCAGCACCAGTTTTTTCGACCCCATGAGACCCTCCCCTCGTGCAAAGATGGTGATGAATCTGCAAACACTCCCCTGCACGTCATCCCCCGTTCACATGTGCGGAGGTGTGAACGGGGGAACGGACAAGCTGCCCCTAACGCCGGCTGATGATGAGGCCGCTCGGCGTCTGGCCTTCACCGGGCGCCGCAGCCGGCCGAGAAGCGGCAGAGGGAGATTCAAGATGCAGCGGCTCCTCCGAGGGACCAGCGACTTCCTGCGCCCGCGCCCGAATCAGCGCCAGGCGCTCCGCCACTTCGGCCTCGCCCTGCCCGCGCGATTCCTGCTCCAACGCCTCCAGGAACTGGAAGAGCTGCGGCTGCAAGAGTGGACGGTTATCGCGCAGGAATTCAAGCAGTTGCTCGTTATCGGCCGCAGCCAGCGCGCGGCGGACGAAGAGCATCTCCGGTGGCATGGACTCCTCCGAGATCCGGTTCAGGATTGCAACCACGCGGTTCAAGGCCTGTAACAGGGCCTGATCGCCGCGCTGCTGGGCCTCGCGCAGCTGCGCCTGGAGCAAGTACATAAAGGACTCATCCAGCTCCGAGAGGTGACTGCGCGCCAGCTTGAGCGGATCCTCGCTCGAAATCAGCTTTTGCAGCAGCACTAGCCGCTCCCGCGCCAGGTCCTGCCCCGCCTTGCTGAGGGTTTCCCGCGTGTCGAGCACCCGTCGCCGCAAGGCCTTGAGGCGTTCCTGCTCCGCGGGGGATCCCGCCGTCTCCACGCGCTGCAACAACAACTGGAAGAAGCTGTAATCCATCAACGGCAATCCCATCTGCACGAGCATGTCCACCGTTTCGTCATCCTGCGCCGCGAGGAGCGCTTCCAGCAGCGTCTCCGGCGTAGGATTGTCGGCAAAACCGCGCAACACATCGGTGCGGGCCACAAGCCGCTGTCCCACCGGATGGGTCTCCACGAGGTGCAGATAGAGCTGGCGCAGGCGGCGGCCCTCGGCGCTGAGGTGCGCTTCCTCTTCCTCCACAGCTTCCTCGCCGGCCTCTGACTGTGACATGGCGCCGGTCGCCTGGAGCAAATACTGCAGCAAGCCGAAGAACTCCTCGTCAATCAAGGCCTCGTTTTCGGCGATCATGGCGTCCCACCCCTCAGGGTCGGCCTCCAACAGCTGGCTGAGCAGCTCCCGTTGCTCGCGGCTGCGCTGCATGTCGGCTTCAGTCACGCCCTCGATTTCGAGCGCGCGCCGCACCAGGCCATCCAGCGTGATGAAGGTCTCCGGCTGGAAGAGGTAGCCCTTGCGTTCTTCTGGCGCGAGGGAGTTCATCAGCTGCTGGGTCAACGTGCCAGCATAGCGCTGCCGGTCCACTTCGGTGCGCCCGGATTCCATGGGCAGATACAGCAGGGTAACCTCGTGCTCGGGATCATGGTAGATAAAGGGCAGATTGAGAGCGCCCGCATTGCCGCAACGCGGGCAGACCGCCACGTTCACCGCGCCGCTCAAAACACGATTCTTCACACCCGGATCCACACGCACATCCAGGACCTGCTCGATGTAGGTCTGGAACTCAGTGCGACACACGGGACAGGTAACACGCGCAATAGCAGTTGGCATTTGTAATCCTCCTTATTCCTTTAATGATAATGAGCTTGCATACATGATAATTTTTACCATGGACCACAAAAATTCCCTCTGCGTTCCCCGAAATAGCGCACGAATGAACACAGATTTCGCGGGTCAAATGACAAAGGTGCGTCCATTGCCGTCCAGTTACCTGGCGCCAGGCTGAACAGCTGCTGGAAAATCACCTCTGAGATCCGCTCTGACCGCCCTCCCCCTGCCAGAGCACCATGCCTGTCTGACGCGGCAACGCGACAAAGAAAGTTGCCCCCTGACCGGGGGTACTTTCCACCCAAATGCGCCCTCCATGCGAGCGCACGATCGCGCGGGTGAGATACAGGCCCAATCCCGTGCCCGAAACCGCGCGTGTCTCCGGGCCCTCCACGCGATAAAAGCGCTCAAAAACGCGCTCCTGCTCTTCCAGAGGAATCCCCACGCCGTGATCTTGCACGGCGAGCAACACTTCCGCTGGCGTCGCCGCGCCCACGATGCGTACCGGCCCGCCCTGCGGCGAATATTTCACCGCGTTGGAGACGAGATTGTCGAATACCTGCTCCAGGCGGCGGGGATCGCCCTCGACGGTAGGGAAGTCCTCCGGAAACTGCACCGAAAACGTGTGCCGTTGCGTCTGCGGCTGATACCGTTCGATGACCCTCTGCACGATGAGGCGCAGGTCAACCGGCTCCACATTCTTAAAGGGCAGCCCTTCTGCCTCAAGACGCGAAACGTCCAGCAGGTCATCCACCAGCCGCGCCAGACGGTCGGCCTCCTCGACAATCGCTCCCAGCATCTCGTCGGCGAGCGCTGGATTGTGTCGCGCCTCGGGCCGCTGCAGGGTCTCCGCGTAGCCCTTGATAATGGCGACCGGCGTTTTCAGCTCGTGGGAGACGACGGAGATGAACGTGTCCTTGAGCGCATCGGCCTGCCGGAAGCGCGTGATGTCATGAACGATGCCGATGACGTTGAGCAACCGGCCAGGACGCACCACCAGGGGCGCGTAGGTAATATCCACGCTGACGACGCTGCCATTACGGCGGCGCAATTCACCTTCGACATGCAGCGAGTGCGCGTCCGCCTCATGCCCGCTTTCGGCATACCCCGCCCAACTCGCCGCCATCGTCGGCGTCAAAGGCTGACCGGAATCCACGCGATTCCAGGCGATCAGCGCGTCGTGCGGACGTCCGATGACGTCCTCCGGGCGCCAGCCCGTGAGCGCCGCCAACGCCGGATTGATCCGCTCGACGGTCAAATCGGCGCCCAGCACCATGATGCCATTGGCGCTCACTTCGAGCAAGGCGTCCAGGCGTCGCCGTTCGGTGACCGAAGTCTCATACAGGCGCGCATTGGTTACCGCGATGGCGGCATAGTCCGCGAAATTCGCCAGAATCTGGCGCTCATCCCGTGAGAAATGCAGGCTGTGCGAGCGGAAGACGAAAATCAGCCCCAGGAGATCCTGCTCGCGCGCGGCAGGCTCCGCCACTTTGACCAGCGTGGTCCCCGACGTCGGCGGAAGCGGCTGCCGTTCGGCGACCAGCGGCAGGGCGACGACCTGTCGCAGCAACAGGCCGGTCGCTTCGGCGATCCGTTCCAGCTTCGTGGCCAGGCCGGGGATGCTCAATTCGCCGTTCTCCGAGGTTTCGGGGGGGTCTTCCACGAGCGGATCGAAGGCCTCGACCATGGCAGGCGGCAATCCGTAGCTGGCCCAAAAGACGAACTCGCCGGGTGCACGGCTCACACGCTCGCCGCCCCGATGCCCGGTCAGCGGCACCGAGGTGCGCAAGGCAATCAAACCTGCCTGCCCCTGGAGCAAATCCACCGCTCCCTGCAAAATCAGCCGCAGCACGGCCCGCAGGTCCAGCCGCGAGACCAGCGCGCGCGTGATGCGCAACAGGTAGTCCCATTGGCGCAGGCGATAGTCAGACAGCTCCAGGCGGGGCAGGTCGTCGAGCGTCATCGGCCCCCTCATGGGAAGAAAGTGTACCACTGGGCCATTTCGACAGCCAGATTGCTCGCCACGCGGGGAAAGAATCCCAGGGCCAGGGTGACCAGCAACAATGCCACGATCAACACGACGACCAGCCGATCCTCCTTCAAGATAGGGGCACTCGCCGGCGGCGGCGCCTCACTCGCCGGCCGCGCCACGGGACGGGTGAGCAACACGCGCATACTGATGACGATCCCCAACATCACGGCAGCAGCGGACCCCAACGCCACCATGGCATTCGCGAAATTAGTCATCGCTGTGATGCGATAGAGGCCCCAGCGCGCGGCAAATCCAAGCGAGAGGGGGAATCCGGCGAGAGCGATGCCGCCGACCAGAAAGGCCATGGTGCTCCACGGGGCGCGGAAAGCGGCTCCCTCCAGCGCCAGGTGATCATCAAGGCCCCCGGTGAGCTGCCGCAGCCCCTGCAATCCCAGGGTCATCAATCCCAGGGAGAAGGGACGCGCCAGCAGCAATAGCGCCGCCAAAGCCAGCCCCTCCATGCGGCCAGTTCCCAACGCCAGCAACATCGCGCCGTTGTCCACCAGGGTGGCATAGCCGACCAGACGTCCCAGCCGCTGCTGCGCCGCCGCCAGCACGCCGCCCGTCACCATCATCACCAGCCCCAGGGTGGTGAACAAGGTGCCAAACGCCGCCTGCTGGCTCAGCCAGGGGTAATTGCGGAAATAGGCCAGCAACAGGAACCAGACGGTGCCTGTGTTGACCGTGAACAGATACGTCACCACGGGGGGCGAGCCATCGCTGGAGACCGCTGACAGCCAGCTCTGGAACGGCACGGCGCCGAACAGGATGGCAAAGGACACTCCCGGCAACACGGTCGCCGTGTTGAGCAGGCCCTGATCGTTAGGGAAGACCATGAAGAGGTCCAAGAGCAGCTGCGTCACCATGAGCCCCGGCAGCGCCAGCACGGTGTAAACGAGATAGCGCAGGCCGCCCTTCGCCGCTCCACCCGACTCGTGCAGCGGGAACACGGTGAGAATGGCCCCCATCACCACCAGCAGCGCGGTGTAGACCACCTGCTCGACCATGAAGGCGCCAGAAAACAGCGCCGCGGCAGCCAACCCCACGGGAAAGAAATTCGAGTGCGGCAGAAATCGCCACGCCAGGAGGAACAACGCCGCCGCCGTGAAGAAGATGTAGCGCAGCACGAAGATGTCGGCGGCCTCGATTTGCACCACCCGGCCCATCACCACCAGCGGGCGCGCGAGCTCGACCGTCAGCCCGCGGAAGGTCCACACGCCCCCCAACGGCAGAAGCGTGAGCAACACTCCCATGCCCGCCGCGGTCAGTGCCGCCAGAAAAACTGAGATTATTGTCCAGCGCCGCAAAATCTGCAACACCGCGGCGACTGCCAGCGGCACACCCAGGACAAAGAGAGGGCCGGCAATCGTCATGTGCGCACCTCGGCGACGGTCAAATACGAGATCGCCAGCCCTACCAACAGGTTAACCATGATCAACATTCCGGTGACGACCAGGCCGGGGTCCTGCGCCGAATAGAAGAGGTCCAACGCCGCCAGGAGGTTGAGCACCCCTACCCCCACCACGCCGGCGTCCTCCTCCACGCCGATGAACAGCAAGGCGAATACTGCCAGCAGAATGCATCCCAGCGCCAGGTCTTGGGGGACGAAGGGCAGGGTGTAACGCTGTGAGGCAAGATACGCCACGACCGTCATCATCACCAGCGACAGGATGCGAAACGGCAAGTCAGCAGCCCAATGGAAATGCGGCCTTTCGCCCGCCGTTTGACGGATGCGCACGCTGAGGAACAGCGCGCCGCAGACCAGCCAGCCTACCAGCACTTTGAGCAGCGACATCTCCGGGCGATCCACAAAGACGCGCGTGAACAGCACGCCGATGAAGAGGTACTGCGCGAAAAGGGCCAACACGCGCAGGCGCCACTCCACGATGAAGTAAATTACCGCGCCGGAGAGGAATAAGCCCCACACCGCCGTCGTCGTTGTCACACCGCTGATGCGGTCCAACCACACTGCGAAAGGAGTCATCGGTTCATCGCCACCAGTAAGATCACGAGCAAGACCAACAGCGACCACAACAGCGCGCCGCTCCCTTCCACCACCTCAAAGAACACGCGGACCAGGCTCAGCAGGCGCCCCATGCCGCGCAACATCGCGCGGTGCAGCCATTGCAGGTCGAGGATTTCCGTGAGGTCCGCCCCAGCCCGCAGTCCCGCGGTGACGCGGCTCCCCCAGCGCGAGGCGGATCCTCGCCCCTGCAACCACGAGATCGCCCAACACAGGCCCAGCGTCAGGAGCAACATCAACGCCCACAGCGCCAGGGCCGACCCGCTGAAGGTAGGAGCTGCCGTCCCCAGCGACCAGCAAATCCCGCCCAGAGGCAGCGCCAAACCGGCGAGCAGCCCCAGCTGCTGCCAGGCAAACAGCGGAGTGACCGTCGTCGCCGTGCCGGAAGTCTCCCAAGGCTCTCGCGTCCAGCGCAACAGCGCGGCGGAGCTGCCGGCCCAGCCGAGGAGCAACGTCAGACGCATCCCCCCATTCCCCGTTGCGAGCGCCGCACCGAACAGGGACCCCAGCGGCGACGGGGGAGCGCCTAACCACAGCACCAGCGCCATCCAGGCGGGCCACGACCAGAATACCGCCCCGACGTCCCGACGGTGCAGCGTCAACAGCAACGCCAGACCGAGCAGCCATACCGCCAGAGCTGCCGGCAGCAGTGAGGTCAAGCCGGTGAGCGTCACGGCCGCCGCGATGCCGCCGAGCAAGCCATAGCCGGCCCACAGCAAGACGGCCTTGCCCCGCCCCAAGAGCGCCCGCACGCCGCCCCACAGGAATGACACCCCGCCCATCACCGCCACGCCTGTCGGCAAGGCCGCGCCTCCCGGCAACAGCAGCAACCGATAGAGCAGGCCAAATCCCAGCAACGGCGCCAGCAGGCTCACCAGGGTCAGGGGACTTCCAGCGCGCAAGCGCCGCGGAAAAACCACCTGAAACGGATATAGACCTATGCGCAGGAATGCCGCCACTACCAGTAACACCATGACGGGCGTCGAGGGCCACAACAGCCACCACAGGGTGCCACCGCCCTCGCGCGAGAGCAGCAAAAAAGCCGTCCACAGACACAGCGTGGCCCCGCCGTGCACAAACAGCCCAAAGGTCATGCGTTCACCCTCGTTGCCAGCCAGCAAGCCGGCAACGCCCCACAGCACATCGAAGACGGCCCACAAAGCCAACGTGGTCAACAGAGAGCCGCCCGCGAGGGCATGCCACGCTATCAGCAGCGCCGCCAGCGTAATGGGGCCCGAAAGCGGCAGAGAGGGACGTGACTCAGCGGCCTCGATCCAGGCCGCACCGCTGAGGGCCAGCGCCATGACCAACCCCAGACCCCACAACGGCGGCGTCAAATCCCACAGGAGAATTCCCCCCAACGCCGTCGAGGGCGACCACACGGAAAGCGGCCACCGACCCGCGGAAGGCAGCGCGACCCAGAGTAACGTCATCAAGCTCAATAAGGTCGCCGTCAAAGGCTTGCGCCAAAGCCGCACCCCGGGGAGGAGCTCGATCACCAGCAGCAACAACACACCGGCAATGCCGGTGAGCACCAACAATAGATAGTCGGATTGCATTGCAGTCTCCAGCGGGTCATTCTAACACATCTGGACTTTGTGACAAGCCCTGGCCATTTCGGGAAGTCGTTGTCATTTCGTCTCATTGCTGTAAAATGAGTTAGCTGAAAGATGGCGGGCGCACACCGGCGCGTCAACGGCTGGCGCAGGAGCACAGTCTTGGAGGGACAATCATCATGGAAACGACGATTCTGAATAACCGCTATCGGTTAGGGGAATTGCTCGGCACGGGCGGCATGGCGTTAGTCTACAAAGCGCATGACACCCTGCTCGATCGCCCCGTCGCCATCAAAATGTTGCGGGAGCCCTATGCCAGCGACCCCGAATTCCGCGCGCGGTTCTTGAACGAGGCCCGCGCCTCCGCCCGCCTCGAGCACCCCAACATTGTGCACCTCTACGATGTCGGCATCCAACCCCTCGACGCCCAGAATGAGCGCCCGTACATCGTCATGGAGCTCGTCAACGGCCAGAACCTGAAGACGCTCATCCGCGAACAGGCGCCCTTGCGGGTGGCGCAGGCACTGGAGCTGGCCCGCCAGATTTGCGCCGGTGTCGGCGTCGCCCATCGCGCGGGACTGGTGCACTGCGACATCAAGCCGCAAAATATCCTGGTGACGCCGGGCGGACAGGTCAAAATCACCGATTTCGGCATCGCGCGCGCCCTCCAGAAACCCGCCGCCGGGGGAGAAAGCGAGCAGCTGATCTGGGGCAGTCCTCATTATATTTCCCCGGAACAGGTGCTGGGCCAGCCTCCCACCCCGGCCTCCGACGTGTACAGCATCGGCGTGGTGCTCTACGAAATGCTCACCGGGGTGCCGCCGTTCCACGCTGAGGATCCCACGGAACTGGCGCTCAAGCATGTGCAGGAAGACCCGGCACCGATGACGTCCTTCAATCCCCGCATCCCGCCGCGCCTGGAGTGGTTGGTGCGCAAAGTGCTCTCCAAGGAACCGGCAGCGCGGTATCGCAATGCCGAACAGTTTGGCATGGCAATCGAGGCCTACCGCCAAAGCGCGGAGGAGGGGACGGTCCCGCAAGCCCCCCTCGCCGCACCGCCCAAGGTTCCCGTCGCGCCGCCGCCGGCCGTAGTGCCGCCCATCCCCCTCGCCCCGCGGCCGGCCGCGCCCGTCGCTCCGGCGCCGTCGGCCCAGCCTCAAGCCGAGACGGCGGATCAACCTGATTGGCTGCTGTGGGTGTTGTGGATCGTCGCGGCAGTGGCGGTGTTGGGTCTGATCCCGCTGATGTGGCGCGTCTATCAGGCCTACATGACGACCCCCACGCTGCCCGCCCCGCCCATCGCCACCATCACGCCCACGGTGGAGGCGACGACCGAGATCGTGACGGCGCCCAATCTCATCAACCTGAGCGCGCCGGAGGCCCAACGCCTGCTGGAAAGCTACGGCTTGCGGCTCAATGTCGCGGCGGAACGCGAGACAACCGAGGCCCTGCCCGGCACCATCCTGGAGCAGGAACCGCGCGCCGGGGCGCAGCTGCCAGGCGGCAGCAACGTCAACGTCACGGTGGCGCAGGGACGCGCCTTCCAGCTCCCCAATCTGGTGGGCTATCAACACGACGTCATCAAGGCCGATCTGGAAGCCCAAGGGTTGCTCATCGTCACGAAGGAAGTCTGGAGCACAGAGCCGCGCGGGAAAATCCTGGAGCAACAACCGCCGCCCGACACCCAAATCCGCGCCGGCGCCACGATCACCCTGACGCTCAGCGGCGGCGTCGAGCAGCCGATTCCCCTGCAAGTCAATCTGAACAATCTGATCATCCTCGAGGAAGCGCGCTTGCCCCAGACCACCCTGCGGCCGGGCAGCACGCTCCCGCTGACGCTGCGCTGGCGGGCGTTGCAGCCCATCGCGCAACGCTACACGGTTTTCGTGCATCTGCTCAGCCCCGCCCAGCAAATGATCGCGCAACACGATAGCGAGCCGTTGAACGGCATGAGCCCCACCACGACGTGGCAGGCCGGCGAAATTATCGTGGATCCCCATCAGCTGACGATTCCCATCGGCGCCGCTGCCGGGACTTATCAACTGCGCGTGGGCCTGTACACCGGCGACGCGCGCCTACCCGTCATTGACGCGGGTCGGGCGCAAGTCAGCGACAACAGCATCCTCGTCACCCAGATAGAAATCCGCCCCTGATCCAGACTCAACGGTGTGGCCCGCCTCCCTGCGTGAACCCGCCACCCTTTTCTGGCGGGTTCATGGTATAATGCAGCTAAAGCTTTCCACGACAGCGGCGCCTCGTCCCATACGGCGAGGGCGGAAGTAGCGCTGACATTCGCGGAAAGAAAAGGAGGCAGTGTGAAAAAGCAAGGAAACAGCAATCCCTTCATCTACGTCATCTTGATCATCGCTATGTTCTTCCTGCTCTACGGCTATTTTGGCAATGACGGGCAAAATGAAACGGTGCCCATCCAGGCTGTGGCCTCAGACATCAACGCCGGCAAAGTCAAAAGCATAGCAGTGGCAGGCAATACTGTCGAAGTGACATACACCGATGACAAGAAGGCGCTCTCACGGAAGGAACCCGAATCTACCATTGTCGAGCAGCTCCTGGCGCTGGGAACGACTTCTGAAGCGCTTCAGGGAGTCACCATCACGATTGAGGAGCCTGTGGATTGGACCACTGTGGTGGGCGCCGGGACGACCTTTTTAGCGATCGCCGCCCTGGGCGTGCTGGCCTATTTCATCATGCGCCAGTTCCAGGGTGTGAACAACCAGGCGCTCTCCTTCGGCAAGAGCCGGGCGCGCATGTTCAACAGCGACCGTCCTACCGTCACTTTTGAGGATGTCGCCGGCATTGATGAATCCAGGGCAGAATTGCAAGAGATCGTCGAATTTCTCAAGGATCCCCAAAAATTCATCAACCTGGGAGCGCGCATCCCTAAAGGCGTGCTGTTGATGGGCGCCCCGGGGACGGGGAAGACGCTGCTGGCCAAGGCGGTGGCGGGCGAAGCCGGGGTGCCGTTCTTCAGCATCTCCGGCTCAGAGTTCGTCGAGATGTTCGTCGGCGTGGGGGCCAGCCGCGTGCGCGACCTCTTCGACCAGGCCAAGCGTCACAGCCCCTGCATCGTGTTCGTGGATGAGATTGACGCCGTCGGACGTTATCGCGGCGCGGGACTTGGCGGTTCCCACGATGAGCGCGAGCAAACGCTCAATCAAATTCTCGTGGAGATGGACGGTTTCGGCACGGACACCAACGTGATCGTGATCGCGGCGACCAACCGGCCGGACATCCTCGATCCGGCACTGTTGCGGCCGGGACGCTTCGATCGGCGCATCGTTCTGGATCAGCCGGACATTCGCGGGCGTGAGGCCATCTTCCGCGTGCATCTGCGCGGCAAACCCATTGACTCGCACATTGATGTGAGCCTGCTGGCGCAGTCCACGCCCGGCTTCGTCGGGGCGGACATCGAGAATACCATCAACGAAGCTGCCATCCTGGCCGCGCGGCGAGGAAAGAAACGCATCGGCATGGCGGAATTCCAGGAAGCCATCGAGCGGGTGATCGCCGGGCCAGAACGCCGCAGCCGCGTCATCACCGATGAGGAACGCCGCATCGTCGCTTACCATGAGGCGGGACACGCCGTAGTGGCCCATGTGCTGCCCAAATGCGACCCCGTCCGCAAAGTGTCCATTGTGGCGCGTGGCATGGCGGGGGGCTACACCCTGACGCTCCCCGAACAGGATCACTACCTGACGCAGCGCGGCAAGATGCTGGACAACCTGGCCTACGGGCTCGGCGGACGCGCCGCGGAAGAGGTGTGCTTCAATGAGATCAGCACCGGCGCGGCCAACGACCTGGAACACGTGACCAAGATGGCGCGCGATATGGTGATGCGTTACGGGATGAGCGACACTCTCGGCCCGCTGGTGTACGGGAAGAAAGAAGAGATGATCTTCCTGGGGCGAGAGATCAGCGAGCAGCGCGATTACAGCGAGGCGATGGCGCAAAGGATTGACGCCGAGGTGCAACGCCTGGTTCAAGAGGCCTATGGACGGGCCAAGGGCGTCATCCGCGAGCACCGTGAGAACCTGGAGCGGGTCGTGCACTATCTGCTGGAGCGTGAGACCCTCTCCACAGAGGATTTCACCGCGGCCTTCGAGGGTCGCCCCTTGCCTGAGCGCAAGAAGGAAGAGGCAGGACAACCGCAGAGTGAAGCCGCGGCGCCCAAAGCCTTCGCCGTAACAGCCTGAGCTTGCCGCTGGCGGGAAGTTGCGCAATCAAATGGCTGTGTTATAATCCCGCCAGTTTTGGAGAGGTAGCGTAGTCCGGCCTAACGCGCGCGCCTGGAGAGCGCGTGTACCGCAAGGTACCGCGGGTTCAAATCCCGCCCTCTCCGCCAATACAAACAGGGCATTCGCGATGAATGCCCTGTTTGTTGTGGGTGACGAACGTCAGCGCGAAACTCGCCCGATGAAGGCCAGACTCAGGGCGACGACCGTCTCCCACTCCGCATCAATCGTGGTGCAATGCCCCGACTCCGTCAGCCAATGCACTTCGACCTCCGGGCTGTGCGTCTCGCGCACCAACAGGGCCGGCCCTGCGGCAGCGACCGTGCGATCCAGACGCCCTTGCACGACCAGCAACGGTTGCGTGATGCGCTCCAGGCGCTGCCGCACCACTTGCTGGAGCTGCAACATCTGCTGCACGCCGGCTAGCGCGTTGACGCGATACCCCTGCCAGTAAGCATCGGCGCGAGAGGGCGGCCCCTCCGGCTTGTCCGCGAAGGGGCGCCAGGGCCAGAAAAGTCGCACCTGCGCGGCGACGACGCGGGAATAGAGCTGTAGCGCGGGAGAAAAGGCGAGGATGCCAGCAATTTCGGGATGGGCGGCAGCAAGATAGAGCGCTATCAGTCCACCCAAGGATTCGCCGCCCACCAGGACCCGCGTGCAGGTAGCCGCCAGCTGTTGATAGACCTCCTCGGCGCCGGCGACCCAATCCTCCCAACGGCAACGGTTCAGCTCAAAGGGCGTCGTACCGTGGCCGGGGAGTAACGGCCCCGCGACCGTGTAACCCTGCGCATGGAGCTTCTCCGCCAGCGGCGCCATGACCGCCGGCGTCGCTGTGAACCCATGACAAAGGAAGACGCCTACTGGCCCGCCTGCCCCGAAGAAGGCCGCGCCAGGCAATTCCGGATTCCTTATCCACGAAGTCAACATGGACCCACCTCAGCGCAAAATCAGCGGAAATACCAGGTGACGATCTCCATGCCCCACAGCATCGTCACCGCCGCGCTCAACACCAGGAAAGGCGCGTAGGGAAAAAACGAGTGCAGGGATCCCTTACGGGAAAAGATCAAGGCCAGCGCGCCCACAAAACCGAAAATGAAGGTGAGGACCAACGTTTCGACGATCAGCGGGAAGCCTACCGCCAGGCCGATGTAAGCTGCCAGCTTCACATCGCCGTATCCCAGCGCGCCCTCCCCCCACACGAAGCTTCCCAACGACGCCAGCACCCAGAAGACGCCCAAACCAAGCGCACCGCCGGCGAGGCTCTGCCACCACGCCCACGAGGTGAGGCCGGGCACCGTCGGCCCGCAAAAGAGCCCCAGCACTGCCAGCCCGGCGATCGCCGGCACGATGATGCGGTTAGGAATCAGCCGCGTCTCCAGGTCGGTGACGAGCACCATTTCCAGAGGGATGCCGGCCAGCAGCGCCAGCGCCGTCCGCCCGGTGACGCCATAACGGCCCACAAGAAAACCCCACAGCGCGGCGAGAAAGAGTTCCCCCACCAACCGCTGCCAGCGGCCGGGTTTCCCACACGCGCGGCAGAAGCGGCGCCCCGTCAGCAGTGAAAGGACAGCGCTCCACTGCAGCCACGAGTACGGCGTCTGACAGTGTGGGCACGCGGGCCGCCCCCACTCACGCCTCGCCATGAGGGTTTCGGCGGCGAGCGCCGCACCCGCTCCTACCATCCATGCGAGCAACATCGCTACAAAAGTCATCTCGCCGTCACCCCTGCTCCGCACTCACTCGCGCTGCCAGATACGAAATTTCTCCACGAAATGATCGGGGTAGTAAGATTCCTTTGCCCGACGCAGTCCCGGCTCGCCCATGTCTTGTTCCCGATTGATCCAGGTCGCGCCCTCCGTGCTGTGTTGGACGAACTGCTGATTGATCAGCGGATACAGGCCGCGAATATCGGGATCCGCTTTTTCGATGTGGACGACAAAGGTGTCCGGGTTGAGCATCTCGCCGATGGTGAAGGCCTGGACCAGCCCATCCACACGGATGACGCCGCCAACTCCCTGCAGGGCGTCGAAATGCTTCAACGCGGCGAAGACGGCATCGCGCTCCTCCAGCAGGCTCATGTCGTCCTCACAGCGATGCTTCTCACACCAGATGCAAGCCACGCGCAAGCACTCCTCGATGTTTGTGGCGCTCATCGGCTCGTAAACGTAGGTATGTTCCCGCAAAAAACTGTTGATGTGATTGCGCTTGGCGCTATATTTGCGTCCCGCGAGCGTCGCCAGGGCCTCCCGCGCATACACGTAATCGAAATGCTCGCGGGTCGGTTCGATGGTGAAATCCTCCGCCGCGCGCAATTCCTCTGCCAACCGCGCGTCGGCGCGCTCGATACGGGGGGTTTCAACCGCACCGGCGGTACGCAACCACCGCAACGCAGTGCGCACAATTTCCAACCGTGGGCCCGGTCCCATCGGCGGCAAGAAGTAAAACCGCTCGCCCTCGTCCTGGACCAGAAACAGGAGATGGTCATCCAACACCGCCCAGGAGGTCTGGTAAATCGTTTGCCAGATGAAAAGATTGGTAAAGGTCATCTCGGATACCTGCGGTTGATAGGCCCACAAGCGCGAGGTGATGAAATCACGGTCCTCAAGCATCAAAGGTCGGAAATCAGGAAAGCGTGGATGATCGGTCACGCAGTCAGCCTCCTTCGAAAATGGCCCCGAATGAACACGAATTTCACGAATAAGATTAGGAATTCCTTGCCCCGGGGCTGCTACGTCCTCAAACAATGCGCTTCAGCGCGGTTGGCTCGTGTCAGGCGGGGGATTCCCTCCCCAGCCGACCCGTAAGTCGTCACAGCCTCTGCTCACGGGCTATGGTTCACATGGTAACTGTTCAGCCATTGACTAAAAAATGCAAGATTTCCTGGTGATTGCTGAAGATTGAGAATCAACTTTTACCCCCCCTATCCCCTGGCCCCCCCACGTGCGCGGGGGGGCCAGGGGAACTTTTTTTGTGGGGTTTTGCAGGCGGGCTACGCCCGCCTGCAAAACCCCTTTGTTTTTTCTCCCCCCTTCCCCCACCGGAGGAAGGGGGGCCGGGGAAAAATCCTGCCTGTTACCGGATTATTTTTTTAACTTTATCAGCGCGGTTAGCTCCTTTCAGGCGGGGGATTCTCCCTCAGCCGACCCGTGAGCCGTCGCAGTCGCTACCACACGTTTTTGCTTCACTGGTTCGCAAGAAAATAACCGCAAAGACACCAAGACGCAGAAAGTCTCTGCGCCTCTACGTTGATCTTGCCACTCACTTCAGCAGATACAACACGCCGATGGTGCCCGGCCCACAGTGGCAGGAGATAACTGCCCCCGCGGAGGTAATGGATATCTCCTGGATCGGCGCCAGCTGCGCCAACGCCGCAGAGAGGAAGGCGGCATCCTCAGCGCTTTCCGCGTGCGTGATGAAGACCCGCCGCAAATCCACCTCGTCGCGATGCGCCTGGAAATCGCGCAGCATGGAATCGAGCGTGCGCGCGCGCGACCCCCGTATCTTGTCCTTGACGTCCAACACGCCATCAGGACGGGCGTAGATCACCGGGCGGATCTGCAACAGGCCCCCCATGAGGCTCTGCAGCGCCGTGCACCGTCCCCCCATGTACAGGTAGCGCATCGTATCAATGACAAAAGAAGTCCGCACCTTGGGTACCGCGGCCAGCACCTCACGCTCGATCTCCTCAGCGGAGGCGCCCTGATCTCGGAGGTCCGCCGCGTGGAGCACCAACAACCCCGCCCCCGTCGAGAGGTTGAGCGAATCAATCACCCGCACCTTGCCGGCGAGAAAAGTCTCCGCGGCCAGGCGCGCGTTGGCCACACTGGCGGAGAGCTTAGAAGAGATGCCGATGTAGATCACCTCGCCGGGGCGATCGAAGGCCGCGGTGAACTCCCCCACCGAGGGCGCCGAGGTCGTCGGCAGCTGCCCGGTGGCGTCCACCATCGCGAACAGTTCCTTGCCGGAAACCGAAAAATCGTCGCGGAAGGTCCTGTCGGCAATGTGAACGGTCAGAGGGACGACGTTGATGTTATAACGGGCGATAAGTTCGGGACTCAAATCCGATGTGCTGTCTGTAAAGATGTGAACCATGCTACTCCTATAAGCTCTGAGATTTGCGTCGGCAGAGAATAATAAAACTGCCGGCGTTGCTATAAGAATACCTGACTCCAGGATAAACACAAGTGCAGCCGGGTACCGGGACCGCAACTGCAGCTCATGGCCGGCGCAGTCCCACCCGCGCCAGATTGAGCAACTTGAAAGGAATCGGCCCCACGGGCACATCGAGCTCGGATTTGTCGCACACCGTCGAGGTGTTCGCGGCGTCAATGCGCGGCTTCAACGCCAACAGCGCTTGCTCCAGCGCCGCGCCTTCCAGACGCGCCATCAGCCCCTCGATCTCCGCCATCAACGCCCGGGCCTGTCCGATCCGCGCCTCGGTCTCCGCGGCCTTCTCCGGGCTGATCAGGCCCCGCTCGCGCTTGAGGCGATTGAGCTGAAACCCCGCTTCATAGGTCACGTCCGCCAACCTGTGACGATCCATCCAGCGCGTTTCGTAGGAGAGGACGTGTTTCCAGGTGGGCTGCAGCAACAAGCGGCGGTGATCCTCCAACGTGAAAGCGTGGCGGATGTAGCCAAAGCGCTCCGGGTACTCATAAGCCAGGCTGCCGGGGTCGAGGAAAGGCGTCAACGGCGAGGTGAAGGGCAACAGCCGGCCATCGTCGAAGCGCATGAGCAACGTGCGGCAATATTCCACCGTCTCCAGCGCGGACTCTGGGGTCTGCTCCGGCAGGCCGATCATGAAGAACAGGTCGAAGCGCCGCACGCCCGTTTCCAGGCAGGCAGCAATCGTCTCCTCAATGCCGGCGTTGGTGTAGGTCTTGCCCGAAGCCCGACGCACGCGGGGATCGTGGGACTCCGGCGAGAATTCGGCGAAATAATTGGGCAACGCCGCCGCCAGTTCCTCCATATAAGCGCGGTCGGCTGGACGGAAAAACTCAATGATGACAGGACCCTGGTATCCCTGCACGGCGCGGAAGAAACGCCGCGCGTACTCCATCCCCGCCTGTCGCAAATCGCCCAACAGGAAAACCGGTCCGCGGCTCAGCGCGCCGATCCGCCGCACATCCTCCGCGAGCTGCTCCGGCGGCCGATACGCGGGCTGCTGGCGATGGGAGAGGTTGCGCCCGGCAAAGGCCGAGCCGCCGCAAATGGTACAGTGCTCCGTGCAGCCCTTGACCGTCAGCGACGCCATGATGGGATACTCCAGCCAATGGCTGAAGGGCGCATAACTGAGCAGATCGCGGTCGCGTAACACCGAGCGCACCATCGGATGATAATCCAGCGTCAGGTAATCGAGCGACTCCGGGACGTAGGTCTGCGGATTGATGCGCACCTCGCCGGCGGGGGTCTTCCAGGTGAGATTGGGCACCGTCACCGGCGCCTCCCCCGCGCGCAGACATTCCAGCAGCTGCCGCAGCGCCTCCTCCGTGGAATCGCCGCGCAGCACATAATCCACATAGGGCAGACGGATGAGTTCCTCGTGGAAGTACGTCGCCGAATAGCCGCCCAAAATGATGGGCGCTTGCGGGTGATGCCGCCGGGCCAGCTGCGCGACTTCCAACGCGCCATGCGCGTGCGGCAGCCAGTGCAGGTCAATGCCAAAGGCTCGCGTCTGCAGGTCGGCGATGGCGCGTTCCGGGTCGAATCTAGCAGAGCGCACCATCCGCGCTGCCAGATTCATGATCCGCACCTGGAAACCATGCTGCTCGACATACGCCAGCAACGTGGCAAAGCCGATGGGATACATATCGAACACCGGGGTCGAGGGCACCAGGTCGGAGATCGGCCCCCACAAGGTAGCGCGCTCCCGAAAATCATACACGCTCGGAGCATGCAGGAAGACCAGATCGTACATGCGGGACACTCCATTCCAGGATGATGTTTTCCTTCAACCAGGCAATCGTTCCACCCCGGAGGCGCGGCATGGGGCAGACGGGTTCTGGATTCCCGGCGTCGCCGTGATACATGGCCCTTTGGGGAATGGCTCAGCCAAACCGGCCGGTGATGTACTCGTCCGTACGCCTGTCCTGAGGATTGGTGAAAATCTGGTCGCGGGGGCCCGATTCCACCAGCTCGCCTTGAAGGAAAAACGTGGCCCAATCAGCGACGCGCGCCGCCTGTTGGACGCTGTGAGGGACAATGACAATGGTGTAGCTGGCCTTGAGCTCTTGCAGGGTCTGCTCGACTTTGCCCGTAGAGATGGGGTCCAGCCCCGACGTCGGCTCATCCAGCAGGATCACCTCGGGTTGCAGCGCCAGCGTCCGCGCCAGGCACAGGCGCTGCTGCTGCCCGCCGGAGAGAGCATGGGCCGGTTCGTGCAGGCGCATGCCCACCTCATCCCACAGCGCCGCCTGCTTGAGGCAGCGCTCCACGGCAGCGTCCAACAATGGGCGCTCGCGGACGCCGGCCAGCTCCAGCCCATAGGTGATGTTCTGGTAGATTGTCATGGGCAGCGGCACCGGGCGGGCGAAAACGATCCCCACCCGCCGCCGGAGACGAATCACGTCATAGCCCGGCGCCATGATGTCCTCCCCATCGAGGGTCACATGCCCGCTTTGGGCCACCACATCCGCCAGATCGTTGAGGCGATTCAACGTGCGCAGCAATGTGCTCTTGCCGCCGCCAGCCGGGCCGAACAGCACGTTGATCTGCTGGGCATAGATGTCCATGGTGATAGCGCGCAGGCTCTCGGTCCCATCCGAATAGCGCACGCACAGGTTCTCGATGCGAATTTTCGTCTCCATGTCACGGACCCACAGCTCGATGGGAAACACCCGGCTCACCAGACACGTTGCTGGCGGTAATGGCGGCGGATCAACGTCGCTAACACGTTCAGGGAAAGCACGAAGATCAACAGCACCAGCGCCGTCCCGTATTGGAGCTGCAACGGCATCCCCGGCACCTGCGTGCTGATGACGAACAGGTGATACGGCAGGGCCATCGTCTGGTCGAAGATCGAAGAGGGCAAGCGGGGCAGGAAAAACGCCGCCACGGTGAAGAGAATGGGCGCCGTCTCCCCCGCGGCGCGTTCCAACCCCAGGATGATGCCGGTGATGATGCCCGGCAGCGCCTGCGGGAGCACAACGCGGCGAATCGTCTGCCAGCGCGTGCCGCCGAGGCTGGTGCTCACCAGTCGAAATTCCTGCGGCACAGCGCGCAGCGCCTCTTCCGCCGTGCTGATGATGACGGGCAGGGTCATGATGCCCAACGTCAGCGAGCCGGCCAGGATCGAGGTGCCGAAGCGCAGGAAGACGACGAACAGCCCCAGTCCAAACAGGCCATAGACAACCGAGGGAACGCCCGCCAGATTGATGATCGCGATACGAATGGCGCGGGTGAGCGTGTTGTCACTCGCATATTCCGCGAGATAGATCGCCGCCCCCACGCCAATCGGCACCGCGACCAACCCCGTTCCGATAGTCAGCCACAACGTCCCCACGATTGCCGGCAGGAGGCCGCCCTCCTTCATGCCATGGCGCGGCATGGCAGTGAGAAATTCCCAGCTGATCGCGCCGATGCCCTCAACGACGATGTAGCCCACAATGGCAAAAATGGGCAGAATGACCAGCGCGGCGGCGAGGCTGATGAGGATGAAGGCAATGCGTTGCGTGACCTGGCGATTGAACATCAGGACAACATCCGTTCTGAGCGTTTGACCTGGCGGAAAACGACCATCGCCGCAGCGACGTTGACCAGGAAAGTGATAATGAATAGCGTCAGGCCCACGGCAAACAGCACGTGATAATGGGAGCTGCCCTGCGCGACCTCGCCCATCTCGGCAGCGATGGTCGCGGTCATGGTGCGGACCGGCATGAAGAAGTCCGCCGGACTGCGCGGAATCCGCGCGGCATTGCCGGTCACCATCATCACCGTCATGGTCTCGCCAATGGCCCGTCCGATCCCCAGCATCAACGCGGTGAGGATGCCCGAACGGCCGGCCGGCAGCACGATGCGCCAGATCGTCTGCCAGCGCGTCATGCCCAACGCCAACCCCGCCTCGCGGTAGGTGCGCGGAACGGCATCCAGCACATCTTCGACCACGCTCACCACGGTCGGGAGCGTCATCCACGCGAGCAAGATCACCCCCGTGAACGCCGTCAACCCCGTCGGGATGTTCAGGATCTGACGCACCAGCGGCACGAGCAGCAGCATTCCCATGAAGCCGATCACCACCGAGGGAATGCCGGCCAGCACCTCGACGAGGGGTTTGAGGAACTCCCGCGCCCAGCGGGGGACGATCTCCGCAATGAAGATCGCCGTCGTCAGGCCCAGAGGCAGCGCCACCACGGCCGCGCCTACCGTCACCAACAGCGAGCCGAGCACCAGCGGCACCAGGCCAAAGTATTCCTCGATGGGATACCAGCGCGTCGCCAGCAGGCTGCTCAATGGCACCGTGAAAAACGTCGGCGCCCCCTCGCGGATGAGGAAGAAGAAAATCATGATCACCAGCGCAATGGCCGACACGCCGGTGAACTGAATCAAACGCTCAATGCAAAACTCAAAGAAAGAAGCGGATTTCCGCGCTTCAAGACGATGGTGCAGAAGTTCCATAAGCTTCCCTGTCATTCCGTCGCTGCGATGGGAACAAACCCCAATTCCAGCACGATTTTCTGCGCCTCTGGGCCGAGAAGCCATTCCAGGTACGTCGTGACCGCCTCGGAAGCGCCCGCCCGCGAATACATGTACAGATCGCGGGCGATAGGATATTGCCCCGCGTTGACGGTCGCCGCCGTCGGTGGCCAGAACGGCCCCTCGAGGGTCAGCCCCACCTCGAGCGTCTTCATGTCCGGCGTGACATATCCCAGACCGTCGTAACCAATCGCGTTGGGATTTTGCCGCACTTCCGCACCGATGCCCTCCGATGAGGGCAACAGCAGGGTATCGGGGGAAAACAAGATTTTATTGTCTTTTTGCCCCAGGCGGATGACTTCTTCGAGGAAATACACGTGAGTGCCAGAGTTCGTCTCGCGGGAAAGCAACACAATGGGACGATCCTCGCCGCCCACCTCGCGCCAGTTGGTGATTTTGCCGCTGTAGATGTCGGAAATCTGCTGCAGGGTCAGGCGATCCACAGGATTGCTGGGATGGACCACCACCGCGATGGCGTCGCGGGCAATGACGAGCTCCTGCGGCTCGATGTGGTTCGCACGCGCCGCCGCGAGTTCCTCTTCCTTGATCCTCCGCGAGGCATTGGCGATATCCACCGTGCCGTTGATGAGCGCCGTGAGGCCGGTTCCCGACCCGCCGCCGGTCACCGCAATCCGCACCTGCGGGTTGACTTCCTGATAAGCCTCCGCCCACGCCAACGCCAGATTGACGATCGTGTCGGAGCCCTTGTTCTGGAGGGTGACCCCGCCCCCCGCATCGGCGGCGCCGTCCACAGCGGAACGGCCACACCCTCCGAGGATCAGGGAGCTGACGAGCAGCGCCATCAAGGTTAAAAACCAGGATTCACGTCTCACAGCCAAAAATTATACCCGCAAATCCACTCACGACAACTCGCGGGAGCGCTCTCTACGCTGGACACGTTGACTTCCCAGGAGGATCGCGGTATACTTCGCGCCATGACCGAAGGAAAAAAGAAACATAAATCGGCCAGCGGCAAAAAAGACATTGCCATCGAAGTTCAACACTTGAGCTTCTTCTACGGGGCCAAGCAAGCGCTCTTCGATATCACCATGGACATCCGCAGCCACGAAATCACCGCTTTCATCGGGCCTTCTGGCTGTGGCAAATCCACTTTCCTGCGCTGTCTCAACCGCATGAACGATGAGATTCCTCACACTCAGGTGCAGGGGAAAGTGCTGCTGCGCGGCAAAGACGTCTACGCGCCGGATACCGATGTCGTCGAACTGCGCCAACAGGTCGGCCTGGTGTTTCAAAAGCCCAATCCCTTCCCCCAATCCATCTTCAACAACGTCGCGATGGGGCCGCGCTCGCTGGGACTGGCGCGCGGCGAGGAATTGCGGGAATGGGTCAGGCAATTGTTACAGCGAGTGCAGCTGTGGGACGAAATTCAGGGCGACACCTCGCTGCCGGCGCTCAGCCTCTCGCTGGGGCAACAGCAGCGGCTCTGCATCGCCCGCACGCTGGCGGTGAAACCCGAGGTCGTGCTGATGGACGAGCCCTGTTCGGCGCTGGATCCCATCGCCACGCTGAACATCGAGGAATTGATGCGCGATTTGCGGAAGGAATACACCATCGTCATCGTCACCCACAACATGCAACAAGCCGCGCGGGTTTCCGATCACACCGCCCTTTTCTGGCTGGGAGAGCTCGTGGAATTTGCCAAGACCAAACAGCTCTTCACCCGGCCGGCGCAAAAACTGACCGAGGATTACATCAGCGGGCGCATGGGGTGACCCTTGCGCCCGTCGCACATCACCGATTTGCGAGGTTGCTATGACCACACGGCCGCTGTTAGACAAAGAACTTGCCAAACTGCGCGAGCATCTGTTGGAGCTGGTGCGCCTGACCGACACGGCCATCGCTGCCGCCATCGAGGCCCTGCTCAACCAGGACGTCGCGGCCGCCGAAGCCGTCATCGCCAACGATGTCCACATCAACGAGCTGCGCTACAAGATCGAAAAGCTCTGCGTCACCATCATTGCCACCCAGCAGCCCATGGCCAGCGATCTCCGCGCCATCATAGCGGCCGATCACGTCGCCGTGGAAATTGAACGCATGGCCGATCACGCCGCCGGCATTGCCCGCCTGGTCCCCCGACTCGCCGAGGAGCCCCAGCTCAAGCCGCTCCTGGACATCCCCCGCATGGCAAAGATCGCGCGGGAGATGCTCGAAGCAACCGTGAACGCCTTCATCGCTAAAGACGTGGCTGCCGCCAAGGCCGCTGCCGCGCGCGATGACGAGATTGATCAGCTCTATCAGCAAACGCTGCGGGATCTGCTCACGTACATGATGCAGGATCCCCACACGATCCAGCGCGCTACCTACCTGCTGTGGGTAGCGCATGGCCTGGAACGCATCGGCGACCGCGTGACCAACATCGCCGAACGGGTGATCTTCATGGAAACGGGTAAGTTCGAGGAGCTGGAATGAAGGCCGACGACGCCACGCAGCGACGAGAACAAGCAACGTCGGAGCCAGCAGGGTTGGAGCAAGCAGGGTTGGAGATGGAGAATTTCGTGATCCACGACATTATTTGGGACGCGGGCGGCACGCTCTTCGATACCTACCCGGCGATGACCCAAGCCTTCGACGCCGCCCTGCGCGAATTTGGCGCGCAGATTCCCCTGGAGCGGATCCTGCAGCTGGCGCGCGAATCCACCCACTACGCCATCTCCACCCTGGCTCACGAAACGGGGATAGACGCCGACGCGCTGGAAAGCGCCTTCCGACGCCGCTACAACGCCATCGGCCCAGAGGCGCAACCGCCCTTTCCCGGCGTGAAAGAGGTCTGCGCAGCCATCTGCGCCCGCGGCGGACGCAACTTCATCGTCACTCACCGCGGGCGCGACTCCCTCAACGCGCTGTTAGCCGCCCACGGAATGGGGGCCTATTTCAGCGACAGCATCACCGCAGAGGATCCCTTCCCCCGCAAACCCGATCCCACCGCACTCAACGCCCTCGTCGCCCGCCACGGGCTGACGCCGGCGACGACGCTCCTCATCGGCGATCGCGCTCTGGACCTGCAGGCCGGGCGCGCGGCGGGAATGCGCACCTGCCTGTTTGAAGCCGGCCCCGATTCGAAGGCCGCGCCAGAGCCGGCCGATCTGGTCGTCACCTCGTTCCCGACACTGCTGGAACGATTGTCACCAGCTTCAGATTTTCCCCACGCCTCCGGGGCGAACTCCCCCCTTTGACGGCAGCGCGTCCCCATTTCGGAGGATGGCTACGATTTCAACACCAGCGGCAGAAAGACGCGGCGCTGACTGGCAATGCGCCGCGCGTAAATGTTGAGGTGTTCAAGCGCCGTATCCACACGCCCGTCCTCCCAGGCGACCAGCCAGCTGTCCCGTCCCGACCGCGCCACGACGGCCGGCGAGTTGCGTGCGCTGTCGGATGCCCCGGCAAATGAGAGCAGCTCCTCCACCGGCAGCCCCGCCGGGTTCAGCCACCGCCCCTGAATCGCGGAAGCGGCGCTCCCTCCCTGGGCCGTGATGTCCCAGACCACCAGGAAACGCTGCCCGAAAGGATCATAGCCCAGCGCCGGGCGTCCCTCCTGTTCCGTCGCCGTCGCCGTGAGCGGGTATATCTCCCCCACAGGCACACCAGACTCATCCAGACGGCGCGCCATGATCTCGGATTGACCGGTCTCCATGTCAAAAGCAGCCCAGACCACGAGGTAGAAAGCGCGCTCCTCTGGGCCGGCCCAGACGATGCGCGGCTGACTCTCTTGCAGCGTTGGCGTATGCGTCAGCAGCTGCCGCGATCCCAGCAGGCTGCCGTCCTCGCCTGCCAGCACCTGCCCGGCAATGTCCCATCGCGGGACGTCCGGGCTGGCGGGATCCTGCTCCTGCCAGACCACGAAAAAGACGTTGTTGACGGCATCATACGCCGCGTGTGGATTCCATGCCTGTTGCCCGGCGACCTCCAGGCGGGAGATGTTGACCTCGTCGCCCAAAAGCGCGCCGTCGTGCATGAGCAATTGCCCGTAGATGTCCGTCGTCCGGCTCAGGGACTCGGTGGCCTCGAAGACGACCAGGTACACATTCGAGCCCGCGACGACAAAGGGCGCCCGCAGTGTCGCCGGCAGCGCCGCGACGACAAAGTTACCGCCGCTGAGGCTGCCATCCGCGACAACCCGCTGCCCGACAATGCCCTCAGCGGCGCTCCACACCGCGAGAAACTCGTCGTCCTCCCAAAAATCCCAGGCGACAGAGACGCCGGTCGTCTCCGTGAGCATGTGCTCCGTGAGCGTGATGGGCGCGCTCGCCAGGGAACCGTCTCCCTCCAGCAGATATGCCTGCACCGCCGTGCTCTGATTGCCGCCGCCGCCGAACACGGTAGCCCACGACGCCAGAAACCGATCGGAGGTGTTACTATAAGCAAGGGCGGGGCGCGTCTGCAAACGCGGCAATCCCGTCAGCCCAAAGTGCAGGCCCAGTCGCCCTCCATTGCGCTGAAGGCGTTGACCGTAGATGCCGGTGTTGGAGCCGGCGCGCGCATCCTGCCACACCACCACCGCCGTATCGGGATCGGAGGCGGTCGCCACGGCCAGCGCCGGGTCCGTTTGAGCGCGCGGGTCATCGCTCACAGGCGTCGGCAGCCCCCAGGGCAGCCCGCCGCTGAGCACACGCCGCGCCAGCAGGTCACCCTCCCCCGTCGGCGCCTGCCAGATGGCGAGATAGCCGTTTGAGTCAGGCCAGAAGGCCAGGGCCGGCGCGCCTTCCGCAATGACAGCCGTGCTGATCCGGAACTCCGGCGGCTGCGGGAGGTCCACGCTGAAATCGAGCTCCCGGCCGTAGAGCTGCGGCGTAGCGAGGCGCCAGTCGTTCCAGACGAAGAGCACCCGCCCATTGGTGGAGTTCGCCGTCACGGCAACCCGCCGTTGCGCACCGGACGCAGCGCTGACCGCGACGTTGTTGCCGTCAAGCTCGCCCGCGGCGGTCACCTGCTGCGCGTAAATAGTCTCATACACCTCGCCACGGCGGTCCTCCCAGGCGACCACGAACTCGCTCAAAGCCGGGCTGAAAGCCACGGCGGGGAAAGCCGCCGCCCCCGCGCCGTCGGAAATGTCGAGGATCGCCGCGCCCAGAGTGCCCGCGCCATGCACCTGCCGCCCTCGCACGCGCGCGGGCGACGCCTGTATATCGGTCCACACCACAAGGGCGGCGTCAGCAGCAGCGGCTACCTGCGGCCCACTCTGCGCGCCTTCCGCCGCTACGATGGGGAACACCTTGCCATCCGGCAACCCCGCGCGCGTGACCCATCTCCCGTAAATATCGGCCAGGCCGTCAACCGCCGAGCGCTCCTCCCAGACCACCAGGTAACGTTCAACGCCCGTCAGGTAAGCCACAGCGGGCTGCGCCCGGAGCGTCGGGCTGACGGTGAGGGTCACCGCCGGGCCCAACAGCCGCCCATCGCGGTTGAGGCGCTGCGTCACGATATCCGACGTTGCCGCCTCACGCACGCTCGTCCAGACTGCCAGGTATTCGTCATCGCCGGCGTTGTAGGCGAGCGCCGGGCTGCGCTGCGGGCCGGCCGCGTCGCTCAGCAGAAAGTCCTGGGGAATGGAATGGGTCTGCGGCGCCGGCAGCTCCGGCGGCGCAGAGGGTGTCTGGCAGCCGGAGAGGGAGACGTCATCCACATACATGCCCGTTTTCCCCCCACTCCCGTCGTTGTAGACGCCGAAGAGGAGCCAGAAGCTCCGCCCGATGTAGGCGCTCAAGTCGAAGCTGTAATGGCTCCATTGGCGGCTGTTGGAACGGGTCCAGAGCAAGCGCTCCAGAATGAGGCCCTGATCGTCGAGCAGCAGCACGTATTGCGCGTCGCCGACCATCGCCGACGGGAGACGCTGCACCCCGGCGTCGAGCTGCGCCAGCTGCACTTCCGTCGAGAGCGGGTAGAGCCAGGCGCTCAGCGTCGCGGTCACCAGCGTCGAGGGCAGACTGATCCGCTGCCGCGCCGAGGAATAGCCCAGCTGGTTCGCAGCGGTCGTCAATCCCACGCGCAAGGAGCGGGAAGGGCTGTGCACCTGCTCCAGGCTGTAGTCGGCAGTGATGGGTGTCGCCGGAAAGTCCCAGGCCGTGGTCTGCTCGCAATTGCCGTTGCGCAGCCATTCCCAGCAGGGGGTGCGGAGGCGATACAGGCCGTGATCGGTCGGCAGGAAGAGCAAATCGCGCCGGACGGCGACCAACCCGTGAGGCATGACATTCGGCGTCAGCCCCTGCAGCCCCCACGTGCTGCCGCGATCGTTACTGCGGTAGAACTCATAGGCGGTTCCTTCGCCGGCAGCGACGCGCTCCACCGTAAACAGGGCCTGATCGGCGGCATACTCCGGCGAGACCGCCAGCCCCAGAATCCAACCGTCGGGCCAGTCCACGGGCAGCCCCTCGCGGGCCTTCTGCCAGGTCAGCCCGCGATCCGTGGAACGGACGATGCCGTTCATGGGGAAGTCTTCCTCCCCGCTGCCCTCGATCCAGAAATAGCTCACCCACAACGTCCCATCGGCGGCGTAATTCGGGGAGAAGCTCACCTCGCGGGGGATGTCCACCCATGGGATTGAAATCTGCTGCCACGTCAGCCCGCCGTCGGTGGAGCGGAGGGGAGGATTGAAGCCAGTAAGGTACACAGTGCCATCGGCAGCGAAATCCGGCGAGGGGAAGAGGTGATCCAGGGACGCAAATTCAGGCAGAGCGGCATGGAGCGGCGTCCAGCTCTCGCCGCCATCGGCGGAACGCCAAAGGTGATCCTCGCCGGCGGCGAAAACCACCAGCGCGCCCGTCGCCCCTCGAACCGCCGCGACGTCCCGGAAAGACTTCTCCGGGTCTGTCAGGACCGTCTGCCAGCTCAATCCGCCGTCAGTGGAGCGCTGCACGTAGCCGGTCGAATCGCCCGCAGCGCCGGCGACGAACAGCGTCGGATTCCAGGCAGCCGTCGGATCGAAAGCCAGGGCGCGCAGCTCTCCGTCGGCGCGGTACAGCGTCTGCCAGGAATCGCCGTCGTCGGTGCTCACCCGCAGCTCGTCGCCGGCAATCGCGTACACCGTGCGGTTGAGGTCATACGCGGGGGAACGCCAGAAGCGCGTCCATGCGGCCGGGATCACGAGCTCCCAGGCAAGTGAAACCACAGTTTCTTCAGCAGGGGGATTTTGAGGCAGGGAAGCGCCGTAGGCAACGCCAGCAGGCATCAACAAACTCAAGAGTACGATCGCGCTGAACCACCTCATCTTCATCGCTACATCTCCTGTCCTGCCCTGTTAAAAACAATCAACCGTCTATCCCATCACACAGCACCCCTTGGCCCTTACCTCTACGCCGTCACGCCGGCAACGCAAACGAGAAGGTGCTGCCCTTACCCAATTCGCTCTCCACCCAAATGCGGCCGCCATGGGCTTCCACCGCCATTTTGCAGAAGGTGAGTCCCAGGCCGGTGCCGCGATGCGCTCGAGCATCTTGCTCCGCCTGCGTGAACTTCTCGAAAATGCGCCCCAGGAACTCCGGGGGGATGCCGCTGCCCGTGTCCTCCACGCTGATGACCGCTTCAACGGGACGGCGTTCCAGGCGCAGGGTGATGACGCCCCCCTCAGAGGTGTGCTTGATGGCGTTGGAGAGCAAGTTGGCGACCACCCGCCCGATGAGCTGCCGATCGCACATGACAGCCGGTATCTGCGGGTCAGCCTCGACGCGCAGGGTCAGCTCCTCTAACTGTGCCAGCCCCGCGACGGCGGCGGCGCTTTCCTGCAACAGCGTCGGGAGATGCACCGGTTCGAGCGTCAACTGCAATTTGCCGGCTTCCATCTTGCTCACATCGAGCATCTCGCTCACCATGGTGATGAGCATGTGCCCGCTGTGACGGGCGTTGCTGAGCAGCTGTTGCTGGGTCTCGGTCAGATGATCGCCCAACATCATTCCCAGCAAGTCCAGCACGCCGAGCAGGGAGGTGATGGGATTGCGCAGATCGTGGACGAGCATGTCAGTGAGGTTCTGCCGCAAGCGCTCGGATTCCCGCAACTCGCGATTCGAGCGGTGCAGACGTTCGGTCACCGCGCCGGCCAGCATGGACGTCACCATCATCGGCACGCACAACGTCACCCAATTGACCAGCAACAGCCCGCCCAAAGAGGTAGCATCAATAGACAGTCCCCAGATGGGGACGAGGTCCATCACTCCCCAATACAGCAGCAGTAAGACGACGCCATAGCCGATGGCGCTCACGAGGCCTACGCCGACCGCGCCCTTCTGCCCCAGCAGGAAGGCGGCGCCCACCACCAGCAGCAAGTACAACGCCACCGTAGGGGACATCGGTCCGCCGGTGAGGTGCACGACCACGGTCACCAACACCGTATAGACGATCATCGCCACCCATGCCAGGGTGTGAGCCGACCAGCCTCGCTCCAGTCCATACAACCCGCCCAGGCTAAACAGCAGGGTGCCAAAAGCCAGCCCGGTGAGGGGGCGCGTAGGGATCTGCAAGGCGAACGTGCGACTGCCGGCGGCGAAAATCAGCATACTCAACCCGGCAGTGAGGATGCCCACGGCGATGAAGATGCTGTGCAGGTCTTGAACCAGGGTATCTTCTTTGGAATCCGGGATCGGCGCGTTTCCCATACTGCCCCCTCTTGGCTCACCCTCTCTACATCTATTCTAACGTACCTTGTACAAACATGCAAGAGCCAACACTCGTTCCCTGGAACCCTCTCGGTTGCAAGCGTGTAACTTTCTTTACCCGTGCAGAACCGATGCGGTTCCGCATGGGTAACCACCCGGTTCCCGACAGGTAACTTTTATTGCAAACAGACTGTCCTGCCCACACGCCCATGGGACATGGACACCTCCAGACGCTTATGCCTGGGACTCGTGACGCGCAATGGCGGCCTGAATGAAACCACAGAAAAGCGGATGCGGACGGTGCAGGCGCGTGCGGAACTCCGGGTGGAACTGGCAACCGACCATCCAGGGATGATCGCGCAGCTCGGCGACCTCCACCAGCCGCCCGTCAGGCGACAGCCCGCTGAACACCATCCCCGCCTGCGAGAGCAGCTCGCGATAGGCGTTGTTGAATTCGAAGCGGTGCCGATGCCGCTCCTCAACCTCCTCCACGCCATAGGCGGCATACGCCCGGGTGCCGGGCTGAAGCCGACAGGGATAGTTGCCCAATCGCATCGTGCCGCCTAAATCCACCAGCGCCTGTTGATCCGGCATCAGCGAGATGATGGGATAGCGCGTCTTGGGTGCAAATTCCTCGCTATTCGGCTCGTTGCTCTGCAGCATGGACCGCGCCAGCTCGATGCACATCACCTGCATCCCCAGGCACAATCCCAGATAGGGAATCTGATGGGTGCGCGCGTACCGGGCGGCGAGGACCTTCCCCTCGACGCCGCGATAACCAAAACCGCCGGGGACTACGATGCCATCGGCGGCAGCCAGCTGTTCCACCCCGTCCTCACGCTCCAACGTCTCGCTGTGCAGCCAGTCAATTTGCACGCTGTAGCCATATTTGAGCGCGGCATGGATCAGGGCTTCGCGCACGCTGATGTAAGCATCCTGCAGCTCCACGTACTTCCCCACCAGCGCAATCCGCACGGCCGGCTTCTCCCGCAGCAACTGTTCCGTCGCCGCGCGCCAATCGTCGAGAGCAGGAGGCAGGATGCGCGCCGTCAATCCCAACCGCGCCAGCACCAGGTCCGCCAACCCCGTCTCCTCCAGCTGCAACGGCACCTCGTAGATGCTGGAGGCAGTGACGATGGGGATGACCGCGCGCGGCTCCACATCGCAGAACAGGGAGACTTTGCGGCGAATGTCCTCGTTAATGGGGATGTCAGCGCGCAAACCGATGATGTCGGGCTGAATCCCCATCCCCCGCAATTCGCGGACGCTGTGCTGCGTCGGCTTGGTCTTGAGCTCACCGCTCGCGCCGAGGTAGGGCAGGAGAGTGATGTGAATGTAGAGCACGTTGTCGCGGCCCACGTCGTTGCGCATCTGACGGATGGCCTCAAGGAACGGCTGCCCCTCGATGTCGCCGACGGTGCCGCCGATTTCCACGAGCGCGACCTCGGCGTTGAGACGCTGCGCCGCCTGGACGATCCGCCGCTTGATCTCGTTCGTGACGTGCGGCACGACCTGAATGGTGCCGCCGAGATAATCCCCGCGCCGCTCCTTGGCGATCACGTCGCTGTAAACCTGCCCGGAGGTGACGTTGTTGAGCTTGCTGAGGCTTTCGTCAATGAAGCGTTCGTAGTGCCCCAGATCGAGGTCCGTCTCCGCGCCATCATCGGTGACAAAGACTTCCCCGTGTTGATAGGGCGCCATCGTGCCGGGATCCACGTTGAGATAGGGATCCAGCTTCTGAATCGAAACGCGCAAGCCGCGCGCCTTGAGCAGCCGTCCGACCGAGGCCGCGGTAATGCCCTTCCCCAGCGAGCTGACCACGCCACCGGTAACGAAGATGTATTTAGTTGCCAATCCACGAGCCTCCGCAATCTAAAATGTTACCCCATAGCCCTGGAAAAGTCAGGAGGATCCCAGCCGCATGTCCCTCGACGCCCCCGCTGAGAGCTAAAACCCTTCCATTAGAACCCTTCCATCTGGCTCAAATCCACGATCCCCCGCGGCAGGGCGGCGACGCGCTGGACCAACGCGAGCCGGGCTTCCCGCACCGTCGGGTCAGGATCCATCACCAGAATCGCGTCGAAGAAGCGCTGAATCACGGGCACTAACGGCTGAAACGCGGTAAAGAAGGCATCCACGGTGTTCTGCCCCGCGAGTTGCCCTTCCGCAGCGAGCAGAGCCTGGTAGAGGGCCAGCTCCTCCGGCAGGCACAGGACTTCGGCCCGCAAGGTCAGCAACGGCTGATCGCGGGTGATGCGCACACAGCGCGCGTAGTTGTCGCGCATCAGCGCCCAATTCGGGCGAGAAACCCAGCGGGCCAGCTGGATCACCGCCTCGCGCGCCGCGTAGGGACGTTCCCCCTGCGCAGCCAGCACAGCCTCGACCACGTCGTAAGCGAAGCCTTCCTCGCGCAGCAGCCCATTCAGCCGCCCGATGACGAACGTCAACGCCTGCTCCAGCGCCTCGGAGGGCGCCGCGACAGGCAGGAGCCGCGCCGCCTCGGCCAGGCCCTCGCGCACGGAGAAGCTACCGGGCCAGGCGAGCAGCAGCTGCACCAGCCCCAACGCCAGGCGCCGCAAGCCGTAAGGATCCGCCGAGCCGGTAGGGGCCAGCCCGACGGCGAAAAGCCCTGCCAGGCTGTCCAGACGGTCGGTCACCGCCAGGGCAAAACCGGCAGGGGAAGCGGGTAATGCGTCTCCCGCCGCCGCAGGCAGATAGTGCTCGAAGATCGCCTGCGCCACTGCCGGCGGCTCGCCGGAGAGCAGCGCATAGTCGCGCCCCATCACCCCCTGCAGGCTCGTCATCTCCACCACCATCTGCGTCGCCAAATCGGCCTTCGCCAGCCGCGCCGCCCGCACCAGGATCTCCAGGTCCAGCGGCGCGAGCCCCAGCCGCAGCCCCACCCACGGCGCCAGCGCTTCCAGCCGCTGCGATTTGTCCAGCATCGATCCGAGGCGCTCCTGGAAGGTGAGCTTCCGCAACCGGGGCACGAAGCTCGCCAACGGCTGCCGGCGATCCTGCCTGTAGAAGTACTCCGCATCGGCGTAGCGCGCCCGAATCACGCCCTCGTTACCGGCGCGGACGATGTCCAGATGCTCGCGTCCGCCGTTCCGCACCGCGATGAAGTAGGGCAACAGCCGGTCTTCCACATCGAAGACGGGGAAATAGCGCTGATGCTTCTTCATCACCGCGACGAGGGCCTCCTGCGGCAATTCGAGATAACGCGTCTCGAAACTGCCCAGCAAAGCCGTCGGTACCTCCACCAGGTTCGTCACCTCCTCCAGCAATGCCGCGTCCTCCAAAATCCGCCCGCCCACGCTTTCCGCGAGGGCCTGCACCTGTGAGCGGATGGTCGCCGCCCGCACCTCGGGATCTACCAGCACGCCGTAAGATTCGAGGGTCGGCTTGAGGGCGCACGCATCCGTCAGCGCCACCTCCGGCGATCCGGCGGGACGCGGCCCGCGCGTGAGCCGACCGCTCGCTACGCCCGCGTAGCTGCAGGGGATCACGTCCTCGCCCAACAGGGCCACTATCCAGCGCAACGGGCGGCTGAAGGCGACGCCCGTCTCGTTCCAACGCATGGAGCGCGGAAAACGCAGCCCGGCCATCCAGCCGGGGAGCAGCTGCGCGAGCACTTCCGCAGCGGGACGCCCCGCCTCCCGCCGGGTGACGACGACGTACTCGCCGCCCTCCAGCGTCTCCACCCGCAACGCGGCGACGGCGACACCCTGAGCGCGGGCAAAACCTTCCGCCGCACGGGTCGGGGCGCCGTCCTTGTCGAACGCAGCGCGCGCGGACGGTCCCTTGACCACGCGCTCCTGATCGGGCTGCTGCCGCGCCAGTTCTTCCACGAAAACGATGAGGCGGCGCGGCGTGCCCCAAATGTGCAGCGCTCCGTGCTCCAGGCGCGCTTCAGCCAGCGCCGCCGGGACCATCGTGCGGAGCTGCGCCAGCGCTTCGCTCAGATGCGAAGTGGGCAACTCCTCCACTCCCAGCTCGAAGAGGAACGGCGCGTGCGTTGATGACGCGGTCACCTGCGAGGCCGGTCCCGGCTCCCCGAGGGGCAGACGCAGCGGATGTCCCTGGGAAACGACCGCAGACGTGCGCAGGCCAGGTCGTCCCCGCCAGGGGAAGCCCGCCGCGTTGCGTTGCGCCAGATAGGCGTCGGCGACGCGCCGCGAGAGGCCCCGCATCCGCTTGAAGAAGCTCGCCCGCTCGGTCACCCCCACCACGCCACGGGCATCCAGCAGGTTGAAGGCGTGAGAACAGCGCAGGATATAGTCCAGGGCCGGGACGACCAGGCCCGCCTCCAGGCAGCTGCGCGCCTCGGCCTCGAAGAGCTCGTACATCGTTTGCACCCGCTCGATGTCGGCGAGCTCGAAATCGTAGCGGCAATAATCCACTTCTTGATCCAGGAGAATCTCGCCGTAGGTGTGCTGCCCATCCCAGGAGAGTTCCCACACCGAGGCGACCCCTTGCAGGTACATGGCCAGGCGCTCAAGGCCGTAGGTGATTTCCACCGCCGGCAGCTCCAGGTTCAGCCCCCCCGCCTGCTGGAAGTAGGTGTACTGCGTGATCTCCATCCCGTCGAGCCAGACTTCCCAACCCAGCCCCCAGGCGCCCAGGGCAGGGCTCTCCCAGTTGTCCTCCACGAAACGGATGTCGTGCTCCTCACGCTTGATGCCCAGGGCCTCCAGGCTGCGCAAGTAGCGCTCCTGGGGGTCGCCGGGATCGGGCTTGAGGATGACCTGAAATTGGGTATGCATCTGCATCCGATTGGGATTGTCGCCGTAGCGCCCGTCATCGGGACGGAAGGAAGGCTCGGCGTAGCCCACATTCCACGGCTCCGGCCCCAACACGCGCAGGATAGTCGCCGGGTTCATCGTCCCGGCGCCCACTTTCTCGTTGTAGGGCTGCCAGATCAACGCGCCTTGTTCCGACCAAAACTGCTGCAACCGCATGATAATTTCTTGAAACGTCAGCATTTTTCCCTCGTCACTCGTCGTGTTACGCCTCACGCGCTACGCTGTGCCAACCAGTCCGCTTTCAGCATCGCGTAGAGATAGGTGTCCCGCCGCGAGCCGTCCGCCAGGAGCAAGTGCTGCCGCAAGACACCTTCATGGGTCAGGCCGGCTTTTTCGGCCGTGCGACGACTGGCAAGATTGCGCCCGTCGCACCGCCAGGCAAGGCGCTCCCAGGGCCACTCGGTGAAGCCCCAGGTGAGCAGCGCCCGCAACACCGCCGTGCCCAATCCTTTGCCGGCGGCGTCGGCGCGAATCCACATGCCGATCTCCGCGGCACGCTGCGGCAAGCCGCCCTCGCGCAGATGAAAGCCGCTGCCTCCCAGCAAACGCCGTTCATCGGGGCTGAAAATGCCCAGGACGAAATCGTCGTTCAACAGATAGCGCGCCCGGAAACGCCGCACCGTGATCTCGGATTCCTCCACGCTCTGATGGGGTTTGGCCCACACCATGAACGGCGCGAGATGCTCATAGGAGCCGTTGACCGCCTCAGCGAGGCGGCCCCCATCCCCCGGCAGATACGAACGCAACACAAAGGCCGGCGTGACATAGCGTTCCGGCGCGATAAAAGCTTCTGTGCCCATGGTTGAGCTCCTTCGAAAATGGCCCCGAATGAACACGAATTTCACGAATAAGATTAGAAATTCCTGGCCCCGGGGCTGATACGTCCCCAAACAGTGCGCTTCAGCGCGGTTGGCTCGTGTCAGGCTGGGGATTCCATCCCCAGCCGCAGCGGTGAGCTGTTGCAGCCTCTGCTCACGGGCTATGGCTCACAGGGTAATTGTCCAGCCACTGACTAAAAAAAACACAAGATTTCCTTGCGACTCTTGAAGATTAAGTATCAATTTTTGCCCCCTATCCCCTGGCCCCTTCCCCCCGCGCTCGCAGGGGGAAGGGGAACTTTTTTTGTGGAGTTTTGCAGGCGGGCGTAGCCCGCCTGCAAAACTCCCTTATTTTTTCTCCCCTCCCCAACGGCGCAAACGCCGTTGGGGAGGGGGCTGGGGAGGGGCAAAAGCTACAGCTCACAAAGGTTCATCCATCGCCGTCGAACTACCTGATGCCAGGCCGAACAATTACCGCACATTTTCATCCTTGAATGATGTGCGCCAGCACCTGGCGGCTCCTTCAAAAATGGCCCCGAATGAACACGAATTTCACGAATAAGATTAGAAATTCCTGGCCCCGGGGCTGATACGTCCCCAAACAGTGCGCATCAGCGCGGTTGGCTCCTGTCAAGCTGAGGATCCCATCCCAAGCCAAACCTCACATTTTCATCCTTGAATGATGTGCGCCAGCACATGGCGTCTCCTTCGAGAATAGGCGAGAAAGCGAATCAGCGAATCGGCGAATCTCAAAATCACGTGGAAACGTGAGCACGTGGGTACCTGAGCATGTGGACACGCCATTTTACTCCTGCGGCGGTCCGGCGCGATAGTCGCGCATCATCCTCAGGGCAGACAGCCGGCGCTCCAGGTGAAAGGAAATGTACCGTTCCATCCACCGCGCCAGTTCCGCCGCCGTGCGCGCCGAGAGCGGCAGCCCGGCCAGCGCGGGATAGGCCTCCCGCTGCAACGCCTGCAACCACGAAAGCGCGCTCGGCGAAAGCAAGCCACCCGTCATTTCTGCTACACCTGCGGCGCACTCCTGACACAACGCGCCGCCCCGTTCCAGATCAAGGCCATAGGGCCGGCGATCCTCGGGGCGAGGATGCAAGGAGGCCCGGCACGGTTTATCCTCACGCTCGCCCACACAGGTGCGCCATTCGGGACGGAAGCCGGCCAGGCTGAGCAGGTGCTGCTCATACCAGCGCAAAACCCGCTCCGGCTCCGCTTCCTGCTCCAGCAGCGTGAGCGTCGCGTCCACCAGGTCAAAGAGCGCCGGCTCCGTCTCGCCCTCAAAGAAACGTAACACCAGCTCGGCAATGTGACGTGCGCCGGTCGCGCGCACAAAATCCTCGCGCAAGCCCGCCCGCAACGCGATGGCCTCCGCCTGGCTGATGATGTCCCACGAGCCCTGCACCCGCGATACCAGCATCCGCGTCCGGCAAAAGAGCTCCAAATGGCCGCCCTTGCGCGAACGGGGCTTGCGCACGCCGCGCGCCAGCAGGTCATGCCGTCCGTCCGCAGCCAGCACCATCAACACGCGGTCCGCCTCGCCCTGATCGCGGCGCGCCAGAACAATGGCATCCAGTTGATAGAGCTTCGAGCGTCCCATCGGCCCTCACGCCTGATAATTTCGGTCCTCTCTGGTTTTGCAGGACGACTGAAACAGCGGCTTTAGTTTTTCCACAGAGCACACAGATTTTCACAGATTTTTATCTTATGTGTGAATCTATGCAGCCTGCGATTGACCTCTCACTGCGACCCCGCGAAATCCCGAAGGAGCTCATGTGCGCCCCCTCCGGCCTCAGGCTGCTTCCACAGGCACTCGCGCCGCGCGGGCAAAGTTCTGTGCGAGCTGCGTCGCCGACTCTACGGTCGCCCAGCCGGTGAGGGGAACAAGAATTCCCCCTTCCGCTAACCGCACGTAGCAACGCGCCGCCGAAACCACATGGCCGTCGGTTTCCTCCACCGTGCGCCGCATCACGCCGACGCTCTCTACCGACTCCAACGGCACCTCCCAGCGTTCCAGCTCTCGGTGCAACAGCCAGCGCCGCTCACACGTCACCGTCCCACCCTCCGGCGTGCGTTCCATCGCCCCCCGTTCCCACAACGGTGTGGTGAACGCCACGTAAAACGCCGCGCCGAGAGCCAGCGTCGCCACGCCGGCGATGAAAGGCCATCGTACCGCACTCTGGACGAAAAACAGCCCGGTAATGATCAGCAGCATTCCTCCCAGAATGCCAAGTTCGATCTCGACCACGGGCCGGCGCAGCTCCCAGCTCGCCGCATTGTGCTGCTCATCAAGAATTTTTACCTGCATGAAGCGCTCCCGTCATGACACCCGGTGAGCGGGGAAAAAAGCAGCGTCCAAGGCCGCCGACCTTTCCGGCTCACTATCGCGCCATAGTATACCGCGTTCCGCCAAATCGGCGAGCGACTTGACAGCAGCCCCGGTTTGAGTACGATAAGGAAAGGCTGCGCTCTCCCCTCGTCCGAAGGCCTTTGCATAAACATGGAGCGCGGCAGGCAATGGTTTCGCCTCGGATTTCAATAACAGAAGGAGAATTCAAGATGAAACGCACCTGGTTTGCATTTGCCCTGTCCCTGATGATGTTACTGTCCCTGACGCTGAGCGCGTGCAATCCCACTCCCACGGAAGAAGCCCCGATTGACGATGATTGGAGCCGCATTCAGGCTGCCGGGAAGATCGTGGTGGGCACCTCCGCCGATTACCCGCCCTTCGAGTTCATCAACGAACAGAATGACTTCGACGGCTTCGACATCGCCGTGATCCGCGAAGTGGGCAAGCGCCTGGGCCTCACCGTCGAACTCAAGGACATCAGCTTCGACGGCCTGATCGCCGCCCTCAAGGCCGGGCAGATTGACGCCATCATCGCTGCCATGTCCGCCACCCCCGAGCGCGATAAGGAAGTGGACTTCACCCTCAACTACTACATCGGCACCGACGCCATCCTGGTGAAGGAAGGCTCGCCGCTGGTCATCAACACGGCCGAGGACATGGCCGGCAAGAAGATCGGCGTCCAGACAGGCACCATCCACGAAACCTGGGTCCAGGAAAACCTCGTCGCTACGGGCAAGTCCAAGGACTCCGACGTCTCCCACTACGAGCGGGCCGAGCTCGCCATCGCGGACCTCAAGAACGGGCGCATTGATGTCGTAGCGATGGACTATTTCGCCGCGAAGGCTTACATCGCTCAGGGCGGCATTACCATGGCCCTGGAACAAAACCTCTCCGGCGAAAACATGGCCATCGCCGTCCGCGACGGGTCCTCGCGCCTCCAGACGCAACTGAACACGGTGGTTCAGCAGATGTGGGACGACGGCACCATCGAGAAGCTGGCCGAGACCTATCTGGGGGCGATCGAATAGGCGCAGCCCCGGCTTCTGAGATGAAGCACCTCCCAAGGGCGTCATAAGTCAAACGGGATGTTTTGGTCGGGCACATCGCCTGGCCAAAACATCCTCGTTAGAAACGCCATGTGCTGGCACACATCACGCAAGCATGAAAATGTGCAGTAATGGCTCAGCCTGGTGTCAGGTAGCTCAATGGCAATAGATGAATCTTTGTGAGCTGTAGCTTTTGCCCCTCCCCCAACCCCCTCCCCAACGGCGCAGGCGCCGTTGAGGAGGGGGAGAAAAAATAAGGGGGTTTTGCAGGCGGGCTACGCCCGCCTGCAAAACCCCACAAAAAAAGTTCCCCATCCCCCCGCGCAGCGCGGGGGGATGGGGAAGGGGAGAGGGGGCAAAAATTAATTCTTAATCTTCAGCAATCGTCAGGAAATCTTCCGTTTTTTTAGTCAGTGGCTGAACAGTTATCCTGTGAGCCATAACCCGTGAGCAGCGACGGCGACGGCTCACCGGTTCGACACGAGCCCACCGCGCTGAAGCGCGTTGTTTGAGGACGTAGCAGCCCCGGGGGCCAGGAATTTCTAACCTTATTCGTGAAATTCGTGTTCATTCGGGGCCATTTTCGAAGGAGCCCGCCATGGAAAAACTCCCTGATATTCTCAATAGCCTGCCGTACTTGCTCGAGGGAGCGCTGCTGAGTCTCGCCATCACGGTGATTGCGTTGCTGAGCGGCTTTCTCATCGGATTGCCCCTGGCCTTGTTGCGCGTCTACGGCAGCAAGGCAGCTGCGGGCTTCGCTCAGGCCTACAGCGTCGTGCTGCGCGGCCTGCCCTCACTGGTCGTGCTCTTTATCCTCTTTTATGGGATTTCGTCTGTGGTGAAGATTCCCCCCTTCCTCGCCGGCTGCATCGCGCTGGGATTTTGTAGCAGCGCTTATCAGATGGAGTTATTGCGTGGGGCCATTCAATCCATCGGCTCCGGGCAGATGCTCGCCGCACAAGCATTGGGCATGACGCAGGTACAGGCCATCACGGCCATCATCCTGCCGCAGGCCTTGCGACTGGCCATCCCTTCCTGGTCGAATGAAGCCGCTATCGTGATCAAAGATTCCTCCCTGGTCTATGCCGTCGGGTTGGCAGAATTGTTACGCCGCTCCCAGCAAGTAGCCGCACGGACTTATCAATCCTTCATTGTCTACAGCCTCTGCGCGTTGATTTACTTCACCATGACCTTTTTGACTAACCGGGGACTGGATCATGTTGAGCACGTGCTCCGTCTGCCCACGCCATTAGAAGAAGCCCATTGAACCAAAGGAGCCACCCATGAGCGCTGTCATTATCCGCGTCGAAGACTTACACAAGTCCTACGGGCCCACACAGGTGCTCAAAGGCGTCTCGCTGGAAATCCGCGAAGGCGAGGTTCTCGTCGTCATCGGGCCAAGCGGCACCGGCAAGAGCACGATGCTGCGCTGCATCAACCTCCTCACCCGCCCCGACAAAGGACGCATCTGGATCGGCAATGACGAAATCACCGCGCCCCACGCTAACGTGAACAAAATCCGCGAGCGGGTCGGCATGGTCTTTCAGGACTTCAACCTGTTCAATCACCTGAACGCGCTGAATAACGTGACGATCGCGCTCACCAAGGTGAAGAAAATGCCCAAGGCAGCGGCTGAGGAATTGGCGCGCTTCGAGCTGGACCGCGTAGGGCTGAGCGACAAGGCTGACCTCTACCCGGCACAGCTCTCCGGCGGACAGAAACAGCGCGTCGCCATCGCCCGCGCCCTGGCCATGGGACCAGAGGTGATGCTGTTCGACGAGCCGACCTCGGCGCTCGACCCCGAGCTCATCGGCGAAGTGCTGGAGGTGATGAAGAAGCTCGCCAAAGAGGGCATGACCATGATCGTGGTGACGCACGAGATGGGCTTCGCGCGGGAAGTCTCCACACGCATGATCTTCATGGAAGGCGGGGTCATCGCCGAGCAAGGGCCGACCCAACAGATCTTCGATAATCCCCAGCACCCCCGCACGCGAGAATTCCTGGGCAAGATCAGCGAGCTCTACGGTCAACTGCAGGAAAAGGAGTGAGCCATGGCAGGACTCCTGGCATTCTGGGACATGATCTGGCCTGACCTGGGGTACGGCCTGCTGACCACGCTGCAAATCAGCGCAGTGGCTCTCCTTCTGGGATTGGTGATCGGCATTCCGACGGCCATGTTGCGCATGTATGGCCCACGTTGGCTGCGCTGGCTCGCCATCGCCTACGTGGAACTCTTTCGCGGGACGCCCCTGCTGGTGCAGCTCTTCGTCATCTACTACGGCTTTCCCGACATCGCCCGCGCGTTGGACTCCGCGGGCATCCCGGCCCAATTCCTCATCCTGAGCCAGATGGCCTCGGCCTACCTGGCGCTTGGATTAAACAGCGGCGCATATCAGGCGGAATACCTGCGCAGCGCCATCCAGGCGATCAACGTCGGACAGATCATGGCGGCGCGCGCGTTGGGGATGAGCCAGCTGCAGGCGATCACGCACATCGTCCTGCCGCAGGCGTTACGGCTGGCAATCCCCGCCTGGTCGAACGAAGTCGCCTACATGGTCAAATACACGTCCGTCGTGTTTGTCATCACCGTGCCGGACTTGCTGGCGCGGGGGCAGTTCCTCATCAGCAAGTACTACAAACCGATGGAAATTCTCCTTGTCGTCGGTCTGATCTACCTGGTAGTGGTCCTGGGGTTGACGAGTTTGATGAACACGATCGAAAAGCGCACCCAAATTCCAGGATTGCACATGGAAGTGGAACGGGCGTGAGGACGCCGCGGACAGAGGCTCACATCTCAAGCCGAAGTTTGGGCGCGGCAGGACGTTGGGGTTGCCTGGCATTGCTGGCGCTGGCCATCGCGGGCCTGTTCATCGCGGCGGCGCGGCTGCTACAGGAGCCGGGGGCCGCTCCGGCCGGCCCGTTGCCGACGGGGGACTTGCGTCTGGCCACCTCCACCCCCACCGCTACATCCACGCCCACCGTCACGCCGCCGCCCTTGCCGACCTCAACGGGAGAAGGTATTGGCATCGGCAGCCGCGTGCGGGTGAACGGCACCGGCGCCGCCGGCCTGAATCTGCGCGCTGCGCCGGGCACCAGCAGTGAGCGGGTCACCATCGCCGCAGAAGGCAGCCTCTTCATCGTGGCCGGGGGGCCGCAGGAGGCGGACGGCCTCACCTGGTGGCTGCTCAAAGATGAGACGAATCCCGAACGCGAGGGTTGGGGAGCGGCGAATTATCTAGTGGAAGCGCCGTAGAGGATGTGAGAGGTGAGCCGTAAGTTCTGTCAACGTCTCACTGCTCAGGGGATAGGGGGCAAAAGATTGTACGCATAACAGAATTTAATTCTTAATCTTTAGCAGCAGCTCGGGAATCTACGCTATTTTCAACCGGCGGTCGGACAGTTACCGTGAAAGTTCGTTAGCCTCCTAAGACCCTTACGCAGTACGCAGCACGCATTACGGAGTACATATTAAAATGACTACTGAAACCGACGTTCTCATCATCGGCTGTGGCATTGCCGGGACGACGGCAGCGCTGCGATTGGCGCAGGCCGGGCGTCACGTCACGCTCATCACCCGCTCCTACGCCCCGGAGGAAACCAACACGCGCTACGCGCAAGGCGGCATCATCGCCCGTGGGGAAGAGGATCCGCCAGAGCTGCTCATCGAAGACGTGTTGCGCGCCGGTGCCGGCTTGAGCTATCCCCCCGCCGTGCGGATCCTGGCGGAAGAGGGCCCCGACCTGGTCTACCGCTTGCTCGTCGAAGAAGCCCGGGTGCCCTTCGACCGAAACGCGGAGAAACTCTCTCTCACCCGTGAGGGAGGACATTCCGTCTCCCGCATCCTCCACGTGGGCGACGCCACGGGCAAGGCGATCCAGATCGCCCTGCTGCAGCGGCTCGCCGCCTTCCCCAACATCACCTTGCTCACGGGACACACCGCCGTGGACCTGATCACGTCGTCCCATCACAGCCGCGATCCCATGGCAATCTACCGACCGATCACCTGTCACGGCGCCTACGTGCTGGACCGGGCCGGCAACGCCATTCACCGCGTCCTCGCGCCGGCGACGATCCTTGCCACAGGCGGCGTAGGACGCATCTACCGGCACACCACCAATCCCGAAGGCGCGCGCGGCGACGGCCTGGCGATGGCCTACCGCGCCGGGGCGCGGGTCATCAACGCGGAATACATTCAGTTCCACCCCACCACTCTCGCCGTCGCCGGAGCGGACAATTTCCTCATCTCCGAAGCGGTGCGCGGCGAGGGCGCCCGGCTCTACACACCCGATGGGCGCCACTTCATGGACAGCTACGCGCCCAAGTGGGGCGATCTGGCGCCCCGCGATGTGGTCGCCCGCGCCATTCACAATGAAATGCTGGAGCACGGCTATTCTCACGTGTTGCTCAACCTCGCCGAAGCCATGCCCGCAGCGCGTATTCAAGAGCGCTTCCCCACCATCTACGAAACCTGCCTCCAGGCCGGGGTGGACATCACACGAGAGCCGATCCCCGTCGTGCCGGCCGCCCATTACTTCTGCGGCGGCATCCATGTGGACGGTTGGGGGCACTCAACCCTCGAGGGACTTTACGCGATTGGGGAAGTGAGCTGCACGGGCCTGCACGGCGCGAACCGCCTGGCAAGCACCTCGCTGTTGGAGGGGCTGGTGTGGGGCGACCGGGCCGCGCGCGACATCCTCGCCCGACGCGACCTGACCCTCGCCCGCATGGACGACATCCCCCCCTGGGAAAACGTGAGTGAGGGCAAGGCGGCCGACCCCGTCTTGCTCTTCAACGACACGCGGACAATTCAGGACGTCATGTGGCTCTACGTCGGCCTGGCGCGCAGCACGCGGCGGTTGGCGCGCGCGCTACGCGATCTCAACCATCTGTGGGGCGCCATTGATGAATTCTACCGCACCACCCGCCTCAACGATGCGTTGATCGGGCTGCGCAACATGGCGCAAACCGCGTGGATCGTCACGAATGCCGCGTGGCACAATCGCCAATCACGCGGGACACACTACCGCGAGGACGCCGCCGACCACGAATTCGCCGGCCTCCAGGATACCGAAGGCCCGCTGCCCAACGCCGTCACGGAGTTCTGATGTGAGAGGGTGATGGGTAATGGGGTGATGGGTAATGGGGTGATGGGGCGATAGGGGAACAAGCAATCTCTCCCCTGCTCCCTATTCCCCTGCTCCTTAACGCGCCAGCATCGCCGCGCCGACTTCGCGCGCCTTCGTCTCGCCGAAGAGCAATGCCGCCAGCTGCAGGGCGAACTCCACCGCCGTGCCCGGCCCCCGGCTGGTGACGCAATTACCGTCTACGACGACCCGCTGCGCTACGGCTTCGGGATTCCGCAGCTCTTTTTCGAAGCTAGGATGGCACGTCGCGCGCCGTCCCTCCAGCAGGCCGTGATGCTGCAGCACGACAACCGGAGCAGCGCAGATGGCGGCGTAAAGCCGTCCCGCCGCGGCCTGCGCCCGGAGCAGCACCGTGAGCTCTGCCGAATCCCGCAGGTGCACCGCGCCGGGCATCCCGCCGGGGAGCGCGATGAGATCGTAGGCTTCGGTGGCGCAATCGCCGATCCGTGCATCCGCGACCAGCTTCACCCCGCGTGAAGCGGTCACCTGCAAACGCTCCATCACCGAGGCGACCGTCACCTCCGCCCCCGCCCGCCGCAGAACATCCACGATGCTGACGGCTTCCAATTCCTCCGTACCCTCCGCAATGGGAACGAGCACCCGCTTCATAGAAACCCCCTTTCTCGCACGCCGCCACTATGGCCCGCAACGCGACCGTCGCGCCGCGCGGCGCTCGACGTCGAAATGCGCTTCGAGCGCCTGCAGGCCCCAATTCAAGGTCAGCGCCAACGCCGCGACCGTCAACGCCCCCGCCCAAATCTTGTCGTAGCGCCCTGGCTGCGAGATGCCGTCGAAAAGCAGCTTCCCCAGACCGCCCGCACCGAATTTCGCGCCCACCGTGCCAATCGCCACCGCCACCACCACGGCGATCCGCACCCCGGCGAGCATGACCGGCAACGCCAGCGGCAATTGCACCCGCCACCACATCTGCCAGGCGCTCATCCCCATCCCTCGCGCCGCCTCAAGGATGGGGGCCGGCACGCCTTGCAGCCCGGCGACAAAGTTCCGTACGAGAATGACCTGCGTGTAGACCACCAGGGCCACGATGACCGCCCGCGCGTTGAGGCCCAGTATCGGCACCAGGAGAATGATGAAGGCGATGCTCGGAATCGTGTAGAAGATCCCCAGCATCCCCATGATCGCCGTATGGACCCTGGGATGGCGGTAAGCCAGCACGCTCAGGGGCAACGCCAGCGCCACAGAGATCAGGAGCGCCGTCCCCGTCATCCAGAGGTGCTGGCCCAGCAAGTGCAACACCACCTCAGGGTTGGAGAGAAGATAGCTCATCCTACGTCTCCCTCATTTGCGCTTCCAGGGCCGTCACTCCTGCGCCGCAGCGCGAATGCGCTCCAACGTGAGTTGTCCCACGAGCGCGCCGCCGGAAGTCACCTTCAGCGCCGTCGTCCCGGTGCGCAGCAGCAGCGAGAGGGCCTGCCGCAAATCCGCAGCAGCAGGGATGGCAGGCGCCGCGACCAGCTCATCCGGCGGCAATGTCAGCGGGGACATCGCCGCATCCACCCGGATGAGGCCCAGCTGCCGCACCATATCGTCAGCGCCCAGGAGATGGCTTACAAACGCATCTGCCGGACGGGTGAGGAGCGCCACGGGGGAATCGTACTGCACAATGCGGCCCTCGCGCATCACCACAATCCTGTCGGCGAGCCGCAGCGCCTCTTCGACGTCATGCGTCACGAAGAGGATCGTCTTGCGCAGCTGGCGCTGAAGGCGCAGCAGCTCGTCCTGAAGAACCGTGCGCGTGATCGCGTCTATGGCCCCGAAAGGCTCGTCCATGAGCACCACCTTGGGGTCACCGGCAAGCGCCCGAGCCACCCCCACCCGCTGTTGTTGCCCGCCGGAGAGCTGCGCGGGATAACGTCCGCAATACTCCCCGGCGGGTAGAGCCACCAGTTCCAGGAGCTCGCGCACCCGGGCTGCAATGCGTTCGGGGGGCCACTTCAACAGCTCCGGAACCACGGCGATGTTCTGCGCTACCGTCATGTGGGGAAAAAGCCCCACTTGCTGGATCACATAACCGATGCGTCGCCGCAGGTCCGTCGGCTCCAGCTGGCGGATGTCCTCACCGTCGAGCGCGATGGAGCCAGAAGTCGGCTCAATCAGGCGATTGACCATCTTGAGCAGCGTGGTTTTCCCACACCCCGAAGGGCCCAGCAACACCACGAAAGCGCCGGAGGGGATTTCCAACGTCACATCCTCGACTGCCGCAACGCCGGCATCGGAAAAACGCTTGCTGATGTTCTCGAAGCGGATAGTACTCACGCGCGGCTCGCCTTCACTCGCTGAGCAGCCCCTCTTGGATCAGGAATTCCTTCGCTACCTCTGCCGGCTCACGCTGCTTGCCGCTCACCTCGTTGTTGAGCCGCCGGATTGTCGTATCGTCCAGCTTCACCGCGAGCGCGTTGAGCCGGTCTCGAATCTCGGGGGTCGCGTCTAACACCTCCTGGCGAATCACCGGCGCGATCTGATAAGGCGGGAACATGTGCTTGTCGTCTTCGAGGACGACAAGATTGTACGCGCTGATCTCGCCATCGGTGCCAAAGGCCACCACGACCTGCGCATCGCCCTCGAGGAGGCCCTTGTACCGCAGGCCCTTTTCCACCGGCAAGTAAGCCTTGAGCTGGAAATCCCCGTAGACCTTCTGGATGCCCGGCAAGCCGTCCTCACGCTGATCGAACTCCGGCGGGCCAATCATGATCAACTCGCTGGCGTGCTGAGCCAGGTCCGACATGGTCCGCAGCCCATATTGCTGCGCGACTTCCTGGGTTACGGCGAGCGCTTGCGTGTTATTCATCGGCGCCGGATCAAGCCACACAAGGTTGAACTGTTCCTTGTACCCCTTGGCCACCGCCTCGTACACCGCTTGCGGATCGCTGTTCACCGGCAATTTGAGGACGACCAGCAATCCTGTGCCGGTATATTCGGGATAGAGATCAATTTCCCCGGCAGTGATGGCGGCGTGCGCCACCGGCGTCCCCGCCAGGCCGAATTTCCGCTCGACGGTGAGGCCGGCGTCCTCCAACAACAGCGCATACATTTCCGCCACGATGTACTGCTCCGTGAAATCCTTGGAGCCGACGACGACTTCCGCTTTCGCACCCCCGCCGCATCCGGCCAGCAGGGACAACGCTAACATGCCACACACCACAGCCATCCATCGTTTCATGAATTACCTCCTGCGAAAATGGCCCCGAATGCACACGAATTTCACGAATCAGATGAGAAATTCCTGGCCCCCGGGGCTGCTACGTCCTCAGACACCGCGCTTCAGCGCGGTGGGCTCGTGTCAGGCGGGGGATTCCATCCCCAGCCGACCCGTGAGCCGTCGCCAAGGCAGCGAGCCAACCGCTCATCAGCCCCCTCTGATAGCCGCTCATACGTGACAAATTTCGCTGTCCGGCGGCTGGCGCTGGAGCCGTTGACCCCGCAGTTCAGGCGGTGTCACCCACCGCTGCAAGGCGCTGAACATGAGCTCCGCCAGCAACGCCAGCAGGGCCACAGGGATAGCGCCCGTAAGCAAGATGGCATTGTCATACAGCGCAAAGCCCCGCGTGATGTACAATCCCAATCCACCACCGCCAATGAAAGCCGCCAGCGTCGCGCTCGCTATCACTTCAACCGTCGCCGTGCGGATGCCCGCCAGAATCACTGGCAGCGCCAGGGGCAGTTCGACGCGCAGCAACGTCTGGCGCGGGGTCATCCCCATCCCTCGCGCCGCCTCAAGGATGGCGGCGTCTATCGCGCGGAAGGCGGCGTCGGTATTCACCAGAATCGGCGGCAGCGCGAGAATCGTCAGCGCGATCGCCGCGGACGTAAAGGACAGCCCAAAGTAGGGCAACGCCAGAAAGAGGATGGCCAGGCTGGGGATCACCCGAATGCTGCTGAAGACGTTGAGGACAGACTGCGCCGCCCGACGCCAGGGCGCATGAGAGGTCCACACCCCCAGCGGAATGCACAGCGCCGTTCCCGCTCCCAACGCCACCGCGACGTAGCGCAGATGCTCCAGGATCGCCGTCGTCACTTCCTCGGGACGGGAAGCGACGTACGCCATCATGCGCGCCAGTAACGTGGCCACGCTCCTCCCTTCACCTCAGGGCCGCACCGTCAGCGACGCGCCGGCCGTGCGTCCCCAGACCTCTGGGAAGTAGGTCTCGTATGCCGTGGCCGGCAACACCCGGAATTCACCCGCCAGCACCGCCCGCAGCCGGTAAGTGACCTGATGGGTGCCCGCCGGCAGGGCCTGGCTGAAGAAGACCGCCCGCTCATCGCGCAGCTCAGTGCTGTCAAAGGGACTCCAGCCCCAGCCGTCGCGGCGCGTCGCTCCCACGTAGCCGGGAACCTCCTGCGACTGCTGCTCGGTGAGCAGCTCCGGGTGCACCGCTTCCAATCCCGCCGGGTAGAAATCCTCCAGCGTGAGGAAATAGCGCGTGTTGGGCGTGATCACCGTCAGCCGCACCTCCACGAGATCGCCAACGCCCAGCGTCGTCGCCGGCGTACAGGCCTGTTCCCCTGCCGGAACCGCCGGGTCGGCCACCAGGCAATAGTCGCGCTGGACGGTAAGCCCCCGGCTATCTGCCGCGAGCTCCGTCACAGGCAAATCCAGGGCGAGGTAGCCGGTATAGCTCAGGCGTCCCTGGCCCTCTCCCCGCGCGATCTCGAGGGCGTTCACCTGCCCCGGGAGCAGGCTCGTGCTCGCGTCCGCGCCGAGCGGGAAGCGCCAGGCCTGCGTTTGTCGGAGCGTGTCGGCCGTCACCCGGCCGTTGCCAAACGCCACGCCGTTAAACGCCACGCCCCACTCATAATCGGCGCGCAGCTCGCCGCTGAGCCTCAGGTAATCGGTCAACGCCAGCAACGCCCAGGCAGTCTCCTGGGTCGTCGCCCAGCGGTCACCGCGCCGCGCCACCAACAGCCAGCGCACCGCCTCCGGGATCAACGGATCCTCCGGCGCGAGCCGCACCAACGCCGTCAACACTACTGCCGTCGCCCGGACGTCGGTTACCCAGTAGCGCGGATCCTGGTCCTCCCACCGCACGCCGGTCGCCGACCGCGCCGCCGCGCCGCGCAAGTCCTCCAGCAACGTCGTCACTTTGGCGTCGCCCGGCGCGATCTGCCCCAGCGCCAACGCCAGGTACGCCTTCCCCGTCACCCCCAGCTGCTCGCGCGCCTTGTAGAGGGCCTCCCCTGCCCCGCCGGGACGCAAACGCCCCGTCAACGCCAGGACATACACCGCCAGGGCGTGATTGGGCGTCCAGGTGCGGGGCACGCGCAGCGACTCTTCGAGAATCACCTGCTCCAGATAATCCAGCGTCGCCGCAAGCGCCTCCGTCCGCACGGTGAACCCCGCCTGCTGCGCCTCCCACAGCCCCATGGCCACGTAGGCCGAAAGTTGCAGGTCCGCCGGCGAATTCGCGCCCCAGCTCCATCCGCCCTCCGCCAGCTGCCGTCCATACAGCCGATCTAGCGCGTCCGGCACCAGGGTCTGCAACTTGCTCTCCAGGTCCGGCGCCGCGATTTCCGCGTCGCGCAGCGCGCGGTAGGTGAGCACGTTGAGCAAGAAACGGCTGACCAACATCTCCGTGGATTCGTAGCGCGACGTTTCCAGGTAGGTGAGGCCGCCCGCCAGGCTCGCCGCCAGCGACGGCTCCAGCTGCACTTTCAGGTTCGTTCCGACGCCGGCGTTCTGGGGGACGACGATGGCTTCCATGTGGCTGCCGGCCACGTCCAGCACGCCGGAGACGCCGAAGACATCGGGGGACGTGTAGCGATACACCGGCAACGCGCCGTCAGACGCTTGCCCCATGGGAGGAAAAGCACTATCACGGTAGCCGCCGCCCTCCACAGAGAAGGTCAGCCGCGCGGCATCCCCGTCCTGCGAGGCCGAGACGCCCCACGCGACGCGCACCTGTCCACCCGCCGGCACCTCGACCTGCTGCGAAGCCTCGGTCTCCACGGTCACCGCGCCGCTCGCGGTGAGACGCACCTCCACCGTGAGCGGCTGCCCGGTGGCGTTGTGCACGATCCCCGCCACCTCCAGCCGATCCCCCGCGATGAAGAACCGGGGCGTAACGGGGCGCACGAACAGGGGTTGGGTGACCACCCATTCGAGCTGCGCCTGTCCCACGCGGGTATCCGCAGTGACCGCCCGCGCGTCCACCACCCAGGTCGTGAGCGAATCCGGCAGCGGCACCGCAATCTGAGTTTCGCCAGTCGGTCCCGTCCGCAGCTGCGTCTTCCACAGCGCCGTATCAGGGAACTCCTGGCGCACTTCCACCGACGCCAGAGCGCCATCGCCGCCGCCACCCCGACCGCCCGCGGAAAGCTGCGCTATCAGGTGTCCGGCATCGGCGGCAACCTCCGCGAGGCTTCCCGCCAGGCGGCTGTACAACGTGAGCAGCGAATCGCCGGTGCGGACGCTCAAACCACGCTCGCCGTAGAACCCTTCGAGGATCGAGGGCGCGTTGGCTGCCGTCAGGGCGAGGACGGCCTTGTCCACGACGGCGAGTCCCACATCCGCATCCACGCCATGACCGGTCGCGTCGAGCGTGCGCACGGTCAGCGGCACCGTCGCGCCCGGCGTGTAGGGCGGCGCCTGCGGGGAAGTCAACTCCACCGTCAGCGTCTGCGCCGTCGGGGCGACCCGCAGTTCCACCCAGCCTACCCGCACATCCGAGGAGCCCCCCTCCGGCGCCGCTTTGATCACGACGAAGGAGACGTAAACGTTCGGCGCAAAGCGCTCCATGATGGGCAGCGTGATCAGGGGATTGGCTTCCTGCGCCACGAAGTGTCGCACCTCCAGGACGCTGCCCCGCTCCACCGTCATCAACACCTGGAACGGCCCCTGGAACGGCGTAGGCAGAAAAATAGTGGCGCTATCGCCAGGGCGATATTCGCGCGCATTGGCGACCGGCGTGACCCGGCCCTCGGGCACTTGCCACGCTGCGCCCTCGGGACCGCTGACCCAGAGAGAGATCTCACTCCGCACCGTGTGGTGCTCAGCGTCTTGCGTTTCGGCGATCAGCACATACGGCCCCCCCTTGGGCGCCGTCACCACGATCTCCGCCGCGCCGTCGGCGCCCGTCGTGACATTGAAAGTCGCGATCACCGTGTCGGTGTACCCCCAGGTGACGTCCATATCGGCGCGTGTCGCCGGGCGCGCGACCCACGTCCGGCGCGCCAGCGTCGCCGTGACCGATTGCTCCGTCACAGGCGCGCCCTCCCAATCCAGCGCCAGCAAATCCACCGTCGAGGGGGCGCCAGGGGACATCACCCACGTGCGTGGTTGCAGTCCCAGATAGAAGCGCGCCGTGTGTACGGTGAACGAGTTGCGCCCGGAGACCGGGAACCCACTCGCGTCCACCACCGTCGCTTCCACCGTCCACCGCTGGGCGACGGGCTCCTGCTGGCCTTCCGCCAGAGGCAGTTCTGCGGGCAATTCCAGCAGCCAGCGTCCCTGCGCGTCCGTCGTCGCCTCGCCCGAAGCAACAGGCCCCCAGAAGGCGTAGCTCGCGTCCGGCCCCCACGACCAGCGGCCGGCGATCGCGGGGGTGAAATCGGCCTGCTCGGCACGCACTTCCCAGTGCAGATGGGCATTGGCGACCGGCCCCCCGAAGAAGTAGCTCGCCTCGACCAGGGCGCGCGCCGTCTCCCCCTGCAAGACATTCTCGCGTTCCGGCAAGACCGTCACCTCAAACTCCGGCTTGCGATACGCCGCCACTGTCAACGGAAGTTCCCACGTCCAGGGACCATAAGGGCCGGGGGCCGCGTCGGGCAAGGTCGCCTGCACGCTATAGCCGCCTACCCGCGCGACGGAGGAAAGGGCAAACGCCGCGTCGAACGTGCCCCACTCCGAAAGCAGCGCCGTCGTCGTGAGGACTGTCTGCCCGTCGGGATCCCGCAAGGCCAGGGCCACGGTGCGCTCCGTGTCGGGGAGGGTGTAGCGCACGTCCTGCTCCTCGCGCAGCACGCCGCGGACAAACACCGTCTGCCCGGGACGGTAAATCGGGCGGTCGGAGTAGAGATACAGCCGATAGGGGTTGAAGTCGCTGTATGAGGTGGGAATGTCGAAATTCCAGGGGCTGGCGCCCTGATCCCAGTGACTCATGCTCAGGCCGAATCCAGGAGCGCCCGGTGCGCCGACGATGGCGGTCACGTCCTCCCACAGGTTCTCCAGCGGGTTGATGCGAATCCGCGCCAGTCCATCCGCGTCCGTGACGCCGGCGCCCAGCAGCGTCGCCTCGGCGTCGAGCAGACGCACCTCCACAGACGCTGTCGGTTCGCCGCTGCGAAGATCGGTCACCCAGACCAGCGCCTCCTCGGAAGCGAGTTTGAGCGTCACATGCCGATCCACCACGGCAAAGGGGAGCTCGGTGCGCCACATGCTGTTATCGGCAACCTCCCAGTTCAGGCGATAGAAGCCCGTCGGCAGCGGCGCGCCCCGCGAGGTGAGCGTGACCGGCGCTACGGAAACGGCATTCGGCAGATTACGGTAGGTCTCCGACCAGCTGCGCCGCTCGGTCCCGTCGCCGCGGTCATGGGAAATGAAGCCGCGCTCGGAGAGCTCGCTCAGGCGAAAATCCGCTCTGGGAACATTGCGCACCAGGAAGTAGAGCGTCGGCTCCAACGCCGCATCCAACGTGACGGCCTCAAGCGTCGTGGCGGGGGAGAAGAAGGGCCTTTCATCGCCCGTGGTGAAGCAGGAACGCAGCTCCGCCGTGCTCGCGTTCCCGTAACGGTCCAGCACGCCGGGGCGCAGCTGCACGCAGTAGCGCGTCCGCGGCGCTTTGGACCATGACACATTCAAAACGCTGCCATCCCAATAGGTGTAGCGATCTGCTGGGGCGACCGCCGGGGTGATGATGAGCCGGGGCAACAACGTCGGCTCGCTGATCGCGCCGCGGAAGCTGAGGCGCACGGATTCGTAGAGTTCCACATTGCGCGCCCCATCCCCCGGCGTGATGGCCACCGGGGCCGGATAAGGCAGCGTCGTAAACTTCCATGCCCACGCCGTTTCGAGAGGCGCCCCCGTACGAGATCTGGCCTGCTCGCTCACTTTCACCGTGTAGCGCGTTTCCAACGAGAGGGCTTGCGTGGGCGTGAAGACGAGCCGCGCGCCGTCATCTTCCCACGTCAGCGCGCCGGGCACCGGCTCCCCATTGACGGCGACCATGGAAAACGCGCTCGCCGTCGCCACGGGGTCCATCGGCGTGTTGAAATCCACCCGCACGGCCGTCTCCAGCGGCTGATCGAGGCTCTCTTCGGCAGGGAAGACGGCCAGCACGCGCGGCGCGGCCGTAGCAAAGGCCCAGCTCACCGGCTCCGCAAGGGCGGCGCCCTCCACACTTGTGACGCCCGCGGCCAGGTTGACGACGTACCGCTCGCCGGCGTCCCACCCCGGCAGCGGCGTGAACTGATACACCGAGGTGTTGATCCACACGCCGCTGCCGCTCAGCGTGGGGGTGATTTCCAACGGCAAAACGGGACATGCGGCTGCCTCCCCGGCAACCTGGCCCGTACAGTGCACCGGCACGAGGGCACGGTTGAAGGTGATGACGAGAGGGGCATCGCCGCGCAAATCCACGGCATCGGGCGCGGGGCTGAGAGCGGTGACCTGGAGCGGGCCGAGGGTCGAGAACGCAAAGGCGAGTGGCTGCCCCAGCGCCAGACCTTCGGCTGATCGCGCGGTCACGTCCAGCGCGACGCGATAGCGCGTCTCCAGCGCCAACCCCCGCGGCCGGAGCTGCAACGTGCGCTCGTCAGGCCAGCTCACCTCGCCGGCGACCTCGGGCGTCACCCGCAAAGCGGCCTCGACGGCCGCACGATCCATGGGACGATCGAAACGCAGCTCGATGAGCGCTGCGTCGGGAGCGACTTCCTGCCCCGGCAACGGCTGAAAGGCCACAATCGCAGGGGGCGTTTCCGGAATCACGGGGGCCTGGGTCGGGGCCGGCGTGGGCGAAGAGGTGGCCTGAGAGGGTGACACCGCCAGGGGCAAAGTGCTGCAGGCGTTCGTTACCGTTGCCAGGAGCAACATCAACGAGAGGAAGCGTACACGCAACGCAAATTTTACCATTGGCAACCTCCAGCAACCGGACGCGACGGGGCGGCATGATGCAATAGCCGCCTCTGCCAGGGAGCTCGCCCTTGAGCGCCAACCGGGCATGAAATCGCTCCTGGAGCCTCATCATATCACAAGCCGCAGAGGAAAGCAAACGAGGCGCGACCATCGCCGCGCCTCGTCCACAAGCCAGGAATTACTCGGCCCCAATCAGGGTAATCTGACCAATGCCGGCTTGAATGTTGAGATAGAGGGTCGCTTCGGATTCGCCGTAGAGGTCGTTCACGAAATCATTGCCCTCGCGGTGCAGTCCACGGGTCTCCACGCTGCCCAGTCCCTTGTCTATCCGCACCCGCACGCCCATGTTTTCCGGCAAGTAAATCGTCGTCTCCCCGATGCCGCCACTCACGTTCACGTCCACGGTCTTTTCCCATGCGCCGCGCAAATCCAGCATACACGTGCCGGCGCCCAGATCCGCGTCAAGGCGCTCAAGCGTGCGGTTGTCGGTCAGATCCACTTCCATATCGCCCGCGCCCAATTTGAGATCCACGGTGCGAACGTGCAAACTGCCCAAATTGAGGATGCCATTGCCGGCACCGATGTCTGCACGGAATAACAGAGGCGCCGTAGCATTAAAGTTCAAATCCCATTCGTAACGGACCCTTTCATTAAAAGGGACATGGCGGGAAGGGGGTTGCCGGATGCTCAAACGGTCGTCTAGCAATTCGACTTGAGGTTTCCAGTCCGCAATGTTGTAGGCAAACTCCGCTTCGAGCAGCTCATCGGCGTCGCCCTCAACCGTGAGGTCGCCGGCGCCCATCATGATCTCAACGCGGAGCTCCTGACCGTCGCCCAAATCCGCCACACGCGATAGCTCTACTACCTGCGTCTCCCGTTGCAGTTCGCCGACCTGAGCGCGCTCCACCCCGACAGTCACGTTGGCTGACGCACAGCCGACCGACAACAAAATCAAGGTAGCCATGATTACAGCGAGCGTTTTCCGCATTTCTACCTCCCACCAGGCAGACTTCTCCTGCGCGAACAATTATATAGTACGCCTTTGAAAGATCAAAAGTCGCGTTTACGCCCCCGTCGGCGTTTTCATCCCCCGGCAGGAGCGTCTATCTCACACCAGGATCCTGAGTATAATGGCTGAACAATGACGTGCTGAATTCAACGCTGGGAGATCAGGCCATGAAAAAGCGCATTTACATCGCCTACACCGGGGGGACCATGGGCATGCAAGGGACTTCGAGCGGATACGCCCCCGCTCCCGGCTTCCTGGAAGCGCAGCTGGCAGCGCTGCCAGAGTTGCGTTCCCCCCTCGTGCCCGAATACGACATCCACGAGTACACGCCGCTGCTGGATTCTTCCAACATCACGCCGGCGGAGTGGCGATACATCGCTCAGGACATCGCCGCGCATGACGAGGACTACGACGGTTTCATCGTGCTGCACGGGACGGATACGATGGCGTACACAGCCTCGGCGCTGGCGTTCATGCTGCAGGGGCTGCGCAAACCCGTCATCCTCACCGGCTCGCAGATCCCGCTCTATGAAGTGCGTAACGACGCCCGCGAAAATCTCATCACCGCGCTGTTGCTCGCGGCCAACTACCCCATCCCCGAAGTCTGCCTCTATTTTGGGGACGTGCTGCTGCGAGGCTGTCGCGCGAGCAAAATCAACGCGGTGGGCTTCGACGCCTTCGCCTCACCCAATTACCCGCCGCTGGGCACCGTCGGCATCGAGATCGCGATCAACTGGAAGGCCATCCGCCCACTCCCCACCATGCCCGACACTCTCGAAGTGCGTCCCATCCAAGCGGCGCGCATCGGCGTCCTGCACCTGTTCCCCGGCATGCCCCCGGAGTACTTCCAGACGGTGCTGGAGGCGCCCCTGCAAGGATTGGTGCTGGAAGCCTACGGGGTCGGCAACGGTCCGACAAACGACCCGGTCTTCATGGACTCGCTACGCGAAGCGACACGGCGCGGGATGGTCATCGTGGACTGCACTCAATGCCTCAAGGGCAGTGTGAACCTCCGCGGCTATGCCACCGGCTCGGCGCTGGCGGAAGCGGGCGTGCTCAGCGGCTACGACATGACCGTCGAAGCGGCGCTGGCGAAGCTCTTCTATCTCTTCAGCCAGGAATACCCCCTCCCCACGCTCCGGCGCCTGATCCAGAGCGACCTGCGCGGCGAGCTGACGTCAGGCTGAACGTCGCAAGCGGCCATGGCACCCCGGCACCCCTCGCGTCACTTCAAATACCGGTCGAAGAAGGCAAGGTAGCGCTCCATGAAAAGCGCGTCCCCCTCCCCGCGGAAAGTGTGTGGCAGGCCGCTGTAGGTGAAGCACTCCACGGTCTTGCCCAACGCCTGCAACCGTGCGCACAGATCCAGCGACCATTCCAGCGGGACGGTCGTGTCAGCATCGCTGTGATGGATGCTTACCGCGGCCTGGATGCGCTCCAGATGAAAGAGCGGCGCAATCCGTTCCAGATCGGCCTCCGAGACGGCGAGCTCTTCCTCGCCGCGCGTTCCGCCCGACCAGTAGCGAACCCGTTCGTAGTTGAGCTTCTCATCGGCGCTCATCGAGCCGTAGAGCACGGCCGCACGGATTCCCGGATCTACTGTGATGACGCGAATCGCCGCGCCGCCTCCCATGCTGTGCCCCCAAATACCCACGCGCGTGCCGTCCGCCCGCGCCAGCAAGCCGGGCTGTCCCGCCGTCTCCCGCACGAGCGCCAGCAGATTGAGCGTGTCCACGGCGATGCCCACCCGGAAGGGATCGGGGCCGGTATCTGACGGAGGGAAATTGCGCAAATTGGGGTGAATGGCGATGTATCCCGCGCGCGCCAGAGCATCCGCATACCGGGTCGTGTAGGCCACCGTGGTGTAGACCTCCGGCGCGATGTAGCCATGAAGGACCAACACCACCGGGAAGGGCCCCGCGCCCCGCGGCACATTGATGAAGCCGTAGATCGTCAAGCCGTCGCTGGGATAGGTGATCAAGCTGCGCGTAAAGGCCGAGGTGACCGCGAGCGTCTCCTCGACCGTAATCGCGCCGCCGCCATAGGAGCGCGCCGCCAGATCCGCGATCGTCAAGCCGGCGTAGGGATCAGGCGTCGGCGTCGTGGTAGGCGTCGCCGTCGCTGTGGGCGTCGGTGTGGATGTCGCGGTGGCCGTGGAAGTGGGCGTGAGCGTCGCCGTCGCTGTCGGGGGGAGCGTGGCGGTCGGCAGCGGCGTGCTTGTGAACGCGGGCTCCAGCTGCGGCGTAGTGCAGCCCGCCATCAGTCCCAACAGGATGAGCGTCAGCCACCAGCGCATGGGGATTTACTCGTCCTCATCCTCGGCCTCATCCTCGATCTCCAGCCAATCCTCTTCATCTTCAGATTCCAGGAACATGCCGGTCGCAGGATCCAATGGCGCCATGAAGTGATAGCCCTCCGGCCCGAGGAGCCGCTCCAGGTGCGCGATGATTTTTGTGGGGTTGTCATACGGTCCGGCGATAAAGAAGGGCTTGCCCTCTGGACCGCCCACGGGAATCTCCTCGGTGACAGCGGTGGGGTCGGCGTCGCCCAACAAGAGGGCAGCTTCGGCATAATCGCGGTGCGGGTGGAGCTTGAGGCTCGCGGCGTAATCCAGTCCGGCTTTGATAATGGCGGCCGCGAGGTTCACATCTACCTGGATCATGTCCTGGCGCTCCTGAACGCCTCGCAAAAACCGCTCCCGATACTCCTGCGCCGTGGGGAAGTTGGCGACCAGGGCGTTCTTGACCCCCAGACAGGCGCGATCCACCAGGTAACTGGCAAGCGCTACCATGCCGGTAGTCGGATTGCGCCGCGCGAGCACAACCTGATTGAGTTTCGTCGGATCTCGCCAGTCCCGATTGACCCAGCATTCCATCACCGGCCACGTCGCCGCCAGACGCAACTGCGCCTTGCGTCCCGCCACGGGTCGGCTACGCTGCTGTGCTTTCTGTTTCTTGCGTTTAGCAGCTTTGCGTTCCAGTTTTTGTTGTCGTTTATTGGGTGACATAATAGTGCCTCCTTCAATGCAAGTAATGAGGTGAGAGGGTGAGAGGGCGATAAGTGATGGGTGATGGGTAATGAGTAATGAGTAATGAGTAATGAGTAATGGAATTGGAACCCCCACCCTTCCACCCATTACCCCTCACCCGTTACCCTTCACCCATTACCCCTCACCCGTTTCCCCTCACCCGTTATCCCAATCGCCCCAGCTGTTCACGCAGTTGCGCCGCTTCGGCCTCCATCTCTGCCAGGCGTTGACGCGCGGCAGCGACGACGTCGGCGGGGGCCTTCTCCGCGAACGGCCCGCCGAGTTTGGCCCGATTGCCCTGGATGTGCCCTTCCAGCTGGGCCAGCGCCTTCTGCAGCCGAGCGCGCTCCGCGTCGAGATCCACCAGTCCGGCAAGCGGCAGGTAGGCCGCCGCATCGCCCACCACCACCGAGGCGGCCTGGGCTGGCGGTTCGGCCTGCGCGGTGAGGGTCAACGTGGTCGGATCCAGCCGCGCCAGGAGCTCCAGCACCGGGCGGCGCGCTTCCAGCGCCGGGGCGAGCTCGCCCGCGGCGATAAGCGCGGGGATGCGCCTGCCCGGCTCCACGTTGTACTCCGCGCGCACGTTGCGAATGCCGCGCACGAGCTCCATCAACACGCCCATCTGCGCCTCAGCGACGTCGTCCAGGCGGGTCACGTCGGCCTCGGGCCACGCGGCGATGATCAAAGCCTCCCCGGATTTCGCTGAGGCGGGCAGCGCCTGCCACAGTGCCTCGGTGACGAACGGCATAAACGGGTGCAGCAACCGCAGGGATTGTTCCAGCACGGTGAGCAGCACCGCGAGCGGCGTGCCTTTGTCGGCGGCGTCATCGTACAGCCGAACCTTCGTCGCCTCGATGTACCAGTCGCAGAACTCGTCCCACAGGAAATCCCGCACGCGCCGGCCGGCCTCGCCATACTGGAAGGTCTCCAGCGACCCTGTCACCTCGTCGGTGAGCCGCTGCAGGCGACTGAGGATCCAGCGATCTTCCAGCAGCAACTCGCCCAGGCGCGGTTCGGCCTTCTCCAGGTTGTTCAGGATGAAGCGCCCTGCCTGCCAGAGTTTGTTGGCAAAATTGCGCGCTCCCTCGATGCGGCGCATGTCCAGGTTCATGTCGTTGCCGGGCGTGGAGGAGGTCACCAACGTGTAGCGCAGCGCATCGGTCCCATACTCGTCAATGATGTAAAGCGGGTCGTATTTCCACGCATCGGGCATGGATTTGCTGATTTTCTCGCCGCGCTCGTTGCGGATAAGGCCGTGCAGGTACACGGTGGCGTAAGGCGCCTGGTCCAGCAGCGCCAGCGAGAGCATCGTCTCGCGCGCTACCCAGAAGAAGAGGATGTCATAGCCGGTCTCACGCACGTCGTTGGGGAAGAAACGCTGCAAATCCGGCGCGTCCCTATCGGGCCAGCCAAGCGTGGAGAAGGGCCACAGCCCGGAAGAGAACCACGTGTCGAGCACATCCTCGTCCTGGCGGATGGCGCTGCTGCCGCACTGGGGACAGCGGGTCGGATCTTCCAGCGCGCTCCACTGCTGGCCGCAATCGTCGCAGTACCAGACCGGAATGCGATGGCCCCACCACAGCTGCCGGCTGATGCACCAGTCGCGGATGTTCTCCATCCAATGGAACCACACCTTCTCAAAATGGTCGGGGATGATGCGCATCGTCCCGTTGCGTACGACCTCCATCGCCTGCGCCGCGAGCGGCCGGGTGCGGACGAACCATTGAGTGCTGATGCGCGGCTCGATGATGGTGTCGCACCGCTGACAGTGGCCCACCGTGTGCTGATACGGTTCCACTTTAACCAGCAATCCTTCCTTCTCAAAGTCGGCGACGATGGCCCGCCGACACTCGTAGCGCTCCAGTCCCGCGTAGGGACCGGCGGCCGCGTTCATCAGGCCGGTGGGCGTCATCACGTCAATCTGCGCGAGGTTATGGCGCAGGCCAATCTCGTAATCGGTGGGATCGTGCGCCGGCGTGACCTTGACCGCGCCCGTGCCGAACTCCGGCAGCACGGCCTCGTCCGCCACGATGGGAATCTCGCGTCCAAGCGCGGGCAGCACGGCGACCTGTCCCACCAACCGCGCCCAGCGCGCATCGGTGGGATGCACGGCGACCCCGCTATCGCCCAGAATCGTCTCCGGGCGCGTCGTCGCCATCATAATGAATTCGGTCGCGCCCTCGGCCCAGTGTCCGCTGCCCCACGGAGCGCGGGGGCCGTCCCAATCGGCGTTGCGGACGGGATAGCGGACATACCACAGGTGACTGGCGTGCTCCTGCGGCTCGACTTCCAGGTCAGAGATGGCAGACTCGCAGCGCGGGCACCAGTTCACCATATACGGCCCGCGGTAGATGAGGCCGCGCTCGTAGAGGGTGACGAAGGCCATGCGCACGGCGCGGCTCAGGGCCGCATCGAGGGTGAAGCGCTCGCGATCCCAATCGCAGGAGACGCCGAGCTGTCGGTGCTGATCGGTAATGCGGGCGTGCATCTTCCCTTTCCACTCCCACGCCTTCTCGATGAACGCGGCGCGGCCCAGGTCGTGGCGGGTCAGCCCCTCTTTGGCGAGTTCGCGCTCCACGACATTTTGGGTGGCGATGCCGGCGTGATCCGTGCCGGGGAGATACAGGGTCTCATAGCCGCGCATCCGATAGTAGCGCGTCATCAAATCCTCCAGCGCAGCGGTCATCGCGTGGCCGAGGTGCAGAATGCCGGTCACGTTGGGGGGCGGCATGGTGATGCAGAAACGCGGGCCGTCTGAGGGGCGCGGCTTGAAATAGCCCTCGGATTCCCACCAGGCATAGAGCCGGGATTCGTGTTCTTTTGGATTGTAGGTTTTGGATAAGTCGGTCATTGAGTTACTCCTTCATCGAATCGAATGCATTGTACCACGAGTTTGAAAGTGCGAGATTATATCAGCAGCTCTTCCGCCACCCATGTCCAGGGCCAGACGTTCCAGTCTGCCACCAGCCCAGCCTTGACCGGGTTATTCACGATGTACGCCGCCACGCGCTCGAACTCCTGCGGGTTGCGAATCCAGTGGTCGTAAGACTCATGCGCCCAAAATGATTGCCCAGTCCTCTCCAATACCACATTGGCTTGACGGGAAGAAATGCCTTTGATTCGCTGGATGATGACGCCTGGCGGGAAAGGATTGTCCGTTTGGGAATTTTCACGCGGCGTCAACAAAACGTGGATATGATTGGGCATCAGCGTATAGGCGTGCAGCACGTAAAACGACTCTGCACCATCATGCAAAACCTGACGCACGCACTCCGCAACCTCAGGCTGCGTCAGCCAACGCGGGCCAACGTCGCTCTGATGCAAGTCCTCATCCCATTTGCCAAACAAACGCTTGCGCTGTATGACGCCCCAATCAATGTTCAGATCCTTCCAACGCGGGTCGCGTTCCAAAGCTGCGCGCTCGGCGGTTAACGCTTCTAAAACATACTTTGGCAACGAACCAGCCAGCCGCCACGTCAGAAAAATCGGTACACTTCGAGGTTGCCAATGCGGCAACCGGCAATGGTAGAAGGGTTTGTACTCTCGATTAGACATAGTTTTTTCCCCCCAAGCACGTGTACCACACAGTAATCTGGCGAACTGAAGTACGCGTTACGATTGCAAATCACAATTCATCGGCCAGGGTGCCGCGAACTTTAGTTCGCAAAACCAGGTGAACTGAAGTTCACAGTACATTTGTCAGGCAATGCTCACATGCAAGTCTGTCGCAGCGACCTCCACCACCACCGATTTTGCACGGGTGATGCTGCACAAGTCTTCTTCAGCCGCTACGAGCTGCTCTGCCAGCGGCTCCTCCGCCGTGATGCGCAGCTCCGCCAGCTCTGCACCGAGCGATAAGCCGCGCTCGCTCTTGTAACGCCGCACCGTCGTCGCTATCTCCACGAGAGCCTCGCCAACGGCGAGGGCCGCCGCATCGTCAAAGCGCGCGTCGGGCCGGGGCCACGCGCTACAATGGATGGAGATCGCCCCTTCCTCCGCTGCAAATAAACCCTGATAAATCTCCTCCGTGATGTGCGGGAAAAACGGCGCGAAGAGTTTGAGTAACACAAGCAACACGGCCTGAAGTGTCCATAGCGCCGCCGGGTCGCCAGCGTAGAGCCGGAGCTTCGCCATTTCCAGGTAGTTATCGGCGAAATCGCGCCAGAAGAAGGCGTCCGTTTCGTGTTTGGCGGCGGCGTAATCGCAGGCAAGGAACGCCTCGGTCGCCCGGCGGACGAGCCGCTGCGCGCCGGCCAGAATCCAGCGGTCGGCGGGGGAGAGGGTAGGCATTGCATCCGCATCCCGCCGGATGAATCCGGCGGCTGCTACCTCAAGTCGGCTGGAAGCCGACTCCCCACAGTCCGCTTCAGCGGACTTAGCATAACAGCCTGATGATTCATCATCAGGCGCAGGCGCGATAAACCGTTCTGCAAACCGCGCCACATTCCACAGCTTCGTGACGAGCTTCGCGCCCATCTCGATCTTCTGCACGTCAATCACCGAGTCCCGCCCGAAACCCGCGCTTGAAGTCCAATAGCGCACCGCGTCCGCCCCGAAATTCTCCAGCATCTCCTGCGGGGACATCGGTCCGCCGCCGCGGCTCTTGCTGATTTTGCCCGCGCCCTCGGGGGCCAGTCCCCATCCAGAGATGGCCGCATCGCGCCAGGGAATGGCCCGGAAGTGATGCCACGATTTGACGAGGGTGTAGAAGGCCCAGGTGCGGATGATTTCGTGCGCCTGCGGGCGCAGCGAGAAGGGGAACACTTGAGCGTACAGCGCAGGGTCGTCGAGCAACTGCCCCACAATCTGCGGCGTGAGCGAGGAGGTGGCCCAGGTGTCCATCACGTCCGTCTCCGGCGTGAACGCGGTCCCGCCGCACGCGCACGGACGCGCCGGGCCGCGCGTGGTCGGATCCACGGGCAGCTCGTTCTCATCGGCCACCAGCACCGCGCCGCAAGCGTCGCAGTACCACACGGGAAAGGTCACGCCGAAGGTGCGCTGACGGCTGAGGCACCAGTCCCACGCCAGGCCTTCCACCCACTCGCGGAAGCGGGCCTCCATGTGCGGCGGATGCCATTTGACCTGCGCGCCGGCCGCGAGCAGTTCGGCCTTGAAATCGAGCACCCGCGCGAACCACTGTTCCATCACGACATATTCCACCGGCGTGTCGCACCGTTCGTGGACGCGGACGGTCTGCGCGATGGGGCGCGCGCCGCAATACAGTCCCGCCGCACGGAGCGCATCCACGATGCAGGCGCGGGCCTCGGCTACGGACAGCCCGGCGAACTCGCCGGCAAGCCCGGTCATCCGCCCGGCGCGATCTATCGCCATGCGCAGCGGCAGCCGGTGCGTCTTCCACCACGCCACGTCTGCCGTGTCGCCGAAGGTGCAGCACATCACCGCGCCCGTGCCCTTCTCCGGGTCCGCGCCGGGATCGGCCAGGATGGGAACCCACTGGCCAAAGAGCGGCACGCGCGCCTGCTGCCCGACGAGCGCGGCAAAGCGCCCGTCGTCGGGATGGACGAACACCGCCACACACGCCGGCAGCAATTCGGGACGGGTCGTGGCGATCTCCAGCGTCGCGCCGTTTTCGAGCGCAAAGGCCAGCGTGTGAAACGTGCTCTCGCGTTCGAGGTCGTTGAGTTCGGCCTGCGCGATGGAGGTCTGGCACTCCGGGCACCAGATGGCGGGCGCTTCCTGACGATAGACCAGCCCTTTGTGGTAGAGGTCAAGGAACGAACGCTGCGACGCGCGCCGCGAACGGTCGTCAATGGTGCGATAGGAATAGCGCCAGTCAATCGAAAGGCCGAGGCGCAGCCACAGGGCGCGATAATCGGCCTCGGCCCGCTCGCTCACCGCCAGGCAGCGGGCGATGAAGGCCTCGCGCCCCACCTCGGCGACGCGAATGCCCTCCCATTTTTCCACCAGGCGTTCAGTAGGCAGGCCATTGTCATCAAAACCCATCGGATAGAAGACGTTGTAGCCGTTCATGCGGAAAAAACGGGCCATGAAATCCGTGTGGCTGTACGAATAGACGTGTCCGAGGTGCAAATGCCCCGAAACGGTCGGCGGCGGCGTATCTATGGAATACACCGGCGCGTCAGAGTGCGGGTCGAAGTGATAGACGCCGTGTTCCTGCCAGAACGCTTCCCATTTGGGTTCAGCCGTCTGCGGGTGATACTGTTTGGGTAATGCCATCGTGTGCCTCCTTGTGGGTGAGGGGTGAAGCAATGGAGAAACGCCCCATTCCCCCTTTCTCATCGCCTTACCGCCAATACAATACGCCCCCTCCATCCCAGGGACGGAAGGGGCGCTCCGCGGTACCACCCTGCTTCACCGGCAACAGCCGATGCGCTCAGTCGCCCTCCTGCAAGGGCGCTCGCTGTAACGGGCGAACCCGTAACGGGTTACTTGCGTCAACGCGATACGTTGCCAGACGCTTTCAGCCGTTCAACTCCCGGGCGACTTCGGTGTGGGGTTCCGTAGCAGGCTCTCAGCCAGTGACCTGCCTCTCTGGAACGGGTCGCACGCACCTACTCCTCCCGTTCGCCGTCTTGTGGAAATCGAATAAAAACAGTATAAGCCAGGAAGGAGTTTTGTCAATCAGCCCCGCTCACGGCCGGGGGCAAAAGTTTGCCTTTCTCCGAACCGGCGTATACTAAAGCCGGCCATAAAACCAGGAGTTGACATGTTCCTGCGACACACCACCGCGGATGAAAATGTAATGTGCGGTTATAGTTCAGCCTGGCGTCAGGTAGCTCGATGGCAATGGATGAACCTTTG
>Ga0209201_1000296_pt1 | contig 73317 bp, 57 predicted proteins | sample AD_UKC055_MetaG_FD_184411 | JGI IMG/M metagenome (GOLD analysis project Ga0209201, IMG submission 184411) | Active sludge microbial communities of municipal wastewater-treating anaerobic digesters from USA - AD_UKC055_MetaG (SPAdes) (version 2) | ecosystem: Engineered > Bioreactor > Anaerobic >...
TGCGCCTCCTTCCACGCCGGTGACCGTTTTCTCCGGGTACCACAAACTCGGTAACCGAAAGTTTTATATCTGCCACTGGGAGCCGGGTCCCGCACCGGATGACTTGGCTGAACTCCTGACCTCTCCACTCCGCGAGAAAATCCGCACCGAATTGTTAAGCAAAATGGCGTTATTCCTGTACGTTCCCGGGACCGAAAATAAACAGGCCCGGCAGATCATTGACGATGTGGCTCGCCGCTGGTCGGAAAAGGAAAAACAGGGAGTCTCTGTGCTGCAAATGGATCGCTCGGACCCGGCAGAGCGCGTTCTGCTCTCATTTATGGCAATCGAAGATTCCGGACCGGAATGGACGGCCGTGATTTTCGGGCGCGGCAAAATGATGCCGCCCATCGTCGGGGATGATATCACAGAGGCAGAATTGGATCGGCAATTGGAGACTCTGGTGGGAGAATGCACCTGCCTTCGATCGGCCTCCAGTTTCGGTGTCGATCTCCCCATGATCTGGGATGCCACCGAGGATGCGCGAATTGTCCCGCTGCGGTCGCCGGAGGATGCCCTTCCAGCAGGAGTGGGAGCGCCGGCCGATCCCCTGTCTTCGAGCGCAGCGCCGGCAAGCGTCTTGTATACTCTTGTGGCCTTGTTCTCGGTCGTACTTCTAACTTCTGTCGCCATCCTCCTCATCCGAATCCGCTCCATCCGATAGTCATCCTCCCAAGATTCTCCATCGGTCCCATTGGTCCTATTCATCCCATTCCTTTCTTAGGAGCCTCCCTCTGGCGGGGTCGGTAATTGGAAAAAGAAAGCATGATTCCCGTCCTTTTTTGCCGGGCAGAGACGCTTGGCCTACTGGTGGGACAGGCGTCCCTGCCTGTCGATGGGCGTTCCGATCAATCCTTTTCCGCACTCATTACAATTCGACCGTTCACTTCCACATGGTCAATAATCCCCATAATCAGCTCACGAATGGGGGCAATTTCAATCTGAAACACCTGTTGAGCCGCCCCCGGAGCCGAACCGACCAGCACTGTATCGCCTTCCCCGGCTCCGACCGCATCCACTGCCAGTACCGAGGGGCCATCTGGATTTCCTTCCAGGTCCAGCGGTTGAATCAGGAGCAGCTTTCTTGCGTGGTAAGCCTCATGTTTCAGGGTGGAGACCGCGCTTCCGAGCACTTTTGCTATTCGCATCGTTGAAACCTATTAAGAAAATTGTTCGTTATGATAGCGTATCGACACACAATCCCGGAGAGAAAGCCGTCATTTTTCCTTGCTTCCCTCTTGCTCGATGGGACCGTTGCGAGTACTGTATCATCGCATAAGATCCGGTTGGAAAACAATACAACGGAGTTGAGCAATGGTCGAGATGATTCAACGAGATGACCGGAATGAAGTCACCATTATTACCGTTCCGGCAAGATTGGACGCCGTATTGAGCGAAAGTCTCAATCAGTTGTTCGGCGATCTGATGGCGGAAGGTCGATGCAAGGTGGTTGTCGATTGCCGGCATCTGGAGTTCCTGAACAGCATTGTCATCGGAATTCTGGTCAGCTTTCACCAGAAAGCCACCAAAAAAGGCGGCAATCTCAAGTTCGCCAATGTCCCGCTTCCCGTGGAAGATGTCTTCCGTCTGACCAAGTTGGACCAGGTATTCAAATGGTATCCGAGCGTGGATGATGCGGTGGCCGATTTCTGAAACGTCGCTTACTCCAACTCTCTCCCACGGGAGAAAGCGGAGGGTGCTTTTCGCTCGACAGGCCTTTTCTCCGGGAAGGGTTTGATCTATGGATGTGATGGATGTTCGTGTGCGCGAGTATCGGGCAATCGCGCGCTTCAAATCCGATCCCGTGGACCTTCCTGCAGGCGCTCATTGCCTTGTCGATGTGGAGGACGATCGGGAACTCGCTACGGTTCTGCGTCCCCGCTACGAATGGACCGAGGATTTGCCCCCGGAATTGGGTGTGTTTTTCGTTCGCCCGGCGGAGGATGCCGATCTCGCCCAGTTTTATCAGAATCGGCAGAAAGAGCGCGAGGCTTTTGTCCTTGCCCTTCAGAAGATCAAAGACCGTGAACTCCCCATGATCCTCGTCGCCGTGGAACAGACACTGGACGGCAAAAAGATCCGCTTCTATTTTACCGCCGATGGCCGAATCGACTTCCGTGACCTGGTTCGCGATCTGGCGCACATTTTTCGAACCCGAATTGAAATGAGGCAAATCGGTGTGCGAGACCGCTCCCGCAAGGTCGGCGGATTCGGACCCTGTGGCGAGCAACTCTGCTGCAACCGGTTTATCAGTACATTCGATCCCATTACGATCAAAATGGCCAAGGAACAGAACCTGGCTCTTAACCCCTCCAAACTGTCCGGGGTGTGCGGACGTCTCAAATGCTGCCTGGCCTATGAGGTCGATACCTACCGAGTCTGTCGCAAAAACTTTCCGAATCCCAACCAGGAAGTGACAACCCCCATCGGAAGCGGTGTAGTGATCGAGCAAAACGTCATCAAGGGAACTGTTACCACTCGTTATGAAGGTGGCCAGGCCCCCCGCGAATGGCCCATCGAGGATATCAACTTCCGGCAATAAGGTAGACACGCACGAAATATGGCATCCTGCCGGTGATTGTGGCGCCTGACCCTTAGGCCCCCCACAAAAAAGTGTTTTTCTTCTCTCTCTCCCTCCGGGAAAGGGTCGGGGTAAGGGTCGTGATCCTGCCACCTTGCCTCAATGACATTGATTCCGAAGAACGGGGGAACCAAAATCACTTCTGAGGTAGCCTTATGAATCTCAACTTCCGTCTCTGGCTCTGCCTCCTCCCTGCAATGACCGTCCCCATGGCAGGTTCGCTTTTCTATTTTGTCATTCTGGCGGGCAGGCCGTTGGGAAATACCGTCTTTCTCTTTACGAAATTGTTCCTGATCTTTTGGCCGTTGGCCGCCATTGCTCTCACCACGGGATTTCACCGAACCGGCCCGGCATTCAACCGACAGAAACATTTTCGCGCGCTTCCGCTGGGGGCGCTGTCTGGCCTTCTCATCGCCGGGGCCATGATTCTTCTGTACCGATTCACACCGCTGGGTGATTACGTTCGGTTTCACGCGGTTGAGGTTCGCGCCAAGGTAGAGGAAATCGGTATCCTGGATCGTTACATCCTGTTCGCGATTTTCGTTTCAATGGTTCATTCGTTCCTGGAGGAGTATTACTGGCGGTGGTTTGTATTCGGATCGCTGGATCGACTGGTAAGCCCCCTCGCCGCCTATTTCCTGGCGAATTTGGCATTCGCTGCACACCATTATGTCATTCTCAGCGGCTATTTCTCCTTCTGGGGAGCCTTCTTTTTCGGAACTTGTGTTGGGCTTGGTGGCGCGCTGTGGTGTCGGATGTATCGAACACAGGACAGCCTTGCCGGAATCTGGCTGTCCCACACTCTTGTAGACCTTGCCATTTTCGCAATCGGCTATGATCTGGTCTTCCGTCAGGTCCCCCTGCCCATTGCCCAAGGATGAGAAAAGGAACTTCGACAATCGTTGGGTCGAACAGGCGGCATCCTTGTCTGAAATTCCCTATAATTGTCAGCGTGGCAGACGTGGCACGCCCAAGTCATCGGCAAGATACCTGTGCGGCCCTGCCTCAACAAACGGCACATTGAGCCATGGGGATATCATGTTCTTCTCATTCCTGAAGATTATGCGACAAATCCCTGATGATTGCGTGTTCATCACCGCCGAAACCGACCTTCAGGGAGCATCGGGGGGAGGTCAATCGCAGAGCCGAAAACAGGCTTTGTTTCTTCCTCTTGACTTGTGCAACACCTATATATATACAGTGACTTTTGGTATCTTCATAAGAGGTAAACAGACTCGTTTTCCTCACCCATAGAATGAGGTCCGACAAAAGTTGGTTTATCCCCTCTGGTATCTCGTGGCTCTTGTTGGATTCTGGAGCCTGATCCCCGCTTCCGCTTTTATCCTTGCCGACTGGATCAAAACCGGACGGCTCAAACTGCGTCAGAAGCACCACCAGTGGATATGGGCATACCTGTTCATGTCGGTGGCGCTCGCATGGGCCACGTTGTTCATGTTCTTCCCCCTGGCTCAGGCGTTTTATCAAAGCATGACCGATTTCAGCCTCACCAGCGCCACCGCCACCCGGTGGGTGGGATTACAGAATTACCTGGAGATTCTGAAAGATCGGTTCTGGTGGCATACCCTGTGGATCACATTCATCTATATGGTGGGCACAGTCCCGTTTGGTGTTCTGCTGAGTATGTTCCTGGCCGTGCAGATTTTGAAACAACCCACCACCATGCAGACCTTCTTTAAGGCCGCTCTCTACCTTCCGGGGGTCATCAGCGTCGTCGTGACAGCCGCAATCATGAAATGGATTTTCCACAGCGGAAACGGATTCGCCAACGCGTTTCTTCACGCATTTGGCCTGCCGCCACAAAACTGGTTCGGGAATCCGAACCTGGCAATGCCGGTGTTGATCGCGCTGGCCTGGCTCTCGGCATACGGCGTGGGGGTAATTATTTATTGCGCGGCCATCGGCAATATCCCGTCCACCTACTATGAGGTCGGCGAATTGGACGGGGCCTCCAACTGGACGGTCTTCTTCTCCATCACCTGGCCCCTCGTGAAGCCGACCACGATTTTCGTAACCATTATCGGACTGATCGGCGCATTTCAGGTGTTCGCGCCCGCAATGCTGATTACACGCGGTGGCCCGCTTAATACCACATACTTCGTCAACTATCATATCTATCGAACCTTTTATTATGAAAACGACTTCGGTCTTGCCTCCGCGATGGCTGTTCTCCTGATGATAGTCATTGTTATCGTTTCCGTTCTGAATTATCGCTGGCTGGCGACCGATGTGGAGTACTGAATGAGTACGGCGGTAAAAACAACAGTGCAGTCCCGCCTGGTCGGCTTGATCGTGCTCCTTTTCTACACGGTCCTGTCGCTGCTCTCGTTGTATCTCATGGTGGTAAGCAGCCTGACCCACCTGGGAACCTCTTTTGAATTGGCCGACCTGGACTGGTATCCGCGCGATTGGGCTTTCGAGAACTTTGCGACTTTTTTCGCGATTACACGAGGGATGGCCTGGACCTGGCTTCGCAACAGCCTGGTTGTTGCTCTCGTTCCGACTGTGTTCAATCTCCTGTTTGCCGCCATGGCCGGTTATGCCCTCGCAAAACTCGATTTCCCCGGTAGACAATTCCTCTTCTGGTCCATCATCGGCGTAATGGCGATCCCGGCATTTGTCACATTGATCCCGCTGTACCAGATGATGTTTCGATTTGCCTGGTTTGATACGTTTTATGCCCTGATTGTCCCCAAAATGGCAGGATTGGGCAGCATTTTTCTGTTCAAACAATACATGAGTACCCTCCCCAGCGATCTTATGGAAGCCGGGCGAATCGACGGCGCGTCGGAGGGAACAATCTTTACCAAGATCGTCTGGCCCATGGCCCAACCTGTCCTGGCGGTCATATTCCTGCTTGAATTTGTAGCCGCTTGGGGCGATTATTTCTGGCCTTATCTTGTAACGAATTCCACCGAACAAATGACCTTCCAGGTCGGACTGATGTCCATTATCGGGGTCGATCAGGGCACGGTTCTGCTTCAGGACTATGGAGCCATCATGGCCGGGTCACTGGTAGCCAGCCTGCCGGTTATTATACTGTTTCTGCTGCTTCAACGTCACTTCGTCCGTGGATTGACTATCGGCGCGGTGAAAGGTTAGTACAATGAAAAGTGTACTGATGGCCGTTCTCAGCATTGCGCTTTTACTCAGTTGGCTCGGTTTTCTCACCTGGCTGGAACGTCCGACCGCTCTTGAGGGACAGGAAATCGGAGAAGCCAGGACCGATGAAATCGTTGTCTGGATTAATGAAATGCTGGGCACGCCGGATGAAGCCTACTACTATGAATTACAGAATTGCTGGAACGCCACACATCCGAACGTGAAAATGAAACTCGCCATTATGAGTCACGCTGGATATGACAGTAAACTGCGTGTCGCCATCGCGAGCGGCCAGCCGCCCGATGTCTGTACTAGCGGTTTCGAAACTCTCCAGGCGCTGGAATCCATCGGGAAATCTCTTGATCTCGCTGCGCCCATCCCGGAAGACATCCTCCCGGTCGAACACTTGAAAGCCATGGGTCCCGTGGTGGAAAGGGCTGCCATCCGTAACGGAAAAGCCTGTGTTTTCCCTCTCTATCGCTACTGCTATGGCGGCGTTATGCTCGCCAACAGAACAATGCTCCTCGAAGCGGGGTATGACGACGATGAGATTCGGCGCAACGGATGGACATTCGAACAATTTCGCGATGCCTGTAAACGAATGACCAGGGATCTCGACGGCGACGGGAAAACCGATCGATGGGGATATGCCTCCGCTTTGTCGCACATGGAACATCTTCTGCTCAACGAATTTGGCCCCGCGATTTACGGCAAAGAGATCGCCACGGCGCAACTTCTCGGCTACGATGAACAAACGAAGCGTTGGACCCGCCACCCCGGACTGACTGAAGATCATTTTTACCGACTGTGTCTACTGTACCATCAATTGATTAACGTCGATAAAAGCTGGAACCCTAATTACCTGTCGATGACTACTTATGAACTCCTGGATGAGCTGATTACACAGCAGAAGGTGGGAATGATGTTCGGCTCGATTCCCTGGGCGCCCATAGTTTACAAAGATCTTTGGGACCTCGAAGTAAAACAAGGCGTCAAGAAACCGAATCCGTTCCCCGACCTGACCTCGTTCTGGATGCCTACACTCCGGAAAGGTGACCGGCCAAGTCCCTCGGCCGGCGTGTACGGTTTCAGCGTGCTTAAACAGTCTTCTTACAAAGGGGAGGCCCACACATGGAATGCCTGTCGCGTGGCCTTGTTCCTCACGCACCCGGTTCATCTCGCGCGTTCACAGATGCGCTTCTTCCGGCATCTTCCACCCGAACCCGAACGATTCGGAAAAATCTTTCCTGAATTGATAGATATGAAAGATCGGTGGGTGAAATACTACAATGAGGTAATGGATTCCGGCCTGTGGCACACATTAGGGGTCGATCCTGCTACAGCCCCGGATTTCGCCGCATACCAGGCCGTCAACATGGAGGTCATCAACTGGCTTCGCAAAACGGGATTCGGTATTATAGAGCAAGTCATCTATCAGAAAATCACCCCGGAAGAGGGCGGGCGACGGTTATTCGTCGGAATCAAGGAGGCCGCTGACGGGGCTTACGAGAAACTCAATGTGACACCCCAGGTGGATGCAGGAGTTTCGGAATGAAAACGAACGGCTTGAGACTTTCCCTGTTGAGTACCCCGGAGAAAGATTCAGGCCCTTTCGGTGCTGTTCTGATGTCTAATCACAACCGGATCGGCTGGTGCCGACCGGACGCAGCAAGGAGTTCCCCATGAGTAGTTCTGCACAACTCGGCATCGCGCAAACGCTAGCCACCGTCTTTTTTCTCCTTTCTATTACGACGGTCGTGACCTGTGCCGCGCCCGGCGACTGGCCCGAGCCTCGCCGGAATCCGCATTTGACTACAATCCAACCGCTACCCGGCGAGATGGTGGATCCGCCTTCGATTCTGTCCGCTGTGCCGATCTCTCCCTCTCGCCCCTCCATGCAGCCTGTCGTTGCGCCGGACGGTACAGAAACCTGCGGCTTGTGTATTGTCGGAGGCGCGCTACATTGTTTTAGTACGGGTGGCCGGGAGATTTGGAGATCCCACCCGCCGGGATTGAACTTCACATCCATCGAAGCCGCGGAGGATCTCGATCTGGACGGTCGCGTAGAGATTGCCCTCAAAGCCGGACGAACTGCCGATCCGTACAGTGCGGCCGTTCTTGTGTCCCTTGAGGATGGGAGCCTTCTTTGGAGCTACGATGTCGAGCCGATGTCCTATGCCTGGTATCTTCATATTGTAGATGTCTTCCCCGAGAAACAGACCAAACAGGTGGTGGTTGTGATGCAGGGCTATCCGCCCGATGCCGAAAACGGCTATATCACTTTATTTGATTTTGTTCAGCCGGGCCAACCACCTGCGCAGCAATGGCGATATGCCTTCCATGATTATACCTGCTTTCCTACGTTATTACGCACGGATCTCGACAGTGACGGGACGGATGAACTGGCTGTCGAGACCCATAGCCGAATGTGGCTCCTCGATGCCAGAACCGGCGCTGTCAAACAATTTATCGGGTGGGATCCTTCCCCAGGTAACATTCGCAGCTATGGCTTGGTCACATTCGTCGATCTGGACCCGAACGGCGGCGACGGCCGTGAGGACTTCCTGTGCATCGCTGATTTTAGCCATCACCAGGAGGTATTGCACAACAACAACGGGAAACTGGAATTGGCCTGGGTTCATGGGTGGCCGGACGAAACTGCGACTCGGAAGATCGTTTCTACCTGGCCGGAACCGCCCCGTGCCGATATAGACGGAGACGGCCGAATAGAAATTATTGCTTCCATGTATAATTCGGAGGACGAAAATCAGTGGCTGGTTCGAGTGTACGATGCGATGACCGGTGAATTGATTTACCGGAAGCCCGGCGCCGTAGCGTGTGCTGTCTATGATCTTAATGGGGACGGTAAAGCAGAGGTTGGAGTCAATCTCTCAACCGATCCGACACAGAGTGTATGGAAAGGCGCGCAACTTCTTACAATAGAGAATGGTGATTTCCAGGTGGTGTGGCAGGATCCATCGGCAACTTTCATCCGCCCGACCATACCCCCCGGGAACACTAGCCATTACCTCCGCTTTGAACGTGGGGGTCAGAAATTCGCCTTGGTGTATGACAGCGTGCGGGGTATCACGGAGGTGCCGTCGCCCGATGTCCCTGTTGTCGAGCCTGATTTCTCGAAGGTACCGAAGATTGCGGCCTCCGAATACCCGACCCTTCTGGCCGCGGATGTGACCGGGGATGGGAGAAACGAACTCCTGGTCTATTCCGCCCCGATACTGCGCATAGTTAGCATTTGCGATGACGGCAGTAATGAGGAACTGGCACAATATCACTCGAGTGGATTACCTGGCGTGGCCGATCTGGATGGAGACGGCTACTTAGAGATCATTACGGGAGAGGTCAGCATGACGCAGACACCTGTTGTCGAAGCACGGACTCCCGCCTTGGGAAACTGCCTTCTCTGGAGATCGGTCTTCCCGACTCCCGCGTTTTCCGGGTTGCCGTGGACTATGAAACCTTTCTATGTGCGGCCGGGGCGATTCACCGGCAAATCGACTCCGGACCTCTATGTCTGGGCGGGGCTTCCTCTCGTTCGCAGCACCGTTGTCGATGGATTAACAGGTGGCATCGTCTGGGAGAAAAGTGAAACATCCATTGGTCGCTATTGGGGGCCGACGCACCAACCTGCCGCTGTATACGACTACCTGGGGGATGGATTCGACGATCTCATTGTTACAATCCCTGATTATTATGGAATTATCAGTGGACAAAATGGAAGATTTCTGTGCGGTCCGTCCTTTCCTCCGGATATATTTCATCAATCCAGCCAGGGACTGTATACGCTAACGGCGATTTTGGAAGAGACTACCGGGGACCCGACGGTTTGCCTGGTCGGGGGCCACTATTTCCAGGGAGCTATGTCGATCACGGCTCGCCGGAAGTGGTACAAGTTACCTGTCGTCGGTGAAAGCCGTTATGCAGCCGAAGGCTTTCTGCGGACAGAACATGGCGAATGGCTCCTCGGAGTCGGGCGACAGAACGGGTATTTCGGTTGCATCAATGTAGCCGACGGAACCTCCCGCTGGGAATATAATGCTCATGCCTCCATTGCGGAGACATGCACAATGGACGTTGATGGAGACGGCCGGTTTGAGTTTATTCTCGCTACAAGCCATGGCCGATTGATCGCCTTGGGCGACGACAGCGGTTCTCCACGGGTTGTCTGGACGGCGGATTTGCCCGCGGGAGCGGGATACGCGAGCTACCCGGCCGCGCAGTTCTCGCCGATCGCCGCAGATATGAACGCAGACGGCAAATCCGAACTTGTTGTTCCCTGTCATGACGGATATGTCTATGTATTAGGCAAATCCGGGGAATACGTCGACAATTCGGACCGATATTGATAAGTGACCGCACGTTAATAAAGGAATCTGTGCCATGCGATTCACGCGAAGCGAATACATGATTCTCTGGATGGCTCTCCTCGGCCCTCTGTGTCCGCATGCCGCGCCCGGCGACTGGCCCGAGCCTCGACAGAATCCGTATCGCACCGCCATTCAACCCTTACCTGGAGCAATGACCTCTCCACCGGATGTGTTGGCCCGGTTTCCGGTCGCTTGTGGCCGGCCGGACCTTCAACCATTTTGTGCGCCCGATGGTAAAGAATACTGGGCCATTACAATCATCGGAGGGGCGCTGCATTGCTTCAATACTCGGGGTAAAGAGATGTGGAGATCCCACCCACCCGGAATCAATTACTGGAGCATCGGAACCGTGGAAGATCTGGACGGTGACGGGCGAATTGAGATTGCGTTGAAATCCGGCCGACCGACAGAACCGTATGGCGCTGTTACGCTGGTCTCCTCGGTAGATGGGAGCCTTCTCTGGCGTTATGATGTCGATCCGATGTCCTACGCATGGTATCTCCATATCGGGCGTTATTTCCCCGGGGAAGGGTCGAAACAGATTATTGTTTTAATGCAGGGGTATCCTCCCGACAAGGATAACGGCTACATCGCACTGTTTGATTGTAAGGAACCCGGGCAACCACCGTCGCAAATCTGGCGGTATGACTTCGATCACTATACTTGTTTTCCGCCCCTCCTTCGCACGGATCTGGAGGGCGATGGCGTAGATGAATTGGCGATCATCACCCATAGTCGAATGTGGCTTCTTGACGTCTACACCGGAAAGGTCAAGCAATTCATTGCCTGGGATGTTTCTCCCGGGAATTCGCGCAGCTACGGACTGAACCGGTTCGTCGATTTGAACGGGGATGGTCTTCAGGATTTCCTTTGCATCGCGGATTTCGCACAACATCACGAGGTACTCCTCAATCAGAACGGTAAATTCGAACAGGCATGGGCGCACGGCTGGGATGAAAGCGTTACGACGAGAAAGATCGCGACCACTTGGCCGGAGCCGCCCTATGCAGACATTGATGGAGACGGAAAACTGGAGATCATTCTCTCGATGTTCAATTCGGAAAAGGAGAACGCCTGGCTTATTCGGGTGTATGATTCCATTACCGGCGAACTCAAGTACCGCTTTCCAGGCCATGTCGCTGTCGCGATGAACGACATCGATCAGGATGGAAAAGCGGAAATCGCAGTCCGGGCTACATCCGATCCATTACAGACAGATAAAGGGCCGATCCAATATCTAGATCTTGTTGACAATACCCTCGAGATTATTCGCGCAAGCGGAGCCAAATCCCTCCCGGAGAATACATCCCCAGCCGCGAGTGAGAAGGCTGCGCTGGGAGTACAGGACGACTATGCGCGGCGAAGGGGCAAGGCGGCCGCGTCGATTCCTCCGCCTACGGCCTCCCTCGACTTTTCCGCTGTTCCTTCCGTTAAAGGTCAAGGGATTCCAACACTGTTCTGTGCCGATCTGGACACCGACGGTAAAAATGAAATTATTACGTATCTGCCCCCCGGCGAGATTACCGCGTGTTCATTCAATTCGACCGGTTGTGTTAATGAAATCCTTCATTACAAGTCGGACGGATTTCCGGCAATTGCGGATCTGGACGGGGATGGGAACCTGGAAATCATCACGGGAATGGTCAGGGAAACGGCTACTCCAACAGTCGAAGCGAGAACTCCCGCGTTGGAGAACCGAGTTCTCTGGCGGTCCGTGTTTCCGCCGGTGGACCGCCCGGGACTTCCTTGGACCAACAGGCCGCTCTACGTTTGCACGGGTCATTTCACCGGAAAAGATACACCGGACCTCTATGTATGGGCCGGCGTTCCACTGGTCCGAAGCGGCGTCCTTGACGGTCTGACCGGCCGGATCATGTGGGAACGCGGTGAGACCGAAAAGAAGTTGTATTGGGGACCTGCAATAAATCTCGCTTCTGTGTACGACTACAATCATGACGGGAAAGAGGATCTTCTCTTCACGAATCCCGCTGATTTGTGTATCTGCGACGGCCCAACCGGCGAGTGTCTCGCCGGACCGATGGATATGCTGAAAGTATTCCAGCAATCCAGCATGGGTTTGTATACATTTCCCGCTGTCTTGAAGCAAAAGAATACCGACCCTCCTGCCGTATGTTTGATCGGGGGCCATTATTTTATCGGAGTCCTGTCTATTCAGGGTACTCCGTACTGGTACCACCTTCCCACCGTCGGCGAGTGTCGCGCCGACCCGGAAGGTGTTCTGCAAACAGAGGAGGGAACCTGGCTAATGGGAGTCGGTAGGCAAAACGGTCACTTCTCATGCCTGAACGCCTTAGACGGCAAGATGAGATGGGATCTGGACTTGCAGGCTGGTTGTGCCGAAATCTGTGCTATGGATGTTGACGGGGACAGCCGCCAGGAATTTGTAATCGCTACCAGTCACAACCGCGTGTATGCCATCGGAGACGACAGCGGAACCCCACGCCGTGCCTGGGAAGTAGAGATTCCCTCGGGAGCCGGGCTTCCGGGACATATCTACCCCGCGGGTTTAGGCGCGCCCATTTTAGCCGACGTCAATAAAGATGGGAACAGTGAAATCATTTTACCTCTTGCTGACGGCTATGTATATATATTAGGTTGCAAAAAGTAACGTTGATCGATATACCCGCTCCATTTGCGCAGGAGGCCGATATCATGGACGGGGCTGTTTCGGAAATCAGGTTGCCTGCTCGGAAACACTGTAATTCTTTTTGCGTTCATTGTACCGCTATTCATTATGTTGACGCAGTTGAAATCCCATGAAAGACCTGTATAATCTGCCTATGGACCGCTCGCAAATCCGGAGAAAAAATCGGTCGGACCGTACGGATGACGATTTTGTGCCCGGCACGATGGCCGAGCGCATCGCGCTTGTCTGGCCTCTCACACGGGAAGTCGCATCCCTGAACCCCGATTTCAATGTTGAACAGCGATCACAGTGACATATTACAGGCCTTAAACGTCGAGAAGGCTGAGTCCCTTCTTGTGGGCGCGTATGTCGCCGTTCAGTTGCCAACAAATCATCTCTGTCTGATGCGGTCTTGCAATAGTATCGTTATATGATATCATAATATCGTGGACGGCAAACACCGTAAGACACTAAGCGCTATATTCCAAAGGTCGGAACAAACCAACATCCCTTGGCGTGAGATTGAAGCATTATTCGTCCATCTGGGCGCGGAAATTACCGAAGGGAATGGTTCAAGAGTTCGCGTTGCACTGAAAGGCGTCCGGGCTGTTTTCCATCGCCCGCATTCGGGCAGGGAAGCCAATAAGGGCACAGTCAAGTCCGTTCGCAGATTTCTCGAAGTGGCAGGAGTAAAACCATAAGGTGGAATACAAAGGCTATATCGGCAAAGTTGAACTCGACGAGGAAGCAGGTATCCTGCATGGTGAAGTAATCAACATCCGCGATGTGATTACGTTTGAAGGAGCCACCGTTGAGGAGGTTCAGAGATCTTTTCAGGAATCCGTCGATGATTATCTCGACTTTTGCGCTCAACGTGGCGAATCTCCTGAAAAGCCCTTTTCCGGCAGGTTTCTTGTCCGCTTGCCCGCCGAGTTGCACCGAAACGCCTTCATTCAGGCAAAACTGGCAGGCAAAAGTCTGAATGGGTGGGTCACTGAAGTCCTGCAAACGGCGCTCCATAGCCGGTAGCACATTCAGATCGAGATTCTTCCGACGGGAGCAAAATGATCCCGCATTCCCCCCTCACGCGTACCACCCGCACCGCTCCACAACCTCATACAACACCATCAGATTCTCCGGCGGGACTCGTGGGGCAACAGAGCAGGCCGAGCTGAGAATATACCCGCCCCCCGGTCCCGCAATACGTACCCGTTCCTCCGCCGCCTTTCGGACATCCTCCACTGTTCCCAAAAGCAACGTATTGACCGCATCCAGATTGCCTTTGATAAACATCCGTCCGCCGATCATCTCCACCGCCCGGGCCAGATCGATATTCCCCAGCGGCGGCGGGTCCAGCGTGTCGATCCCGTCCGTGCCGGTCTTTTCCATCAGGTCCAGCCGGTCGCCGATCGCGCCGCACGTGTGGATATAAACAGGGACATTCCGCTCCGATTTGATGCCTTTGATGACCCGGTGTTCAAAAGGCAGAACGAACCGTTCATACATTTCCCGCGAGATGAATCCCCCACCCGCAAAGGCGGAGGAAATCAATATTGCATCGATTCCCCGACTTGCCTGCCCTCGGCCCAACTCGATCGCGCCTTCTGCGAACCGAGAAAAAATCGCTTCGCATTTCTCCGGTCGGTCCACAAGTGAGGTCAGCGCATCCTCCATCTCAAACATCTCCATAAACTGGGAAAACGGCGAGAAAATCTCCGAATGCACGGAGAGACGGTTCCCCGCCAGTTTCAGCGCTGTCTCAATGGTGTCGTATTGGTAAAAAGGGAAAAAATCGCCTGGCGGACGTGTTTCCGTATCGAACGCCCAGCGGTACGGGCATTTCATGCCGGTAATGTCGTGCGGTTCGGCATACCAGCACAACGCGGGATCGACCTCGGCTACAGAGGGAATGGCCGGCTTGTTCTCCGGCGGGAAATAGTGCGCATTGTCGTCCTTCGGAACATCCGTATATCCGCCCGACTTCCAAAAAATTCGCCATCCGTTTTCGCGCTCGTCTCTTCGGTCAATCCAATCCCGCCAGTTGGGAGGCCTTCCAGGCAAATTCACCAGAATGCCCTCAAAATGATACCGGTCCGCCAGTTCGACCAGCGCCCTCACAAATGTGTCCCCATCATGCCAGATCTCCACCGGATCATAATTGGTATGCAGAAAATAATGCCCCACAGCCAACTGGCACATCAACGGAACTCGGTCGGGTTTGTCGCACTCCATGGCGATTCTTATGCGTTCTTTTCCGGTCATGTCTTTTCCTCCAGCCACTCCATAATCTGCCGGATTCGGGGAGCAAACGTATGTTCCGCGAGGACTTTCTCTCGTCCGGCCTGCGCGATCTTTTTGCGTTCGCCCTCGTGCGAAAGGTAATATTCGATTTTCTCCGATAGTTCTTTCGGATCTCGGAACGTATCCAGATGAACACCCGGTTCAAAAAGTTCCTCAAAAACGGGGCGATACTCCGTCAGCAGGAAACCGCCACAGGCCAGGGTATCGAAGATTCGGAGCGGAACCGATTCAAGAAGCGCGGGATTGACCAGGCAGAGATTGATTTTTGCGCGGTGATAAAGATGCGGCGTTTCCGTTGTGTAATCCAGCGAACGCCCTGCGTATGCCGAGCAGACCGGCCCCACAAGATCGGGATTTCGCCACAGGCTGTCGCCATAGACCCTCAATCCGTAGGGCAACGCGGCAGACAAGAACATGCGTCGGATTTCGGTTGTCGCGACCTGGAATGGAAGCCGGGGAGCCATCGTCCCCCAAACGGAAACGTATTTCGAACCGATTTCGGTCAAAGCCGATTGCAATACATCCGGTCTGCCTGCGGGTCGGTTGTTCACAGCGGCTCGAACCTCCTGCATCAACACAGAAGTCTCTTTCAGATGTTGTTCCAGGAAAGGTTGATATAAGCGGAATCCCGTTGCTCCCACATAAGCAACATCGGGAAATCCCAGATCGCCGGGCGGCCTGGAGTCATTCGGATTCCACTGCGAAAATCCTGTCGCAAAGTGCAGATGATTGACTTTGCGGAATCCCATGTCTCTCAGTTCATCGACATGCTGTGGTTCCAGTCCCAATGCCAAGTCATAGCATTCGGGATCGACGGGAATCCGGGTGACAAATGACGGGCGATCCAGGAACCAGAGCACGCGACGGATTCCGGCATTCCCCATGGAACGCAGCTCGGCGTCGGAGAACTTGCTGCTGTAAGCAGCGATGTGATATCCGGGAGTGACACCTCCGCAGGTTTCCACCCAGGCTTTCTCGTTGGGGAAGAAATTCTTCAATCCTTCGGGGCGATCCACAACCGCAACTGTGCAGCCCAAAGTCTGCGCATCCTGCGTAAATGCCCGGGATATTTCAGCCAGAGAATTGGAAGCGATCACCCAGTGCCTCGAATTGGGGAGACCGGGATTCGGTGCAGAAGCGGATTCCTTCAATGCGCGAATCCGGTCCGTGATTTTCGCAAGCGTCTCCTTTTCGGAAGGAATCAATCCCCTTCCCGGAACCAATATACAATCATGCAGCAGCAGCGAAGGATGTTGTTCCAGCAGTCCCATCAGACCCTCGGCGCATTTCGCCCCGAAGAACAGACAAACACGAGGGTCGGCTAAGAACGGCCCACATTCCATTCGATTCAGACATTCCCAGAGGAGCTCAATATTTTCCTCACAGAGAATCGCGCGGGTCGGAAATTCCTTGCGCAACAGGAATGGAAGAAGGGCTTGCAGGGAATACCCCAATCCGATATTCCATAGAATCACCAGCCCCTGTCCGGGAATGCTTACGTCTTTCCACAGTCGCAGGGCAGTCTCTCTGGGATTGGGAGGCGGATGCAGCCAATGGTCTCCAAAGGAATCACGGCAGGAAACCACCGTTTCTCCATTCTCCAATGTCGAGATCGAAATGGCCGAATCCGCCCCGTCACCCCTTCGTTTCGCGCGAAGATGCGCTTCGAGGCTCGCCGCCAGACGGTCGAACCGACTTGCCAGGAGACGGACATTCCTCTCTGCCACAGAACAGGAAGAGTTGGGCGAAGTCACAATGAGAACCTCCACGTTTTCATGCTAACCGCATCGACAGGAAACGTATAGATACGATTGGCGAAACCAATGGGACACATCTTCTCTAATCCTCGCACAATTGCAAAAATGGCGGGGGTGAGAATGATGGAACGAATACAACCTTCCGAACAGGAATTGGAGAAAAAAAAACCGTCCTTGCGGGCGCGTCTCGCCCATTGGCTTCAATATCGAACCCTGTTGTGGGAGTTTCTCAAGCGGGACCTTCAAGCTCGATATGTCGGCTCCACCATGGGATTGTTCTGGTCCGTAATCAATCCCATCATCCTCCTGGGCCTCTATACTTTCGTGTTCGGTTTTGTGGTCAAACCGGACTTTACCGGCAGATTCATTCCCGATACGTCGACCCCGCTGGATATCGCGCTGTATATTTTCTGCGGTCTCTTGCCCTGGTATTCGTTCCAGGAAGCCATCGTACGCTGTACTACCTGCATTGTGGATAATGCGCACCTGATCCGCCAGATCCGATTTCCAGCGAAGATTCTTCCGGCCTACCTGGTGCTGTCCAGCGTGGTCAATCAGATCATCGGAACAGTGGTTTTGGTGATCGGCATTTGGCTGATTCGTGGAACCCTGAGCGTGACCATGCTCGCCTTTCCGATCATTCTGCTTTTCCAGAGCATTCTTGCCTTTGGGCTGGGATTGTTTCTGGCAACCTTGCACGTCTATTTGCGGGACACCGCACCCCTCGTGAGCATCGCCGTAATGATTGTAATGTGGACAACTCCGATGTTTTACGTGCGGGAAATTCTTCCACCCCGCATCGACACCCTGGTGTTATGCAATCCGTTCTCGCACCTGATTCTGCTGTATCACAACATCTTTCTGCTGAAAACCTGGCCTTTATGGACGGATTGGCTGTGGATTGTCAATTGGGCGGTGGTTATTTCGATGTCTTTCCTTGCATTTTTCATCGGATATCGTATCTTTACAAGATCCCACAGAGAGTTCATCGACGTGATCTAGACGGTTTGTTTGCCTGTTCCGTCGAAAAATCGATAGGGAATACCGTGGAAGATCCTTTACCAGAATTGTCGAAGCCGGAACCGCGCCAGGGGAGCATGAATCGTGCTCCGGATATCGCGTGGCCGACCGGCTTATGGAAACGAGACCTTCATGCGTCACCAGGTACAAGTGCGTACAGCGGAACAAATGACGCACCACCTGCGCAGGCTTCTGCGCGAGGTTGCTCGTCCCCGTCTTGGTTCCTATTTGTCTGCCTACCATAGCGCCGATCTGGCCTCCGCGTTTCCCCACCTGGACCCCGAAGAACGTTCCATTCTCTGGAAAAGCCTGGAACCCGCCAAGGCCGGGCGAGTTCTGTCGCAATGCCCTGAGGAGATTCAGGTCGCGTTTCTCTCGGAGGTCGATCCCCCATTGGTGACACAAATCGTCAGCCAGATGGAGCCGGACGACGCGGCGGATTTCGTCGAACTCGTCCCGGATGAACGCCGCGCAGAAATCCTCCAGGCCCTTTCTGATGAGGTTACCCGCAAGGTGGAGCAGCTGCTCAATTATCCGCCGGACACCGCCGGTGGTCTTATGAGCACCCAATTCATCTCCTTTCCGGAGGGCACAACGGCCGCGGAGGCGATCCGGTCCCTGCGAGAATCTCCACCCCGTAAGATTTATTACAATATCTATGTCGTGAACAAGGATGGGGTTCTGCTGGGCTGGTGTACCTGGCAGCAACTGGTGCTGGCTGACCCGCAGACTCGTCTCGAAGAACTGATCCCCGCCCGCTGCCCATCGGTCGATGCACTCACTCCCCAGGAGGAGGTCGCCCGGCTGGTTGCAAAATACGATATCGCCGCCATCCCCGTGGTCGATATCGACGGCAAACTGCTGGGCACCATCACCAATGACGATGTTATCGACGTCATCGCCGAGGAAGCCTCGGAGGACATGATGCTCGTCGCGGGCGGCAGCGAACTGGAACTGCACCAACCGTCCGTTGTGAAATCAGTAGCCTCCCGGATGCCCTGGCTCGCAATCACCTTCGCAGCCGGTTGCATCAACGCTTTTCTCATGGGACGATTGGAATCGATCACCGTGCCCACAAATCTCGTCGCGATTCTATTTTACGTCCCGATGACCATGGCCATGGGAGGCAACGTCGGTCTTCAAACATCTACCATGACCATACGACGGCTGGTTCTCGGAGAAACCGATTTGGGAACCTTATTCATGGATCTCTGGCGCGAATTGAGGGTCGGTCTTCTTATGGGAGTGACGTTCGGAATTACTGTGGGGACTGTCGCCGGATACATCCTTCCTTCGCGCGATCCGACTTTGGGAATGGTCGTTGGATTGGCGCTGTTTCTTGCTGTGACAGCTTCCGCTCTGATGGGTGCGATTGTCCCGATCGCATTTCACAAGTTCTCTGTCGATCCCGCGGTGGCTTCCAGCCCCCTGGTCACCGCCGTAAACGATCTCACCTCACTGACAATCTACGTCACCATCGCCTTTCTGCTGTTGAATCATTAGGGATTCGCCGGACCGCGGGGTATCAACAATTCCCCAATCGAAGCGATGTGCTGATCCAACTCGGCGGCAACCCGGTCCAGTATCTCCCGGGTGATTTGTTTCTGCTCCGTCGCTGTCCTGTCCAGCGGATACTGAAGCTGCCTAAGCTCCACACCGTATCCCCGCTCGATCACCATGACATCCGCCGCATGAACAATCACGGTCACCAGGGAACCTTCCGGAGTCACGGAAGGATAATGGTGATTTTGAATGGCATCCACCAACTCATGCGGGAAGTTCCAGCGATCCGCAAGAGCGGCGCCGACCTCCGGATGCGTGTAACCCAGGGTCTGCTGTTCCGCCTCCAGCAGGCTCAGATTCGCCCGGGTCATCAGTTCAATCAAAGTGGATTCGGTATCCTTGATCTGGCGATGAATCACAACCTTTCCGATATCGCGAAGCAAGCCGGCTGTGAACGCCGTGTCGTGAAGGCTTGGACGGATGTGGTAAGCAATCTGCTGACTGGCAACGGCACACGCAAACGAATTCGTCCAGAGTCCGCCCGCGCCGTGCCCGTAAATTGTTCGGTCACTCCCCAGGAGATCGCAGATTGTGCAGGTCAACACAAGATTCCGCACGGTGTGGAAACCCAGATACATGATCGCCTGGCTGAGAGAGGAGATCACGCGAGGTAATCCATAATACGCCGAATTGCAGAGACGAAGGATGTTGCCGGTCAGACCCGGATCCTGCGAGATCACCCCTGTCAGCTGATTCGCGGTCACATCCGCATCACGCGTCATCCGCATCACGCGAACGGCCACATCCGGCAGAGCGGGAATTTCCTTGACATTCTTGAAAATTGCTTCAAATCGGGATTCTTCTCTGCTCATCGCGTTTTTTGGATCCGTACAAATATCTGTGGAACTCACACAGGAAATCGGAGTGGTCAATCAGTCGGGAATCTGCCGGTCAACACCCGCCAAACTGGTCTGGAAAAACAGGAATCCGCGCTTACCGCTCTTCCCTGGGGGTCTCCGCATTGATCCGCTCTTTCATCAACTGGCCCGGTTTGAAGCTGATGTGACGTTTGGCCGGAACGGTAATGATCTCACTCGTCTTCGGATTCCTCGCTTTTCGTTCGGGAGTGCTCTTCACCTTAAAAATACCGAAATTGCGGATTTCGATGTTGCCGTCACGCGACAGACCTTCGCACATCGCATCGAACATCGTCTGCACAATCTCTTTGACACTGGCGAGATCAAAACCGGTCTTGGCTGCGACCTCTTTCACAATATCCTTTTTTGTGCTTGTCATATCTGCCACTCCCGGAACGTCTTTACGTCCGTGCGTTCTTGTGTTCCGATTCCCCCATACTTTAGCCGATTCATAGGGATCAGGTCAAGCGATAAGTTTAGTCGCTTGACCATCTTATGCAACAAAATCAGGTTGGACAAGCGCAAGACCCCCCAAATCGAAGATGAAATGCGCTCAGGTTCTTGCAGCCGGGGATTTCACGGAAGGGGGCCGTCGCCCGCTTGATCCCCAGGAACGTGTCAGGTAGTTGCGGATAAGGCGGTTGATCCGGACCTCCGAATCCTTGAAACTCGGCGCCCGGCCCGATACACCGTGATCTCCACCGGGGGGAAAAATCCACCGGACACAAAGAGGGGAAACTTCACCCTGGCGCAGGTCAAGCCGACATCCCAGCAACATCCGCAGAATGCAGATACCGACAATTTTAACCTGCTTCTGAAGCGGCCATGCGCCTTGTTCTCCCCCCTCCACAGGCACAATCAGGTCGGTCCGATCGTTTCCGATCGCTCGCAGAACCGACCGCGCCTGCGGGGAGAGGTCCATGCCCATTTCAAATCTCAAAACAACTCCGCCGGAAGTAGGATTGTCAATAAAAAGATCCACGGGCGATGTCGAGCCTTCCTCCTCCGCCAAATCCAGAAGAACCTCGATCAGGAGATCCAACACCTGCCCCAGAACCGTATCAACTGTCCAAACCGACGACTCGTTTCGTGAGGAATGAAACCGAATGGAAATCATGCGAGAAAAGAGGTCCGCCGCTTGCAGATGCCGTCCAAGCCAGGGGCCGATCGGCAGCGGCCCGAAATCGCTTGGTTCCAGGCCCCCTACCTGCCTCAAGGCCGAAAGACGCGCCAGCACATCCACATGACTGTCAAGTAACTCCCAAATTACAGGGACTTCCGGCAGGTTCTTACGCTCACTCAGAATTGCGGACAACCACGGCAATAATTCATGGAATAAAAATCGCTCCGTGAGGGGCGCAAGCCAGTCCCGGCTGCCTGGAGTATCCTCCATCCGCAAGAGCAGCAAAACATAAACAAGCCCATCCTCTTCGCGGCGCAAAACAATGGCTGTAGCCCGGCCCGTGGTACGCCCGCCCCGAAGCGGGTCCGGAACTTCCCACGTACATGCATCGCGATCCGGCCCCGACTGGCCTGCCACTCGTTTCACCAGACGAATCAGCGTTTCCTCCGTCAACACTCCCCCCTCTTGCCCCAACAGGTGCATCCATCTCTCCGCTACCGAATTCTGTGCAAGAATACTCCCTTTCCCATCCGTCAATACCGCGCCATCGGAGGTACTCTCGAACAGCTGCTGAAACGCATACATCGCCATCTCGTGTTCCCGCTCCGAATTCTCAGACTCCTGGGTAGAATGCGCTTGCAGCTCGTGGTAGCTGGATTCGGTTTGTCTCAGGCTGTCTTCTAAGATCACAACACGCTTTTGCTGTTGTGCCAGTCCATCAAGGACCCGGTTCACTTGTTCACCCAAATCGGCCAACTCGTTCGGCAAAGCGGCCGTGTTGACTCGCCCCCGGAATCCGCTGTTGATGATATAACGAAGGCGGTCCGCCGTTTCCACAACTCGTGCAGACAGAGTCGTCCGATACATTAGCACGCCCAGGAGAATCCCCAGAAAACCCACGGAAGCAGCCACAAATGCGGTCTGAACCAAAAGACGATTCACAATCTCACGGACACGACGATTGTCCCAGAGAATCCGCAACTTCCCCCAATAACTTCCGTCCGGCGTTCGAACCGAGTAGAACGCTTCCCACCGGGACGGAAAAACAAACGGCTCCTCGCTCGCAAGGACTTCCTGCGAAGAAAGGTCCTCTCGCCACGGACCGACCGTTCCTTGACCTTCGTCGTTCTCCGACGGAACACTGGAGGCATCCACTTTGCCGTACTTGTCGATCAGGGAAATCTCGCGAATGTAAGTATGAATGCCCGCCAATTCACACAAAACCCGTTCGTTCGCTTGCTGGACTGAGGGATCGACAGGGTCCTGGGAAACGGTGAGTCGGTTCGCCGTCGATTCCGCCAACAACAAAACCTCCTCGCGGAACGTCTTCCCCTCCTCTGCATAAACTCTCCAGGAAAGAATCACCCCCGTCAGCGTTACAGCCAGCGCTGCCGCCAATCCTAACTGAAACGAGAAACGGAGCCCCTGGTTCATTTGCTTGGTGCGCGCCATTTCGATTGGTATACGACCTTCCCACCCTCATATAAAATGAAAAAGAGGGGCATGACTCGTTATCGGAGTATGCCCCTCGCTATATAGTCATGAATAACAGAACCGATTGCCGGATCGCGCTAAGAGAATCGACACCCGACCATTTCTTACTGAGGCGGCAGAACGATTCCGTTGCCGGAAATACGGCCGATTTCCAGATCCCGAGCGATGTCGAATCCCAGAAACGGAGGATTCTCAATCGGTGTCGCCGCGCCGATTGCATGAATTCCGCCGTAACCATCCAGGACATAGAATCCATCGCTGCCGTCACCGACTACACCGTCTCCGTTAGAGTCAAGCGGGTTGACCACAATATCGCGAGCAATATCGAATCCGAAATAGACAGGCGCCGGATTCATCACCAGAGCCAGATCGCCCGCCGTTCCCGGAATCTCCGTATCCAGAGGCGGCGCTCCCAGGAACCCGCCCGCTGTGGCATAAACCTGACCCAAACCGTTCAGCATCACCAGATCGCGGACTTGGCCCTGCGCATCTGTGACAATGTCGAACGCCCGGAAGAGATCGGCATTCACAAGCACATGCGGGTTCTGCAACGGCGGTGTTGTGGTTGTGCCGTAGTGATGAATCACTCCCCAGCCGTCCATAATCATGTAACCGACAGGCTGGTTTCCGTTGTAGACCACTTCCAAATCACGCGCAAGATCGGCGCCGAATCCGCTCTCGACCAGACTTGCATCGAACAGACCTTCAGCATCGAACACCGTATCGATTACACCGTTACCGTTCAGGTCTTCCGCCGGTATCGTAATCTCTCGCATCCCCAAGCTGGGGTTATTGGGATCAATCCATACAAACTCAACCATTTCCGGGTCCAGAATTCCGTTCCCGTTCACATCTTCCGTGCTGAACGCAAAGATATCGTATTCTCCGTTTCCATTGCTGTCTTCCAGGAAAATGGAGCCATCTAACCGGACGCGGGGAGTATCTGCCGTGACTCGCGTATTCCCACTCGCGATGATCCGATCCCGAACCAAGTCACTAAAGAACGGCGCATCTCCGAGTGTCCTGACAAATCCATTACCCGCCAGGACATAACCGGACACCGTGTTGTTTGCCGTGGAAGTGATTTCCAGATCCCGCGCAATGTTAGAATCTAAGTAGAAATCATCTTCCACAGAAGGCGCGCTGGAGCCACCAATCGGCCCGATAACCCAGCCATCGGCATAAAGTTGATAATAAGTCCCCGTGGCGTCCCGTGCCTCGGCAAGCGCACGCATCCTGTCAGTTAAGTAAAAGAGGCCGCTCCCTACGGTCCCGCCTGGCGTGTGAATCGCCCCGAATCCGTCCATCACAAGATAGGGAACCGCTGTTCGGTGAGGCATGACATTGACAGGATTGCTCATATTCCCGGCCGCATCACGGGTAATCACAACAATCGTGTCGCGGTTTCTCGTATCCACGGTAACATAGAAACCTCCGGCGCTGTTGGCTGTTGTCACAGCCAGAAGCTCGAGAAGGCCGGCGTCACCGTAAATCGCCACCCTGCACCCTTGCTCTACAGCCCCATCCTGCCCCGTAATAGCATTCGCTGTGACCGAGATAAGATTCGGGTTGGGATCGACCGCCTCGACATCCAGCGAAACCGGAATCGGATCGGGACTGTAGTTGCCGAACTGGTCCATCAACGCAATAAATACCCTCTTGTGGCCCGAATAGGTCTGCGTACTCGCGCTCCAGAAGTTGTATCCCAGATTCAGGTTGTTCGCTCCCGGAATAGGAATGAAGTATCCCGGCGGCAATCCGATTCCAACCAAATTCCCATACGGAGCGCCGAGCAGCGCGTTCATGGGTTTCACGTCAAGCAACTGGATATTATGAATATCCCAAACATCGAGCGTTTCGCTGTCATCCTTGTTTGCGAGAACGAAGACGAAGTTCAACGCATCCGCTGGCAGCCTCGGACCGACCGTGGCAAAGTTCGGAAAGATATTCAGTACGTTCAGAATGTCCGGTGCTTCCGAACCATTCTGAACCAGCTGAACATCGTCATCCGTGAAGATCAAAGGAAGAACTGTGGCAATCTCGGGTCCGCTCCGGTCAAATCCGGAACCATCGCCCGTGGAGATCTTCATAGAGCCGATAAATCCACCGGTGAATGGATCCCGGGCAACCAGATAGAACTCTTTAATCAAGGTTGTCGAATTGAACACCGTAGCGTCCGGCAAATAAGTCGGGATCTGAAGAGGATGATCGAGACTCCCGTCCGCTTGGGAAATCGGTGGAAAATCGAGATCCGTAAGGGGAAGCCGGAACAACAACCCATCGGTTTTTTCGGCAAACGCCACAACCGCCACACCCGGCATCGGTCGCCCCGGATTCGCCGCATCTTCCACGACAACCTTCAGCTGAGCCGGAACCGTCGGACCGTTCAAGGTGAAATTGAGATTCGTGAATTTCACCAGAGAAACACCCGCAGCGGCTTTGCTCAGAACAACCTGCGTGTACTGACTGAAATTCCCGGCACGGTCAACTACCTGAATATAGACAATCTGGCTGGCGATTCCCTGAATGCTGACCGTAAATACACCGGCCCCATTGGAGCTCGTTTGTGCAATGGCGCCCGACAAGACTCCGGCCGGCAGACTCGCCACGACCTGCCCTGTCTGCGCTGTATTGAGAATGTCCGCATTGACCGAATCCAGGCCGATTACAATGATTCCGGAATTCGGTTCCGCCGTGCCCGTTATTGTCGTTGTGGGATATCCGACCGCTACATCGGCTTGGGTGACAACGGCGGGCTGAGCCGTATTATCGATGATCAATCTCGGCAGAAGACTGACGTTTCCTGCCGGATCGATCAGTGTGATATCAACGGTGGGAGAACGCGGAACATCGAACACAAACGAACCATCGGTTGCATCCGCCCAGGTTGTGCCGAGCCAGAAGGGTCCCCCTTCGCTGATGGCGTCCACTTGTTCTGCACGCACCACCAGTATCGAACCCGGTTCGACCACTCCCTGGATTCGCCCGACAAGCCCTGCGGCGGCCAGAGCCGCATTATCCTCGGCTTTTGCGACCGTCGGTCCCTCAAAAACTGTAGCCACCGTATCGGGATTTGTGAAAGCAATACCCTGTGCTGTGTTTCCGAAACGGTCTTGAACCAGGAGTGTCGCCTGACTTAAAGAAATATACATATCCCCACCCGCGTTAACCGCCTGGTGTATCTGCAGGGCGGACAACGCACCCTGATAATCGCAATTGGCGGAACCCACAACTACGACATTCCCGTCAACTGTCTGAACCGCATGGACACTGGAAAAAGCCTCCGCCGTGGTGGCCGGACCGTTGGCCATCGCCACCACACCTGCGGGCAAGGGGAATGTCCCATCCGGATTCCGACTGTTATTCGTTGTGAAAGTCAACGCGGCCGAGTCCAGGTCCGCCGTGACATCATCCTGAATCGCTGCGGTATAAACCTGACCCGCCTGCGTCGTAATCCGCAAGTAAAGTTTGCTTTCGGGATACAGAGTGCGTGTTGAAGGCGCGGTATCCGCAATCGTCGGACGGGAGGAACTCAAATCCGGTATCGACCACGGATTGATGTTGCCGTCGCTGACATACGTGTTGCGGACGTTCTTCAGACTCTGCGTGTTGAATACACGGTAATTCAGCCACTCGGTCTCACTACCGACCGCGCTGCGCGGTACGCTGAATACCTCCACTTTGGCTCTCTCGGGAACAGCGCCTGGGAGGCCTTCGAATTCGTCGGTGAAATTCGGCCGCTGAGTCAGAAGCGCCTTGCCGAAAGTGATACCCGCAGTATCCGACACAATGTCAATGAGCTTGTGCGGGTCCCCGCTCGCCGTAGTGAAATCGATGGTGAACGTGGCGGTGAACGGCGTTGCGGGCGTGGTCGGGTCCGTGATTTCAACCCGAAGCGTCTGGCCCTGAGCTCCCAAGGAGACGAGAATCGGGCTTTCCGAAGGCGCAGGGAACGATCCCAACGCGCCGGCGGTTCCACGGCCAACTTCGATGAAGGTCGGATATCGGACAATAACCGTGCTCCATCCCGGAACGGAACCCGTCAGTCCATAAATCGTGATCCTGGCCCCATCGTTCACGAGCAGGACATCGCCCACCCGCGAACTATCCGCCGGATTCTCCGTCTGCAAATGCACACGAGAAACCGTCGCATTCTGTGCCCACACCGGGGCAGACAAGAGGCTGCTTACCATCAACAACCCGCTCACAAGGGCAACCGTGGTGAAAAGCCTATCGGCCTTTTTCATTATCATTCCTCCTCAGGTTCCTGAGTTAAATCTACCCAGTGCTAGTCGCATCGAGCCGGCTTCGTTTCACAACGATCCGTCTTCGACCTTACTATACCCCAACAGCCTGGGAGAGAGCCACCGGGCTGTCGATTTCCACATCCTGCATTGCTTGACTCCGGATATCCTCCACCGTGACATTCACGGCGGAAACCGAATGTCCGATCATCTCTTCGATCCAATGTTTCACTTCACTCTGAAGAGTCGCCGCAATCTGCGGGATGGGCATTTCATCCCACAAAGTCACGTTCAAATCCACAACCACATCCCCGGCGCCGACCGCCACTTTCACTCCGCGAACCACATCGCCATTCCGTAAAAATCCCTCCGCCCGTTGAACATCCAAACCACCGATAGCCGCCACACCAGGCGCCCGACAGGCACACAGAGCGGCAATCGTGGCAAACACATCATCCGCGACACTCGGATCGCTCAAATTCGTCGTGGTGATCTCATCCATTTTCTCTTGGCAATTTCTCCGCTGCTATGGCTCCTTTAGCCACTCGATCTCTCATATATTTGCCGGCCTTAAATTGTACAATATTTCTTGCCGGAACGTCAGCAGATTCTTTTGTCACCGGATTCCTTCCCACCCGCGCCGGTGTGCGTTTCACCCGAAATACACCAAAATTACGAACTTCAATACGCCGCTCACGGGCCAGGGTTTCAATGAACGAATCAAATACGCATTCTACAATGGTCTTCGTGTGACTTTTTTTCTGGCGCGTCCGTTGCGCGACGATTTCAATAATTTCTTTTTTGGTCACGGCGATTTCTCTGTCTGCCCAGTGGCTCGAAAAGAATCCTTCTTCTTCCGTAAACACCACCTCTGCCTTCAACAGTGCGACACAGCGTCACAGCCTGCGCCGCATAATGAATTGCGGGGATGGGATTTGAACCCATGACCTCCGGGTTATGAGCCCGACGAGCTACCACTGCTCCACCCCGCGTCACTCCTTCTTAAACAGTCTCCAAACGACCGTACGTTCCTATCGTCCTCGACGCACCTGATTTCTAACGATTAAGGTAAATCTACAGTATAGCGATGCCCTTCTTATGTCAAGGCGAATTTTGCCTCCGCGGACACAGAAAAACACTCCCTGTCGGCATTATTCCAGGTTTATATCCCAAACGGACAATCCCGAGAAACCTGATCGGGAAGTGGACCGGTTATCCGGACCGCTTTCAAGACGGTTGTTCTTCCTTCGACTTGACAACCACTTCACCCTTTCGAGTATAGCCTAACCGCTCCCGAACCGCACCCTCCCAAGCCAGGGGATCCGTCTCCAGGGCTTTCGCCTCTGCTCGCAACCGATCCCGCTCCCTCGTCAGGTCCGAAATCTCCGTCTGAACACGCTTCACTTGCTTCTTAAAAACCGCCAAACGCTGATGCCGTTCGGCAACAAACCATCCACCGACAAGTACCGCTGCCACCAGCAGAATCATCAGGGCCGGTGTAAACAGGTCGTGCAGGATGCCGTTCTTCAGATTCATCTAAGTACCGTAAACTCAGACACTTGAACGTGCAAAAGCCTTCATTCCCATGAACCGGGCCGCATTGTCCAGCTGTTCCTCGATGCGCAAAAGCTGGTTGTATTTTGCCAGCCGATCCGTACGAGACAGTGACCCGGTTTTGATCTGCCCGGCGTTGGTTGCTACCGCCAGATCGGCGATGGTCGAATCCTCTGTCTCGCCGCTCCGGTGCGAAATAATACTCGTATATGAATGCCGTTTCGCCATCTCAATAACGTCCAGAGTCTCCGTTAAAGTACCGATTTGATTCAACTTAATGAGAATCGAGTTTGCGATTCCCTTGTCGAATCCCTGCTGAAAACGAACCGGATTGGTGACAAACAAATCATCGCCCACGAGCTGGATTTTACCGCCAAGTTTCTCAGTGAGCAGCTGCCATCCCCTCCAGTCGTTTTCGTCCATCCCATCTTCAATAGAAACAATGGGATATTTCTTGCACAGCCCCGCATAAAACTCGGTCAACTCCTCGGCCGTTTTTTCCGCGTCTTTCTCGGCTTTCAGGATATATTTTTTCTTCTGCTTATTATAGAACTCCGAGGCGGCGCAATCCAAAGCGATCGCAACCTGCTCACCCGGCTTATATCCGGCATTCTCAATGGCTTCCATAATCAGGCTCAGGGCCTCGGTGTTGTCTTTGACTTCCGGCGCAAATCCACCTTCGTCGCCCACTGCCGTATTCTTGCCCTGCGAAGACAGGACCTTCTTGAGCGCGTGGAATATCTCGGCTCCCCAGCGCAACGCTTCGGAAAAACACGGTGCCCCATGAGGCACAATCATGCACTCCTGGATATCCAGATTATTATCGGCATGAGCGCCGCCATTGACCACATTCATCATGGGAACCGGCAAAACACAGGCATTGCTTCCACCGATATAGCGATATAAAGGCTGACAAAAAGCCTCAGAAGCCGCTCGTGCTGCCGCCAGGGAAACGCCCAGAATGGCATTCGCGCCTAACTTTTTCTTGGATGGTGTCCCATCCAGCTCCAGCATCATCAGGTCCAAACCCCGCTGATCGCTGATATCCCATCCGATCAATTCAGGTTCAATGGTCTCATTTACATTCTTGACCGCTTTTAGAACACCTTTTCCGCCATAGCGTTTCTTGTCTCCATCCCGCAACTCCAGGGCCTCATGCTCACCCGTGGAAGCGCCGGAGGGTACAATCGCTCGACCCATGATTCCATTATCCAAATGCACTTCTACCTCAACCGTCGGATTTCCACGGGAGTCCAGAACTTCGCGGGCGTGAACCATTGTAATGATGAAATAGTCAGGCATTGATGTGTCCTTTCATTGCATCCCGTGCCTTAAACTGAACCAATTTCACGGGAGTGAGCATAACTTCCGATAGAATAACGAATTAACGGGCTTCTGTCAACATCGCATCTCAATATCTGTCCGCGCACAATGAAAATGTCAACACAGCGCCCACCGTTGAAACGGTGGGCTATTGTCCTCCGTCCTTCGGACGGTTCGGTAATAGCCCGACGATTTATCGCCGGGCATTTCTCCCCAATCCCCAATCGACAATCCCACCGCTCTGGAAGTGGCCTATTGTTCGGCGATAGACTTTGTTTGAGGGTTACACAAGGCTCAGGTTCGATATTTTGTTTGTTGAGGAAAAACAATGCGAGAGGCTTCGCAAACGTTGCATAAATTGATTCACCGGCAGACTCTCTTATGGCTGATGCCGGTGTTGCTTGTCTCCGCGGGCTGTAAGACCGTTTCGCCCCGGAAGGCTCCTTCCGCCATGATGGCCCCGCCTGAAGTTTCCTCGGTTACGCCGCCTGTCCAGCCGGAAACGTCGGTTGATGTGGAACCACCGGCGACGGTCGAGGACATCACCGGGGAGCGGAAACTGACCAAGGGGCAAGAGAACCTGATCCTTCAGGAGCTATGGGCCGGAACACTGGCGCACCAGAAAGGGGAGATTGAGGAGGCCCGTCTCCACTATCAACGGATTCTTGACATTGTGCCGGATTCTCCTCATGCGCTATGCCAAATGGCAAAGACTTATTTGGAAACAGAGAATTATGATGAGGCATTGAAGTATGCGGAGAAAGCGGTCCAGGCGGATCCCTCTAAGACCGATGCCCTCGAGATCCTGGGCCAGGCGTATGCGCAGAAAAAAGAATATGCCAAAGCCGCCGAGCAGTACCGGCGGATTCTGGAACTAAACCCGCATTCCATTCCCGCTTTGCAGCAGCTGGCGGAAATGCGGGCGCTGGATGGAAAAGTCGATGAGGCGGTGGAGATCTATCGGCAGCTGGTCGTGGCCGATCCGGGCCGATCCGGGCTGTATTATTTTTTCATTTCCTCGATTCTGACCGATGCGCAGCGGTATCCGGAAGCGATTGAGGCTTTTCTGAAACTCCTTGATGAGTACCCCGATCATTACAAAACCTATTTTGATATTGCCGATTTATATGAGAGGCTGGGCAAGGTCGATGAAGCAGTGGATGTTTTTCTTCGCGCTTTGAAACAGGGACCGCCGCCCCAGGTGGAGACACTGGTGCGTTCACGCCTGGCCCGTCTGTATTTACGTCGCGGCTCGCGCGCGGAGGCCTATGCGCAATATGCGCGGATTCGCCAGCTGAATCCGGAGGACAAAAGCGCCGTGTCTACCATGGCCCTGCTCCTTCTGCACGACAAGGAGTATGACCGTGCGCTCGGCCTGGCGGATGAATTGCTCGCGGCGGACCCCATGGATCTTCAGTCCGTCTTGCTCAAATGCGACATTCTCGCGCAAAAAGATCAGTGGAAAGAGAGTGCGGACCTGTTCCTCAAGTCTTTTCAGGATGTCATTGAGCAAGTCGCCAAAGGACAATTTACACCGGACCGCGCGGATGAGTTTTGTGCCGCCCTGCTGGAGGCCAAAACACGGGTTTTGTTTATCCGATCCCAGCGGGTCGATGCGCTGATTGGGGTACTGCGTGATGGAATTCAAAAATGTCCCGAAAGTCGCTATTTCCCGCTGGCGCTCCTTGTCACGCGCGTGGAGGCCGATCAGAAAGACGCTCAGCTGACCGAGGAGATCGAACAGGTCCTTCGGCAATGGGATTCCTCGGTAGGAGAGAACGATCGCAAGAATTATCTGCTTTATCTCGCGGCATTATACGAGAATGGGACCCTCGGAACTCTCTCGGAGGGCGAATTTGCGCCGATCGTCATCGACATTCTTCTTCAGGCATCCGAGAAATTCACGGATGATGCCGCCTCTCCCCTGATCCTCTCTATTCTTCAGTTCAATGCAAACGACTGGGCCAATGCGGAAAAATCCCTTTTGCTTGTGACACAACGAACCCCCCCCAGCGATCCCAAACACCAGGAGGCGCTTGAACGTCTGGCATTGGCCTGCGAGAAAATGAAACGGGTGGATGATGCGGTTGGTGTGATTCGCAAGATGATTGAAATCGCGCCGGAAAAAGCCTCCCCATATAATATGCTGGGATATCTGTATGCGGAAAATAACCGGAACCTGGAAGAGGCGGAGACCCTTGTCAAGAAAGCCCTGGAAATTGCCCCGAACGACGGGAATTTCATCGACAGCCTCGGATGGGTGTACTATCGCCAGGGCCGATATCAGGAAGCGTTAGACACATTGATTCTTGCCAGGCAGAAAAGCGGGCAAGACCACCCGGTGATTTGCGACCACTTGGGAGATGCCTATCAGGCGATGGGAAAGATACCCGAAGCAGTTGAACTCTGGCGGCGCGCTCTCGAAATCGGTCCGCAGTATCCGTTCGATTTCACCCCTGAATTCAAGCGCGCTGTGGAAGACAAAATCCGCAAATCGGAACAGCAACTGACACCATGAATCTCTCAAAAGAACCTGACACGGTGGCGGACCTTCTTACCGCCCTGAAGGAGGTTTTGTCTCCCGAACGGATTCAGCACTGTATCGGTGTTCGGGACACCTCGGTGGAGTTGTACCGGGCCTGGAATGGGGATTCGGCGGACATCGAAATCCTGGCGCAAGCCGCGCTTCTTCACGATGTGGCGAAAGAAATGGATGGCGAGGCGATGCGGCAGGCGATTGCCGAAGGCTGGATTGTGTTCGGTAATGACCTGCTGGAAACGCGCGGCCTGGTTCATGCGCCTCTGTCGGCAGTGTACGCGGAGCGCCGGTTCGGCCTGCAAGACAGGGACGCTCTGTTTGCCATCGCCTATCATCCCACGGGGCATCCCGATTTCGGCGATCTGGGCCTGGCGATTTTTCTCGCAGACTATCTGGAGCCGAACCGGACATTCGAGAACCACCGGGAAGTGTTGCTTTCATTGGCATACAAGGACCCTGTCCCAGCTGCGTTGGAAGTTGCCCGGCAGAAAATCGACATTATGAAACTGAAGAATCGCTCCCCGCACCCGGTCTCAATCGCGTTTCACGATCACTTGCAGCAACGCCTCGAACCGGAAAAAGCCGCCGGTAAAATGCCGCTGTGACCTAAAGATATCTCCCTGTATCTCTCCCGGCGGAATAGAGAACAGTACGATTGTTCGTGATTGAGTCCGCAATCCGCCTCAATCCACTATTCATCCTTCGTCCTTCATCGTTTACAATCGGCGCCATGCCACATGAGCCGATCCACCCGATTATCGAATTGACCGAACAGGAGGCCGCAAGCGTTCTGTCTTCGTGGCTGGACCGCGAGGTGCAGGTTCATGCTGTGCGTCGGCTGGTCGGGGGGTGTGTCAATACGGTGGTGCGGGTGGATTTCGATGGGGATGAGGTGGTTGTGAAATTGTCGCGCCTGGTGGGAGACTCGAAACTGGACGAGGAATGCGATGTCCTGAAATTCTTTGAGCAAGTCCCCTCGTTTCGTGTCCCGCGCCTGTTGTATCGGGATATTTCGGGCCGGTCGGTTCCGTACTCTTTTTACATAATGGAGTACCTCAATGGAGTGAACATGGCGGATGCCTCTTCCATGCTGGGAGCCGGGGACCGTATGGTGATCGAGCGGGAAATCGCCGAGGCGGTGGTGAACCTGCATGAACTCCGTCGTGAGCAGTTCGGCCCCTGTACCGGCGACGAGCAGGATCGGAAATGGAGCGCCTGTTTCGGTCGGCGGTTCGACCGCACTGTTGCGCAAATCCGCGAGAAACAACTCCTTGAACCGAATATCCTGGAACAGGTTATAGAAATTAAAAGGGCCTTTTGCCCCCTGTTGGATACGGCGGCTGCGCCGGCGCTGACCCATGGAGATATTTGGGCGACAAATATCATTCTGTCGCCTGCAAGCGGGGCTTGGTCGCTGGGGGGATTTGTCGATCCGGGCGGGCTGTTTGCGCACCCGGAATATGAACTGGCGTACCTGGATATCTGGAACACAGTGGGAAGGACTTTTCATGAGATTTACCGGTCTTATCATCCGATTGAGCCGGGTTATGAGTTGCGTAGACTTTTCTACTGGCTTCATACATTGTTGATTCATGTGCGTGCATTTCAGTCCGATTACTATCGTTCCGCTGCGCACCAGTTAATCGAGCAAATGATTCGGATGGTGAGGAAAGGGAGATAGACGGTTGATACCCCCTTCAATCCCCCCGTAAACGGGGGGAAGAGTTTCGCGGCCAACGGGGGAACATTTTCCCTCCCCGTTTACGGGGAGGGCCGGGGAGGGGTTCTTGACGGTGTTGGTGGGGAGGGCTGGCGGTTCTTCAGTCCACTTTGTCCACAATGTTCGCTCCGGTTTCCGCCGGAATGATGGGGAACATGGGACATTATACAATATGGAGGTCACATTACATGCATGTCGGTATTATCGGTGGCGGAATGACCGGACTGGGCGCGGCGGATGAGCTCTCGCGCAACGGGATTCGCTGCACGGTTTTCGAGAAGGACAGCGCTCTTGGGGGATTGGCCGGGTCGTTCCAAATCGACGGGGTGTACCTGGAGAAGTTCTATCACCATTTGTTCACCAGCGATACCGCCGCGAAAGAGATGATCGAACGTGTGGGGCTGGCGGACGACTTGCAGTGGCTGCCGACCTCGAACTGTTACTATCTCAACCGGATATACCGTCTCAGCACCCCCCTGGACCTGCTTCGATTTACTGCCGTCGGATTCATGGATCGCATTCGCCTGGGCGCGTTGGCTCTCAGGGTCCGAACGGTGAAAGACTGGAGACCGCTGGAGCAGATCACCGCGCGTGACTGGCTCATACAAATGGCCGGGGAAGGGGTTTACCGTGGGGTGTGGGAGCCGCTGCTGCGCGGCAAATTCGGGCGCTATGCCGATGAGGTGGCGGCCGTGTGGATCTGGAACAAACTGAAATTGCGCGGCGGGTCGCGTGGCAGCAAACAGGAAGAACGTCTGGGGTATGTTCGCGGGGGATTCGGACGGGCGATTGATTTGTGGGAGAAGCAGCTCCGCGAACGCGGCGTGGCGTTCCATTTGAATTCGGAGGTGAGCCGGGTTCAGGCGGAGAACGGTTCCGTAACCGGCCTGGTGGCCGATGGGCAATTCCTCGCTTTCGACAGTGTTCTGATGACTGCCGCTCCGGAAATCCTGCTTCAACTTGCCCCGGATCTCCCATCGGAATACCGGCAACAGCTCGCCAAAATCAAGTATCTTGCGAATACCTGCCTTGTGATGCGCCTGGATCGATCCCTTTCAGATGCGTACTGGTTGAATGTGGGAGATCCGTCGATCCCGTTCACCGGCGTCATCGAACACACCAACATGCAGCGACCGGAGGACTATGGCGGGGCGCATATCGCTTACCTGTCGCGGTACCTGGATACGGATGATCCTTATTACCAAATGAATGCAGAGCCGCTTCTGGACGCCTATTGTCCGTATCTGGAACGGATGTTCCGTGGGTTCAGCCGGGACTGGGTCAAACAGGTGTGGAGATGGCGGGAACGTTACACCCAGCCGTTGATCGGCTTGAATTACTCCAGGATCAAGCCGCCGTTTGAGACTCCGCTCAATCACCTCTGGCTCTGCTGCATGGCTCAAGTTTACCCGGAGGATCGGGGAACGAACTACGCAATTGTCTACGGTCGGAAGGTCGCCGGGGAGATGCTTCGGATGAGCGGATAACGCGGTTCTTGGGTAGGAGTGTCCGCGGCGCTGTCACGCTTTCTCGATCCACCCCTCGGCGCCGCAACGGGGCACGACCGGGTATTGGTCGTACGCGGCGCACACAGGGAGATCGGCTCCCAATCCGAGACCTTTCAGCGCCCGCCCGTGCCGGGATTGTTCCAGAACTGCAAGCGGATCGTCCTGGTGCGATTGAAAATAGTCCAACGCAGCGACCGCCGAGTCGGCGAGATCGAATCGCGAGGGCGAAATGCTTTGCAGGCCGTTCAGGATTCCCCCGGCGGCGAAGAAATCCTCCAGGCCAAACTCCCCCTCCTGACCCGCGCAAACACAGAGAATCCGTGCAGGCGAATCGGATTCCAGGCGGCTGTGCAGGAACTCCACAACTGCCGAAAGGTTCACCAAAGCGCCCGCGATGACACATCGCGCTGTATGGGAACGCACAAGCGCGACGGTTCCATTGGTTGTTTTCAGTACGATCCGTCGGTTACGGACCCGTTCGGGCACAAATTCACGCGGGGAGTTCCCCAAGTCAAATCCCTCCGGCGGGAGACCGCCGACTTCGCCGCAAAGCAGCGCCGACTCCCCATCCCGGCGCAGGTTCTCGGAAACCCGAACGGCTTCCTCTACCGTCATTACCGGAAAAATCCCACGCGCCCCGGAATGAAGCGCGGCGGCAATACTGGTTGTCGCACGGAGCACGTCGATTACCACGACCACGCTTTGCTCCAATGCAAAATGGGCCAAACCGTTGGGTATTATGACAACATCTAGTGGAATCATTGTTCTAAGTGCTGAGATAAGAATCCTGTCGGTATCTCCCCGAAAATCAGCCGGAGGATCCGGATGAAGGGTCCGGGCCGGACGGCGAATCGGTTGTTCCTTCCGATGTTGGATCATCTGTGGTACGCGGTCCCGATTCGAGTGCATCCAGCCCGCTGCACAGAGCATCCCGCGCTTCCTGCACCGTTGGAAATCCACGAATCTCCCCCAGTACTTCCAGGCACCAGGACTGCGAGCTGACCACCGCCAGGGCATACGCGAGATCCTGCTCATTCAATTCGCTTCGCAGTCGGGTACAGAACTTCTCGACGGAGATTCGGTTTATGTCCGTCAATCCTGAAAAATCCACGAGGACGAGACATTGACGGATATCGTGGACAACATCCTTGGCCAGATCGATCGCCGCGCCCGGTGTAAGCTTGCCTTTTACAGAAAATGTTCCAACTCGCTCCGAGTAAGAGAAATCGGCGCGCAGAGGTGGGTTGCGTTTTTGTGCCAGGGGATAAGTTCGACCTTCGTCCGACACATTGTCGAATCGAACCGCGAATTGCTGTTTCGCCGGAAGTACCCGCGTGATCTCGCCCTTCGATCGTCGAAGCCTGAATTGTCTACCCAGCTTTTTCAGCATGGTCTCAAAACGCTGCACGTCGGGGGCCGACAACAATGGGGCCAGTTGTTTGAATCCCTCCACGTCCAGACCTTCAATCAACTCCAGAACAAGCCCCTTTTTGATCCCACCATGAGATGGGAATCCCGCCAATAAACTCCCGCTTAAACTGAAATCCACCATCTGTGCTCCCCAGCACAGGAGAGAACCTTCTTCGCGAACCAGAACGGGACGGTTGATGACACGGCGAGGCGCACGGGATGGAAATCGCGCGGTCGAACGAGGTTTGAACATGTCTCAATCCTGGATTCCGGCCCACCTGAATCGATCCCGCCCCCAGTGAAGCGGATGTCTATTAGCCGGTCATTCTATCTGCAATCCCCCAGACCCGACCGAACTCAATAAATTATGCGATATTCCTGCATCCGACAATACCAGCTGTCGTTTCTATGTCGGCGCCCGGATTTACATAACAGTTTTTTCACCTCTGTCTGCCTCAAGCGGATGATGGTTCTATCAAATGGTCAAGGATTCAAGGAAGGGGGTGGCAGATTTCTTCTCGGATGCTGCGGAAGTCAGAATATCCAGTTGATATAATTCCAGGCGGTTCATCACCAAACCGATGATTTTGCCGCCGGAGGAATGAATGCGACGCACGGCCATTTGAATTTCGCGCGATGTGGATTGTCCGCTGCCGGATATGAACAGGCTGACATCCGTCATGCTGCCGAGCAGCGCCGAATCGGCGGCAATCAATCCGGCCGGAGCATCCACAAGAATCCGGTTGAATTCCTTTTCCAACTCCGACAGAAGCTCCCGCATTTTCGGCGATCCGATCAGCTCCACGGGGTCGCAGGTCACCCGGCCTGCCGGAAGGATTGTCACACCGAGGATATCCACGCGCTTTAATGCGTCCTGGATGGGAAGAGAACCCGTAAGCAGATCGCACAATCCCGGAACAAGATCTTTTTCAAACAGGGAATGAATCTGGGGTGAGCGCAGGTTGCCGTCTACCAGCGCCACGCGATGCCCTTGCTGGGCCAGAACGGATGCCAGGTTGACGGCGACAGTTGTTTTACCTTCCCCCGGTCGTGCGCTGCAGAGAGAGACTTTTCGAATCCCCTGCCGTTCGAGCGCCAGGTCCAGAAATCTCCCTAACGACCGGAATGCTTCCGCCGTGGGAGAATGGGGCAAGTCCTGGGTTATCCGGCTGACTGAAAGCGGACGGGGTATTTTGAAGACCGGGATCGCGGAGACTGTCGGCAACCCGGAAGCCCGTGATGCCTCATCGGGACTCCGCACCTTGCGGTCATGGAATTCGAGGAGGCACGCCAAAGCAATGCCGCCGCACAAGCCGCAGACCAGCGAAATCAGAAGCATAAACTGGGGCGAATGCCTTTGCGGTGTTGCGGACGCTTGCGCCCATGAATGCACCCGAACTTCCTTGATCCGGACAGGATGGTCGTTTTCCCCGGAGGCTTTCTCCCGATTGATTCGTTCCGACAACGCCTCTCGTTCGGAGCGCATTTGCTCCAATTCGTCCTCCAGCGAAACGATGGTTGAATAGCGCTGGTTGTCTTTTTCCAATTGTCCTGCCAACTGCGTGTGTTGGTCTTCCAGCGCGGTCAGTTCACGACGCGCCTGCTGTTGTCGCGCCTTCGCCCGTTCGATGATTCGGTTTTCCTCATTGCGGATTTCGGTTTCGAGTGCGTCACGTTGACGCTGGAGCGTGATGTAAGTCGGGTGACGCCTCCGATAGCGTTTCGAGACCTCTTGCCATTTCGCGTCGATTTCCTTCCATTGTTCTCGAAACCGGTCGAGGTTCTCGGACCGGAGGATTTCCCGATTGACTGTGCCGTCCGCCCGAAACAGGCTGTTGTAGTTCATTTCGGATTCAACCGCTTCCGCTTCGGCAGTTCGCAACCGATCCACGAGCTCGGTTTGTCGGACGACCGTATCGGAGATGCTTTGCACAATCTCCGCGACGCTTCGGCCTTCTTTGAGAGTCTCAATTCTCTCTTTAATCTCCCGAATCCCTGTGTCGATCTTCGCAAAGGTTTCTCGGTCTTCCGCCGGGAGGGAAACCGTAAAACCGGCCCCCGCTGCGATTTCCTCCGCGATCGCATTGGCAAACGACGCCGAAATAATCGAGTCCGGAGAGGTAAACTCCACATAGACCAAATCTTCTTTTTCAGCGTCTCCCCGCACAGCCACCTGGCATAAGAATGCGCATGTGACCCGACGTTGAACCGCAGGGGGCAGACTCTCCAGGGTTCGACTGCCGGAGGCCGTCGAGATTCCTGACCGTGACAACATCCATCTTTTCGGTCGGTTGAGCACGTCCATTTTCCGGACGATTCTTCCCGGAAAATCGTCCTGACTGATACATCGTTTCAGTTCATCCGCGAGGGCATTCGAATCGGGTGGAGTTTGTCCGTCCGTTGTGGCAATCGTTTCAACGTGTAGACAGGCCGTGGCGCGGTGGGATGTTTGATGCAGGCGATGTGTTACAAATACCGAAGCGGCTGCGGCAGCGGTCACCCCCAGAACAACCCCCCGATGCCGATACAAGAGGGAAACGGCGGAACGCAGGCGGCCGATAAACTGTTTGAGGGCGGAACGCGATTTCATACGCCTCACCCGGATTCAGATGCTTTGTTTCGAACGAGAATAACATCTCCCTCTTGAACGGATATATCCTCTGCCGTCGCGGATTGAATTGTGGCGAGCGGGTACTGCATCGTCCGGAGCGGGCTGGGACGGATCAGTTTCAACATTTCTTCGTTACGGTTCTCTTTGAATGCGATCGACGGAAGAATCTGTTTCAGGGTCAGATCGTCTTCCCACTGTCGAACCCCCGGCTCGACCACGTTCCCGCCCACATAGTACAAACCTTTTCCCAGCACAGTCACACAGTCCCCATCCTGCAAATCCAGGTCTTTGGCCCGCAGGTTGTTTCGAATTGCAGCCGGATCGACCAGGATTTCATCGGTTCCTTCGCGTCTCACAACAATCCATCCGGTCAATTCGTTTTCCTTCAGACCCGCCTCGGCCAGGAAATCGAACAGCGTAATGCGTACAATCCTGGCTACATCCACCGGCTCCTTGACCGCGCCGGTGAGCCTGATCCGTCCGGCTTCAGGGACAATAATCTCATCGCCGGGACGCAACATGAAATTGAGCATCTTGCCCGCAAGTCCCTTGGAAAAAAGCAGGTGACGGTCAATCCGAACTTCTCTGGGACGTTTCCGTCCGCGAAGAATGATCTCCGAGGCCGCGCGGTCTTCCAGAATCCCGCCTTGATGTTCAAGGGCATCTCGAATCCGCATTTTCTCCTGTAACGGTGTTGCCCCCGGCTGCCCCACAGCTCCCTGAACCTCCACGACATATCCCGGGCGCTCTTTGATTTTCACACTCGCACGGGGAGTCCAGAGGTATTCCTCATCGACCAGGCGTTTCTCAATATGTCGGGCCAGCTCCGTCGGAGTTTTCCCTGCGGCCTCCACCTTCTGCAACAGCGGAAATTGGAAAGTTCCGTCACGGCCCACTTCGCGAGTCATGGTCAGCATGGGTTCGTCCTGAACTTCGATTTCGAGAATATCTCCCACGTCGATCACAAACTCATCTGCGGCCCAGACATAACCGCTGAAATTCAATGAGACAGGGATGAAAAAAACGACCAGGATGGGCAGAATCTTCCTGAGGAGGTCAACAATGGAGGCAGTTGTATTCATTCGCTCCGTGCTTTCCCGAAGATTCAAGACCGGCGCCGAATACCGTCCGGCGGACTACCCGGCGCCGATCTGCAATCAGTTCATAGTGACTTGGGCACGGCATCCCATGCCCGATGCTCTCCCGCGTGCTTGTGCCGATCAGGCCGCTCCACCCTCGGCTTGCCCCCAGCCGGCAGAGTAGCCGGACGGCAGGGGAACATTCGCCTCTATTCTATGTTCCCGCATCCGGATTTCGCAATAGATATGCCAATCGCGGCTTGGCGCTCTTCCCAGAACGTCCACAGTGAGGCATCCTGTGCCGGAACTTGTTACAGGGGCGGAGCTCACATGAAATCCTTCCTTCGAAAACTCTTCCGAAATCCGATCCTCATGGATTACGGAATGCTTGTGGTTCTCCTTGTGGTCAGCCTCTTTCTCAGCTGGGCCACCTATCGAGAGGGGGAGGCCATCACGGGAGTGGAAGGGGGCAGAAGTCTGGCCGAGAGCGCAGCCGGTCGGTTCCCCGGCGGTGTCTTCATCGTCATTTCCTCTAACACCGGCGCCGATTCTTCCGCATTGCCCGATTCGGAGTCGGTCCTGAAAACCTTGAACGATCTTCACTGCACCGTGGCGGCTGTCATTCCCGCCGCGGATTCGCTTCCGGCCTTTCGACGGGAGGTCCGCGAGGCGTATCGAAATCAAGCAAAAATAGACGGGATTATTCTGGTCGATTCGTCGAAGGAGCGTTGGCTGCGGTCTGCCCTGCGCGGTCTCGAAACCGAACGGGAACCTGCCGTGATTCTTCCGGTTCGTCGTAAGGAATCCGTTTTCCTGAAACAAGAGAACCTGGTCAACATTGTCCGCCAGGCATCTGTCATTGCCATCATTGCTGCCGGAATGACGATGGTCATTATCACAGGTGGGATCGACCTGTCCGTGGGGTCTCTGGTGGCGTTCTCCGGTGTGGTGACGGCGCTTTGCCTGAAACAGGCGGGCGGTGTTCCGCTTGTCGGATTGATTGCGCTGATTTTTCTTTTCGGTGGAATGGGAGGATTCAGCCTTGGAATGGTATTCGGAAGAAGACGATGGGGGCTGCTTGCCGGGGTCGCAATATCCATATTTCTTGCTTTTCTTTCAGGAACATCTGCGCAAAATCATGTCCTTGGGATCAGACCGGTTCTGCCGGCCACGGTTCAGGCCGTGAAAGATGCCGCGCAAAGTCAGGCCGGTGGTTTGTATCTGTTTTATGATGGGGCCAAGCCGGGTGCGCAGGAGTTTATTGAAAAACTCAAGCAGACGCTCGCCACACAGACTCAAATCCCCGTTCTGGGCGAACGATGTGTTCTCGCAACCGAATCCGTCTCCGTTGAAGAGGCCGCCAAAGAGGCCGCCGAAGAAATCCTCGGTTCCCAGCCCGACTTGAAAATCCTGTTCGGCATGGATCGGGACATTCATTCCGGTCTGAATCGCGCCATTGATGCGGTCGGCGCAACCGAGCGCCTCGTCGCGGTTCGTGCCGTAACCGATAAAACCGGGCTTGTTTTATTTGCCGTGGTTGTGGGGATTCTGGTGGGCTGCCTGGGCGGGGCCATGTCCGGTGTCGTGATTACAGGCTTCGGGATACCGCCGTTCATCGCGACCCTGGCGATGATGCTGGTCGCGCGCGGGATCTCACGATATCTATGCAGTGGCGTGCCGATCTGGGATCTTCCGGAGGAATTTGAGTTCATCGGGAACGGGTATCTGTTCCAGGAGGCGCTGGGAAACAAGATGCCTGTGCCGGTGGCCGTTATGATTCTCGTTTTTCTGGTGGGGCATTTTGTTTTGTCCGACACACGTTTTGGAAGGTATCTTTATGCCGTGGGTGGAAATGAAGAAGCGACCCGGTTGTCGGGTATTCAGGTCAATGCGGTTAAGTTCTTTGCGTATGTCATTACGGGCGGGCTGTCTGCGGTTGCCGGGATTATCATGGCCGCGCGGCTGCAATGCGGTCATCCTGAAACGGGAGCGCTGTATGAATTGTATGTCATCGCGGCGTGCGTGGTCGGCGGAACCAGCCTCATGGGAGGACAGGGCAAGATCCTCGGCTCGCTGATCGGGGCGCTCTTGATCTGGGTGATCTTCAACGGATTGAATCTTCTTTATGTGGACAGCTATTTACAGCAGGCCATTCTTGGATTAGTGATTTTCGTGGCCGTTTTGTTGGACCAGGCCAAGAAGCGTTTTTCAGGCTGAGGAGACGCCATGCTGCGGCGACGCAAACTCAAAACAGTCCGACTGTTTTTTTTGACACTTTATACGGCGTTGATCTACCTGCTGATCAAGATCCGGGGCAAAATCAAGGCCTGAACGGCAATTCGATTCCTGCGCGGGAATCGGAGGAAATGGGCATCCCATGAGAGAAATCACGGTCAATCTCCACGAACGCAGCTACAAGATTCTTGTTGAAAAAGGCACGCTTCAACGGGTTGGACGACGTGCCGAGCGGTTGGGACTGCACTCGCCCATCGCGGTGATTACCGATCCCACGGTGCAGAATCTCTATGGGGACGTGATCTGCACAATGCTTCGGAACCAGGGATACCAGTTCGGCCTGCTCTGCATCCCCGGTGGGGAAGCCTGTAAGAATCTCGATACGGTGCGGGTGTTGTACGATCAAATCATTGACCTTGGTGTCGAACGTCAGGGCGGTATTGTCGCTCTCGGCGGAGGGCTGGTGGGCGATGTCGCGGGATTTGTGGCTGCAACCTACCTGCGCGGAATTCGTTTCATCCAGGTGCCGACCACTCTCCTGGCCCAGGTCGATGCCAGTGTGGGTGGAAAAACCGGCGTGGATCACCCCAAGGGGAAAAACCTCATTGGTGCGTTTCATCAGCCCAGCCTGGTTTTAATCGACCCCTCCACGCTCAAGACCCTTCCCACGCGGGAACTCCTCTGCGGCCTGGCGGAAATCATCAAGCATGGAATCATCGGCGATCCCAAAATCTTCGCGTTTGTTCAAAAGAACCTGCGCGAACTGCTTTCGGTTGACGAGGAAACCTACGCGGACCTGGTCGCACGGAACTGCCGGTTTAAAGCGAAAGTGGTGGAACAAGATGAAAAGGAAGGCGGGTTACGCGCCATCCTGAACTTTGGGCACACCATCGGACATGCGATTGAATGTCTCACCGGCTACACTCGGTATCTTCATGGGGAAGCAGTTGCCATCGGGATGCTGGTCGAGACTCTTATCGGCGTTCGGATGGGAATCTCTTCGGAAGAGCTGTTTGAAGAGATTTTTGCCGTGATCCGTGATGCGGGATACCCGCTTGATCTACCCGATGTTTCTGCGGAGCAAATCGTCGAAGCCATGCGACGCGACAAGAAAGTTGTGCAGGGGACCATCCGTATGGTCATTCCCAAACGTCTCGGACAGATCGAGGTCCGCGAAATCAAAGAGGAGCGACGGATCCTGGAATCCTGGAAAGACTTGCAGAGTCGGCTGCGAACAATCGGAACTTCCGACAAGATGGATGCCCCAACCCGCAATGTGGGGGCCACAACCTGAGACGTTTTTTTTCGATGACACATTCATGACCCGAATTGCGATTGTATCGACGGAACTCCCTGTGTTTCTGCCCGCGCCGACGGCCGGCGGCGGTGTGCGGATTGGGGGGATTGGAGCCGGACTTGCCGACCGGGGACATGAGGTTCTTTATTTTATTCCTCGGTCTGTACTGGGAGAAATCACACACGAGCAGGTGCGTGTTTATCTTCCCGAAACGCTGGATCGCGCTCTTGCCGAGTCCGGGATAGAAATCGCCCTGTTTGAGCAATGGCAGCCTCTCTCGTTCCTGAAAGAGCGCCTGGAAATTCCGACTGTTGTGGACTTGCCCGGCCCGCTTCTGTTGGAATATCTGTGGCGGGAGCCGGGGGCGGTAAACCGGCATATCATGGACAAGATCCGCTGCCTGTCTCTTGCGGATGCGTTCCTGATCGCAACGCCGCGACAGGAGTATTACTACGCGCCCTGGCTGCTTCTTGCCGGTGTGGATCTGACAAAGCGGCGTCCCATTCTCTGCCCGTTCGGTTTGCCGCTCCTGCCGAAATGCCGACAGGGAGTTGTGGCCGATGAACCGCGATTTTTCTTCGGCGGCGTTTTCTGGCCCTGGCAGAATCCGGCCCCGGCGCTACGCGTTGTCCTGGAGCGGATGAATCGCCTCCGACGGGGGCAACTCGTCATTGTCGGCGGCCCGCATCCGTATCACAGCCATCCGCACACCGAGGCGGAATTGTGGGACATCCTGGACAACCTGCACACATCGTTTCTCGGAACCCTGCCGTTTCAGGATTATGTGAATGAACTGCGCCATTCCGCGGTGGCCCTGGATCTCGGACCCTCCACGATAGAACGCAGCATTGCCTGTCCGCTTCGGACCGGCACGGCGCTCTGGGCGGGGACGCCCGTGATGATCTCTCCTGACTCCGCCTGGGCGGATGGTGTCGCTCAGCATCATGCCGGGTGGATCATCCCCAGCGCGACAGATCCGCTGTTTATCGAAACAGTGGATGCCATCCTCAAAGAATCGGTGGATATTAAAATCCGCAGCGAAGGGGCGCGTACCCTTACCGAACAGTCTCTCGATGCAAAAATAAATGCCGCCGATCTGGACCGATATGTTTATAGTCCCGAGCGCAGGGAGGTCTCTCCCATACGACTCGACAGCCGGTCTGTCGAGCGTGAAGACCTTCTCCGTCTGTTGCAGCGAAACATAGCGGAGTTGGAGAATCAGCAAGACCGCTTGCAGGCCGATCTCGATTCGATCCGCTCCCATCCGCTTTTCCGACTCTACAAACGATTGCGAACATTCATCTGAAAGGAATCTTTATGAAAACACACACGCTTGTCCTGGTTACGCTGTTCCTGTCCATCGGGACAACTGTTTTTGCTCAGGGTCAGGCTTCCGACCAAGGATTTGTACCGTTATTCAACGGGACAGACCTGAGCGGCTGGCAGCTCGCGGGCGGAGAGAAAATGTCGTTCTCCGTGCGGGATGGCGCGATCTATTGCGACGGGACTGCGAACTATCCGCACTGGCTTCGGACGGAACGCATGTATGAGAACTTTGTTCTTCGTTTCGAATTCAAAGTTCCCGGCTGGTGTGAGAACGGCCTGTATATCCATGCTCCCCTGTTCGGGCGTTGTTCGAATGTGGGACTCGAATTTCAGATCAGTCATGATGTCGGCACCAGTGTGAAATCCACCGGCGCGATTTTCCCCGTTGTTCCTCCCATGGTGGCGGCCGCCAAAGACAAGAACCAATGGAACTCGGCGGAGATTATGATGAATTGGCCGATCTACCAAGCCACTCTGAACGGCCAGGTCATTCAAAATGTCAACCTGGAAGAACACCCGGATCTCCAATATCGACCGCGTTCGGGATATATCGGCCTTCAGGACAACGGGTGGGAAACCGGATTCCGCAATCTGTCCATCCGGGAATTGCCGGGGCAGGAGCAGTGGATTTACCCGCTGAACGGCAAGGACCTGGATGGATGGGAACTGCTCGGAAGACACTCGCCGAATGGGGGCGGGCAATGGCGCATGGAAGATGGCGCGCTGGTTGCATCCAACGGGGATGGTCACCTGGTGAACAACCTGGACTTCAAGGATCTTGAGATTCAGCTGTATGTCCGCACGGAGGACATCGCGAACGGCGGAGTCTTCTTCCGCTGGAAGGATGAAAAAGATCGGGGGTATGAGATTCAGATCTTCGATAACCCCGATTCCAATCACCAGACCGGCAGCCTTTATGGAATTGCGCGCGCCAGCCACATGCCGGTCCGGTGCGGAGAATGGTATCCCTTGCAGATCATTGTCAAAGGACCGCGCTGCATTGTCCGGTTGAATGGGGAGACCGTGGTCGATTACGACAAACTCGAGACGATCCGACCGGGGCATATCGCTCTGCAAATGCACAAGGAGAATTCAACGATCCGGTTCCGCGATCTCCGCGTGAAGAGGTTATGAATCCCTGGATCTGGTGATACATCTTTCCGGTGGCTTTTTCTCCCCTTCTCCTGCCAGGGCGATGGTTGGAGTGTGAGTTCCGACATCCGCATCAGCGCCCCATTAGTGCACCTGTGCCCAAATTCGCCGTGCCTTTCCTGTTATGAGTCACAATCTTGCCTGCAATATGATTCCGAACTTCCACAGGCAGCGCCCCTTCCGCCCTCCGGGCGTGATAAAGCGTCGCATAGGTGATGCCAAGAAATGCCCAGAAATAGAAACCGAAAATCCTCTCTTGGAAAAGACAATGAACCACATTGGCGATGAACCCCAGAAAACAGCCTAGAAGCAATGAGTCCCAGGGTTCGCCGTGCCGAATCCGAGTCGCGGCCTGGAGATGCCGATACACGGTGATCAGCAGAAACGCGGTCGCAAATAAACCGGCCAGGCCCGTTTCCGCCCCGAAACGAAGGTAAAAATTGTGGGGCGTGTGAGATCGGCTCAGAAGATCCTGAAGGATCGGGTCACCCATATACGGGGCATATTCGTGGTAATACGAGGAATAGTTTCCCAGTCCGACCCCGTTGAACGGATGAGCCAAAATCATCCTCAGTCCCACTTGCATCAGGTACTTTCGGCTGTTGATGGAAGAACGGACAGTCTGCTCTCCCGGAACGGCCGGATGCGTCAATCCTTCAAGCGTTGAGATACGTTGCTGGGCGAACGGGGAAAACAAAAGCGCCTGATAGAAAACAAATGCCAGCGTCCCCACAGCAATCAGCGCCCGTATCTTCTGCCTCATCGGGAACCGCAGCAGCATCACTGAAGCGGTCGCAAAAAGCGAAACCCATGTCCCGCGTGTGCCGGCAAACACAATGGCAATCAGAAGAACCGGCAATAAGGCCATCACCCAACCGCTCCAAGCGAAACGCTTCCTGCTGAAAAACAAAATACACACGCAGATACAAATGATCGGCTCAAAATAAAAACCGATTTCATTGGAGGATAACCATGTGATATCCCAAATCTCGGCAGAACGAGGCGCAAAACCTGCCCGGGATGCGCGAATCACCATCAGAATGGCACAAATCCCCGCGTTGAGCGCGTTGCCGATCAGGAAACTCTTATACACGTTGGAAGCAAGCAGGGCATTCACCACAATATAGAAAAAAAGAAAATAACAGCACCAGCCCGCAAGAAACTTCAGCCCCTGCATGGGGTAGGTCGTATCGAGCAAAGATAGAAGACCGGCAATAAGAAAGAATGCACAAGCAGAGAATAACGGGATCTGCTTAATTGGCGGTTGAGAGGAGGTCAATGACTTGCCCACATAAGCGAACCCGACCAGCAAAAACGCACAAAGAAATCCATAAGGAATCTTGGATGTGTACACGTCCTCGAGTGTGCGCGTTCCGAAAAATCGATTCGTAAAAAACGCAATAAACGGAAACGCAAACCACAACCAGGACGGTCGAGAAAGACCGACCAGCAGTAGCGGAATCCCTGCGAGAAATAGAATCTCCATCCGGCCGGATACCTTAATGGGAGAGACAGAAAGAATCGTGCGCTTTCGATGGGACTTCGTTTACTCCAACGATGCCCGGACACCCATTCCGTTTCCTGTTATCCCCCCGTCCAGGAGTTGTACACAGGGTGCGCAAACGAAGTGTCGTTTAGAACACGGAAGGTTTTCTTCAGCTGCATCGGATTCAAATCCCAGACTTGTACCCAGAACGCATTGTTGGCGCGGGCGTATCCCGTTGCGATCAATTCGTCATCCCCGTCCAGGTCCGCATCCATGGCAAAGTACTCGCTCAAAGATGGATCCTCGAATGCCGGGTCGTTCAACAGTACGATACTGCCGCCCAGTTTTACTCGATTCGCCAAATCCCACCGTTGAACCCAAATCCGGCCACGAGCCTCATTGGTAATCCCGATCGCCAGTAGTTCTTTTTTACCGTCACCGTCGCCGTCCGCCAAAACAAATCGATTCCCCTCAGGATAAGCGAATTCCGCGCTGTCAAGGAGCTTCAATCCTCCGTATTTCAGGACTCCGCTGTTCGGATTCCAGACCTGGACCCAGGTCCGCTTGACCGTTTCATTGGTCACACCGATGGCAACCAATTCGTCATTCGGGTCGGAATCAACATTCCCGGCCAGAAACTGGTTCAAAAGCGGCAATGAGAACTCCGCGGAGCTCAGGATACGGAAAGAGAATTTCTGGAAATGATTCAGTGGATTTCTCACTTGGCAGTACGTCCGGGGCGGGGTCTCGTTGGTTACTCCGACACTAAGCAATTCATCTGTCCCATCCGCATTCACATCCGCCACCATATTGTGATGCCATGCCGGATTCGTATAGTCGAAAGCGGAATCGAACAGCAACCGGATGGTTTTCAACCGAATGCCTGTCTCCGGCTCCCAAGTCTGGAGGTAGTTTCGCCAGGATACCCCCCCCAGCGTCGCCACTCCGGTAACCAGCAATTCCATGTCGCCGTCATTATCGACATCGGCAGGCATGCACTCGGTCCACTGGGGAGACTGATATGCCGGGTCTTCCAGAACACGGAAACTCGGACGGATCTTTGTGCCGGTCATCAGATCCCGAACGGAAATCCAGGTTTTCACGGTCCCCTCTTCTGTGATATCCGCTGTCACCAATTCGTGTGTCCCGTCGCCGTCGAAATCCATTGTCAAAAATCGATCCCATTGTGGATAGGCATACTCGGCATAAAGATATCCGTCTATCAGTTTTCCCCCGCCGAGCCGCAGCCCGGTCAACGGATTGAAGACCTGCGACCACACTTGGGGATTTGTATGGTTGGTAAATCCGATGGCGACAAAATTGCCCGGATTGGCAATAATCCGCCGCGGAGATCGAAAAATTCGGAATTTCGCTGAGGCTGTGCCCGTCGATAAGCCCGCGTTCTGGGCCAGAAAGACCGATTGAAAATCACCCACCTGCGTCGCCGAGGGAACCCAGCTGAAAACTCCCTGGTCGGCAAACGACAGGAAGGAACTCCCTGCCGGACCCGACAGCAAACTCAACGTGACCGACGGCCACCCGGGATCCGTCGCGTTGACAGTCAGATTGATCCGATTCTCCACTCGGCCTCCAATGGCCGTTGTCGGGCTTACCGGCTTCCCGCCGTATGAAATTGTGATCACCGGTGGAGGAACCGGGGTGGAAACCGGGGGCAATGTCGGCGTCACCGTCGGAGTGGGTGTATCTGCCGGTGTACTTGTGGGCGTATTAGTCGGCGTCACCGTCGGCGTATCTGTCGGAATATCTGTCGGCGTGTTTGTCGGCGTGTCCGTCGGAATTTCCGTCGGGGTATCCGTTGGCGTATAGGTTGGCGTATAGGTTGGCGTATTTGTCGGAATATCTGTCGGCGTATTTGTCGGCGTGTCCGTCGGAATTTCCGTCGGGGTATCCGTTGGCGTATAGGTTGGCGTATTTGTCGGAATATCTGTCGGCGTGTTTGTCGGCGTGTCCGTCGGAATTTCCGTCGGGGTATCCGTTGGCGTATAGGTTGGCGTATCCGTCGGAATATCTGTCGGCGTGTTTGTCGGCGTGTTTGTCGGCGTGTCCGTCGGAATTTCCGTCGGGGTATCCGTTGGCGTATAGGTCGGCGTGTTTGTCGGCGTGTCCGTCGGAATTTCCGTCGGGGTATCCGTTGGCGTATAGGTTGGCGTATTTGTCGGCGTATAGGTCGGGCTGGGCGTGTCGGTTGGAGTCGGCCCCACAACAATCACTTGGCTCACACTCATTACCCGGTTGTTGTTTTCATTCCATTCTGTCACAGATTGCCCGGAGTCCAGGAACACGTACAGATAGTATGTTCCGGGAGTTCCCGGCACGTTTACAGTCAGGCTGACATTGCGGGAGCTGCCGCCGAGCATGAGAGATGCCCTGTCAGTCGGCGAAAGCGCCAAATCATCCCCGTTTCCGATATTCTGATCCGAGGATAAGTACACGGTACTTGTGTGTAGATCGGCAATCTTCTGGAAAAACGATCCCAGCCCGTCATTGTACTCGACATAAGTCACATCGAGTGTTCCGCCCCCGGCCGGAAGCAAAAGCGAACTCGTGATGATCGGACCGGAGGTCAGCGTCAGATCCGGCCCCGTGGTCCCCAGCGTCGGAGTCGGCGTCACGGTGAAAGTCGGAGTGACGGTCGGCGTTGCAGTTGGCGGACTTGTCGGGGTATATGTCCGGGTTGCCGTGGGAGTCCGTGTGGGTGTATTGGTGGGCGTAAATGTCCGGGTTGATGTCGGAGTCCACGTCCGCGTTGGAGTCCGTGTTGCCGTGTTCGTCGGCGTTGGAGTTGGATCGGAGACCGTTATAGGCTGCGAAGTCCGAATGTACCTGTTGTTGCTTTCATTGGTCTCCGAGACATCACCATCGGCATCGATCACAACCACCAGATAATAAGTCCCGGCAGGGACTGCGAAACTGACCGTTGTGGTCACCTTCTGGTTGCTCCGTCCCGGAATGCCGGAAGAAACGTAGCAAGGAAAAACCTCTATATCATTGCCGATTTGCGTGTCGGATGAAAGATAATGACGGTTTGTATGACCTCCGGCGGAGGTACCCTGCGCATTCCGAACCGTATAAGTGAAATCGAGAGTGGCTCCCTCGCTTGAAACACTCCTTGAAGAGGTAATAGAGGGATTGCTGTTGAATCGCAAATCCGGCTGAGCCTCCACTGAGGAAATCCAAGTCCCAATCAGGACCACAAAAAGAGCTCGTGCGAGCCAACGGTACATGGAAATCGTTCCCAACTTCTTCGCTTCTGCGGCGATGACCTTCATCCGGACTCGGTTACCAAAGATTCAGGAGATACGAGCAAAAAGCCAATTTTGAATAAGATAGCACATCTTCCATTGCGAAAACAAGTCAAAAAAAAGAATCCACACACATTCAATAATAATTATCGTATTTATTTTCGCAATCATTAGGCCATTATACTCCCAAGGATTAACATTCCCGCAATATTCCCTTAAAACCACATCTTTTCAGCCAAGATTACACTTGTGGCGAGTCCATTGAAACATTATGTTGCAAATATCTTCAGCCCCAGTGTTCTCTGATTTGCTCAAATCGCTCCGTTTTTCTCATCTTGCGAAAGGTTTTGTGGTAGCAGATTGTCTCACAATGAGACATTTCTCTGAACGCCAACATACCTTGCCCACACCATCGAGATAAATAAACCGCTGATTGTCGCTTTCAATTCTTTGTGTTTAGCGTATAATCGTTTTGTATTCTCACAATGAAATGAAATGCTTTTTTGTTTGCACGAAGAAGGAGTCTTGTTTGAGCGGAACTGGATAACGAAATGCCGCGCTTAGTAGACTCGGCTCTTTCGGCGCTCATCCTGCTTGTATGTGCCCCCCTGATCGCAGTGATCGCGCTTGCAATCCACCTCGAAAGCGGAGGCCCTGTTTTCTATCGTCAGGAGCGGATCGGCAAGGGCGGCAAGCCATTCCTGTTATTTAAGTTCCGCAAGATGCCCAAGGACCTGCCGAAACAAGGCCCCATGTTGACCGGGCGTTTCGACCCCAGGCTGACCCATGTCGGCCGATTCCTGGAAAGAACCAAGCTGGACGAGCTCCCCCAGCTCCTGAATGTCCTTCGGGGCGACATGACTCTGGTCGGCCCGCGACCCGAAGTGCGCAAGTTCATCTCCCATTATCCCGAAAAGTGGAAGACTGTCCTGTCGGTCAAGCCCGGCATAGTGGGGCTGAACCAGGTGTGTCATCGGAACGAATCCGAACTGTTTCCCACGGATTGCTTGGATATCGAGGAGTATTACATCCGCCATATCCTGCCCGACAAGCTGGATACCGACATCCGGTATGTGGAGCGTCGTGGATTCTGGTTTGACTTGTGGATTCTGCTGCGGGCGGCTTGGGTCACCCTCTTTGGAACAGTGACTTTGCGGTCCATGGAAGCCTACCGGAGCTATTTTGCAATCCTCATTCTGGACACTTGTCTTGCGGTAGCCTCCTACATCCTGGCGTACAGCGTGCGTTTCAGTGGACAGGTTCCTGTGCAGGATCGGGAGTTACTCTACCGGATGCTTGTTCCCGTGGCTTTGATTCGCGCGTTGGTTTTTGCGGTTTACGAGACGCCTCGTCACGTTCCCGGATATTTCTCTGTGCATGAAGTCGGGGTTGTTTTGCGTTCCATTGTGATTGGTTCCCTCGGGATCCTGGGCTATGCCTTTCTGGCGAACCTTCGCGCCCATTCTCGTGCAATTTTCTTCATCGATTCGGCATTCCTGGTGATCTTATTGCTGGGATATCGGTGGGCTTGGGCATGGTGGAAACACCGAAGCGGTAATTCGGTGGGGAGTCCCAGGGTCGTAATTGCCGGTGTGAATCACGAAACCGTCAGGATTATCGAGACGCTCCAGCGAATGAGGGAGAAACTGATCGAGGTAATCGGAGTTGTCGACACGGATGCAACCCGCCGTGGACACCATATCGCCGGAGTCGAGATCATCGGACTGGCCGGGGAAATGGACCTGCTCTTGGGAGTCCATCATATTGATGCTGTCCTGATGGTTCGAAGCGCCTTGTCCGACATAATCGCCGAGCGGATCGAGCAAATCTGCGGTGACCATAATGTGAAAGTGTTCATCGTTCCGGAATTAATCAACACCATCGAGACCATCGTCCCCAAACCCACAGCCCACCGGCAATAGACCTGTAACTCACCATTGGCCCTTATCTGTCCCATTCATCCCATTTTCTTCTGACTGCTTCGAGTACAACTCTCGCACTGTTCCCGTTCCTCCCCTCCCAACACCGTCCCCTTTGTGTATCACCCCATCGACAGGTGACCGGCAAGAATAATTCCCTGTATTATACTATGTATATACAATAAACACAAAAATCTTTAACTGGAGATTCGCAACCGTGGGAAACATCGAATTATTCCAGCAGGTTAATCAGAATTTCGACAGGGCAGCGAAGCATGTGAAGTATCCGGAAGGGCTTCTGAAACAGATCAAAGCCTGCAACGCGACCTATCGCATGGCGTTTCCGCTGAAACGAGACGATGGAAGCCTTGAGGTGGTTTTCGCGTGGCGGGCCGAGCACAGCCAGCACAAACTCCCCACCAAGGGCGGGGTCCGATTTGCCGACAATGTCAACGAGGACGAGATAAAAGCCCTGGCCGCACTGATGACCTACAAATGTGCGGTTGTGAATGTGCCTTTCGGGGGTGCAAAAGGCGGCATCCGGATCGACAGGCACAAGTACTCCGAGAGTGAACTTGAACGAATCACGCGCCGGTACACCTATGAGCTGGACAAGAAAAATTTTCTGGGACCCGGCATAGATGTGCCCGCGCCGGACTATGGAACAAGCGCGCGGGAAATGGCCTGGATGGCGGATACCTATATCCAACTTCATCCCGGCCAATTGGATGCCCCGGCGTGTGTTACCGGCAAACCGATTTCTCTCGGCGGTGTGCGGGGACGGAAAGAGGCGACCGGACACGGCGTTTTCTTCGGCATCCGCGAGGCCTGTCGAATCGCCGAGGACCTGCGTCCCTTCGGATTGTCACCGGGATTGCAGGGCAAGCGTATCATAATTCAGGGACTCGGGAATGTGGGTTATCATGCGGCCCGGTTCCTCGAGAAGGGCGGCGCGAAAATCATCGCTATTGCGGAACACGACGGCGCGATCGCCTGCGAGAGAGGATTCGATGTCGAAAAGGTCAAGCAATACTTCCTCGACCACGGAACCGTTCTCAATTTCCCAGCCGCTACGAATATCCCTGACACGGCGGACGCCTTGGAACTGGAATGCGATATCCTTGTTCCCGCCGCATTGGAGAATCAGATCACTCTGTCCAATGTGGATCGAATCCGGGCAAAGATCGTCGCTGAGGCCGCTAACGGGCCGACGACTGCCGACGCCGGCGAGGAACTCGAAAAGAGTGGCGTGCTGGTCATCCCGGACATTTACCTGAACGCGGGGGGTGTCACCGTCTCCTATTTCGAGTGGCTGAAAAATCTTTCGCATGTCCGGTTCGGTCGTCTCAGCAAGCGGTTCGAGGAAAACACAAATACAACCATCCTGCGGGAAGTGGAACGCATGACCGGCAAGCAAATCCCCGCAGAAACTCTGGCCCGATTGGTCCATGGCGCAGATGAGGAAGACCTGGTCAACTCCGGGTTGGAGGAAACCATGATCTCCTCGTACCACGAAATCCGCGAAATTAAGAAGAAACATGACGGTCGAATTGATTTGCGCACGGCGGCATTCATTGCGGCCATCGATAAAATCGCCCGCTGCTACCTGGACTTGGGCATTTTCCCTTGAGATGTGCCGAAAGTCTCTTGATCCCCTCCCAGGAGATGGAAGAACTGTGATAGAATAAGATGAGTTCTCTATCGAGACGTACTGGTCATGGGGTACAGTTCCCGGAACTTGGCCATCTTTTCGGGGAGAAGGCGATAATGCTCTTGCCGGGATGAGTGTTACATGGCGAAGAACACTATGGATCTGGTTCGGGCTGCTGCGGAGAAGAGGCTGCTTTTCTTGCCTCATGCCATGCGACAAATGTCCCGATTCGATCCGATGATCACCACCGAAGAGGTTGCGATTGCTATTCGTTCTGGGGAGATCGTCGAGGATTATCCGGAGGATGTTCGCGGACATAGCTGTCTGATGATGGGAGTTGGACAAGAGGATCGTCCAGTCCATATTGTCTGTTCTCCTAAGACAGACTATCTGGCAATCATCACGGCCTATCTCCCTGACACCTACAGATGGGATCAAGGTCTCAAAAGGAGGCTGAAATGAAAGAATGCATTCATTGCCAGGGAATCATGCGCAGATCCACAGCCCCTTTTTCCGTGGATCGCAAGGGATATCATCTCCATTGGGAAGCCGTTCCTGCATGGGTTTGCGAGCAATGCGGTGAATCGTATTTTGAATCGCGAGAAGTGGATCTGATTCAACACGCGTTAATGGCTCTGGATCGTGAGAGCGATGCACTGTTGTCCGCGATTTGAGCGAAGATCCAAAGGACCATCCGACGCTCTCTTCCAACCCATCCCCCGCTTCGGTTGCGGGATGGGCGCAATTATGTGAAGATGAGCCATCCGATTCAACAGGTATCCCAAGGAGGAAATCCCCCATGAAACCACATACAACCATGGCAGTTGCGGCGATTTTCGTTTGCGTTGTTGTGGCTCCGGCCATATTCGGCGATTCCGCCATTCAGGAGATCGTTATCAAGAACGGCAAGTTCAGCCAGGAATGGTGCCCGATCAATGTCCCGGTCGAAAAGGCCATCGCACCCGGCGATCTGCAATACCTGAAATGCCCGGATGGAACCTGCCTGTCTGTCCAGGTGCGCCCGGAAGAAACCGGCAGTGTGATTACATTCATCCTGCCGAAATTAGAAGCCGATCAGACCTTGCGCCTTGTTCCGACAAACACCTCAAAAGAGGAACAGCCAATGCAGGTTCAGAAAACGGCGGATTATCGGATCGACATCAAGGCGGGCAATACCCTCATCACCTCGTATTGCTTCCAGCCGGATTCGGAAAAACCTTACCTGTACCCGGTCATCGGCCCGAAAGGGACACATTTGACCCGTGGGTTTCCCATGGAAAATCTGGACTTTGAAAAGGAATTGAAGGCGCAGGATCATCCGCATCATCGCTCGTTCTGGGTAGCCTATGGCGATGTCAACGGCGGCGACTTCTGGATGATGGGGAAAGACCCGAACCACCGCGACGCCCAGAAGACCGATGAGATTGCGGTCACACAGTCCGGGCCGGTGTACGGAAGGCTTCTTGCCAGGAACAGCTGGGTGAAGGCAGACGGGCCGCGAGCCGTTTCCGAACAGCGGGAATACATCTTTTACAATACACCCGAAGAAGCCCGCGTGATCGACAGCATTGTGACATTTACCGCGACGGATGGGGATGCTCTGTTCGGCGCTACCAAAGAAGGCGGAATCTGCTCGCTTCGCCTGAATCCCAAAATCGACGAGTCTCACGGAAACGGTGTCATACGTAACTCCGAGGGCGGACGAGGTGCGAAAGAATGCTGGGCGCATCGCGCAACCTGGTGCGACTATTACGGAACGCTGGACGGCAACGTGGTCGGAATCGCCGTGTTCGACCATCCGACCAACCTGCGTCACCCGACCTGGTGGCACATTCGCGAATACGGCCTGTTCTCGGCCAATTGCTTCGGGCTGCGCGATTTCTTTCAATTACCCACCAAGTCCGAGCGCGATCAGCCGAACAAACACGTAGGCGACTACCTGCTTCCGGCGGGCAAATCGCTAACCTTTAATTACCGTATCGTTCTTCACGCAGGCGACACGGACCAGGCACAAATCGCCAACCGCTACGCGGCCTACGGCACCCCGCCCCAAGCGGAAGTTGTATGGAAGAAATAGCAGATTTCCCTGGAAAGGGTTGGGGGGAGGAAGATCCCGGGCGCCGCCGGCATCTTGCCGGTGATCGTCGGAATGAAGGGGGCTACACATGAGAAGATTTGTCTTCTCCCTCTCCCACCGGGAGAGGGTTGGGGTGAGGGAAATACCGGATGTCTAGGTCCTTCTATTCCACACCATTAACCGCCTTCCTCCTCGGCTGTATCCTCGTCACACCCCCGACTCTATTCATTACCTTTTACAACCCTGTTTTCTTTAATCATCTCGGCTGGACTCTATTTCTCATTGCTCTCATTCCCGGCATAATCGGTCTTGTAGCAGGGCAGGGAATTGCCCTGCTTTTTCCCCGTTGTCGTGAGTTTCTTCCCTGCGCCAAATCTATTCTCATCATTGTAATCTTTCTGATTTGCGTATGGTTTGGTGTTTGGGGAGTAGCTGTTTCATGCTCATCCCGCCCTCTCGGACCTGCCTGGCCGGATCTGGTAGTCATCGGTTTAGATGGGGCGACCTGGGACATTATCGATCCCATGCTGCAGGCAGGCGATCTGCCTCATCTCGCCGCGCTGTGCAGGGATGGCGCACGAGGACCCCTGGAAACACTCAGTCCCATCTGGTCCCCGCTGATCTGGACTTCCATCGCTACCGGCAGGCGGCCGGAGGACCATGGTATTACCGGCTACTATGGAACCCGCGCCGATCTCAAGTCTGCACGGATTTGGGATATAACGGTATCCCAAGGGAAACGAACCGGCCTGTTCGGATGGCTGCTGACCTGGCCGCCGGAGGAGCAATTTGTATTTACGGTCCCCTCGTGGATGGCACGATCTACCGAAACAATCCCCGCACGATATGGTTTCATACAGGAACTCAATTTGAACCGCGATTCATCGGGCGGCGACGTGCGCCCCCTGAGCATTCTGTTTCGCGGAATCCTGAACGGGTGGCAAATCTCCACCGCAATGGAGTACGCAAAACACTCTCGGCGAATCGCGACGAATCCCGACGAGATTCTTATCCGGCAGCATTTCAGCTCCGTTATGCCGTGTACGGATGTCTACCTGGCGCTGCTGCGCGAACAGAAGCCGCAAGTTACCTGTTTCTGTCTCTATGGAATGGATCAGCTCGGCCATCGTTTCTGGAAAGATTTTGATCCGACAGGCTTTGAAGAAAATCCGCAAAAACCACGCCCGGAATACCGAAACGTTATTCCCGACTACTATCGTTTGGCAGATGCCGCCGTCGGAAGGCTGCTTGCGGTTTTGCCGCAGGGAACGACTATCGTTGTGTTATCCGATCACGGCATGGGGCCGGATTATGCCGCCCCGGCGCGGTATGTCCTCAATATGGACCGCATCCTCGAGTCGGCGGATATGCCGGATCGGTTCTCCGTCTCGTTCGCCCAGCGTCGCTACATTCTTCATCCCCTGTCCGATCTTACAGATTCCCGGCGGGAAGCGGCGCGGATCAAATTAGCCGATGTGCGTCTGGCCGAACAGGAAACTCCTTTATTCGAGATTTCGGAGGAGAATGGAGATATGATTCTGAATCCGCAAATCGAGATGCTGGCCGGCCCCGAATCCCCGCTCGCAAAAACACAGGGCCTTGTTGTAGAGGGACAATTGATCCCGATACAGGAACTCTGCGAGATTCGTCATCTCTCCGGTTCGCACCGCATGAACGGTATTCTCATTATTAAAGGGCCGGATATCCTGTCCGGCGCACCGATTCGGGACGCCGGAGTGTTAGACATTGCGCCGACAGTATTGACTGTTCTGGGATTACCTGTAAGTAGAGAAATGCCTGGACGAGTACTGGAGGAGATATTCTGTGAAGGTTATTTCGACCGGCATCCGGTATTGTGGGTCGACGCGTATCCCCCGCCCCCGGCGGTGAGCCATGATAAAGAAAATGAAATTCAGATAGATGATCGTCTGAGAGGCCTGGGCTATATTTAATAAATTCGGCTCAATAGCCGCCGGCCTGGAAAGCACAAAACTCCGGCTCTCGCCGAAATGACTGTGTTGCTTCTCTGCTCCCTCTCCCGGCGGGAGAGGGAGCAGAGAAGGGGATCTCCTGGACACTGGGACTTGCGCTCAGTTCAACGGCGAGGCATCCCCGCCGTACTTGATGATCGCACCCCGGCTCAGAATACCGTTGCTGGAATCGTACATGGCATCGCGGAAGAACTTTGCGTTCCAATTGTTCGGGCCGCTGTACGCCCAGTCCAGGTGAGGCCCGTGACCGGTTTTGGCGGGGCCGATACTGCTGACCATGTAAGCGTGAGGCGGTTTCCACCCCCATCCCAGACTGTTGCTGGTGTACTCCCAGGAATTGGTTTGGCTGTCAGGATTGAAGGTTTTCGGATCGTCGTTTCCCTGAAAATAGTCTTTCGGCATGGATGTCAGGTATGGAATCGGCGTGGTGAGTTGCACGATATCGGATGCACCCGCCATGGTTTTGACATACTTCCCATAATCGAGACGATACATCTCCAGGGCGGTGGTTGTTGCCTTCATATCGGCCTCGACTCGCGCCAGAGCTGCCTTAATTCGAGCGTTCATGAAATTGGGGACCGCAATCGCCGCCAGGATGCCGATAATCGCGACGACAATCAAGAGCTCGATCAAAGTAAATGCGCGCGATCTCATCGGGCAAATCCCTTCTGACCGTACTATCGAAGCGGCGAGACATCGCCGCCGTAGTGTACGATCGCTCCGGGGCTGATTAGCCCATTGGACATATCATAAACCTGGTCCCGGAAGAACTGCTTGTCCCAATTGTTGGGACCGGTAAATGCCCAGTCCAATTGAGCGCCGTTGCCCGCCCTCCCCGGGCCGAGACCGCCCAGCACATACGCATACGGCGGTTTGTTGCCCCAGCCCTGGTCGCTGCCGGTGTAATCCCAGGTATCGAGTCTGCTGTCGGGATTGATGTCTTTCCCTTTTTCCTCTTTTTTCAGGAAGAAGTCTCTCGGAACGGAGTTCATATAGGCCACGGGTGTGGTCAACTGCCACAGCTCCGAGGCTCCTGCCATGGTGCGGATGTATCTACCGTTGTCCAGGCGATACATTTCCAGGGCATCGGTCGCCGCTTTCATATCCGCCTGGGCGCGTGTCACCGAGGCCTTGATCCGCGCATTCATGAAATTGGGAACCGCAATCGCCGCCAGGATGCCGATAATCGCCACCACGATCAAAAGTTCAATGAGCGTGAAAGCCCGCGTTCTCATGCTGGACAAACCTCCGAAAGCCTGTCGGTTTTGTTTGTTCCCCCGCACGTCGAACCATGCCGGGAACAATTTATTCTTATCTAAGTATACCCAATGTTCGCACAAATGGAATACCCGGTCAATCGGAGAAAGTCCAAAATGGCCATTTTCTTTAAGAGAATTGTCGGATAAATAGTATGATGATATCAGGGCTGTTGTTGCTATATGCAATACGAATCAGTCCGTAGGAACGACACATGTGCCCCGCCACCGGCCGCCTTCTCTATCGCCGTTTTTCCTTTTCTTCCAGCCAGCGGCGTTTTTTCTCCAGGTCCTCCAGGCGATTCCGTTCGATGGAGGTCAATGTCGGCATTTTCACAGGCTGTCGTGACTTTTCAATCTGCGCTTTGCACTCGAGCAGCGCTCGGTCGTTGGGGGCTTTTTTCAGCCCTTCGTTGATACATTTCTCGGCCTCGACCACATTGCCGCTGTTGAGCAAGGCCGTACCCATATACCGGTAGTAATCCGTCCCACGACCACGGATATACTGTCCCGATGCCTTGAACGCCTCCACCGCGCCGGCCCAGTCTCGATTCTCATATCGAAGCATTCCGAGCAGATGCCAGGCCGAACGGTCTCCGGGATTCCGTTTCAGCCCTTCTTCCAGAAAAGAAAGCGCAAGATCCTTCCGTCCGTATGCGGCCAGCTGCGAACCAAGCTCGATATTTTCGGCAGGTGTCTTCCGTTCCCTGGAATACAGCGCGAGAAACGCCTGTGCCTGCTGCGGCGGGATCTTGGCGACTGTGTCCGCTATACTTAATGCCTGTTTCGATCCTTCTCTGTCTCCCTGAAGCGTCCGTGCCTGTGCCACCTGTCGATATCCGTCGGCATTCAGCGGATTGATCTTCAATGCCGTGTCCAGGTCCGTCAGCGCCGATGTCGCATCTCCCAGCGCCAGGGAGGCTTTGCTGCGTTCCAACAGGGCGTTCGGGTTGTTCGGATATGCCCGGAGAGTTTCATTCAACAGCGCCACCGCCTCTTTGTACCGGCCTTCCTGATTGTAGATGTTGGCCCGCAGCAACTTGGGTTCCCCCAGGTTCGGATAGCGGCGGATCAGGTTGTCCAGAACGGTTGCCGCGCGGGAATAGTCCTTCTCTTTCCAATAGAGTTCTGCAATCTGGTAAGGAATTCGGGGATCGTTGGGCAGCTGTTGTTGCACAATTTCCAGCTCTTTAATGGCGTTCATGCTCTGTCCCGCGCTTGCCAGGATGGATGCCAGCTCCATCCGATACCCGATTTGAGCAGGACCCTCCGGCGCATGCTCTACACAGAATCGCAGCTGCTCAACCGCCTCGCGGCTTTCTGGATCGACTTTGCGCAGTGCCTGAGCAAGACGATACCGGGCCTCGATATATTCCGGGCTGGCAGAAACGACCTCACGGTAAGCCTGGGCCGCCACGACAAAATTTTTCTGCAGCTCGGCCTGTTGTCCTCTGAGGAACGAACGGGTGACCGTTTCGAGTGTCGAGGAGGCCCGGGTTGCCTCCTGCACGGCTCCCGCCGCTGAACTCTGTTCGGCGCCCGATGCAATCCACGGATTTGATGCCAGTGCCGAGAGACTCAAAAGCAGCGCCGTAATTCCATTCATCATGATTCTATTCCTATTCCGATCACTATCATCTTATCCCCGTTCCGATCACCATCATTGTATTCCCATTCCGAATCTCCCGGTTGTTTCTTCATGTATAGTGTATCAAAACCTTTCCTCCACATCACTGAAGAATTCCCCCGCTTTTTGATAAATTGATCACACAGAGACCGATTGCTCTATGAGACCAAAACTCAAACCTCTCCCCCTCTCCGTCCTTGGAGAGGGGGCCGGGGTGTGAGGACAGATTGGGCGGTGAGAACGGTGCAGGGCGGTAAAGAGACAGACGCGGGCGGCAAGGAGAAATCCCGAAATGCAAAAAGAACGCCGTGTTACAGTTCCAACTTTGCAGGAAATGAAAAAGCGTGGCGAGAAAATCGCCATGCTGACCGGATATGATTTTTTGACCGCTCAACTTCTGGATCGGGCAGGAGTTGATGTCATCCTGGTCGGCGATACCCTGGGCATGGTTTTCCAGGGGCATGAGTCCACCCTACCGGTTACCGTGGATGAGGTGATTTACCATACCCGTGCTGTTCGGCGGGGGATCAGGTCCGCTCTGTTGGTGGCCGATCTGCCGTTCCTTTCCTACCAGGTTTCTATTGAGGAAGCGGTGCGCAATGCCGGGCGGATGCTCAAAGAAGGTGGCGCTGTTGCCGTAAAACTGGAGGGCGGCTCCACGGCGGTTCCGGTCATTTCGGCGCTGGTTCAGGCCGGAATCCCGGTAATGGGTCATGTCGGACTGGCTCCGCAGTCCTGCAACCTGATCGGCGGGCACAAGGTTCAGGGGAAAACCGTCGAAGATATCGAACAATTGCTTGAGGATGCTCAGGCTGTTGAGGATGCCGGTGCGTTCTCCATGGTGATCGAAGCGGTTCCCTGGCCCGTCGCGCGGGAAATCACAAGTTGTGTCACCATCCCCACGATCGGCATCGGCGCGGGGCCGTACTGCGATGGTCAGGTGCTGGTCACGCCGGATTTGTTGGGGCTGTTTACCGCTTTCAAACCGCATTTCGTGCGACGGTTTGCCCAGCTGGGCGATGAAACCCTCAAAGCCTTTGAGACTTATGTCTCCGAGGTCCGAACCGGCGGATTCCCGACTCTCGATGAGAGTTACTCCCTGGATGAATCGCTCCTGAAAGAATGGCAACAGATCAACAGGGAAATCCCTATAGCGCCCGACAGGGAAGTCTGACAGACCTGTCATACCTTACAAGGACCGCGCGGACCTTTTCCCCGAAAAATGAAGAATGTAGAAAGGGGGGTCCGGTCCCACGCTCACCACCCATATCTCTCCGGTCCCCAGTCTTTGCGCACAAGCTCCTGCTTGACATAGATCAGCGAATTGTTGGGTACATCTTCCTGGAGGATCACCCCGGCCCCAATCAGGCTGTACGGTCCCACTTTCACACCCGGCATGAGAATCGCATTTACCCCTGTTCGTACATAATCCCCCAGGTAGGAGGCATTAGCCCCGTATGTCGGTATCTCACGCCGTCCGCGAACACGATGAATCGTCTCCTGATCGTCAAACCGCAATGTCCCGCACACCGTGGCCGCGCCCAAATCCGACGAGCGACCGATCACCCCCCAGTATTCGCCATAATGATACGAATACGCTCCATCCATCAACACACCGGCAAACTCGGCGCAATGCCCCACCACACACTCATGCCCGATCATTGTGTGGTCTCCGATCTGGCAGTATTCGCGAATCTTGCAGTTGTCCCCGATGCTGCTTTTTGCGTAGATAATTGCTCCGTCTATAATCTGCGTGTTCTTTCCAATCCAGCAATCGCCTTTGATTTTGACACCGCGCCCGATCACGCTGCCCTCGCCGACTGCAATGTGCCCGTCGATCTCGGCGTCGGGATGGACTATGGCGCTCGGATGGATGTCATTTTCTTTCAGTTGCTCGGATGCGTAGTCCAGCCAGGCACGGTTCGCCGTCAGGATATGCCACGGTTTATCCAGATCGATGATGGGGCCGACTGCCTTCAACGTATGCACGTTCCCGCCGTCTTTTCGGTACGACTCAATGGACTGTGCCAGTTCCCCTTCAAGAGGCGGCATGACCCCCACTTCCACACTCGTCATCAGGCCGGGATTCCGTTTCACATAATCCTCAAATGATTTCGGGAACACCGCAATTCCGCAATATCGCATACATTCCTCTCGCGGGTGTCCGGCAATCCGCACCGCTTTTCCATCCTGCACATAAACGCCGATCCCCGCTTGTTGTTCCTCGCCGTTCCAACCGGAGACCAGCAGGCTGATATCTTTCGGATGCCTTTCATGGAAACCCAGTAATGCCTGCAAATCCGCCGGGGTTACCAGCATATCGCCATACACTACAAGCGCCTGCTGTGCCACCATAACCGAGAATGCGCGCAACAGCGCATCCGCTGTCCCGACAGGCTTGGGTTGGTCGACACAGGTGATATTCTTGTGCCGAGCGGTCACTTCCCTCACCTGTCCGCACAAATGCCCGCAGACAACAATGATCTCGTCGATGTCCATCTGTCTGAGGTGCTCGATCGTCCGATCCAGCAGAGGCCGATTCGCAATAGGCAGGCCGGCTTTCGGATGCGTGTCTCCATAAGGCCACATCTTCTTGCCTTGTCCGGCAGCGAGAATCACGGCGGCGGTGTTCATTCTTTTTGAGTTTCCCATTTCTCTCTGAAGAATTATGAATCCAGAAGCGAACGCAGCGTGGGTTTAACCCCGTCTGCGCAGAGTGATCCACCGGGGGTTTCTAATCCCCATCGGCCCCATTCGTCCTATTCCCTTTTTCCTCTACTCCGCTACGCCCCTCAATTCCCCGATATTCGCTTTAATCTTCGCAACCGCCTCCGCAATATCGTCCATATCGGATTGCTCGCCGATCAGCATATTCTGTGTGAGCCACACCGCCTCCTCCCGGCAAACTCGTTCGCACACCGGGCAGCTGACCTTTGAATAGTCCATATATCGCGCGCTTACCTTGTTCAATGCGGGCCAGCTCTCATCCAAATGCTGAAACAGGGGAAGCTTGTATAGCGGCACATATCCCTCGGAACAGGGAACTCCTTCTGCTTGAAGCGCCTTCAGGAACACACTTCGGCTCACTCCGCCGAATTCCTGTGAATTGAACCGGAAGATATACAGATGGTAGGCGTGACGGGTTGCGCCGGGAGTCATCACCGTCGGTTCCACGCCGCCGATCTCACGCAGTCGGCTGTCCAGGTAAGCGGCATTCTTCTCGCGCCGGACACAGTATTCCTCCACACGATCCAGCTGCACGATCAGCACAGCCGCCTGGAACGCGGACAGGCGATGATTCCCCGACATGTTGTGATGTTCATACCATTTGCCTGTGCGGACTCGCCCGCAGTTCTGAAACGAGAACAACCGGTCGAATATCTTCTCATCATGGGTCGCCGTCGCGCCGCCCTCGCCGCTCGTGACATTCTTCGATGATTGGAACGACCATGTTCCCACATCCCCGATAGTCCCCGCCATCTTGCCTGCCCATCTCGCGCCGTGCGCCTGCGCACTGTCTTCCAGCACGCGCAGGTTGTGTTTCTTCGCAATACGCATAATCCGATCCATATCGGCAGGATTCCCCGCAATATGCACCGGGATGATGGCCCGCGTCCGGTCCGTGATCGCCTCTTCGATCTTGTCGGGGTCTATGTTGTACGTGTCGGGGTCGATATCCACAAAAATCGGCACGGCATTCACCGCCAGGGTGGCGGTCGATGTCGCCATGAACGTATACGGTGGGAGGAGAACCTCCTCTCCGGCTCGAATCCCCAATGCCTGCAAGCCGATCGAAATCGCATCGGTCCCGTTTGTGCAGGAAATCGCGTATTTCACGCCGAGAAACTCCGCGAATTTCTTGTCGAATTCCGCCACGGCCCGCGACCCGATTCCCCATTCCCCGCTGCGCACAACATCCATCAGCGCCTCTTCTTCGCGGATGTCTCGAACAGGCCACTTCGGAAACTCACGAGTCCGCACCGGCGTTCCGCCGCACACTGCCAATTTCGCCATCATAAACAACCTCCTTCGGATGGTTCCTTATTTCGTAGGGTGGGTTCAAGCCCGTCTGCCGGCTAACCCACCGGATATCGCCGTCTTGGGTTGGTGGGCTACCGCTTCGCGGTTGAGCCACACCCTGCACCTGCCTGACCCGCTCTCCCTCTGGGTGAGGGCCTTTCCGGGTGGCGCCGGCATCTTGCCGGTGTTTTCCCACAATCCCTCTCCGACCCCCTCCGTAATGTTTAATTCTTAATTCCTAATTCGTAATTCATTCCTTCAATGCCCCCGCCGTCAGCCCCTCAACGATCTGCCGCTGGAATATCAGGTAAATTGCAATCATCGGGATGGTTGTTATGGTCAATCCGCATAAAAGATAATGATACTCCACTTTGTGGTATCCATAGAAGGCCAAAAGCCCCAGCGGAAGTGTCTTGAGAGATTCAGATTCAATGAAAATCAATGCCAGAAGGAATTCGTTCCAGGCTCCCAGCGCGGTGAAAATCCCCACCGTGGCAAGCGCAGGCGTGATGAGCGGGACGATGATTCGTCCGAATACCCCCCAACTCGTACACCCGTCAATAATCGCGCTCTCGTCCAGATCGCGGGGCAGATTCACCATGAATGCCCGAAGGATGTAGATCGACAGCGGCAGCGCCGTCCCGCTGTATGCCAGGATCAGGCACCAGCGCGTATCCAGCAGGTTCAGCTCCCGGAACTCAAGAAACAGCGGGATCAGAAAGGCTTCCGTCGGTATAATCAACCCGATCAGGAAAATGGTGAAAATCGTATCTCTTCCCGGAAACCAGAGTCGCGAAAAGGCATAAGCCGCCATGCTGGAACAAACCAATACGATAATCAGCGTCGCAAAAGTAACCGCCACGCTGTTCCATACGTAGGTCCCGATATTCCCCTTAGTCCAGGTATAAGCGTACTGAGCGGCTATGCGCGACAAATCCCAGTCTTTCGGCAATCCCCAGGGATTCAGCATGATTTCATAGCTCGTTGCCTTGAATGAGGAGTAAGTCATCCAGATCAGCGGAAAGAACATTGCCGCGCTGACCGCAATCAGAAAAGCATATAGCCCCAGCGCCGGCAGGGAGAATTGGAACGGACGGGATGCGGAGGTCTCGGACATCAGAACTCAATCACCTCCCGCCGATACTGGTAAATCTGGTAGATCAGCGTCAACAGGAAAACCAGCGCCGTCATGATCACTGCCAGCGCGCTTCCATAGCCGAGGTGGTCGAAATCGAATGCCTCCCGAACCAACCAGGTTGCCACCATTTCGCTGTAATGGTCCGGCCCGCCGTCCGGTGTCATCACATAGAACAGGTCGAATGCTCGAAATGCCCCTGTCGAGCAAATCAGAATACACACAGCCATCACTTCCCTGAGCAATGGGATATTGACGTGGCGAATACACTGGAACTCCGAGGCCCCGTCAATTCGCGCGCTTTCTACCAGGGATACAGGAATCCGCTGAAGCCCCGCATAAAACAGCATCATGTAAAATCCCGCGTAAATCCACCCGGACACCACGCAAACCGCCGGCAACGCGGTATACGGATGCGCCAGCCAGGGCCACATCAGGTTCTCGAAACCCGCGCTCCTGAGCAGCTGATTCAGAATCCCATACATGGGGTGATATACGAACTTCCAGATCAATCCCACCACAACAAGCGAAAGCATCATGGGAGTGAAAAAAAGGACTCGAAAGAGATGAAATCCGGGATATCTCATGTTCACAATCAATGCCACCACGAGACCGAACAGAACTTCCACAATCAGCGTGGCAAACAGATAGCCGAAATTATTCGCGATGGACAGGAGAAACACATCGTCCCGAAACAGCGCGTCCGTATAGTTCCACAGTCCCACCCATTGCCATCCCAACCCCGTGCGAATCTCCATGAAACTGCACACACCGGTCCCGATTGTGGGAAGGAGAACAGTTCCCGCGAACAGCACAAACGCCGGAAGAACAAACAAAACCGGAGTCACCCAACCACGGAACGGAACCGTTCGCTGTCTCATGGTTTCTTGCCTCCCGAAAGCCCCAGGGCATCGTGCGCGCGAAGACGTTCAATCCGGCGGTCACACCGTTCAAGCGCCTCCTCCGGTGTGGAAAGTCCCCCGACAACACTGTTGATCGCATCATAAAAATGCCGTGCCACATCGGTACGGAACCCCGTATCCCCCGGGGGCACCAGAACCGGCGTGGATTCCGCCAAGTCACGCATTTTGGCAAGGTGCGGCTCCAATTCCCCCTCCATGGCCGCCTTCACTGCGGTGAATACCCCGGATGACTCAACCAGGCGACGTTGGGATTCCGCCGAATGGAAATACCGCAGAAAACGAATCGCCAGCTCCTTCCGTGGACAGTCTTTGTACATCATAAATCCTGAAATCACACCCAGTATGCTTTCCTGATTCCCTTTTCCTCCCGGAATGCGAGGAGTATTGATGAAATCGAAATGCAACTCCGGGACCTCATTGATCCAATAATCCAGTACCCAGGAACCGATCGGATGAAACAATGCTTCCCCGGTTCGAAACGTCATCTGCCCTTCCTCATCGGTCAGTCCGATTACGCCCGGATTGAAAAATCCCGATTGTTGAAGTTCCTGAAGCAGCTTAAGACCTTGTATGAAGTCAGGACACGCAAATTTCGTCCCGGGAGCAAGATTCAGAGTTTGCTTATAGAGATCTTCCCCTGCCACACGCGAGATAATATGAGCGCCCCAGTTTCCCAGCACCCATTTATCGTTATTCCCCGCCGTGATCGGTATCAGCCCCGCTTCTTTTGCCTTGCGACAGACTTCCACAAACTCTTGCCAGGTTTCAGGAACATCCGCTTGAAGGGTATTCAGAAGGTCCACATTGTACCAGAGAATCGTGGTGATCCCGACGGTATTGGGGATCATATAGATTCGGCCATCGACTTCCGTCCACGGCCACACATAATCATAGAATTCATCTTTCCAACCGTCTTTCTCCAGGTATTCGGTCAGGTCGGCGGCCCGTCCCGCTGCATAGTCTCGCTGCACAAGCCACCCGCCCCACTGAAAAAACACATCCGGGGGATTCCCACCCGCAAACAGCTTTACCAGCCCAAGGTCCTGGTAGACCTCATCCTCAATCGCAATCTGAATCACCCGCACACCGGGATGGAGCCGCTCAAACTCGGCACAGATTTCATCATAGGTATCCTTGATCGTTCCGCCGGTTTCGGAATGGGCAAACCGCAGCGTGTTCGGATCGGTGTTACGGCCCTCTTTGGGCGAACCACACCCGACCATTAAGCACATTGCGACGCATAATATATTTGAAAACACGCAGCGCCATCTCATCGGTCCTGTTTGTCCTGTTTGTCCCATTTCCCTTCAATGCCGGGCGACCACGACATTCCCGCTCCGCAACACTAAAGTATCGTCACGATACCCCAGACAGATTTGCGGCCAAAGGGCCGTCCGGTAGCATCGTTCGATCATGAAGAATGCTCTTCTTTCGGGATGTGTGGCTCTGTTCCTGATTGTGTTTCTGGCGCTGCCGTTGGCGGCAACCCTTCGAGATGCGGTCTGGGACAACGGACAGCTTACACCGGATTATCTTTTCTATACTATCAGTGACCCATACCTGCGAGGGCTTCTGGCAAACAGCCTCTTTCTGGCGTTGGTTGTCACGCTGATCTCGACCCTGATCGCCGTGCCTGCCGCAGCGACTGTCGGACGTTGGACCTTCCCGGGGCAAACTCTCATCTTAATGATGTTGCTCGCGCCTCTCATCATTCCCCCGTTTGTCGGGGCAATCGGAATGAGGCTGATTTTGGGACGGTTCGGGCCGATCAATCTTCTGTTGATTCACCTGGGTCTCTCAAAAAACGGGCTGGACATTCTCGGTTCAGGGAAGATTTTCGGGATCATAGTTATTGAAACCCTTCATTTCTTCCCGTTGCTTTTTCTGATGCTTTTAAGTCCCATGGCGGAAACCCGGGGTTCGCTGGAGGAAGCCGCTGCCGGACTCGGCGCAAGTTTCGGCCTGAGCGCCAGGAAGGTTCTCTTTCCGATGCTTCGCCCGACTCTCGTTGCGGGAATGCTGATTGTCTTTCTCTGGTCGCTGACCGATCTCGGCGCACCGCTCATATTCGATTATCGCTATTTGATCCCCGTCAAAATCTTTGACACCACCAGTGAAATCGGTTCGTCTCCCGTAGGGTCCGCGCTGGTGGTGGTGTTGCTGGCGGTCGTGCTGGGGATTTTTGCCCTGTCGCGGTGGATTCTCGGCAAAAATGTCGCCTGGCGTTCGGTCAGGGAATCCGCTCCGCGTCCCATGCCGCTTGCCGGGATTCCTCTCTTTTTAAGGATGATCTGGCTTGTGCCGCTGGCGGCAGTTTCGATCCTCCCGCATTTAATGATCGTTCTCATTTCCATTTCGGGACGTTGGGCGATGGCGGTGTTTCCGGAGTCATTGACATTGGAGTTCTATGTCCGTTGCCTGCTTGACCCAATCGGGTGGGGAGGCCTGACAAACAGTCTCTGGATGAGCGCGTGTGCGACAATTGTGGATGTTGCCCTGGCCTTGATTCTTGTTCACCTGGTGGTTCGGCAACGGGTAGAGTGGGGATGGCTGCTGGACTTGGGGGCATCGTTGCCCCTGGCCATTCCGGGCGTTCTGCTTGCGTTCGGCTATTTGACCCTGTTCCTGGGAACCCCGCTCTCGCCGATGAACTCCGCGATGCCCATCCTGATTATCGCTTATGCGACACGTCGTTTGCCGTACATGGTCAAATCCATCGCTGCCGGGGCCCAGGCCATTCCCGCCACCTGGGAGGAAGCCGCATATTCTCTCGGCGGTTCCGCGTTCCGGGTGTGGCGGAAAGTGACTTTGCCGCTGTTGTCTCCCAGCATCCTGGCCGGAGCGATCATGGCGTTCATTTTCTCGCTGCTGGAGGTCGGATGTTCGCTGATTCTAGCCTTTCGTGAGAGCGACTATCCCCTGACCAAAAGTCTGTACAGCCTGTTTGCCCGCGCTACCGAGGGACCGCAGAGCGCGGCGGCCCTGGGGGTGGTGGGTATGGCTATCCTGGCAATCGGCCTTTGGTTTTCCGCTCGACTACTGGGCCGCCGAATCGTGGATCTTTTTAGACCGCTGTAATACCTTCACGCCCCTGCCATTCTTCAATCCCCAATCCGCAATCTATTTACTCGGCGCCCGAAAATCTGTAATAATCAGACAAACAGCATGGAGATAACAAATGACAATTCCTCCAGGGTCGCCATCCGGCAGCAAAGAACCGACTTCGGATATTGAATCTATCGGCGCAGCGGAATTGGAGCGTCGGCGGCAGCAACGAGGCGCCGGCGAAGGCGCGCCACCGGCAAGCGCCGGTCCGATGGGGGCGACTCCACGCGCTCGTCCACGCACACCCACCGAGCGCTTCTCTGCCCAACTCCAAATCAACCCCCGCAAAGATGAGACCGGCGAATATATTCGTCTGATTCGCGACGGGTACGCTGACCGGGTCGAGGCCATGATCCGAGAGGCGGGACGGGACATTGAAGTCGGCAAAAAAACCGATCGATATTCCAAGGCCGCATGGGAAATTGTCGCGGAGTTCGAAACCAGGGCCAGAGAATTCAGCAGTAAGACCGAACTTCTGAAGCGGGTGGAGGAGCGGATCGGCAACCTTCGCAAACTGGTCTCGGAGCAGGCCGATGCGGACGAAATCCAGAAGGTCCTCGGCCATGACCGCCTGACATCGGAGAAAATCGCCCGTCTTCTTCAGGATACCCGAGAATTCCGCGATGGACTCATCGAATTGGCCATATCGATCTTCGACCTCAGAGATCGCCTGGATGAACAGGTCCGGTCCGAGGCAAAACGCGAAGAGCAACTCCGACTCCGAATCACCGAACTCTCTTCCAATCTGTCCTCCAAGGAACGGGTCGATCTGGAGGTCCAGCTCGAGAAATCGTTGCGTGGTGTCAAGCACGAGCCGCGACTGGAAATCCTGGAGAAACTCGAAAAGAAGCTGACCGAAAGCTCCCCCGAAGGAAAAGAACTTCGCAAGCAGCAGCTGCTCGACGAGGCACGATCTCATTTTCAGTCCGGCCATCCCGAAGCGGCCCTTCCATTGCTCGAAGAGGCCCATGATCTCGTCATTACGAGCGAGGAAGTCCTTTCTGAATTGGGCAAGACATACCGGCTTCTTGGACGGTACGAAGCCGCAGCGGAGGCCTACGGCAAACTGTTGAAAGGCGGGGATGCCGTGGAAATCCTGGTTCCGCTGGCTCAATGTCTGGAGGCGCTCGGCCGGACCGATCAGGCTCTGCACGCTTATGAGCGCGCCCTTGCTCTCCGGCCCGGTGACTTGGGGATACGAATCGCGGAGTGCGTTCTACTGTCGCAAAGCGGTCACTTCGAGGAGGCTGTTCAGGGACTGACCAATCTCGTGGCGCGTCACCCTGATTCCTGCGAAACGGCGCTCGCGCTTGCGCGCGTATATGCAGGGCGGGAGATGTTCCTCAGGGCACGATCCATCCTGCTTAGCCTGACTCGACAACATCCCGAACGCCCGGATGTCTGGGCCGAATTGGCGGACGTGTGTTGGCGATCCAATGAGTTCGATGCCGCTGAATCGGCCTACCAGAAAGTTGTTGCACTCGATCCCAATTGCGTCCAGGCGCATGTTCGTCTGGGCGATTTGGCGCGCATGTCCGGTGATTTCCGGAGCGCAGAGGAGCGCTATCGAACGGCAGAAACACTGAATGCCGATAACTTCTCTGTTCTGTTGGGTTTGGGAATCGTTCTTCGGGAAAAAGGACAAGCGGAAGAGGCGGTCCGAAATCTGGAGCGTGCGGTTGCGCTGAATCCTAATGACCCCCAGGCGTATCACGAACTCGGCATGGCTTATCTGTCCATGGGAGACGCTCTTGCCGCAGGCAAAGCCATTCAGCACGCTCTCACCCTCTCCCAGTAGGACAGGCGTCCCTGCCTGTCACACCTCCCAGTAGGACAGGCGTCCCCGCCTGTCACATCTCTAGTAGGACAGGCGTCCCTGCCTGTCACACCTCCCAGTAGGCCAGGCGTCCCTGCCTGTCACACCTCCCAGTAGGCCAGGCGTCCCTGCCTGTCACACCTCCAGTAGGACAGGCGTCCCC
>Ga0209201_1000304_pt1 | contig 72821 bp, 58 predicted proteins | sample AD_UKC055_MetaG_FD_184411 | JGI IMG/M metagenome (GOLD analysis project Ga0209201, IMG submission 184411) | Active sludge microbial communities of municipal wastewater-treating anaerobic digesters from USA - AD_UKC055_MetaG (SPAdes) (version 2) | ecosystem: Engineered > Bioreactor > Anaerobic >...
CTTCCGCGCCCGCTTCCGCGCCCGCTTCCGACGAGGATCTTGGATCTGGGGGATAGGGGCTCCAGCCGTTCCCGTTCCCGTTCCCGTTCCCGCCCTGCCGTGAAGCTCGGTTGGCTCCGCCACTGATCATGACCGCAATGGCGGTACCTGCCACCGTTGTGGACTTGCTCCCCCGCCCGCTTCCGCGCCCGCTTCCGCGCCCGCCTCCGTGCCCGGGCTCTCTTCTTCGTGGCACGGTTTCATCACGTAGGGGCGGAGCGATCGAACCGCGGAGGGCGCCGAGAACGCGGTGAAGGGTCATTGGAAGTGCGCGGCCCTGGTCTCAGCGCTCTCTGCGCGCTCAGCGGTTCACGTCGGGCGGGAGGACGGTCCGCCTCCGTGGCCGTCCCCCATCTCACTGCCCGAGCGGCAGCTCGCGGCGCTCGAAGACCAGGGTGTCCTCGAGGGAGATCCGCAGCATCTCGGTGCGCGGCACGCAGTGCACCGGCACCGCGCCGCCGACGCCCTCGTGCAGGGCCTCGAGCACCATCTCCGGCTGGTTGTTCTCGGCCGAGAGGTGGAGGCCGACCACCGCGCGCAGCGCGGCCGATCCCAGCCGCTCGACCGCCTCGGCCGCCTGGTGGTTGCCGAGGTGCCCGTGCCGCGACAGGATGCGCTGCTTGAGCTCCCACGGGTAAGGGCCGGCGCGCAGCAGGTCGGCGTCGTGGTTGGCCTCGAGCAGCAGCAGATCGCAGCCGGCCAGCCGGTGCTCGAGGAGCGCGGTGAAGGTCCCGGTGTCGGTGCACAGCGCGACCCGGTGGCGGCCGTCGTCGAAGACCATCGCGACCGGTTCGAGGGCGTCGTGGCTGGTCGAGACGGGCGTCACCCGGATCGCGCCGAACGCGGTCGTCCGGCCTGTGGCCAGCTCGCCGCCGCCCTCGCTGCGCGTTGACAACGCCGACCAGGTGCCGGCGGTCGCCCAGACCGGCAGCCGGTGGCGCCTGGCCAGCACCTCGACGCCGCGCACGTGGTCCGAGTGCTCGTGAGTCAGCAGCACCGCGGTGACGTCCTCGATCCGGCGCGCGAAGACCTCGAGCCGGCGGCGGACCTGGAGAGCGGAGATCCCGGCGTCCACCAGCAGCGAGGTGGGGCCGGAGCGCAGCAGCACCGCGTTGCCCGACGACCCCGAGGCGAGCACCAGCGCCTCCACCCGCTACCTCCCGGTCGAGCCGAAGCCGTCGGCCCCGCGGTCGCTGCCGGCGAGCTCGTCCGCGTCGCGGAAGGCGGCGCGGGTCACCGGCGCGACCACGAGCTGGGCGATCCGGTCGCCGCGCCGGATCACCACCGGCTCGCTGCCGAGGTTGATGAGCAGCACCTTGACCTCGCCCCGGTAGTCGGCGTCGATCGTGCCCGGCGCGTTGACCACCGTCAGCCCGTGGTGGAGGGCGAGGCCGGAGCGGGGTCTCACCTGCGCCTCGTAGCCGGGTGGGATCTCGACGACCAGACCGGTCGCCACCGCCAGCCGGCCGCCGGGCACCAGCGCGACGTCTCCGGCCTCGGCGCTCCTCAGGTCGGCGCCGGCGGATCCGGCGGTGGCGTAGTCGGGCAGGGGCAGCCCCTGGGCGTGGGCGAGCCGGCGGACCCGGACCTCGACCATCACGCGACCCGCGCCGAGACCCCGTCGGGGCCGCACAGCGCCGTCGCCATCCGCTCCGGCCGCAGCAGCTCGGCCGCGATCCGCTGCACCTGCGGCGCGGTGACCGCCGCGATCTCCGCCCGGGCGACCTCGAGGTCGAAACGGCGCCCACGGTCGAGCAGCTCGGCCACGTCCATCGCGCAGTAGGCGGCCGGCAGCTCGACCTCCATCGCGAGCCCGCGCGCCAGGCCCTCCCGCGCCACCTCGACCTCGTCGTCGACGAGGTCGACCGCGATCCGTCGCAGCTCCTCGTTGACCAGCGTGCGCACCTGGTCGAGGACCGCCGGCGCACACGCCCAGCCGATCTCGAGCAGGCCGCCGCCGCGGCGCAGCATCGCGCTCGACCAGATGTCGTAGGTGAGGCCCTCGACCTCGCGCAGCCGCTGGAACAGGCGGCTCGACGCGCCGACGCCGAGAATCCGATTGAGCACGCCGACCGCGGTGGCGTCGGGGCTGGCCGCTGCCACTGCCGGGAAGGCGAGCCGGCAATGCGCCTGATCGGCTGCCGGCCGCCGCACGACCTGGTCCCGGCCCCGCCAGCGCAGCGGCGGCAGGCTCGGCGGCGACACCGACTCGGCCAGCGGCAGGCGCCGCAGCCGGTCCTGAAGCTGCGCCCGGTCAATGTCGCCGGTGACCGCCGCCAGCACGCGGCCCGGCTGCACCATTGCGGCGTGATGGCGGCGCAGCGCCTGCGGCGTCAGCGCCGCGAGCGAGCGCGCCGTCCCGATCACCGGCCGGGCCAGCGGGTGGTCCCCCCACGCCGCGCGCAGCAGGTCCTCCTCGACCCGCTCCGCCGGATCGTCCTGCAGCAGCTCGAGCTCGGCCAGCGCGATCCGCCGCTCCAGATCGAAGTCGTCGGCGTCGAAGCTGGGCTCGAGGATCGCGTCCACCAGCAGCGCGAGGCCCTCGTCGATCGCGTCGACGGTGGTCTGCACAGTGACGCCCATCAGCTCGGAGCTGGTCCACGCGTCGACGTCGCCGCCGAGGCGGTCGACGAGCCGGGCGAGGGCGAAGCGGTCGCGGGCACCGCACCGGCGCAGCGTCAGGTGCTCCACCATGTGGGTGGCCCCGGCCAGCGCCCGCGGCTCGTGGGCCGAGCCGGCGGCGAGCCAGACCCCGGCCGTGACGGTGCTGCGTCCGGGCGTCGGGTGGACCAGGAGGGCCGGGGAATCGAGACCTCGTCTACGCATTTCCAGCCGCGGAGTGTACCAGAGGGACCTTACGGGTAGATGGTCGGCGTGTAGCCCGGCGGCGGACTCCCGCCGCCGCCACCGCCGCCACCGCCGCCGCCGCTCCCGCCGCCCTCGCCCCCACCGGGCACGACGGGGGTCTTGCCGGGATGGTAGCCGCCCGACGGGGGGCGGCCGCCGCCGACCCCGCGCACCTCACGGAACACGAACTGCCACTCGCAGTAGGTGGTCCGCCCCTCGTAGACCTTGATGCTCTCCTCGCACGAGGTGGAGTGGACGCCGACGATCGGCCCGATCTTCTCGCCGTCCGGCCCCATCGTCGTCCCATCGTCCCGCCCGCCTTCATCGAGGCCGCTGCCGTCGTAGGTGACGGTCCGGGTGGCGTTCGGGGTGTTCCCGAGCGGGTTGTCGGCGCCGATCCGCCGGCCCTCTTGGCCGAGGAAGATCAGGCCCCAGCTCTCGGAGTCGGTCATCGGGTCCTTCCACCGCTTGCGGACGACCCTCGGGTTGGCCTCCCAGATCTCCTTCATCCGCATCGGGTAGCGGCCGTACTTCATCCGGTACAGCCGGATCGCCTCGACGTACTGCTGGCCGCGGAAGATCAGCTCGGCCTCCCGCTCGCGGCGCATCTGGAACTCCACGGTCTGCACCGCCACCGCCATCATGATCGACATGATGGCGACCACCAGCACCACGATGACCAGGGTGTAGCCCCCCTCCGCGTTCCCGTTCCCGTTCCCGTCCCCGTTCCCAACTTCTCGCCGGTGGCCAGTCCGTGCCGTGTCCACGGGCCCCGACCGCGAGGCCGCTGCCGACCGGATCGATGTCACATCCGGGAGCGGGAACGGGCACGGGAGCGGGAACGACGCCGATCCCGGCTGGCTCTCAGCGATCCGCGGTTCCCGCACGCCCGACGACATTCCGTTACCAGTCCGAGTAGAGCGTGCCGTCAAGGGCGACTCCGTCGGCCCCCGACTTGACGTCGATGATGCCCACCGTGCCGCCGAGGTCCTCCTCGATCGGCTCGAGGTCCTCGGTCTCGGTCGGCGTGGCCTCGAGCTCGACCCAGGTGTCGGCCGACCGGGTGATCGGGTCGACCGGCACGAAGCGCAGGTACCCGGCATCGACCAGGCCCTGCAGCGACTCCGGGTACTCGCCCTTGTCGCCGAGGTACTGGTCGATGCATGACCGGATCTGGTAGAGGTCGGCCTTGAGCACCGCCTCGCGGGCCTTGAGGGGCGCCGTCCGCATCGCCGGCAGCGCCACCACCGCGAGGATGCCGATGATCGCGACCACGACCATCAGCTCGATCAGCGTGAACCCGCCGGCCCGGCGGCCGCGGGCGGGGGGCCGCGGACTGACGGACGGCCCGCGACCGGCGGAGGCGGGGCCCCAGGGCTCGCTCGCGGTCGCCCGGCGGAGGGCCGCGGTCCCGAGTCCGATATCCGGGATGTTCATGCTCACCAGTCCTTGTACTTCGTGCCGTCGATGGCGGTGCCGTCCGACAACGAGTACACGTCGTAGAGGTTCTCGCTCCCCCAGCTGTCAGAGTCGGGGTCGTCCTGGTAGGACCGCTTGCCCCACTCCTGCTCTCCGGTCATCGGGTCCCACGGGATGCGGCGCAGGAAGCGGCGCTTGGTCTCCTGCCCCACCAGGTCGACGCCCTCCACCAGCACGTCGAGGTCCTCCGGGTAGCCCTCGCCACCCAGGGTCAACGGGATCAAGCCCTGGTCGGACAGGCGCTTGTGCTCGTCGATGGCGTTGCGCATCAGCCGCAGCGCGAGCCGCAGCTCGGCCTCCTTGCGGCGCTTGACGGTGAACTTGGCCACCGGCAGGGCCATCGTTGAGAGGACCGCGATCAGCGCCGCGACCATCACCAGCTCAGCGAGCGTGAAGCCCCTCTCGCTGCGGCGGCGGTGCAGGTGGCGGATCATCTCAGCCCCCGCCCTCCCCGGCCGCGGACACGAAGACCGCGCCGTCGCTCGCCGCCACCGGCAGCACCGTGCCGTCGGACATGGTCGCGCCGGGCGAGGTGAAGGCCAGGGGAACCGGGCCGGGCGCCTCTGCCCGCACCGTGATCGCACCGATGGCACGAGCGCCGTCGTCGGCCGCCGGCACCACCAGGTCGAGAGACATCCAGCCGTTGTCGAGCTCGATGCTGCCCTCCATGACGTTGACGCCGGGCGCCGGCTCGAAAGACTGCACGGTCACCCGTCCCGGATCGAACGACAGGCCCAGCGGCAGCCGGTACGAGCCCGGCGCGCCCTTCACCACCAGCTGGAGCACGATCTCGCTCCCGCTGGGCAGCGCCGCCACCGCCGGCTCGAGGCCGATGATGAGCGGTGGCCGGCTGTCATCGACCACGGCCGCTGCCTTGGTCTCCTCGGCCTGCTGCTGCGGCGCGCCGTCATCCCCGGGCCAGGTGTCGCGGCTGTCGCCCCTGGGAACCAGCTCGACGCCCCCGGTGTCACCGGTTGGCGGCGTCACCCGCCGCGGGCTGACCGACCGGCCGCGGACGCCGTAGGGCGCCGGCGCGTCCTCCCCCGAGCCCTCGGACGGCTTCTCGCCCTGGTCGCCCTGGTAGTCCTCACCGCCCGAGTCGAACGGCCCCTGCGGCGAGGTCCCGGACTGCACGCGCGGCGAGCTCGAGCCGAAGAAGGAGATCCGGCTCTCGGTGCCCACCCAGACCGGCGCCAGGTCCTCCTCCTCGATCGCCGGGAAGCGGATGATGTGCGGGGTCAGGGTCAGCACCAGATCGGTGGTCTTGGTCTGCTTCTTGGTGTTGGTGAACAGCCGGCCGAGGTACGGGATGTCCGACAGCAGCGGGATCTCGGTCGAGCCGGAGGTCGTGTCCTTGCGGATCAGGCCGGCCAGCAGGCTCGACTCGCCGCTGCGCAGCCGGATCACCGAGGTGATGGTGCGGGTCCCGATCGTCACCGCCTCCTGACCCGGACCGACCTGCACGGTGTCGCCGAGCTGCGAGACCTCGACCGTCAGCTTGAGCGTGACCTCACGGTTGTGGTGGACCCGCGGCTCGACCTCGATCTTGATGCCGATGTCCTGGTACTGGAAGGAGGTGATCGGCACCACGTTGCCGCCGATGGTGTTCGAGGTGTTGAAAGAGGTCACCGGGATCGGCACCCGGTCGCCGAGGTGCAGCGAGGCCTTCTCGCCCTCGGTGATCCGCAGCTGCGGCTGGGCGAGGATCGACGCCTTGCCGCTCGACTTGACGAGGTTGATGGTCACCGACGGCACGTTGATGAACACGTTCTCGCGGGCGATGTTCGACAGGTCGTCCAGGAAGGAACTGCCCTCCGGCGCGTCCGGGCTGGTCTGCGCCGTGTCGGCGGCCAGGATGAAGCTGTAGGTGGAGAGGCTCATCCCGATCTCGGACTGGTCCCCGGTGTCGACCTCCATCAGCTCGACATCCACCAGCACCTCGGCCTTGGCCTTGTCGTTGACCGTGATCAGCTTCTCGGCGATCGCGACCTTGTCGGCGGTGTCGCGCAGCGTGATCGCGTTGAGCTGCTCGTTGGTCGAGAGCCGCCGCGCCTCGATCAAGGAGCGCAGCAGCTTGTCGACCTCCTTGACGTCGGCGTTCGACAGGAAGAAGGTCTTGATGACCAGGTCCTCGTAGTCGCGCCGGTTCTGCGGGTTGTCCTCGGCGACGATGATCGTCTTCGGGTCGAGCACCTTGTAGAAGTGGCCGGCCGCCTGCATCACGATCTCGAGCGCCCGCTCGGCGGTGACGTCGCGCAGCTCGACCGGGAGCCGGTCGTCCTTCAGCTTGGGATCGAAGATCACGTTGAAGCCGTACGCCTTGCCGATGGCGTCGTAGATCTCCTTGACCGGCTTCGGGCTGGGGAACACCAGGGTGACCGGCTCCTTGGACGCCGGGTCGAGGACCGGCGGCTTCACCTTCGCCTCGCGGGCCTGGCGCTTCAGGTCCTCGAGCTCGCCCTTGCCGCCGGGACCGGAGAGGATCTCGATCTCCTTGTTGAGGCCGTCGAGGACCTGCTCCGCGAACTGGTGGGTCGGGTCGAGCTGGACCGCCATCTGGACCTCGTCGCGAGCCTCGACCACCCGACCGGCGTCGCGGAGGGCAACGCCGCGCTGGAAGTGGACGTGGGCGGCGTTCTGGCGGGCGCGCCGGAGCCCGATCCGGTACTCGAGGTTCTCCGGCTCCTTCGCCACCAGCTCGAGGTAGTGGTAGACGGCGGCGTCCCAGTTCTCGTGTTTGACCGCCTCCTTGCTGGCCTGCGCGGCCTGCTGGGTCGAGCAGCCGACGGCGGCGGCCAGCAGCGCGCCAAGGACGGCGATCCGGAACGCCGGAGCGTCAGTTCTCAGACAACGGAACACGGGTGTCCTCCGACGGGTCATAGCCCACGAAGCCGATCTTGACCGACTCCAATCCTATCTCGCGAACGATGAAGATGCCGTCGAGCACGTCGCCCACCTTCGCGACCTCGATCTCGGAGAGCTCCGGCGACAGCCCCGGCCTGCGGAACGCAGCGACCTGCATCCTCAGGGGGCCGAAGTGGCCGAGGAACTCACGATCGAACGGCGGCGGCGGCGGCTTGGGCCTGCCGTCAGCGCCGCGAGCCATGCGCGGCGTCGGCGTCGGCTGTGGCGTCCTCTGCACCGGGGGTCGCGTCGGCAGCGGCGTGACCGGCCGCGGCGTGGCGGTCGGCGGCACCCCATAGATGAACGGGTTCCTGCGGAACTCCGCACTGCCGGTGTCGCCGCGAGGCTCGAGCGGCTCCAACGGCGACAGGGAGTGGGCCTCGTAGGTGATCCGCTTGTCCGACAGGCCGCGGCTGACCGCGCTGCGATCGCGCAGCAGCTGCACGACGACCACCGCCCCCAGGACGACCATCAGGCCGACCAGCAGCGCCACGCGGCCCCGGCTATCCTTCGGATTCGGCATCGACTTCCCCGGTCACTTGAGCTTCGCCATCTGGGGTCACCCGGGCATCACCGCCGCCGGCCGCGGGCGGCTCGCCACCCGGCGCCGCCTGGGCATCACCGTCAGGCGTCGCCGCGGCATCGGCGGCGGCCGCCTGGCGAATGCCCCCCGTCAGTCGGTCGAGCGTCTCCCGGCTGGCCTCGGAGAGATAGGTGGCGACCCTCACCGCGATCATCAGCTCCTGGGTGGCCGCCTGCTCATCCCCGGAAAACGCGATCCCCTCGACGACCAGGAACTCCGGGCTCGACTGGATCGCGGCGATCAGCTGCCGCATCTGCGCGTACTGGCCGTTCACCGAGAACACGATCGAGAACCTCACGTACCCGGTCTTCTTGTCCTCCTCGGCCTGGTACTTGTAGGCGCCCGGCAGCAGGCCGGCGCTCCTGGTCGCCAGGCCGACCTCCCGGAGGATGTTGGTCAGACGATCGTCGAGGCTCCGGAAGACCTTGCCGTACAGCAGGTCGAAGGTCTCGTTGACGCTCGCCACCGTCGCCCGCTCGCCCTCAACCTGGGCGAGGAGGCCCTGCAGGCGGCCGATCTCGGTCTCGAGCTCGTCGATCTCGGCGCGCACGCCAGCGGCGCGGCCTCCCGACGCGGAGCTCTGCCAGACGTAGGCGGCGGCGGCGATCAGGCACAGCCCGACCGCCGGGAGCCAGACCGGCAGCAGGCGCCGCCACGGACGCAGGTCCACGGTCACGACGACTCCTTCGGCGGGTGGTAGCGCACGCTGAGTGACATCTGATACGAGCCCGACTGCGACTGCTCGGGCGTGGTCTCGGACTGTGGGGTCGGCCTCGAGAAGCTCGGATCGGAGACCAGGTTCTCCAGGAACTCGATCATCGCCTCGCGGGTCTTCGCGATCACCCTCAGGTTCAGGTCGACCTCGGCCGGACCAACGTCGGGAGAGATCTGGACGATCCGCACGTCGTACGGCATCACCCGCTCCACGTCATCGAGCATCGCGAGCCAGGAGAAGTTGTGCTCGCGCAGGATGACGTTGGTGGCGTCGATCCGCGCCCCCAGCGATCTCCAGGGGACCTTGGACAGGTCCGTCACCAGGCCCGACAGCCTGGCGACGAGCGCCCGCTCCTCGACCACCAGCTGGTCGCGGCGCTCGACGAGCGGCGCCAGGGTGCTGCCGGTGTACACGAAGGAGACGGCGTTGGCGACGATCAGCGCCAGCGCCAGCGCGCCGGCCGCCGCCGCGACCAGCCACACCGGGCGGGTGTTGAGGAAGGGGCGCTCGGCGAGGTTCGGCGTCATCACGGGTGGGCCTCCGCGATCACCGCCCACAGCGGCTGGATCCGCGCCTGGCCGAGGCGGCCCTCCGCACCGGCCACCGTGAAGGGCGGTGCCGGCCGCTCGGGCAGCCTCGTCACGCCGGGCTGCATCAAGCGCCAGTCCTCGATCTCCCGCTCGAGCACGGCGCTGTCGGCGAACACCTCGATGCCGAGCTCCCCGGGCACGCCGAGGGTCTCGCGGATGTAGCCCAGCGTGAGGTTGAGCTCCCGCCGGACGGCCTCGCCCACCCGGCCCGACGACGCGAGGTGCTTGGTCCTGATCAGCCGCAGGTCGTCGCCTTCGGACAGGTGCAGGCTCAGGAAGCCCTGCTCCTGCTGCACCAGCAGCCGCGTCCCCGGTGCGGAGGCGGCGGCGAGCGCGAAGATCTGGCCGGTGATCAGGCCGAGCTCGACCCCGACCTCCCGGAACGCTGCCTCGAGCTCTGACAGCGCGCGCTCCATCGCCACCATCACGAGCATGGGCCGGGCACCGTCGGTCGGCGCCAGGTTCACGAGCGACATCCTCAGCTCCGACGGCGGCGCCGGCAGCAGCTTCTTCAGCCGCCACTGCACGACCTGCTCGATCTCGCGCTGCCGGCGGGGCAGATCCTGGAAGGAGAGCACGTAGCTCCGCGTCCAGCCGGTGGGCACCACCACGGCCGCACGGCGCGCGCCCTCGAGGCGGCCGTGGATCGAGCCGAGCGCCGCGACCAGCTTGCGGCGGTCGACCGCTTGCAGGCCGACCGGGCCGACCTCGAACGACCCGGGCGGAGTCGCCTCGGCGGCCCACAGGACGCCGCCCCTGGGCTCGCGCCGGATCGCCGCGACCACCGAGCCGTCGAGGATCCAGCTCGTGGTCGGCGGCGGACTGATGAGGAAGCGTGCCCAGCTCATTCCACGAAGGTCACCTTGTTGATGTCATGGAGCGTGGTTTCCCCGGCGAAGACCTTCTGGAGCGCCGACTCGCGCAGGAAGCGCATGCCCTCGGCCTTGGCGGCGCGCTTGATCTCGGCCGCCGACCGGTGGTCGATGATCAGCTGCCGGATGTTGTCCGACAGGTTGAGCAGCTCGGCGATCGCGAGCCGCCCCCGGTAGCCGGTGCCGTTGCACTCGATGCACCCGGCGCCCTCGTAGAAGACGAAGTCGCGGTAGCGGGCGGGCTCCAGCCCGGAGTCGTCGAGCAGCTGGTCGGAAACGGTCGCCGGGCGCTTGCAGTGGACGCAGATTCGACGCACCAGCCGCTGCGCCAGCACGCAGTTCAGGGCGGACACGAAGTTGTAGAGGTGGACGTTCATGTTGAGGAAGCGGCCGATGACATCGACCACGTTGTTGGCGTGCACCGTGGTGAACACCAGGTGGCCGGTCAGCGCCGACTGCACGGCGATCGCCGCCGTCTCCTCGTCACGGATCTCTCCGACCATGATCTTGTCGGGGTCATGGCGGAGGATCGACCGCAGGCCGCGGGCGAAGGTGAGCCCCTTCTTCTCGTTCACCGGGATCTGGGTGATGCCCTTGAGCTGGTACTCGACCGGGTCCTCGATGGTGATGATCTTGTCCTCGGAGGACTGGATCTCGGACAGGCAGGCGTAGAGGGTGGTCGTCTTGCCCGACCCGGTCGGCCCCGTGACCAGCACCATTCCGTAGGGCTCCCGGATGAACTTCCGGAGCTGGGCCTTGGTGTCCTCCTCGAGCCCGAGCACGCTCAGGTTCAGGGTCCGGAACTCGGCGTTGGTGGACTCCTTGTCGAGGATCCGGATGACCGCGTCCTCGCCGTGCACGTTGGGCATGATCGACACCCGGAAGTCGATCGTCCGGCCGGAGAAGCGCACCTTGAAGCGGCCGTCCTGGGGGATCCGCTTCTCGGCGATGTCGAGCTCGGACATCACCTTGATCCGGGAGATGATGGTCGAGTGGTGGCGCTTGTCGATCGACTTCATGGCCTGGTAGAGCACGCCGTCGATCCGGTACTTGACCACCACCTCGCGGTCCTGGGTCTCGATGTGGATGTCCGAGGCCCTGCGCTGGATGGCGTTGAAGAGCACCGAGTCGACCAGCCGGATGATCGGCGACGAGTCGGCGGTGATCCGGTCGATTGACAGCACCTCCTCGCCGTCCTCCGCCTCCTGGACCAGCTGCAGCTGGAAGCCTTCCGTCGCCTCGTCGAGCACGCGCTGCGTCGACTCCGACTTCTCGAGGATGTCCGCGATCCGCGTCGGCGGCCCCACCAGCACGTCGAGCGGACGCGCCAGCGCCAGCTCCACCTCGTTGAGCTGGACCACGTTCGATGGGTCCGCCATCACCACCCGCAGGACCTCGCCGTCCGACGCGAGCGGCAGGAACTGGTAGCGCAGCATCACCTCGACCGGGATCGCGCGGAACAGCTCGGGATCGATGTGGAACTCGTCGAGGGGATCGAACGGGAGGCCGATCCGCGCAGCCAGGGCGCGGGCCTCGGCCACGTCGTCGTGGACCTCGGTCGCGTCCTGCTCATCGAGCATGACCAGCGTCCGGTCCAGTGTGGGATCTGTCGCCATGGCTACCTCACGCGATCGTCGACACGAGCCTGAGCAGCGGATAGTAGACGGCCAGCAGCAGGCCCGCAATGACGATGCCCATGAACACCAGGATCATCGGCTCGAACAGGGTGGTGATCCGGGTCAGGGAGAACTCGATCTCCTCGTCGAAGAAGTTGGAGGTGTGCTCGAGCATCTCGGGCAGCGCTCCGGTGGACTCGCCGACCCGGATCATGGCCAGGGCGAGGCCCGGGGCCCGGCCGGTGTCCTCGAGCGCGTCGGACAGCGGCCGCCCCTCCTGCACCTCCCGGACGCAGCCGAGGAACAGCTCGGAAATGTAGACGTTCTTCACCGACGTCGCCGCCGTCTCGAGCGCCGGCACCATCGGGGTGCCGCCATGCAGCAGCACCGCCAGCGAGCGCGTGAACTGGGACAGGGCGAACTGCTGGGCGAGCCGTCCCAGGAGCGGCAGCCGGAGCGTCCAGCGATCGACCACCCGCCGGCCGGCCGGCGACGCCTTCCAGGCCCGGAAGCCCCAGATCGCCAGCCCCCCGCCGACGATAATCAGGATCAGGTTGCTCTCGACCGTGTGTGCGACCCCGAGCACGATCCGGGTCGGCAGCGGGAGCTCGGACCCGAACTGGGTGTAGAAGTCCGAGAACCTCGGGATCACGTAGGCCACCAGCAGCACCACCAGGGCCACCGCGAGCGCGACCAGGACCGCCGGGTAGGTCAGGGCGGCGACGATCTTCTTGCGGACCGACTCGACCAGGCGCTGATACTGGACGAAGCGCCCGATCACGCTCTCGAGGTCGCCCGACCGCTCGCCGGCGCGCAGCGAGTTGGCGTAGAGCTTCGGGAAGACGTCGCCCAGCGACAGGAAGGCGTCGGACAGCGACACCCCGGTCGTCACCTGCTGGTGGACCTTGTCGAGCAGGACGCGGAAGTGGGGGTGCGTCTGCTGCGCCTTGAGCAGCTCGAGCGACTGGGCGAGCGGCAGGCCGGCGCGAAGCAGGGTGCGCAGCTGGGTGTTGAAGAGCAGGAAGTCCTGCGACGGGACCTTCTCGGCCCGCGACACCAGCGGCACGCGGAGCCGGGACCTGGCGCGGCCGACGCTGAAGACGTGGAAGCCCTCGCTCTCCAGCTCCCGCTGCACAGCCTCCATCGACACGGCGACCCGTCGCAGCTCGAGCACCGAGCCGTCCGGGGAGCCGATCCGACAGAGGAACTCGGGCAACTAGTCGCCCCCGATCTCGTGCGCCTGGAGGATCAGCACCAGGCCCTGGCTCGAGTCCTCGGACGCGCCGGCGCCGATGAACACCTCCTGCTTCTCGGACAGGAACACGCTCGTTCTCAGGATCTCCACCGACCGCTGCTTGCCCGTCCGATCGGTCGTGAGCCGATGCAGGGTCAGCCACTGCAGGTGGACCCGGTTGGCGGTGTCGGGGATGCCCCAGGGGGTGTCGTCGCTGATCCCCAGCGAGCTCGCCAGGAAGGACACTCGGTGGCCCTCGCCGAGGTCGGCGGACGCCGGGTCGCCCATGACGCCGTCGAAGCTCGTGGCACCGATGCGGCGGTAGGCGACGAACGGGAACATCCGCTTCAGCCGCGCGTCGACCGGCGCCTGCTGGCCGGGAGGGAGCTCCTGGGCCACGCCCTGCAGCAGCACCACCTCGATCAGGTAGCGGTCCGGCGAGCGGTCCATCTTCGCGATCATCTCGGCGGCGGCGGCCACGACCTCGGGACGATCCTGGACCGTGATCCGCGACTGGCGCGGGTGGACGGTGAGGCTTCCGTCCTCGGTCAAGAGCTTCTGCACGGCAGCCGCCACCTCGGTGACCGCGCAGTGGCGGACCTGGAAGACCCGGACCGTGGTCGGCTCGCTCGCCCACAGGGCCGGCGCCCCGGCGGCCAGCGAGAGAAGCACCATCAGCACTGTCAGGTGGCGGGCCATGGATCACAGCTCCAGCTCGGGGTTGACGATGAAGGTGACTGCCGTGTCCGAGTCCTGCTGGTCTGCGTACTGGTAGACGCGGACCCCTTCGCCGGCCATGTCGACCTCGATCCGGGGCGGCGGGCTGGGAGTCTCGGCCACCCGGGCGGCGTCCGGGCCCGCGTCGTCGGGGCCGCTGCCGGGCGCCAGCAGCCGCCATCCGGCGACCGTGACCAGCGACAGCACCACCGCGGCAGCGGCCGCCAGCCAGGGCCGGCGGTGGCCGAGCCGCCGCTGCATCCGCTGCTGGCGGACCTGGGCGATCACCGCTCGGGCCGTGTCCTCGACGCGGACCGGGTCGGGCGGGCCCGGCGCCGCGGCGACGAACAGCAGGCTCGGGTCGGCGTCGACCGCCGCCGCCCGGCAGCGCTCGCATGCCCTCAGATGGCCGCGCACCGCGTTGCGGCGGGGCTCATCCAGGGTGTCCGCCAGGTAGGCGTCGAGCAGATCGGGGATGTCGGTGCAGCGCATATCAAGCTCTCCGTGACGGCGGCAGGTACTCCGGGAACCTGCGGGCCAGCTCCTCGCGCAGGAGCTTGCGTGCCTGGAACACGTGGTTGCGCACCGTCGTCGTCGTGCACCCGAGCGCCTTGGCGACGTCGGCGGTGTCGAGCCCCTGCAGCTCGCGCAGCACGAAGGCGCTGCGCTGCTGCGGTGTCAAGCAGCCCACCAGCTCGTCGAACAGGCGGTCGACCTCGCGATGGTCGGCGAGCTCCGAGGCCGGAGGCATCTCACCGACGACCCGGAAACGGTGCTCGGCGCCCGCCCGGTGGGCCTTCTCGCGGCTGGTCCGCGAGCGGAGCAGGTCGATCGCGAGGTTGGTGCCGATGCGGTACAGCCAGGTGGAGAAGCTCCATCGCTCGTCGTAGCGGTCGAGGCCCTGCCAGGCGCGCACGAAGGCCATCTGGACCACGTCCCAGGCCTCGGCATCGTCGGCGAGGATCCTGGCGATCGCCCGGTGGAGACCGCCCGAGTAGCGCCGGACCAGCGCAGCGAACGCGTCGTCGTCGCCGGCCCTCGCGGCACGCACCGCCTCGCGGTCATCCATCGCAGCCGCAGTCCGGTCCTCTCCCGCCGCGGGAAGGACGCACAGCTTTCCCGGCGTCATCACCTGTCTCCATCGAGTGTACGGACCTCCGAGCATCGGCGTTGGGACCGCCGCCCCGATCGTAGCACCCCACCTCGGCCGTGTGCCACAAGTCCATGATGAGAAAGCACCTGCGATGTCCACCGGCGGCGCGCGTGACGGGGAACGGATCGGCGCCGTCCGCTGTTGTCTGGATCGAAGTGGAGGGGAGCATGCGCATCACCATCGAGTACTGCGGGTCCTGAAACTACCTCCCGCGGGCCGCCGGGCTGGCGGCCGACCTTCAGAAAGAGCTCGGCGCGCAGGCCGAGCTGATCCGCGGCAGCGGCGGCGTCTTCGACGTCACGGTCGACGGCGAACTGGTGTTCTCCAAGCGCACCCTCGGGCGCTTCCCGGAACCGGGCGAGGTCGAGGCGGCGATCAGGGGGCTGCGGCCGAAGGCCTGATCGCCGGTCGGGAATCCGGCTTCGCCTTCGGCTACGCCGTGACAGGCGGGAATCCGGCGCGGCCTTCGGCTCCGGCGTGACGAGCAGGGGCACGGGCTGGGGGGGCCGTATCACCTCTCACCGGTCACTTCCTCGGAAGCGGGCGCGGAAGCGGAAGCGGGAACGGGTACGGGAACGGGCGGACGGCCCGGCGATGGGGGCGCCGGATCAGGAGCCGGACGAGCCGTTGTCCGGCGCCGGCGGCCGGCGGCGGTAGACGTACCGGTCGAGGATGCGTGAGAACTCCGACCAGGCGTCCTCGTCGTCCCCTCCCGCTCCGATCGCCTCGAGCATGCCCGCCATCTTCGAGTCCAGGTTGTCGGCCATGTGCACGAGCAGCGCCTCCGGCGTCTTGGGACGGCGGGGCGACCCGAACTCGTACTCCCCGTGGTGCGAGAGCAGGATGTGCAGCAGGTGGCGGCGGTGCTCCGCGGGGAACGAGGGCAGCTCCGCGATGGTGCGGTCGACGTGCAGCACCTCCATCGCCAGGTGCCCGAGCAGCCGGCCATCGTCGGTGTACTCGATCGACGGATCGATGGTGAGCTCCCAGATCTTGCCGAGGTCGTGCAGCAGCGCCCCGGCGACCACCATGTCCTCGTGCAGCCGGTAGTGACGGGCGAGCGCCCGCGCCGTGGTCGTCATCGAGATCGTGTGCTCGAGCAGCCCGGAGCGGAAGGCGTGATGCATGCCGCGCGCCGCCGGAGCGGCCCGGTAGCGTCGCGCCACCTCCGGGTCTGCGAAGACCCTGAACAGCAGCTGCTTGAGGTGTGGATCGGCGACCTCCTCGACCAGGGCCATCAGCTGCTGCCAGAGGATGTCAGGATCCACCTCGGAGGATCGCACGAAGAGCGCCGGGTCGATCTCGCCGGCCGCCAACGGCTCGACGCCCCGCACCACGACCTGCAGCCGCTGGTTGTAGCGCTGCACCTGGCCGTGGACCCGCAGCACCTGGCCGACCTCGCAGAGCTTGCCGATCCGCTCGACGTTCTCCCAGACCAGCCCGGTCACCTCTCCGGTCCGGTCGCCGAGGGTCAGGGCGAGATAGGGGCCTCCGCCGCGGCGCTGGCGGACGTCCTTGCTGCGCACCACGTAGACCTCGTCGACGTCAGTCGCCGCCTTGAGGTCCCTCACCCAGCGTCGGTCGGATGCGGTCGTCATCGTCCTACCCTCGCGGCGGCGCGGGCGCGAGCCCGCGCCGGCGTCACGCGCCGCGCAGCTGCGCGATGATCATCTCGAGCCGGTCTTCGTGGATCTCGACCAGGTACTCGCCCTTGAGGCGGTCGACCATGCCTTTGGTCTGATCCTGGTACGCGCCCTGCGACAGCTGCCGACGGATCGACTCCTCGACCTCTTCGAAGGGCTGGTACCCGGCCGGAATCCGCCGCACGAGCCGGACGATCTGCACGCCGCCCGGGGTCTCGAGCGGATCGGTCAGCCCATTGTCGGCGAGCGGCTCGAGGACCCGCTGCAGGTCCTCGCGCATGTCGGCGACCGGGATCGCGCCGAGCTCCTGGACCTCTCCGCCGGCGAGCGTCGCCTCGGCCCGCAGGTCGGCGCCGCCGCGGACCCGCTCCACCAGCCCCTGCGCCGTCCTCATCACCTGGCGGCGATCCGAGCCGTCGGCCGCGACCGGCAGGAAGACCTGCTCGAGCTCCGCCTTCGCTGGCACCCGGAACTGCTCCTTGTCCGCCTCGTAGCGCTGGCGGATCTCCTCCTCGGTGATCTCGGTCGGCTTGATCTCGCTCTGCACCGCCCGCTGCAGCAGCATGTTGTGCCGGTAACGCTCGCGCAGCGCCTGCTCGGTGAGCCCCGCGCTGGCGAGGGCCGCCTTGAAGGCCGCGTCGTCCTGGAGCTGGTTCTGCTCGCGCAGCTCGCCGATCGCCTTGTCGACCATCTCGTCGTCGATCGTCAGCTTCTTCTCGCGCGCCCGCTCGAGCAGGATCAGCTCGTCGACCACGGTGGTGAAGAGCTCGCGCGCGAAGCGCTCGCGAGCCGCGCCCTCGGGCGGCGATGGCAGCTGCGACAGCTCTGCGGTGAGCCGCTCGCGGAAGTCGGAGACCGTCACGATGCGGTCGTTGACCCGCACCAGGATCGCCTCCACCAGCTCGCGATCGCCGCACCACGCGACCGAGGCGACGCCGATCGCCGCGGCGAAGGCGGCGGCGGACAGGCTACGAAGCGTTGGATGAAGCACCGTACCGGCCCTCGTAGTGAAACCACAGGTTCTGCGCGCGCACCGCGACGCCGACCCGGGCGGCGCGGTCGCCGATGCAGCGGCGCGCGTGAACGCGGGCGAGCTCGTCGACGAGCTCGCGCCGCACCGTCGACTCGAGCTCCCGGCGACTGACCGGGCCCTCGGGCACGACCTCCAACACCTGGAACACGTGGTACCCCGCCGGCGACTCCACCGCCGCCGACACCTCGCCCTCGGCGAGCGAGAACACGACCTCGTCGAGCTCGTCCGGCAGGGTTCCGCGGGACAGCACGCCGAGCTCGCCGCCGGTCGCCGCGTTGGCCGCCCTCGACATCTGGCGCGACACCTCGATGAATGGCTCACCTGCGGCGAGACGAGCCTGCGCGGCCGCGGCGTCCTGCGCGGTCGGAAGCAGCAGCTGGCGCACGCGGGCCCGCGCCGGGCTGATCTTCTCGAGCCGCTGCTCGAGCGCGCGCTCGAGCTCGTCGGGGGTGGGCGTCGGCGATGGGCCGCAGACCTCGGCCACCAGCGACCGCACCTGCGACGACCGTGCGGCCGGCTCCCCGGGGATCTCGCGCCACCGGGACGGTCCGGCCGACGCCGCCATCACCTCCTGGTCGAGGAACTGGTCGAGGAGCCGTGACGCGACCCGGTCGTCCACCGACTGCCAGGACACCCCGGTCGCCGCCGCCACGTAGGCCTGGATGGCTGCGACCTCGACCTCGCGGCCGCCGACGGTCGCCACCACGCCTTCGTCGACTGCGCAGCCGAGCGCGGCGAGCGCGCCCACGGCCGCGATCGCGGCAGTGGTGAACCGGCGACCCTCGTCCATGACGGCGAAGCGTAGCACGGGAGCTGAGCGGTTAGGGGTTTGGGGTCGGCGATGAGGGGTTCGCAGCGAGGAGCCGGGCGAGGGGCCGGCGCAGCACGACGCCGAGCAGGCTGCCGGCCGGCCGGCCGCTGCCGATCAGCAGTGCGAATCGGACCGCCCCCTCCACCAGCACCATGAGGTTCACGGCAAGCGCGACCGGCGAGCCGTCAGCTGCGCCCGAATGGAGGTTGACGAGCGCCCCGCAGCACTCCACGCCGGCGCCGAGCACCGTCAGCAGCACCGGTCGGACGGCGATCCGGCCCGCCCACGCCTCCTGGAGGTCGCGCGGCGCGAGGCACGCGAGCGCGGTGGCGATGGTCGAGCGGACGAGGCTCGGTGGCCGCTCCCGCGCCACCGGCAGCGGCCGGTCCGCCGGCGGCAGCAGCCGCAGGGCCGGCCCGTCGATCGTGGCGTCGGCACGGCTGAAGAGGTAGATCCAATCCCGCCCCTCGCGGCCGACCGACGCCAGCCGGTAGGGCTGGTCGCGGTACCACAGCACGCCCTGGGCCGACCAGTCGGCGCGGTGGATCCCGGACCGCAGCTCGAGCGTGTCGGCCTCGCGGTCGAGGCAGCGGACCTCGGGGGCGGCAACGCTGGCGGCCGGCTGACCGGTGGTCGCCAGCAGCGACAGCGGCAGGCCGACAACCGACCCGATCGGCTCGTGGGCCGCCGAGACGTGCTTGAGCCGCACGATCGACTCGACCAGGAGCAGCGGCGACGCCAGCCCGAGCCACGCCAGCGGGCCCGAGGCGGCGCCACCACCGCCGAGGGCGGCCGCCAGCGTGTGGACGACCCCGAGCGTGGACAGCGCCAGCTCGGCGAGCGCCGACAGCAGGGTCGCGGTCGTCGCGGGGAAGCCCCAGCGCAGCTCCCACGACGACTGCAGGGAAGCCGGCGCGAGCCCGAGCAACGGCACCACCGGCAGCAGCCACCAGCGCCGCCGCGCGGCGCGGTCGTCGGCGCGCTCCCGCTCGAGGCCGGCAACCCACGCCTCGTCGAGGGTGACGACCACCCGCATCGCCTCGTCCTCGGGCCACGGCCGCAGCGTCCACGCCTCGCCACTGCCGGCGCGCTGGCGCTCCACCGCCTCGAACGGCGTGCCGTCGACCAGCACCGCGGTGCCGGCGGCCGCCCCGCGGCGCGGCGACCACGGCAGGCGCAGCCGCGCGCTGCGCACCAGCAGGTTGGCGTCGGGAAGCGGCGTCACGCCAACGCCCGCGCCGAGGTCGAGCCGTCGTGGGGTGCTCACTGCGCCGATGGTAGCGCGGCCGCCCTCAGGCCCCCGAGCGCGCCGCCGCGAGCTCCTCGAGCAACGACTGCACCCCCTGGAGCGACTCGTCGGCAGAGGCCGGCAGCAGGATCTCGCCCGCCGGCGTCACCCGCGACCCCACGCGCCGGCCCACGACCGCCGCGAGCTCCGCCGGCGCCGGCGCGGCCGGATCGAGCCGGACCCGCCACTCGCCGCCGCGGCGGACGACCGCAGCCACGCCGGCCTGCTGGGCGGCGGTCCGCAGGCGCTGGGCCGCGAGCAGGTTGGCGAGCTCTTGCGGCGGCGGGCCGTAGCGATCGACGACCTCGTCGAGGAGACCGGCCAGCGCCCCATCGTCGGTGACCGCCGCCAGCCGCTTGTAGAACGAGAGCCGCAGCGAGGGCTCTCCGATGTACGACGGCGGCAGCTGCAGCTCGAGCCCGAGCCGCAGCTCGACCTCACGCCGGCTCGGAAGCTCCCGTCCCTCGAGCTCGGCGACCGCCTCCTCGAGCAGGCGACAGTAGGTCTCGAAGCCGACCGCCTCCATGAAGCCGTGCTGCTCGGCGCCGAGCAGGTTGCCGGCGCCGCGGATCTCGAGGTCGCGGGCGGCGATCCGGAAGCCGGCCCCGAGCTCGCAGAACTCCTGGATCGCCGCGAGCCGGGCCCGCGCCGTCGGCGACAGTGCCTGGCCGGGCGGGACCAGGAAGTAGGCGAAGGCGAGCCGCTCGGACCGCCCGACCCGGCCGCGCAGCTGGTAGAGCTGAGCGAGCCCGAAGCGGTCGGCCCGGTTCACGAGCAGGGTGTTGGCGTTCGCGATGTCGAGACCGTTCTCGATGATCGAGGTGGCGAGGAGCACGTCGGCCTCGCCGCCGAGGAAGGCGCGCATCGCCCTCTCGAGGGCGCGCTCCGCCATCTGGCCGTGCGCCACCACCACCCGCGCCTCCGGCACCGCGCGCCGCAGCCAGTCGGCGAATGCGCCGATCGAGCGCACCCGGTTGTGGACGAAGAAGACCTGGCCCCCGCGCTCCATCTCGTAGAGGACCGCCTCCCGGACGACCTCCTCGGAGAACTCGAGCACCGAGGTCTCCACCGCCTGCCGATCGCGCGGCGGCGTCTCGATCAGCGAGATGTCGCGCAGCCCGGTCAGCGACATGTTCAGGGTCCGGGGGATCGGCGTCGCCGACATCGCCACCACGTCGACCTCGGTGCGCAACCGCTTGAGGCGCTCCTTCTGGGCGACCCCGAAGCGCTGCTCCTCGTCGAGGATGACCAGGCCGAGATCGCGGAACGAGACGTCCGAGCTCAGCAGGCGGTGAGTGCCGATCACCAGGTCGATCTGGCCCTCGCCGAGCCGCTGCAGCGTCTCCTTGGCCTCCTGCGGGGAGGTGAAGCGGGACAGCATCCTGGTCTCGACCGGGAAGCCCTCGAAGCGCTGGCGGAAGGTGTCGAGGTGCTGCTCGGCGAGGATGGTGGTCGGTGCGAGGACCGCGACCTGCTTGCCGTCGAGCACCGCCTTGAAGGCGGCCCGGATCGCGACCTCGGTCTTGCCGTAGCCGACGTCGCCGCACAGCAGGCGGTCCATCGGCAGCGCCGACTCCATGTCGGCCTTGATCTCCTCCACCGCCCGCTCCTGATCGGGGGTCAGCTCGTAGGCGAAGGCGTCCTCGAACTCGCGCTGCCACGGCGAGTCGGGCGAGAACTCGTGGCCGCGGCTGGCGCGCCGGGCCGCGGCGAGGCGCAGCATCTCGGCCGCCATCTCGCGAACCGCCTGCTTGACCCGCGAGCGCCGGCGGCGCCAGGTCGAGCCGCCGAGGCGGTCGAGCGCCGGGGCCCCCTCGCCCTCGCCGGAGGAGTACTTGTGGATCAGGTCGGCGCGCTCGACCGGCAGCAGCAGCGTGTCGTCGTCGCGGTAGGCGAGCACCATCATCTCGTGGAGCCGGCCCTCGACCTCGATCCTGCGGAAGCCGGTGAACCGGCCGATGCCGTGATCCATGTGCACGACCAGGTCGCCGGGGCGGAGGTCGCGCAGGTCGGACACGAACGCGGCCACCCCGGTCCGGCGCCGCCGCGGCGACGGCGCGGCCGTGAGGTCCCGCCGGCCGTAGACCGCGAGCCCGCCGTCCCAGCGGAAGCCCCGCTCGAGGTCGGCGAGGGCGATCGCGACGTCGCCCGGCCCCGGCGGCGGCTCCACCGGCGCCACCTCCCCGTCGACGAGCAGGTTGCGGAAGCGCTTGACCTCTCCCTCGGAGGCCACCACCAGCACCTGCGCGAGGTCGAGGGCCCGGCGGTGGCGAAGCGTCGGCACGAGGTCGGGGATCCGGCGGACGAAGCTCTCCATCGGGTGGGTCGCCAGCCGCCACCAGGTGGTCGAGCCGTCCGCCACCTCCAGGGTCTCGATGCGGAGCTCCGCCGCCTCGAGCCGCTGGCGGACCAGCTCGGGATCGGCCAGCAGCCGCTCCGGCTCGGGGACGCCGACGTCGCGGTCGACCATCGCCCGCCACTCGCGCTCCTGGACCTTGCGCCAGCGCCCTAGCTCGCCCAGCGACTCGTCACGGTCGCACAGCAGCACGGCCTGGGCCACCTCGAGCCAGGTCGTCCAGGGGCCGGCGAGGTGGAGGGCGCCCCACCACAGCCGGCGCTCCGCACCCTCCAGCATCATCCCGGCCAGCGCCGGATGCTCGCCGTCGACAGCCGCCGCCGCCGCGGCGAGCTGCTCCGGCCCGGCCGGGAAGGGGTCGAGCGGCGCCACGTCGATGGCGTCGAGCGCACGCCCGAAGCTGCGCTGGGTGGCCGGGTCGAAGGCCTGGATGCGCTCGATCGCGACGTCGTCGAGCTCGATCCGGAGCGCGCTGTCATCGCCCGCGTGCACGTCCAGGACGAACCCGCGCACCGCGAACTCGCCGGCCTCCTCGACCAGGTCGACCCGCCGGTAGCCGGCGGAGGCGAGCCTGGCGGCGAGGCCGGCGGTGTCGACAGCGTCGCCTCGCCGGAGCCGGATCGTCCGCTCGGCGAGCCGGCCCGGAAGCGGGATCGGCGACAGCAGGGCCCGGGCCGGCGCCACCACCACCGCCACCTCGCCGGCGGCGAGCTCGAGCAGCAGGCGCACCAGCTCGAGGCGGGCGGCGAGCGGCGGCTCGGTCCCCCGGTACGGCGAGGCGACCTCGGCCGGCACGACGCCGACCGCGAGCTCGGGCGCCAGCAGGCGCAGCCCGGCAGCGAGGTCCGCGGCCTCGGCGACATGCGGGACGACGACCAGCGATCGCCGGGACGCCAACCCCCGGCGGGCGAGCGCGGCGAGCACCAGGGCACGCGCGCCGGGGGTGACCCCGCCGATCGCCAGCGGGCGCCGGCCGGAGCTCAGCGCGCCGGCGAGCTCGCCGAGCTCGGGAAGCGGATAGCTCATGGCTCCGGGTGCGGCAGTGGCCGTCCGACGACACTCCGGTCAGCCACGTCCGCCGAGAAGGCCATTGCGGTACGAGCTCCTAGACCAGCTTCAGCAGATGCCCCATCTTGTTCTTCTTGGCCTCGAGGTAGCTGCGGTTGGCGTCGGTGGGAGGCATCTCCAGCGGCACCCGTTCCACGATCTCGAGCCCGAACCCTCGCAACGCCGCGTACTTCTTGGGGTTGTTGGTCATCAGCCGCAGGCGGCGAACGCCGAGGTCGTGCAGAATCTGGGCGCCGGTCCCATAGTCGCGGGAGTCGGCCTTGAACCCGAGGTGGAGGTTCGCGTCAACCGTGTCCGCACCCCGGTCCTGGAGCTCGTAGGCCCGCAGCTTGTTGAACAGCCCGATGCCCCGCCCCTCCTGGAGCAGGTAGAGCAGGATGCCGCGCCCCTCGTGGGCGATCCGGTCCATCGCGGCCTCGAGCTGGAGGCCGCAGTCGCAGCGGCGCGACGCGAAGATGTCGCCGGTCAGGCACTGCGAGTGCACCCGCACCAGGACCGGCGCGTCAGGCTCGATGTCGCCCATCACGAGGGCCACGTGCTCCTCGCCGGTGACGTGGTTGCGGTAGGCGTAGATCCGGAAGTTGCCGTGCTCGGTGGGCAGCAGCGGTCCGGCGACCCGCTCCACCAGCTTCTCGGTCCTCATCCGGTAGGCGATCAGGTCCGCGACCGTGATGATGCCGAGCCGGTGCTCGCGGGCGAACCGCCGCAGGCGCGGCAGCCGCGCCATCTCGCCGTCGTCGTCCATGATCTCGCACAGGACCCCGGCCGGTGTCAGCCCGGCGAGCCGCGTCAGATCCACCGCGGCCTCGGTGTGCCCGGCGCGCTTCAGGACCCCTCCCCGCTGGGCCCGCAGCGGGAACATGTGGCCGGGCCGCCGCAGCCCGTCGGGGCGGGTCGCGGGATCGACCAGGGCGCGCACGGTGGCTGCCCGGTCGTGGGCCGAGATCCCGGTCGTGGTGCCGTCCCGCGCCTCCACCGTGACGCAGAAAGCGGTGCCGTGCGACGAGGTGTTTCTCTCGACCATCAGCGGCAGGTCCAGCTCGTCGCAGCGCTCCGGGGTGAGTGCGATGCAGATCAGGCCCCGGCCGTGACGCGCCATGAAGTTGATCGACTCGGGCGTCACCAGGTCAGCCGCCACGATCAGGTCGCCCTCGTTCTCGCGGTCCTCGTCGTCGACCACGATCAGCGCCTCGCCGCTCGCAATGCGGGCGATGCCCTCCTCGACCGAGATCAGGATGTCGTCCGGTGTCGGGCCTGAGTCCATGCAGCACCTCTGGCCGCCGGCGGCGGCGTGCCGGAAGCCGAATAGTAGCCGCGGCGGGACTTTGCCCGCAACCTCTGCCCTCAGGAAGCGGGCCGGCCGGCAGGCTGCTTGCCGCCGCCGGGGCCGCCTCAGCTCTCGTGGTACAGCAGCACCCCGGCGAGCGACGCCTCGAAGTCAGCCACCGACCGGCGCCACTCCTCGAGCAGGGGCTCGAGCGGCCGGCCGCCGTCGATCGCCTCGCGCGCCTCGGCCGAGCCGGTCAGGAGGTCGATGGCCGGAACCTCGCCGACGAACTCGTAGGGCTCCGCCCGCCACGCGAAGCGCTCCGGGTCAACCGTCCGCACGGCCTGCAGCAGCGCGAGGCCGAGCGCGAGCGGCTGCATGGCCACGCGGTCGCCGACATGGATCTCGATCCCCGCGCACAGCTGGCCGGCGTGCTTGCCGAAGGCGGGACGGAAGCGGGCGGCGCGGAAGCCGGCGCCGGCCGGGGCCAGCCGCCGCAGCTCGCACCTGAGTGCCTCCGCGTCGAGCCCGGGCGCCCCCACCAGGTGGAACGGGCGCGTGGTGCCACGCCCCTCGGACAGGGTCGTCCCTTCGACCAGGCACAGCCCCGGGTACAGCGCGGCGGTCTCGAGGCTCGGCATGTTCGGCGAGGGGGGCACCCAGGGCAGGCCGGTGGCGTCCCACCACCAACCCCGCCTCCAGCCGCGGCAGGTCACCACCGTGAGCTCGAGCGCCGGATGCCGCTCGCGCTGCAGCAGCAGCGCCAGCTCGCCCAGCGTCAGGCCGTGGCGGACCGGGGTCGGCAGCCGGGACACGAACGAGGAGAAGCCGGGCCGGACCGGCCCGCCCTCGCGCGCGATCCCGCCGATCGGGTTCGGCCGGTCGAGCACCACCACCTCAAGACCGGCGCGGCCGCACGCCGCCATCACCGCGTCCATGGTCGCGGCGAAGGTGTAGTAGCGGCAGCCGATGTCCGGCAGGTCGACGACGACCACGTCCGCACCGTCGAGGTCGCTGGGCCGCGGCTCGAGGGTCGAGGCGTCGCGGCCGTACAGCGAGCGGACGGGCAAGCCGGTCAGCGGGTCCCGCGTGTCCTCGACCGCCTCCATGTCCTGCGCGACGCCCTCGAGGCCGTGCTCGGGCGCGAGCAGGCGCAGCAACGGGCCGGGCACGGCACGGCGCAGCACGGCGCGCGCCGGCTCGAGATCGCGGGTCACCGCCGCCTGGTTGGAGAGCAGGATCCAGGGGCGGCCGCCGATCACGCCCGGCGATTCCGCCAGCACCTCGAGGCCGGTGATGACGCGGCTCATGCCGACATCGTACCTCGGGCTGGGGGTGGCGGGGCCGGGTCGCCCGCTTCCGCGCGCGCTTCCGCTTCCGCGCCCGACGAACTGATACGTGATAGGTGATACCGCCCGCCCCGTGCCCGTCTCCGTGCCCGCCCGCGCCCGCAATTGTGAAGGGGTATGCGAAGGCGACGCCGGATCCGTGCCCGCACCCGTTCCCGTTCCCGTTCCCGTCCCCGAGGAGGTGATAGGTGATACGTGATACGTCTCCCGCCAACCCCAGTCCCGGCGGTCGCGCGGTTGCCCTGCCCCGCCGCCGCCTTCGCCCCGCCACGATTCCGCGCTACCGTGTTCGCCGAGGAGGTCCCGATGGTGCGCACGACCGACCGCAAGACCCTCGCCCTGATCTTCGGAGGCCGTTCCCGCGAGCACCAGGTGAGCGTGGTGTCGGCGAGGTCGGTGGCCGGAGCGCTGCGCCGGGACCGCTACCACGTGGTGGCCATGGCGATCGATCGCCGCGGCCGGTGGGCCGACCCCGAAACGGCGGCCCGCGTCCTCGAGGCCTCGGGTGACCGGACCGACCGCGTGCTCGAGTTCGAAGGCTCGTCGCGTCTCGACGGCCGGCTCCTGGACGGGTCGATCGACGTCGCGTTCCCGGTGCTCCACGGGCCGTACGGCGAGGACGGCACCATCCAGGGGCTGCTCGAGATGCTCGACATCCCGTACGTCGGCAGCGATCACGCAGCCTCCGCGGTGTGCATGGACAAGACGATCACCAAGCGGCTGCTGGTGGCTGCCGGCCTGCCCACGGCGCCCTGGCATGCGGTGGAGCGCGAAGCGTGGGCGCGCGACGCCGGGGACATCCGCCGCCGCTGCCTGTCCCTCGGGCTGCCGCTGTTCGTCAAGCCCGCCCGGCTCGGCTCCTCGGTGGGCGTGTCCAAGGTCGCCGACGAAAGCGGCCTCGACCCGGCCCTCGCAGAGGCATTCGCCCACGATCGCCTGGCGATCGTGGAGCGCGGCCTCGACGCGCGCGAGATTGAGGTGGCGGTGCTCGGCAACTTCGAACCGCGCGCCTCTCTGCCTGGCGAGATCGTGCCGGGGCACGAGTTCTACGACTACGACGACAAGTACCTCGACGACAGCTGCCAGCTGCTCGCGCCGGCGCCTCTCGACGGGGCGACCATCGAGCAAGTCCAGCGGATGGCGGTGGCCGCCTACCGCGCGCTCGGCTGCGCCGGCATGGCCCGGGTCGACCACTTTCTCGATCGCGGCGATGGCACGCTGTGGGTCAACGAGGCCAACACGATCCCCGGCTTCACCGCGATCTCGATGTACCCGCGGTTGTGGCAGCTCAGCGGCCTGCCCTACCCGGACCTGCTCGACGAGCTCGTGCGCCTCGCGGAGGAGCGGCACGGCGCGAAGAAGGGGTGAGGGGTTGGAGGTCAGGGGTTCGAGGCCCACCCGTTCCCGATCCCGTTCCCGTTCCCGTTCCCGAATGGACGCTCCCGGCGGGCACCCCCCGACCGGAAACGGAGACGGGCACGGAGACGGGCACGGGGGTGAGCCGCACCGACTCTCATCGCCAGGCTTCTCCCGAGGGGCTCAAGTTGGCGAGCTGCATGCGCGCTCAGTTGACCTTCTCCCGTGACGGGTCTATGTTCCATGGTCGTGGGCCGCCCAGTCGCGGCACCCACCCGACAACACACCCGGGAGTCGACACATGCAGAAGAAGATCACCCGCGCCGAGGCGCTCGAGTACCACACCGGGAAACGGCACGGCAAGCTGGCGGTGATCGCCACCAAGCCCTGTGTGACCCAGCGCGACCTGTCGCTGGCCTACACGCCCGGGGTGGCCGAGCCGTGCCTCGACATCGCCAAGGATGCCCGGCTGGCCTACGAGTACACCAACAAGGGCAACCTGGTCGCGGTGGTCTCGAACGGCACCGCCGTGCTCGGCCTGGGCGACATCGGCGCCATTGCCGGCAAGCCGGTGATGGAGGGCAAGGGTGTGCTCTTCAAGCGGTTTGCCGACATCGACGTGTTCGACATCGAGGTCGAGTCCCACGACCCCAAGGAGATCATCCGCTTCTGCCAGCTGCTCGAGCCGACGCTCGGCGGCATCAACCTCGAGGACATCAAGGCGCCCGAGTGCTTCGAGATCGAGGAGGAGCTCAAGCGCACGATGGGCATCCCGGTGTTCCATGACGACCAGCACGGGACCGCCATCATCTCCGGCGCGGCCCTGCTCAACGGCTGCGAGATCGTGGGCAAGCCCCTCGACAAGATCAAGGTGGTGTTCTGCGGCGCCGGCGCTGCCGGCATCGCCTGCGCCAACTTCTACCTGCTGCTCGGCGTGAAGCCCGAGAACCTGCTGATGGTGGACACCAAGGGCGTCATCTACAAGGGCCGCACCGCGGGGATGAACCCCTACAAGGAGAAGTTCGCGCAGGACACCGACGCACGCACCCTGGCCGACGCCATGCGCGGCGCCGACGTGTTCGCCGGCGTCTCCACCAAGGGCATGCTGACCCAGGAGATGGTCAAGACCATGGCCAAGGACGCCATCATCTTCGCGATGGCCAACCCCGACCCGGAGATCACGCCCGAGGAGGTGTTCGCGGTCCGCAAGGACGTGATCATGGCCACCGGCCGCTCCGACTACCCGAACCAGGTCAACAACGTGCTCGGCTTCCCGTTCATCTTCCGCGGCGCCCTCGATGTCGCCGCGAGCTCGATCAACGAGGAGATGAAGCTCGCGGCCTCGCGCGCGCTGGCCGCGCTCGCCAAGGAGGACGTGCCCGACTCCGTGATCCGGGCCTACGGCGGGCAACCGTTCAAGTTCGGCCGCAACTACGTCATCCCGAAGCCCTTCGACTATCGCGTCCTGCTCTGGGAGGCGCCGGCGGTGGCCGAGGCCGCGATCCGCACCGGCGTGGCGCGCGCGCCCTACAGCTCCCGGACCGACTACGTGCGCGAGCTCGAGAACCGGCTCTCCCGCACCCGCCAGGTGATGCACTTCGTCTTCGACCAGGCGCGGCTGAACCCCAAGCGGATCGTGTTCCCCGAGGGCGAGGCCGAGAAGATCGTGCGTGCCGCCAAGATCCTGGTCAACGAGGGGCTCTGTCGGCCGGTGCTGCTCGGCCAGCGCGAGACCATCGGCCGCATGCTGGCCGAGCACGAGATCGGCGCGGACTCGGTCGAGGTCGTCGATCCGGCGACCGACGAGCGCGCTGCCCACTACGCCGAGCGGCTCCACGAGATGCGCTGGCGCAAGGGCGTCACCGCGGTCACCGCCGCCAAGCTGATGCAGGACCCGGTCTACTTCGGCAACATGATGGTCCACGAGGGCGACGCCGACGGCCTGATCGCCGGGCTCACCATGTCGTACCCGGAGACCATCCGGCCGGCGCTGCAGATCCACAAGACGCTGAAGGGCGTCCGCAAGGCGTGCGGCGTCTACCTGCTGCTCTTCGAGGACCGGATGCTGTTCATCGCCGACACCACGGTCAACCAGGACCCGACCGCCGAGGACCTCGCCGAGATCGCCCACATGGCGGCTGCGGTCGCCCAGACCTACTTCGGCGAGCAGCCGCGGGTGGCGATGCTCTCCTACTCGAATTTCGGCTCCAACTCCGACGAGCACACCAGGAAGATCCAGGAGGCGGTGGCGATCGCGGAGCAGAGGTGGCCGGATCTGGTCATCGAGGGCGAGATGCAGGCCGACACCGCGGTCGATCCGAACATCGCCCGCGACACCTTCCCGAGCTCGCGCATCTTCGGCGACGCCAACGTCCTGGTCTGCCCCGACCTGGCGTCGGCCAACATCGCCTACAAGCTGCTGTGGCGGCTCGGCAAGGTCGAGGCGATCGGGCCGATCCTGTCCGGCATCGGCGCCCCGGTCCACGTCCTGCAGCGCGGGGTCGAGGTCACCGACATCGTCAACATGACCGCGATGTGCGTGCGCAAGGCGCAGCGGGACATGGCGGAGCTGGCGGAAGAGCTCGCGCCTCGCTGAGGTTGTAGGGGGCGAGAACCCGCCGAGCGAGGGCCGCTCCGCGGCCGGGCCGAGCTCCGATCGGGCCGCAAGCGACCCTGGCGCGGTGCAACGGTGCCCGACCGGCAACCCTGGAGGCCGACGTGAGGGAGACTCTCCGCGCGCTGCTCAAGAAGAAGGGCCACACCATGCACTCGGTGCCGCCGCAGGCGACGGTGCTCGAGGCCGTGCGCAAGATGAACCAGGAGCGGATCGGAGCGCTGCTCGTGATGGACGGCGACGACCTGGTCGGGATCTTCACCGAGCGCGACGTGCTCACCAGGGTCGTCGACCGGACCCGCGACCCGGGCACCACCCGCGTCGCCGAGGTGATGACCGGAAACCCGGTGGTGGTGACCGCCGCCGCCACCGTCAACGAGGCGATGGCGGTCGTCTCCGAGAAGCGCTGCCGGCACCTGCCGGTGGTCGACGAAGGCCGTCTCGTGGGCCTGGTCTCGGCCGGCGACCTCACCCACTGGGTCACGCGAAACCACGAGTACCACATCCAGGATCTCGTCAACTACATCACCGGCAAGTACCCGGTCTAGAAACGCTTGGGCACCGGAGCCTCCACGGGCTGCCGAGCTCCGCTCACGTCGGTGCCTGGTGCCCTGCGCGCTTCTAGACATGGATGCGCTGCACGCATCCCGGGGAGCGTGAGGGCGGAGGCCAACCACAACCACCACATCAGGAGCGCGCTCAGGGGCCTATGCCCTACACGCTCCCGGTAGTATCATCCACGCGACGCGAGACCCTGTTGGGAGGGAGAACAATGAAGCACGCGCTCCTTTTGATCGCTGTCTGCGCCGCCGCCGTGGCTCCCCTGGGAGCGGCCGAGACCGGCGGGCTCAGGTACTCGGTGACGGTCAGCCAGTTCGAGAACGAGGCCGGCTGGTACGGCCACTGGGACATCGGCAACGCCTGGGGCACGGTCCTCACCGACCTGCTGAACCAGAGCGGGCGTTTCATCGTGCTCGGCGAGACCGACATGCGGTACGAGGCGATGGCGGAGCAGGACCTCGCGGCGTCAGGCCGCACCGCCGGCGGCGCCAAGGCGCCGGCCACCGGGCAGATGACCCCGGCGCAGATCCTCATCAAGGGCGCCATCACCCACGTCCAGGACGACACCGCCAGCGGCGGTGGCGGCGTCCGGATCAAGGGCTTCCGGGTCGGCGGCGGCGGCGGCAAGTCCGAGATCAACGTCACCATCTACATGGTGGACTCCACCACCGGCCAGGTGCTGGCCTCGACGAACGTGGTCGGCACCTCGAAGAAGCGGGCTGCGAACGTCGGCTACGACACCGGGAGCTGGGGCGCGGCCTTCGGCGGCAACAAGGACGACAACGTCGGGCTCGCGGTGCAGGACGCCTGCGCCCAGGCGGTCGACTTCCTGACCGCCCAGCTGGCCAGCGTGCCGTGGACCGGCTCGGTGGTGATGGTCAAGGACGGCAACGTGTACATCAACCGCGGCAGCCGCGAGGGGGTGTCGGTCGGCCAGCAGTTCGCGGTCGGCGAGGTCGAGGTCATCCGCGATCCCGACACCGGCGAGGTCCTCGACGAGGACATGACCGAGCTCGCCCGGCTCCAGGCCAGCGAGGTCAAGGAGAAGGTCACCATCTGCTCGGTCGTCGACGGCAGCGCATCGGCGGTCGAGAAGGGCATGAAGGTCCACATCAAGTAGGGGACGGCTGGTGCTCGCCGGCGGCGGCCATCGCCGCCGGCCTGTACTATGATGGGTGGGGAGGCTCGCCCAGGGGATGTTGGCCGTGGGTGGCTGGCGTGCTGTCGTGGCCGCAGTGATGGCTCTGGCCGGTGCGGTCCCGCTCGCGGCGCAGGACGATGCCCCCCGGCGGTCGCCGAACCCCTACCAGGAAGACGTCGCCTTCGAGCTCGGCCGGGAGCTCGCCGTCAACGTCGAGGTCGAGGGCGTGCTGTGGGCCGCCGTCCGGGTGTCGGTGCCCGAGGGAGAGCAGCCCGCGCCCGGCGTCGACAGCACGGCCCTCGTCAGCCTGCGCTTCGAGAACCGGTCCAAGCGCGGCGTCGATCTGGTGGTCGTCGTGCTGCTCGAGGACGAAAGCGGAGCCCGGCTCCAGCGCCTCGCCTGCCCCGAGGTCCACCTCGGCGGCGGCAAGACCAGGGACTTCCTGCACAGCTTCACGGCCCCCGGCGCCGACCTGCTCGCGGCGCGCCGCGTCTACCTCTTCCTCCAGGTTCAGTGATCGCTGCCAGCGGCCCGGGACCGGGCGGGGCTTCGCGGCCTCACCGTCGCCGCATCGGATGTCGCCGGGTCACCGCCCCGCGCGCGACCGTGCCGCCTACCACGACGTCTGGCGGCGCAGCAGCGCCAGGAACTCCTCGCGCACCTTGCGGTCGGCAAAGCAGCCGCGCAGCGCGGAGGTGGTGGTCAGCGCGCCGGGCTTCTTGACCCCGCGCATCTCCACGCACAGGTGCCGGGCCTCGACCACCACCATCACCCCCTGCGGCCGCAGCGTCGTCCACAGGAACTCGGCAACCTGCTCGGTCAGCCGCTCCTGCAGCTGCGGACGCTTGGCGTAGAACTCGAGGATCCGGGGCAGCTTCGACAGCCCGACGATCCTCGACTCCGGGATGTAGGCGATGTGCGCATGCCCGTAGAACGGCACGAAGTGGTGGGCGCACATCGAGTAGAAGGGGATCTCCCGCTCGATCACCATGTGGTGGTAGCCGCCGTCGTTGGGGAAGCTCGTCACCTTCGGCTCGGAGCCCTCGCGCAGCCCGTGGAACATCTCGAGGTACATCTCGGCGACCCGCCGGGGCGTGTCCTCGAAGTTGGGGTCGGCGAGGTCGAGGTTCAGATCCTGCATCATCGCGGCCACGTGGCCGGCGACGCGCTCGACGATGGCGCCCTCGCTGCCCTTCGGAATCGAGTTGCTGTCCTTGTCGATCAACGACGAGCGCCCCTCGTCCACCGTTCTCACCGGTTGCATGATGCCTCCTCGCCACATGGTCGGGGAAAGCCCCGCCTCGCCGCCCCTATTCCATCGACGAGGCAGCATACACCCCGCACTCGCTCGGCTTGCGTGGTGCCCAGCGCCCCTGTTCGTTCCCGTCCCCGTTCCCGACAGTGCGCTCAGAAACCGACGAGGCCATCATCGGAGACGGGCGCGGAAGCGGGCGCGGGAGCGGGGGCGCGTGGGATGCCCGAGTCGTACCCGCGCGTCACTCGTTCCCGCTTCGTTCCTGTGCTCGAACGGCGGAGGACTCCGACATGTCGGTTCCGGCACCTGCGGCGGTCATGCTCCAGCGGAGGTTCGGTCTGCGGAGGTTGACTCGTGCTGGCGAGAAGCGGCGGTCCTCGTCATCCCTTCGTGGTCCTGGTCCCAGCCGTATTCCTTCGAGATGGACGACACGATCTGATAGGACAAAGGGATCCCTCTCATCCCGTTGGTCATGATGACGGCCCCCTGCCCCGTGGTCTGCGAGCCGATGAGGACGCAATTCGCGCCTGGGCTGTTGTGCCCGTGATGCAGGAAGTACTGCTGTTGCCCCTCACTGAAGAGGAACACGCCCAGCCCCTGGCCGGAGATTCCTTCGAATTCGGCGGGATTGAGATCTGCTTCCGTCCGGAACATGGCCCTGACCGACTCTTGCGAGAGCATAGTGTCCGACCGGCCCGCAGAGGCCAGCATCAGTTCGCACGCGATTCTGGCCCAGTCGGACGGAGTGGCGATCATTCCGGCCTGGGCCAGTGCCGACGAATACAGACCGTCGTCCGCAGAGGGCTTCCCCTCTCGATCGTGCGGGCGAATGACCCGGGCGGCGTATTGGGGTGGAAAGGGGTACTCGATGAAGCTCGATTCCAGCCTCAAGGGCCTGAAGACGTACTGTTCCACCAGCTCGGCGAAGGACGTCTGAAAACGGTCCTCAAGCATGTACTGCATGATGAGGTACCCGAAATTGGAGTAGGACTGTCGTGTCCCCGGCGGGTTGTCAAAAGAGACGGCATCGCTGAGGACCGGTCTTTCCCCTTTCAAGAACTGCAGGAGGGTCGGCGAGCTCCCGGGCTCGGTTTCGAAGCCGTCTCCCGGACGGTTGATTCCCGCCCGATGGGTCAGCAGCAAGCGGAGAGTGACCATCCTCCCAGAGGGATGCTGGGGGACCTTCCAAGTCTTCAAGTAGGTATTGATGTTGGCGTCGAGATCGAGCTTCCCCTCCTCAGCCATTCTCAGGATGACGATCGCCATCAGCAATTTCGTGGTCGAGCCGGACTGGAACATGGTTTCCGTGGTGACCGCTCTGTTCGTTCCAGCGTCCATCACTCCATACGCCTTTGTCCAGGCGATCTTGAAGTTGTCGATGACCGCCACGCTCACCCCGGGCACCTTGTAGTTCTGCATGTTCTCCAGAATGTTGAATCTCGGAAGGGCGTCGATCCGTTTGAAGTCAACGATCTGGCCCATGGTGAAGCTCTCGTCAAACGTGTACCTGACGAGCCCGTTCTCGACATTCCTGATCCTCTCGTCGGCGGATGTTCCTTGTTGAGGGGCGAGGCATGCCGTCAGCGGCAGCAACGGCGAAAGCACGAGAATGCCGCGGAGGGCCGTACTCTTCATATCCCGAACCCCCATCCGTAGATGAAACAGTGCGAGTCTCAGGATTTCTCGCTGCCGTCGTCAACACGGCCGTCCCGACTCCACCAAAGCGAGAGTACGACTCACAGAGCTCCTCAGTTGCAGCATCGGCCATTCCAAAGGAATTGCCGATGTGTCGGTCCCGGCACCGGGGGCATCCGGCTCGGTTTTCCCGGCTTCGCCGTTGGCTCCGCCGCGACAACAGAGGGCGGGGGCCCTGCCCTCAACTCCCCTTCCCCTAACCCCTGAGCGGACGAAAGTGCGACCCGAGGCCTTGCTCAATAACCCACCGTCGCAGAGCCATGGGGTATCATGATGACGCCATGGCGATCCGGCATTTCAAAGTTGATCAGGAGCGACTGGCGCGGCTCTGCCGGCGGCACGGCGTCCGTCGGCTCGCGGTGTTCGGCTCAGTCGCGCGGGGGGACTCCGATCCGGAGAGTGACCTCGACCTGCTCGTCGAGTTCCTGCCAGGACAACGCGTCGGTCTCCGATTCATCACCCTCCAGGATGAGCTCTCCCATCTCTTCGATCGCGAAGTGGACCTCAGCACACCGGGTTTCCTGAGCCCGCACTTCCGACAGCGCGTGCTTGTCGACGCGTTACCGATTTATGAGGCCGGCTGAGGACGACGTCCTCCTTCGCGACATGCTCGACCACGCGCGGCGTGCGGTGAACGCGGTGGCTCACTGCCGCAGAGAGGATCTCGACGCCGATCCGGTCCTGGCGGCTGCGCTTGAGCGGTTCATCGAGGTGACCGGCGAGGCTGCGAGCAAGGTCACGGAAGCTACGCGAAGAGACCTGCCGCAGGTCCCCTGGCGCGAGATCATCGGAATGCGGAACCGCCTCGTCCATGGCTATGCTGCGGTCGACCACGACATCGTGTGGGACGTAGCTGCGGTCGACCTCCCCGGTCTCGTGACGACTCTGGAGAGCTTGCTGGACGACTGAGACCTTCGTCCCGCATCAGCGGGGCTGAGCATTGCCCCGCTACCGCTTTCGCAAAGAGCCGGCTTCATCCAGCGGGCTACACCGTGACCAGAGCGGGCGGGCGGGGCTCGATCCTCGCCCCCAGATCCTGGATCCTGGGCGGGTGGGGGCTGTCACTGCGGCAGCACGGTGGTGGGGTCGTTGGTGACGTTGTCGAGGACCGAGCCGTAGCAGGCAATCGATGCGCCCGCGGTGGTCGTCCACACGTCGACATACCCGGCCTCGATCGGCGCATGGTCGCGGAACACCCGGGTGATCTGGTTGTTGGACCAGGGCGCCAGGAACATGGTCCTGGTTTTCAGCAACTCGCCCTCAGCGTTGAAGAGCTCGATGAGGACCCGCACCGTCTGCCGCGAGCCGTTCTGGCAGGCGACGTTTGAGCGGACGTCGTCGTTCTCACTCATGAAGAGGATCCGCTTCTTCACCCCCGAACGGATCATCCGGCCAGCCGGGATGCCTGGCAGCCCTTGGCCGAAGGTGGCCGCGACCTTGGCCGACGGCAGGTTGTAGGTCCGGCTCATCGCCAGCAGTTCCTCGCCGCTCGCCTCGACCGCCAGCGCTCCAACTTGGTCGGCCTCTAGCCCGAATACCTCGTCGAGCACGTTGGCGTAGCGCACCCCGGCGCCAGAGGCGAGCGAGAACCCCTCGCTGTGGATGGGCTCGCTGTTGTCGGCCCCCCGCGGCAGCCACAGCAGCTCGTAGGTGACATCGTTCGATCCGACGTTGTTGAGCTCGACATCCGTCTGGAAGAACGAGCCCTCCAGCCCGGCGCTCAGCGCCGCGGCCGGGATGAACGTCCGCTCGTCAGACGGCACCTGCGGCAGAATCGTCGTCGGGTCGGACGTCATATTGTCGAGCAGCGAGCCATAGCAGGTATAGAGGGCGTCGTCGCGGTCGGCCCACACGTCGACGTAGCCATCGACCGGCGACCAGTCTCGGAAGACCCGGTTGACCTGGTTGTCGGAGTAAGGACCAAGGTCCATGGCCTTCGCCTCGAGGAACGAGCCTTCGTCGTCGAAGACCCAGATGTTGACCCGGAGCGGTCGGTCCGTGCCGTTGACACAGCCGACATTGGCTCGAAAGTCGCCATTCTCGCTCAGAAAGAGCATGCGCCGCGGCTCGGTGCCCTGGATCATCTCGACCGCCCGGATGGCGGGCAGGCCCTGGCCGAAGGAGCCTGCAGCCGCTCCGGCAGGCAGGTTGTAGGTCCTGCTCATACCGATCACGGAGGGGGTGCTCGCCACCAGCTTGAGGGCGCCGAGGGAGTCGGGCACAAGGCCAAGGAGCTCTGCCAACACGTTCTCGTAGCGCAGGCTCTGGCCAGGAGCGAGCGTGATCGGCTCGGACTCGACCGGCTCAGAGTTGTCCTCCCCGCGCGGGAGCCACTTGAAGACAACCTGCGCGTCCTCCGCCCCGGTGTTGTTGATCTCGACGTCGGTCTGGAAGTGACTTCCCTCGGCGCCGGCCGCATACGCCGCCGCCGGGATATAGGACTCGCGTGGGTCCCCGAGTGAGCCACACTCACTGTAGATGTACAAGCCATCGCCTGCGAGGATCACGATTCCGTCCGCGACCGCGACAGCGCTCGACAAGGCGGTGCTGTCATATCCCACCTCCACCGGCTCCGTCGGCCTGCTCACATCGATGACGCGAAGACCGCCTGTACTGGGACCCCAATTGCCCCAGGCAACGTACGCATAGTCACCCGCAGCGGCGACATCCCAGGCATAGTCTGGCGTGTCGGCGAAGCCCACCTCGACCGGAGCGGAAGGCGAGCTCACGTCGATCACTCGAAGTCCGGCATCGTTGTCAGCAACGTATGCATAGTCACCCGCGACGGCCACAGCTGCTGCGTAGCCTGGCGTGTCGACGAAGCCCACCTCAACTGGCGCCGACGGTCTGCTCACATCGATCACGCGAAGACCGCCTGTACTGGAACCCCAATCGCCCCAGGCAACGTACGCATAGTCGCTCGCAACGGCGACATCCACGGCATACTGTGGCGTGTCGATGGAGCCGACCTCGACCGGTGCCGAGGGATCGCTGACGTCAATGACGCTAAGGCCTCCGCCGAGGTGATTCCACGTGACGTAGGCGTAGCCGCCGGACAAGGCGACTGCATACGGGTTCGGGACGTCGACGGAACCGACCTCCGCCGGCGCCGCGGGAGCGCTGACGTCGATGACACGCAAGCCTCCGCTGTGGTAGTCACTCCAGGTAACGTAGGCATAGCTGCCCGAAACCGCGACGCTGACGGTCCAGTACGGCGCGTCGAGAAGGCCCACCACCAGCGGCGTCGTGGGCCTGCTGACATCAATGACCTTGATCCCCCACTCCTCTCCTGCGACGTACCCGAAGCTGCCCAACACCGCGACGCTTCCGGCAAAGACGCCGCCCGCTGCGCCCGGCAACCCCACCTCCGCCGGCGCCCACTGGTCACTGACGTCGATGACACGAAGACCGTGGCTGCCCGCGACATAGGCTATGCCGCCTTCCACGGCGATGTCCCAGGCCCTGCCCAGCGCATCGAGGACGCCAACCTGTTCCGGCGTGAACGGGTTTCTCACGTCGATGATGCGAAGGCCCCCTCTGTCGCTATAGCTCCGGCCCCAAGGAAGGAAGACGAAGCCTGCATCCACCGTGACGTCGGAGATGCCTGACGCGGTGTAAACGTAGCTAACCATCACCGGCGCCGATGGCCTGCTCACGTCGATCAACTCGATGAGCCCCGCGTCACCATAGAGAAGGTGTGGGACTCCAACGTAGGCGTACTCACCCGACACCGCAACAGAAAGGGCATCGCCTCCCGTGTCGATGAAACCCACCTCCACCGGCGAGGACGGAGTGGAGATGTCGATCACTCGCAGGCCGGACGACGAGTCAGCCACGTAGGCGTAGCCGTCCGAGACAGCGACGTCAGAGGGGCTGCCGGGCGTTTCGAGAAAGCCCACCTCGACCGGCGCCGACGGCGTGCGCACATCGATCACGCTGAGGCCCACACCCCAGACTGCGACGTAGGCGTAGCCGCCCGAAACCGCTACCGCCCGTGGCGAGTGGAACGGTACTCCGAATCCCGTCGACCCGACCTCGACCGGCGCAGAGGGGTCACTGATGTCGAACACGTGGAGACGATTGAACGTGCCGACATACGCATATTCGCCGGAAACCGCAATGTCCTCCACCCCATGTGACAACGCGACCACCTCGCCGACCACCAGCGGCGCCGACGGATCCGAGACGTCAGCGATCCAGAAGGAGTTCGCGCCGCCGACATAGGCGTAGCCACCCACGACGGCAACCGCGGAAACGTACCCAGGCAAGTGTGCAACCCGCTCCGGGCAGTCGGCCTGGAGATCGATCCAAGCCAGGAGCAGCACGGCGGCGCATGCGACAGTTCGCCGACGAGACATGGCAACACCTCCCGAAAGGGAGCGGATCCACGAAAGCAGACGTGAGGCGATCACGCAGGACATGCGCTGGGGATCACATCAATCATACGTTTCCCATGCTCCGGACGCCCATGACGGCTGGACGGCTCTGTGGCTCATGGGTCGAAGGACCGCGGTGCGGAAGCGGGCACGGACGCGGAAGCGAGTGGAAGCAACAGCGTGAACCGCAGCGGTCTGCCTCTGCTACGATCGCGGCGATGATCGACCTGCTGATCACCGGGGTCCACGGCCAGCTCGGCCGCGCGCTCGAGGGGCTGGCGCGGCGGCGCGGGCTCAGCGTCGAAGGCCATGACCTCGACACCCTCGACATCCGCGACAACGGTGCGGTGGCGCAGCTCATCGGCCGGCTCCGGCCGCGGGTCCTGGTCAACTGCGCGGCCTTCACCGCGGTCGACGCCTGCGAGACGGACGAGGCCACGGCGACGGCGATCAACGGCACCGCGGTCGGCCACCTCGCGGCGGCGTGCAACGTCGCCGGCGCCCTGCTCGTCCACCTCTCCACCGACTACGTGTTCGCGGGCGACGGCACACGCCCGTACACCGAGACCGACCCGGTGGCGCCGGCTAGCGCCTACGGCCGCAGCAAGCTCGCGGGCGAGCGCCTCGCCCGCTCCGCCGATCGCCACCTCATCGTCCGCACCGCCTGGCTCTATGGCCGCGGCGGCGCCAACTTCGTCGAGGCGATCCGCCGCCAGATCGACGGCGGCGCGGCCTCGCTGCGGGTGGTCGCCGACCAGGTCGGCTCGCCGACCTTCTGCGACGATCTGGCGGGGGCGCTGCTCGAGCTCATCGACGCCGAGGCGCGTGGGGTGGTGCACGCCGCCAACTCCGGCAGCACGAGCTGGCACGGCTTCGCGGTCGAGATCGTGCGCCGGCTCGGCGCCGAGGTCGAGGTCCACGCGGTCACCACCGCCGACTTCCCGCGGCCGGCGCGTCGGCCGGCCTACTCGGTCCTCGACACCTCGCTCATGGCGGCCGCAATCGGGCACCACCTGCCGCCGTGGCAGGACGCCCTCGCCCGCTACCTGGAGGGCCCGTGCGCGCCCTGATCACCGGGGTCACCGGCTTCGTCGGACCGTATCTCGCCGCCGAGCTGGTTGGGGAGCCCGGCGCCGAGCTGTTCGGAATGGCCCTTGACGCGAGCGCCGCAAAGGCCAACGGCGCGCTGCCCGCCGGCCTCGAGACGCTCGAGGGCGACATCACGGACGACGGCTCGATCCGCACCGTGCTCGAGGCGGCGCGCCCCCAGGTCGTCTTCCACCTGGCGGGCGCCTCCTCCGGTGCGGCGGCCTGGCACCGGCCGGCCGAGTGCCTGGAGGTCAACGCCCTCGGGACCCTGCGCCTGCTCGAGGGCGTCCGCCGGCTCGGGCTCGACGCAACCACGGTGGTGGCCTCCTCCGGCGAGGTCTACGGCAGCGCCGACGACGAGGCACACCCCCTGACCGAGGAGTCGCCGCTGCGGCCGCTGTCGCCCTACGCCGCGAGCAAGGCCTCCCAGGACCTGGTGGCGGCCCAGTACCCGCGCGCCTACGGCATGCGGGTGATCCGGCTGCGGCTGTTCAACCACACCGGGCCGCGCCACCCGGAGCAGTTCGTGGCGTCGTCGTTCGCCCGCCAGATCGCGCGCATCGAGCGCGGCCTCCAGGAGCCGGTCATCCGGGTGGGCAACCTCGACGCCCGCCGCGACTTCGTCGACGTGCGCGACGTCGCCCGCGCCTACCGTCTGGCCGCCCGCCGCGACCTCCGCGGCGAGGTCTTCAACGTCTGCTCGGGCCGCGCGGTCAGCATCCGCCAGGTCCTCGACCTGCTGCGCGGGCTCGCCCGCTGCGAGGTCACGGTCCGCACCGATCCGGAGCGCATGCGGCCGGCCGACATCCCGCTCCTGATCGGCGACCCGCGCCGGTTCCGCGAGGCCACCGGGTGGGCGCCAACGATCCCGATCGAGCGCACGCTCGCCGACCTCCTCGAGTGGTGGCGGCAGCAAGAGTGAGCCCCGCCGTCTTGAGAACCGCCCGGTGACGTGTCAGAGTTGGTGCGTCCGGGACGGTGGGGCCGCGGCCCGAGTCAACGGCGAGGGGGGACGATGGACAGCATGCGGCGCAACCGGATCGCGCAGTGGGCGTTCGACACCCGGGCCATTCTCGGCCGCTTCCACCTCTGGCTCGAGGACGTCGACGAAGAGTGGATCCAGGGCGGCCGCAAGGGCGGCTTCTCGTTCGCCGGCGACGGGCTGGACCGGGCGTTCATCATGGCGGCCGGCGTCACCGCGCTCGGCACCCGGCTGTTCGGCCGCTGGGGCGAGGCCGCCGGTCTCGACAAGGCCGGCATCAACCGGGTGAAGAAGGACGCCGACGCGGTCTCGGCCTATGCGCTGTCGGAGGCCCTCTGGTACCTGACGCGCAGCCTGCCCGAGAACCACGCGGTCATGGTGTGCCTCGGCGAGGGCCTGATGCCGAAGGCCGGCGAGACCCCCGAGATGGGCTCCAACCCGCTGCTCGGCTTCGGGCGGGTCTACGCGCGGCCGCAGGTGGCGCGCTTCCTCGACCGCCGGGTCAACCGCCTGGTCAACGACCCCCACTACCACTGGCCCGACTTCTACCGGGAGGTGGAGGCCGAGGGGATCACGGTGTGGGGCGCCGCGGTGGACACCCTGGAGAACACATCGCGGTTCGCCAAGGGCAGCCCAACCGGCGCGATGACCGTGGTCCACCTCTTCGACCAGCCGCTCAAGGTCGCGGAGCCCTACGAGGGCTACATGGGCACCCTGGTGCTGCCCGGGGCGGTGGTCGAGAAGGCGGCCGAGCGCTCGATCCTGATCGACTTCCTGACCCCGCGGCCGCTGGTGATGGGGGCGATCGAGGCCGCCTACCCCGGGATCGCGCGCGCCAACGTCCACGTCTGGACCCTGGGCGGCCCGTCGCGGGAGCACCGCCTGGGCACGCTGTGGAGCGAGTGGCGCGAGCTCGGGGTCCACCTGGTCGAGGACGACTGGATGATCCCGCAGACCGGGCTGCCCGCGTTCACCGAGTCCGGCACCTACGCGCCGGTGTTCAGGGTCGGGCAGTTCGTGGACGAGGACGGCGCCCAGCACGTGTTCCTGTGCGACGGCTACGCCGCCACCGCCGAGGCGATGCAGGCGGCGAGCCTCGACCCGGTCCTCGGCACCCGGACCTCGATGTGCGTGTTCTCGTCGAAGTTCAAGGTCTCGTACGAGCGCGAGCGCCACGTCATGCGGCTCGACCCCGAGGCCGCCGACTTCGGCCCCCGGCTGACCGAGGTCCTCGGCATTGAGCTCGAACAGCGCCAGGTCGACGAGTACCGGCAGATCCTGCGCGAGGCGGCGAAGGCGCTGATGCCGCTCCAGCGCCGGACCATCGTCGCCGACGACTTCTTCCCCGAGAAGGAGTGGCGGGTGCTCGCGCTCGCCGGGTACATGCTGCCGGACCCCTACACCGGAGCCGCCGGCGTCGAGCAGGTCGCCGACGGCGTCTACCGCGTCACCTGCCGCGCCGGCACCCGCAACGGGCTGCTCCAGGTCACGATGTCGCTGCGCCTGATGGAGCCGGTCGACGAGATGCGGATGGTGTTCTCGCCGTTGCTCGACCGCTTCTACGCCGGCCAGGACTACCGCACCCGCGCGGTCAAGATCTCGGACTCCGGGCGGATCCGCAACGAGCTGCAGACCCTGGCCTCCGAGGCGATCGAGTACACGGCGGACAACCGCATGCGGGTCCGCCTCGACCGGGTCGACGACGCCGTGCTGCCGGCGGACAAGAAGCGGCTCATCGCGGACGTGCTGCGCTGGTACAAGGAGAACCACCCGATCTGGTTCTCGTGGCTGGATCTCGGTTGAGGGTGACGGGGGTCAGCGGTCAGGGGTCAGGGATCAGGGGGCTGGCAGCTTCCTCGAGGGCTGCGAGGCGGGCGCGCAGCTCGTCGGGGATGCGCGACGGCCGGCGCTCGCCGGCCCGGACGTGGGCCATCACCGTCACCGCCTCGGCCGCCAGCTCGCCGCCCGCCTCGACCCGGTACTCGAAGCTGTAGCGGGCCCCGCGCAGGCCGCTGACCTTGATGCCGACCCGCACCGGGTCGTCGAGCGAGATCTGGCGGCGGTAGTCAACCTCGAGGCGGGCGACCATGAACGGGATCGCCGTGCCGCCGCCGAACCGCTCCCGCCACAGCTCGGCCCGCGCGGTCTCCAGGAAGGTCACGATCACCGCGTTGTTGACGTGGCCGAGGGCGTCGACGTCCCGCCAGCGGACCTGGATCGGGCACGAGAAGGGATAGCCGTCCATGGCTGCCAGGGTAGCAGCCTCCCGCCCTCTGCTAGCATCCCCGCATGTCCGACCAGCCGCCGTCCCGACCGACCGTCGAGCTGTGGTGGGGCTCGGTGTCCGCGGCGCGTCCCGACCTGCCGGATCTCCTCCGCCTGCTCGATGCCGATGAGAGACGGCGTGCCGATCGCTTCCGGGTGGAGGAGGGGCGGCAGCGTTTCGTGGCCACGCACGCCATGCTGCGCGGCCTGCTCGCCGAGCGCACCGGCGTCCCGCCGCAGCGTCTCGCGTTCACGTCCGGTCCGCACGGCAAGCCCGCGTTGATCGATCCAACGGCAGCCGCGCCGCACTTCAACCTCGCGCACTCCGGCGATCTCGCGGTGGCCGCCTTCGCGGACCGTGAGCTCGGGGTCGACGTGGAAGCGCTGCGGCCGTTCCCGCGGGCCGAGCGTTTCGCGGCCAGGTTCTTCGCTCCCTCCGAGCAGCGCTGGTTGCAGGCGAAGCCCGCCGACAAGCGTGAGCGCTGCGTGCTGTCGCTGTGGACCTTCAAGGAGGCCTACCTCAAGGCGGTCGGCAGCGGGATCGCGATGGCGCTGGCCGCGATCGAGGTCGATCCCGAGCGGCCTGCGCTGGTTCGCGTCGCGGACGTCCCGGTTGCCACCGGCGACTGGACGCTGCTCGAGGTACGGCTGCCAGGGCCGGCGGTGGGCGCAGTCGCGATCCGGGGCGCCGGCTGGCGGCTCGAGATCCGGGAGTTCGACTGGCCGCGGCGGCTGGGCTGAACGCCGGCGCCACCCGGGCCATCCTGCCGGTCAGGGCTCACGTACCTCGCGGGACGACGTAGAGCAGCACTGCGAGGAAGTGGAGCGCGCTGCCCGCGAGCACGAACAGGTGCCACACCGCGTGGTGGTACGGCAGCCGGCGCCAGCCGTAGAACGCGATTCCCGAGGTGTAGGCCAGGCCCCCCATCGCCACCAGGGCAATGCCGGGGGCGGGCATCGCGGCGATCATCGGCCTGACCGCGACAACCCCCGCCCAACCCATCGCCACGTAGAGGACGACCAGCGCGACCCGCCAGCGCACACCGAACGTCGTCCTGAGCACGATCCCGGCCACCGCACAGCCCCAGATCACGCCGAACAGGGACCAGCCCCACGGACCGCGCAGGCTGACCAGGGCGAACGGGGTGTAGGTGCCGGCAATGAGCAGGTAGATCGCGCTGTGATCGAGCACCCGGAAGACCGCCTTGGCCCGGCCGAGCGGGAGGCCGTGGTAGAGGGTGGACGCGGCGTAGAGCAGGACCAGCGTCGCACCGAAGACGCTGACGCTCACAACGTGCCACGCGTCGCCTCGCCCCGCCGCGGCCACGACGAGCACGGCCAAGCCGGCGACCGACGCGGCGGCGCCGAGGCCGTGGGTGACGGCGCTGGCGATCTCCTCGCCGCGACGCGGACGTGCTGGTCGGCCGGCCATGGCGGCGGATTGTATGCTCGCCGCATCGCGGCATCAAGCAGACTGGCGCTTCGGGAACGATCTCGGAGGCAGGCGCGGGTCGTCTCGCACTCCCACCCCACGTGAACCGCTGAGAGCGCCGAGAGCGCTGAGGCCAGGGCGCACAATCGGTTGATCCTTCTCCGCGTTCTCGGCGCCCTCCGCGGTCCGGTTACTTGACCTCCACACCATGAGACCGCTCCAAGAAGAGACGCGCCCGGGAACGGGAGCGGATCCGGAAGCCGAAGCGGAGGTGCGGAGTTCGGTGCCTGGCACCATTTCGGAGGCCGAAGCGGAGGTGCGGAGTTCGGTGCCTGGCACCGTTTCCTGTGAGAGACGGGGACGGGAGCGGGAACGGGAACGGGGACGGGAACGACACCCGGGCGTTGTGGGGTAGCCATCCTGGCTGCCCGCGGAAGCGGAAGCGGGCGGGTCGTCTCGGGAACGGGAACGGATCCGGCTTCGTGCTCTGCACGACGCCGTGACACGAGCGGGCCGGTGGGGCTGGACCCTATTCCCCAGATCCCAGATCCTCGTCCTTCGGCACCGACTCCGCCTTCTCGCCCCCCTCCGCGAGCCAGTCCGGCGTCGACTTGGTGGCGAGGAAGGTGCGCACGCCGTGCCGGCAGTCCGGGTGCCGTCGCTGCTGGACGTTGGCCCGCGACGCCGCCATGAGAGCGTCCCGCCAGCCCATGCCGACGGTCAGGTTGAGCAGCCTCTTGGTGGCGGCGAGGGCAGCACCCGAACTGCGGTGCGCGATCGACCGCGCGCGCTCGATCGCGGCCTCGATCGCTGCGCCGTCGTCGACCAGCTCGTCCGCCAGCCCCAGCGCGACGGCCCGCTCGCCGTCCACCAGCCCGGGGTCGAGCAGCAGCCGGCGGGCCACGTGACCTGGGACCCGGCGGGTCAGGAAGGTCGACACCAGCGCCGGGATGAAACCGATCGTGAGCTCGGTGTAGCCGAAGCGCGCGCTCCGTTCGGCGATCACCAGGTCGCAGGCCGTCGCCAGGCCGCAACCGCCGCCGATCGCCGCGCCGTGGACCGCCGCCACGGTCAGCTTGGGGTGGTCGAGCAGCTCGGCGTAGAGCCGCTCCAGCCGCTCCGAGTCCTCCCGGTTGTCGGCCTCGGTGCCGCCCTCGGCGAGCCGCTCGAGAGCCGCGAGGTCGGCGCCGGCCGAGAAGTGCCGGCCGGCTCCGGTCAACACGACCGCACGCACCGTCGCGTCTTCGGCCGCTTCCGCCAGGGCGCGGTACAGGCGATCGGCGAGTGCCGCCGACAGCGGGTTGGCCCGCTCCGGATCGTTCAGGGTGAGCACCAGGACCGGGCCTTCTCTCCGCTCGAGGACGATCTCGCTCATGACGGAATGGTACGCCGCCCTCCCTTCCAGGGGATAGGGGCTGGGGCTTGGGGGATAGCCCCCACCCGTTCCCGCTCCCGTTCCCGCTCCCGAAATGTCTCGATCAACTCCGGCGCCCGGATATTCGACACGACCTCGGAGTCTTCATCCAGGCTCGGAGGCGGAAGCACACACAATGGTGCCAGGCACCGAACTCCGCTCTTCCACTCCCGGGCACAATGGTGCCAGGCACCGAACTCCGCACTTCCCCTCCCGCTTCCGCGCCCGCGCCCCGACGCAGCGATCTCCTTCGCACGCGCAAGCGGGCGGTGAGCCGGCGACCGAGTCACGACGAGCGTGCGCTACCATGTCCTCGCCATGTCGCGCTCGCTGCGCTCGACACTGCGCTTCTTCGGACATGTGGCTCGCGACCTCGCCGGGACCTTCCGGACGCGCTGGCAGCGCTTCCACCGCCGGCTCGCCGAGGGCGGTGGCGAGCTCGTGGTCGGGGTCGACGTCTTCCCCTTCACCGAGCGCCTGACCGGGGTCGGCTGGTACGAGTGGAATCTGCTCGAGGCCCTCGACCGCCGCGACGACAGTCTCGTCTTCAACCTCTACGCCCACACCTTCCTGGCGCCCGGCGACCCGCCGGCGCCGGCGACGCCGGGACGCCGCAACCTGCGCCTGCGCGCCCACCACCTGCCTCCCGACCTGCTGCTGCCGGTCGGGCCGACGCTCGCCGCGCTGCGCTTCCTCGTCGAGCCGGTGCTGCGGGTGCTCGACAGCAACGACGTGCTGTGGGCGCCCAACTTCTTCATGCCCGCCCGCCAGCTGCCGTTCGGCCGCGCCATAGTCGCCACGGTCCACGACCTCGCCTTCGCGGCGATGCCGGAGACGGTGGCCCCGGACACGCTGCGCCTGCTCCACGCCCACCTCCCGGCGACCCTGTTCCGCGCCGACCGGCTGATCGCGGTGTCCGAGGCCACCGCCGGCGAGCTCGCGAGCCGGCTCTCGGCAAACCGGCGCCGGATCCACACCATCCACGAGGGCCTCGACCCTGCGTTCGCCCGCGAGCATCAGGCTGCCGGCGCCGGTCCCGAGCTGCCGGCTCGCTACCTGCTGTTCGTGTCCACGCTGGAGCCGCGCAAGAACGTCGAGGGCGTGCTCGGGGCCTTCGAGCTCGCCGCCCAGGCGGGCTACGCCGGCCACCTCGTGCTGGTCGGCCGCTGGGGGTGGCGCACCGAGGCGATCCGCCGCGCCCTCGACTCCTCGCCGGTGCGCGACCGCATCCTGCACCTCGACTACGTCGAGCGCGGCGAGCTGCCCGGCCTCTACCGGGGCGCCGACGCGCTGCTCTTCCCGTCGTGGATCGAGGGCTTTGGCCTGCCGCTGCTCGAGGCCATGGCCTGCGGCACGCCGGTGGTCACCTCGGGCTGCTCGGCGATGGCCGAGGTCGCCGGACCGGCCGCGGTCTACGTCGACCCGGCGAGCCCCCGCGACATCGCAGCGGGAATCGCCTCGCTGCTCGGCGATCCCGAGCTGCGTGAGCGCCTGGTCCGGCTCGGCCGCGAGCGCGCCGCGAAGTTCTCGTGGAACCGCGCGGCCGCTGCCACCAGCGCGGCTCTTCTCCAGGCGGGAGGCCGCGACAGCGGAGCCGATGATGAATATCGCGTGTGACGCCCGCTCCCTGGTCGGCCGCCGCACCGGGGTCGCCACCTGGCTGACCGAGGTCGCCGCGGGCCTGGCGCGGCGCCAGGGACGGACCGTCAGCCTGGCCGCGTCGCGGGCGTTCGAGCTGCCGGAGGAGCTCCGCACAGCCGGGGTCCGGCAGCTGCCCCCGCCGCGGCCGCCGATTCCCGGCACGCTCTGGCTCCACACCCTGCTGCCGCGCGAGCTCGCCCGCAGCGGCGCCGACGTGTTCATCGCCTCCCTCGCGGTGGTCCCGCGGCGTTGCCCGGTGCCGGCGGTCGCGATGGTCCACGACATCACGCCCCGCACCCACCCCCACCGCCACACCCTGGCCAACCGCTTCTGCTTCAACGCCTACCTCGAGGAGTCGTTGGAGCGCGCCGCGGTCGTGGTCGCCGGCTCGGCCGCCACCGAGGCCGCGCTGCTCGAGCACCTGCCGTTCGTGCGATCGAAGCTCGCACACATCTCGTACGGCGTCGACGCGACCTTCTCGCCGCCCGCCGGCGGCGACGACGGCTCGGCGGCCCGCGAGAGGTTCGCGAGCGGACTGCGCTACCTCCTCCATTTGGGAACGCTCGAGCCCCGCAAGGGCATCGGCACCCTGGTGCGCGCGTATGAGCAGCTGCGCGGCCGGCTCTCCGACCCGCCGGAGCTCGTCATCGCCGGCGCGCCCGGCTGGGGCGTCGCTCCGATCATGGCCGCCATCGAGAGCTCACCCGCGCGGCGCCACATCCACCTTCCCGGCTACGTCAGCCGCGAGCAGGCGCGCGAGCTGCTGCGCCACGCCGAGGCCTTCGTGCTCGCCTCCGAGGTCGAGGGCTTCGGCCTGCCGCTCGCCGAGGCGATCTCGTGCTCCACGCCGGCGGTCGCCTCCGACATCCCGGCGCTGCGCGAGGCCGCAGGCGACGCCGCGCTGTTCACGCCGCCGGGCGACCCGGCGGCGCTGGCGGCGGCGATCGGCCGGGCGCTCGAGCCCGAGGTCACCGCCGAGCTGCGGCGGCGCGCCGCGGCCCGCGCCCCGTCCCTGCGCTGGGAGCCGGTCGTCGAGGCGTGGGATGCGGTGCTCGCGCGGGTCGTCGCGGAAGCAACGGCCAGGGCATAACCCTCTTCCGCTTCCGCTTCCGTGCCCGCTTCCGCGCCCGCGCCCGGATGCCGTGGTCCGTCCAGAAGCTGACTCGACAGCAAGGCATCCCGCTGGCTGGGGATACGCGAGGCGTGAGCTGAGGCGAGCTTCTTCGGGTTGAGTTCTGAAGCGGAAGCGGACGGGTGGGGCGAGATTCTATCCCCCAAATCCCAGATGCTGGTCGGGCGGCGTTCGGGCGGGGTTCGGGCGCGGAAGCGGAAGCGGGCGCGGAAGCGGGTCTTCTCGGAAACGGGAACGGATCCGGCTTCGTGCTCTGCACTACGCCGTGACAAGCGCGGGTGGGCGCCCCAGATCCTAGATCCTAGATCCTCGATCTTATCCCCTACCCCCTGGCATCGCCCACCGCGAGCCGCAGCGTCCGCCACAGGATCCGCAGGTCGAGCGCGAAGCTCCAGTTCTGGATGTAGTAGAGGTCGTGCACCATCCGCTGCCGGATCGAGGTGTCGCCGCGCAGGCCGTTGACCTGCGCCCAGCCGGTGATGCCCGACCGCACCAGGTGCCGCGTGTTGTACTCCGGGTAGCGGGCGCGGAACCGCTCGACGTACTCCGGCTGCTCGGGCCGCGGGCCGACCAGCGACATGTCGCCGACCACGACGTTGAGGAGCTGCGGCAGCTCGTCGAGGTTGAAGCGGCGCAGCACCGCGCCGATCCGGGTGATCCGGGGGTCGCGCGCCCGCGTCCACTGCGCCTGCCCGTTGGCCGACGCGTCGACTCGCATCGAGCGGAACTTGTAGAGCCGGAACGAGCGCCCGTCCATGCCGGTGCGGACCTGGGTGAAGAGCACCGGCCCGCCGTCCTCGCGCTTGATGAGCCAGGCGATGATCGGGAACATCCAGCCGGTGAGCAGCAGCGCGAGCACGGCCACGGTGATGTCGAAGGTCCGCTTGACGATCTGGTTCCAGCCGTCGAGCGGGATCTGGCTGAGGTTGATGACCGGCAGCCCGTCGAGGTCCTCGACGCCGGCGCGCAGCACGTAGTACTGCAGCAGGTCCGGCACCACCTTCACCTCGAGCAGCAGCTGGCCGGCCTGCCGGATGAGCTGGACCGTGCGCTGGTGGGCGCTCAGGGGCAGCGCGATCAACAGCTGGTCGACCGCATGCTGCGCGACCACGGCCTCGAGATCCTGGATGGTGCCGAGGACCTGGACCCCATGGATCTTCCGCTGCTGCTTGCCGGGGTCGTCGTCGAGGAACCCGACCACCTTGAAGCCGAGCTCCCGGTGCTCGCGCAGGCGCTCCACGACCTCGCGGCCGAGATCCCCGGCACCCGCCACCAGCACCTGCTGCAGGTTGCCGCCCGAGCGCCGGATGCGGCCGAGGGCGGCGCGGATCGCCAGCCTGGTGCCGGTCACCAGCACGGCGTCGACGGCGGCGAACATGGCCAGGAACAGCCGCGAGTAGGAGAAATCGCGGTAGAAGGTGAGGCCCGCGGTCAGCAGCACGGTCGCGAGCAGCACCGCCAGCGCGACCCGCACCGCCTCGTCCGCGCGCGACAGCATGCGGCGCCTGTGGTACAGGCCCTGGAAGTAGAAGACGACGGGCCACAGCACGACCACCGCCGGCAGCAGGCGCAGGTATGGCTCGATCGGCGGCAGCCCCTTGGTGACCGGCTGGACCTGGACCTCGAAGCGCAGCCAGTAGGCCACCATGACGGCAGCCGCCGTGGCGACGACGTCGCCCGCGAGCTTGATCAGCGCCTCGATCTGGCGCCGCCGCTGGATCATCCCCGTCCCCCACCGAGCTCGAGCCGGTCGAGCAGATAGCGGAACCTCAGCTGGAAGGCGGTGCGCGAGAACCCTTCGGTGCGCTGGCGCAGCTCGAGCGGGTCCCACGCCCGGTCGAGGGCGCCCGCCGTCGCCTCGACCAGCGCGTCGACCGAGTTCTCCCCGGCGAGCCGGCCCTCGATCCCGTCGCGCACAACATCGGCCGTCCCGGACGCCGCGATGCCGACCACCGGGGTCCCGCACGCCAGGGCCTCGACCGACGCCATGCCGAAGTCCTCGATGTTCGGCACCAGCACGGCCGCGGCGCTGCGGTAGGCCTCGCGCAGCTCGCCGCGCTGCAGCCAGCCGCGGAAGCGGACGTGACTGCCGGCGAACCGCCGAAGCCGGCGCAGCTGCGGGCCGGTGCCCACGACGTCGAGGGTCCTTCCCAGTCGCCCTGCGACCGCGATCGCCATCTCAACCCTCTTGTACGGAACAAGGGCCGCAACCGTCAACAGCGCGTCGCCGCGCTGCCCGCCGGGAGTGAAGAAATCGGTGTCCACCGGCGGCGGGATCACCTCCGCGCTGCGGTTCCAGTAGTGCTTGATCCGCCACGCCACGAGGCGAGAGTTGGCGATCAGGCGGTCGACCCGGGTCGACGACACCATGTCCCACTCGCGCAGCCGCGACAGCCTGCCTTGCGCGATCGGCAGCAGCGGCCTCGGGATCCGGTTCAGATAGAGCGATCGCTGGTCCCAGACGTAGCGCATCGGGGTGTGCACATAGCTCAGGTGAAAGGCGCCCGGCGGCGGGATCACGCCCTTGGCGACGCAGTGGCTCGACGAGATGACGAGGTCGACGTCCGGAAAGTCGAAGTTCTCGACCGCGGCCGGCATCAGCGGCAGCAGGTAGCGCCAGCGCCGTCCCCCGAACGACGGCACCTGGAGCCAAGAGGTGTGGATGGGGTGCCGCTCGAGGTCGGCCATCACGCTGCCTCGCCGGTGCACCAGGGTGTAGATGCTCGCCTCCGGGAACATGTCGGCGATCTCGCGCAGCACCCACTCGCCGCCGCGCATCCCGGTCAGCCAGTCGTGGACAAGGGCCACGCGCATGCTCACTCCTCCCCCAGGGCCTTGCGGTAGGTTTCCAGGGTCCCCTCGACCGCCCGCTCCCAGGTCAGCGTCTCCGCCCGCCGGTTCCCGGCCTCGATCATGCGCCGGCGCAGTGCGTCGTCCACCAGCACCCGCTCCAGCGCCGCCGCCACCTCGGCGACGTCGAGCGGGTTGACCAGCCGCGCCGCCCCCTCGCCGAGATCGCGCATCGCGCCGACGTTGGAGGTGACGACCGGAAGCCCGCAGCGCATCGCCTCGAGCACCGGCAGCCCGAAGCCCTCGTAGCGGGCCGGGTGCAGCAGCACCGCCGACAGGTGGTAGAGCGCGTGAAGGTCGGTCTGAGAGACCCGGCCGAGCCCGCAGACGCGGCCGTCCAGCCCGAGCCTGTGCGCCCTGGCGATCAGCGGGTGATCGCCGCCGACGGCCCCGATCAGCACCAACTGGCCCGGCAGCGAGCGCTCGCGGCACGCCAGGTGGAAGGCGCGCAGCACGACGTCGAGGTTCTTGTGGGGCTTGTCGTTGCCCACCACCAGCACCAGCGGGGGCCGCAGGCCGTACCGCTGCTTGACCTCCTCCAACCGCTCGACCGGCGGCCGCTCGGCGAGCCGGTCGTCGACACCGTTCGGCACCACGTCGACGCGATCCGGATCGGCGCCGAAAAGGGCGATCAGGTCACGGCGCGAGGTCCGCGACACCGTGATCACCCGGCGCGCCCGCCGCAGCGCCGATCGCAGCACGAACCGCAGGTAGAGCAGGGCCTGGATGCTGCGCCCGTGAGGGGGATAGAAGAGCTGGATGACGTCGTGCACCGTCACCACGAACGGACGGGGCACGAGGTGGGGCACCACGTAGTGGGGCACGTGCACGAGATCCAGCCGCTCCCGCCACAGCGCCGCCGGCAGGGCGACGTGCTCCGCGAGCCCGTAGCCTCGCGCCGACACGGGAATGGTCCGCGCCTCGGGAGCGAGGACCGTGACCCGGCCAACGTGCTCCGGCCGGACCACCACGGTCAGGTCGTACTCGCCCCGCCACGCCAGCCCGGCCAGCAGATGGGACAGGTAGGTGCCGATGCCGAAGTCGGTCAGCTTGCGCGCATCGACGGCGAGCCGGATCGTCACGGCCGTATTCTAGCCTGCATCACTCGCTATACTCGACGCAGATGGCTGTCCAGCCGCCACCGAACCAGGCGCAGCCCGGCGCCCCGCGGCCCGCCGTGCCGGCGGTCGCGGTGGTGATCCCGTCGGTCGGGAATAGCGCCCTCGGCCCCTGCCTGGATGCGGTCCGCGCGCTCGATCCGGCGCCGGCGCGGGTGATCGTGGTGCTGTCGGGCGGGGCCGCCGCTCCGCCGCGCCCTGGCGTCGAGGTCCTGCGCCCGCCGCGGCAGCTCGGCTTCGCCGCCGCCGCGAATCTCGGGATCGCCGGGGCGGCGCGTGACGCCGAGCGGGTCGCCCTGCTCAACGACGACGCGATTCCGCCGCGCCAGTGGCTGGCGGTGCTCGGCGACGCGCTCGACCGCGATCCCCGGCTGGCGGCGGTCCAGGGCACGGTGACCGACGCCCGGGGCCGGGCCATCGACGGCCGGGGAATCGCCCTCGACCGCTGGGCGCTGCCGGTCCAGGTCGACCGCGGCCTGGCCGCAGCCGACGAGGACGACGGCCTGCGCCCGGTCGTGGCGGTCTCGGGGACCGCCGCGCTGTGGCGCGTCGCCGCCCTCGCAGAGGCCTCGGTCGGTGCGATCGCGCCGTTCGACACCGCCTTCGGCAGCTACCACGAGGACCTCGACCTCGGCCTTCGGCTGCGGCGGCTGGGATGGCGCGCCGCCTGGTCCGGCGGCGCGCCGGCCCGCCACGCCGGATCGGCGAGCGGCTCCGCGATGCGGTGGCGCCACCCCTGGTGGCTGCTCGCCAACCGCTGGCGTGCGCTGGCCGGCAACCTGACGGCAGCGGCCCTGCTCCGCTCACTGCCGCGCCTGATGCGCGGCGAGCTGCGCGCGCTGCGCACCCTGTCCCGGACGAATCCACGGGCGCCGGTGGTGGCGGCGGCGGTTGCCGGCGCGTGGCCGTCGCTGATAGTGGCGGGCTGGCGCCGCACCACCCCGGGACCACGGCTCGGCGGGCTGCCGGAGGAGCCGTGAGGGTCCTTGTCGCCACCGACGACACCGTCGGCCCGGTGATGGCCGGCTCCGCGCTGCGCGCCTTCGAGCTGGCCCGCGCGCTGGAGCGCCGGGGCCACGAGGTCCGGATTGCCGGCGCGGCCGGCTCGCGTCCGCCTGACGACGCCGGCCCGCCGCTCGTCCGCGAGCCGCCCTGGGCGTGGTCCGAGGCGGTGGTGGCGCCGCCGTGGAGCCTGCCGCCGCGCGCCTTCCTCGGCCGCCGCCTGCTGATCGCCGACGGCGTCACGCCGCTGCTCGCCGAGCTCGAGGCGATGCCGCAGACCCCGGAGCGGGCCCGGCGGCGGCGAACCGCAGCGGCGCGCCTGCCCCTGGTCGCGGCGCGGGCCGATGCCGTGCTGGCCGCCGGCCCGGCCCAGGTCGAGTGGTGGTCGGAGCGCCTGCGCGGCCGGTTCGGGCTGCCCCTGCTGACCGTGCCGTTCGGCGTCCCTGACCAGCCGCCGCCGGCCGAGCGCGGCGGCGTGCCGGGCGTCCCCGACGACTGGAGGGTGGTGCTGTGGTGGGGCGGCGTCTGGCCGTGGCTCGACCTCGACACCCTGCTCGACGCGCGGGCGCGGCTGGGCCCGGTGAAGCTGAGCCTGGTGGTGCCGGTGGCCCCCCGTCCAGGCGCGCGCGGCGCGGGCTGGGACGCCGCCGCGCTGGCCGGCGCGGTCCGAGCCCGCGGCCTCGCTCCGCCGCAGGTGGTGGCGCTCGACCGCTGGGTGCCCTACCGCGAACGCCACCGCATTCTCAACCGCGCCGACCTGGTGGCCGTTCTGCACCGCTCCGGGGACGAGGCGGCGCTGTCGTTCCGGACCCGCGCCCTCGACGCCGTGTGGGCTGCGGTGCCGATGCTGCTCAGCGAGGGCGGCGAGGTGTCGCGGCTCGCCCACCAGCACGGTTGGGGCGGCGTCATTCCGCCCGGCGACGTGGGCGCGACCGCCGCCGCCATCGAGTGGCTGCTCACGGACCACGAGCAGGCACGCTGCCGGCTCGCGCTCGAGCAGGCGCGCCCGAGCTGGACGTGGAGCCGGGTCACCGAGCCGCTGGCCGCCGCCATCCCGGAGCTGCCGCGGGTGCGACGCCGTGCCCTGCTGCCCGCCGCGATCCGGGCGGCGCTCGCGCTGTGGCCGGGCGGGGCGCTGGAGCGGATGCCATGACCGCACGCCGCACCGCCGCCGTGGTCGTGCGCTGGCGCGGCGGCGACGAGGTCGACCGCTGCCTGCGTTCGCTGCTCGAGCGCGGCGGCCGCGACCTCGAGCGGGTCGTGCTCGTCGACTCGGGCTCGGCCGACGGCGGCGCCGAGCGGCTGGCAGCCGCCTTCCCCGCGGTTGAGGTCGTCGCCCTCGAGGAGAACCGCTCCTTCGGGCACGCCGCCAACCAGGGCGCCGCCCGCACCGACAGCCCCTTCCTGCTGCTGCTGAACCCCGACGCCGCCATCACGGCCGGGGCCATCGACGCCCTGACCGACGAGCTCGCGCGGCGCCCGGACGCCGCCGGCGTGGTGCCGCTGCTGATCGGCGCCGACGGCGCGCCCCAGCACCGCTGGCAGCTGCGCCGGCTGCCGGGGCTGGGGAGGCTCGCCGCCGGGCGCGGCGGGGCGCCGATGTTCCCCGGCCGGGCGCCGGCCGAGCCGGCGCCGGTCGAGCAGCCGGCCGCCGCGGCCTGGCTGGTCCGGCGGCCGGTGTGGGACGCGCTCGGCGGCCTCGACGAGGGCTTCGCGCCCGCCTGGTGGGAGGACGTCGACTTCTGCGCCCGCCTGCGGGAGCTGGCGGCGCAGGGCCGGGCGCCGGCCGCCGGCTTCCGGGTCGTCCCCCGCGCCCGCGTCGTCCACTGCGGAGGATCCAGCCTGGCCCACCTGACCGACGCGGACTTCCTGCGCGCCTATCACCGCAACCTGCTGCGCTACGCCGAGCGCCACCACCCGGGCTCGCTCGGCCTCGTGCGAGCAGGCCTGCAGCTCGGCCTCGCCCTGCGGGCCGTCACGCGACCCTCGCGCCGCAGCGCCTACCGCGCGGCGATGAGGGTGATCCGTGAGAGGTGATCGGTGAAGGGCGAGGGCCGGCTGACCCCCGCCCGCTTCCGCGCCCGAGTGGACACGGGCAGCCCGGCCTCCGGTGGCGTCCCCCCGGCGCTCGCGCTCACTCCGCTGTGAACGTCACCAGCTCGACCGGCACGTTGCTGAGCACCTCGATCCCGAACGGGCCGACCTCGCCCGGCAGGAACGAGTCGACGATGATCACGTAGGTGCCGGCGCCGGCGGCGTAGCTGAGCACCTCGGGGTCCCCCGCGAAGGCGTCATCGGCGCCGACGAGCACGACCGGGTTGTAGTTCGAGCAGTCGGCGTTGCCGATGATGTAGGCCGAGAGGTCGAACCCGGAGTCGGTCGGGGTCACCGTGACGTTGATGGTGTCCGCCGCACCGAGAGTGATCAAGTAGGCCTGGTCCTCCCCGTCCTGGCCGTAGCCGCTCACCATCGGGCCCCAGTTGTCGGTGTAGCCGGTGGTGTTGCCGGTGTCGTTGTAGGCGGCCACGGTGATCGTGGGCGCGTCGGCGCAGCTGTCGCCGCCGTTGCGGTCGATCCGTCCGACGGTGTAGGCGGCCGGGTCGCCGCTGGCGTCGAGAGCCAGCTTCTCCTGCGGAGTGTCTGCGACTGCCGTGCCCAGCGCGGCCAGGACCACGATTGCGAGAGTCAACGTCTTCGTCATGGGGCCCTCCACCAGAGCCATATTTCTGCCCGTACTCTACCACCGGCGGGCGCCGCGGTGCGCTGCGCGGTGGAAACTGACGCGCGACCGGTGACAGGTCGAAGGCAGCGGCCGCTCCTCTGCTCGTCCCCTTCCTGTCCCCCAACCCCGACCCCTCACGTCAGAAATACCCCAGCGCCTCGAGGCGCGATCTCGTGGTGTCGTCCAGCGGCGCCTGAGGCGCGACAGCAGGGACGGACAGGCTGGCGAGCAGCGCGTCGAGCCGGGCTGCCAGCTCGGCGGCGCGGGCAGGGTCCGCGGCGGCCAGGTTCGTGAGCTCGCCAGGGTCGGCCCGGAGGTCGTAAAGCTCGAGGCGCCCGCTTTCCGGCTCCCGCACCAGCTTGTGGCCGCCCTCTGCCAGCGCCTCCAGGTCGTGGGCCGCCTCCGGCCGGAAGGTCTGGGCAAGCAATGGCGCGGCGGACCAGGCGGCGCCGTGGACGAGCGGCACCAGGCTTCGACCGCGGGCACCGGCCGGCGGCGGCAACCCGAGCAGCTCGGCCACCGTGGGCCAGACATCCACCAGGACCACCGGCTCGTCGACCACGACCCCGGCCGGCAGCACGCCGGGAGCCCAGAGCACCAGGGGCACGTGCAGCAACGAGTCGTAGAGCTGCTCGATGTGGCCAACCAGGTCGTGGTCACCGAGACCCTCGCCATGGTCGCCGACGACCACCACGAGCGTGCCCTCGGCGTCGAACCGGGACCTCAGCGCGGCCAGCAGGCGACCCAGCTCCCGGTCGGCGTGCTCGACCTCGGCGCAGTACAGACTGCGGGTTTCCGGGATCGGCAGCTTGACGTCGACCGCCAGCGTGACGACGGCGCGCCCGGCAGGCACGGGTACACCGACGGCCCGCTCGAGCTCCAGCTCCCCGGGCAGGGCGGTCACGAAGTTGGCGACCTTCTGGTCGGGGTACCACGGGAACATCCCCCGCCCCGCCGTGACCTGCACGCCATCCCCGCCCCGCACCGCCCGCAGCGTCACCAGGCCTCCCTCGACCAGCGCAGGCTCCGCCTCCACGAACCCGAGCCGCAGCCGGCGCCCCGTCCAATCGACCTCGACGCGCCGGGTGCGGCCGTCCGCCGGGAGCGAGCCGAGATCACGGCCGTCCTCGGTCAGGCGAACACGCGGGTAGTCGCGGCCGGGCGGCGCATATGGCTCGTGAGGGTCGGAGTAGTGAACCCAGAGGAAGAACGGCTCGGCAGCGGACTGAACCCACGGCAGGACGTCTCGGTTGAGGTCGTCGGCCGTTCGCCACCAGTCGAGGCCGAAGTGGTCGGTGTAGGCCGCGAAGCCGCGCCCGAAGCCAAACTCACGCTTGAGGACGCCCAAGCTGACGAACGCCGCCGTGTCGAAGCCCTGCCGGGCGAGTGCTTCGGCCCAGGTCTCCAGCTCCGGGCCGAGTCGGTCGCCGTTGGTGCGCACCCCCGTCTCGGACGGAAAGCGCGACGTGAAGAGCGAGGCGTGGCTGGGCCCGGTGATGGGGGCATGGCTGCGGGCCGCTGCGAACCGCACACCCTCGGCGGCGAGCCTGTCAAGGTTGGGTGTCTCGGCGGTGCCACCCCAGATGCCCACCGCGTCGGCTCGCAGCGTGTCCACCACGACCAGCACGACCCGCCGAACCGGGGGCGTTCTGGCGCAGCCGGCCCCGAAGATCAGGGCGCACGTCAGTGGCCCGGCGGCGGCGAGCCCGGCCCTCACCGCTCGACCACCACGCGGTCGAGCACCGCACCGCCGCCGGCCGGGGCTCGCAGGCCGACCCGCAGCCGGCGCCGTCCTGGCGCCGGCGGATCCGGCAGCCGCACCCTCCCGGCGGGCGAGGCGCCGGAGACCGCGATCGCCGCCGGCGGGCCGTCGTCCCAGCGCACGACCAGGTCGGCCCCGCGCTGGGCCGAGCCGACCAGCCAGCCCTCGATCCAGACCGCCGAGGGCGCTGCCACCCGGAGCGGGACCACGATCCCGTCACCATCGCGAAGGAGCCACCCCCGCCGGTGCTCGAACCGGGAGAAGGTGCCGGCCGGCGGCACCGGCGAGCCGCCCGCCCGCCGCACCTGCGCGGCCTCGGCCTCGACGATCCGGTCGTTGCGGAGGACGACCGCCGCGCTGACCACCGTGGCCACGGCCAGCGCCAGGGCGGTCCCCGAGCGCACCAGCCAGCGCAGGACGGCGGGCCGGCGGGAGCACGCCGCGACCGACCCGACCACGGCGGCGATCACGAGCGGCGGCAGCCAGACGCTGGCCGCGTTCGGCACCAGGAAGGACGGCACCAGGTGCTGGACGTCGGCCTGGAGGCGCCTCGCCAGCGCATCGGAAAGCCACCAGCCGCCATCGCCGGGGTTGACCGACAGGTGGGGCCGCGTCACCAGCGCCCACCAGGCGACCAGCGACGGGGCCAGCAGCACCTCGGCAAGCCGCCGCCAGCGCCGCGGCTCGCGCAGGCCAACCCCCCAGGCGAGGACGGCTGCCGGCAGCAGCGGCACCAGGTAGCGCGCCGGCGGCGAGCCTCCCCCGTACCACTCCTTGGAGTGGAGCAGCGCGAGCACGGTCAGCGCCCCGCCGGCGATCACCGCCCGCTCGCCGGGACCGCCCCGCCGCCACAGATGGCCGGCCAGGCCGACCGCCGCCAGCGCGAGCGGCGCCGCGAACAGGAGGCCGCCGGCCGGGTCGAACGCGAGACCGACCACCACCCGCAGCGCCAGCGCCGGGTCGGCGGGCAGGAGGTGCTCGACGCGCCGGAACAGGCCGAACGGATGGCCCATCGACACCCAGCCGACCGCCAGCGCCGACCCGGCCGCGAGCACCAGCGCCAGCACGGCGACCCAGCGCGGGCCGGTCCGGTCACGGCGCCACACCGCGGCCGCCGCCGGGAACACGATCAGCCCGAGCCGGGTCTTGACCGCGGTCGCGAGCGCCGCGAGCGCGGTGGCGGTCCAGCGGCCGCCACGGCGGCCGGCCGCCAGCACCAGGATCGCCGACGTCGCGAGGGCCGCCGGCAGCTCCGGCCAGATCTGGGTCGCGAAGGTGGCGAGCGGGTAGGTCGTGGCGAGCACCATCAGGAGCAGGGCGAGCCGCCGTTCCGGAACCCCGAGCTGCCGGCAACGCGAAGCGAGGAGCGCCGCCAGTGCGGCGCCACCGGCCGCGAGCAGCAGCAGCGCTCCGGTCCGGCCGGCGGCGAGGAAGCCGGGCAGCAGCAGGAGGCCGAGCGCGGGCGAGTGCAGCAGCGGGTCGCCCATGGTGTAGGTCCGGTCGCCCGGATGGCGCTCGATGTCGAGGTTGTTCTCGAGCTCGAGATCGCGGTCGTGCGCCAGCGACTCCATCACGTGCAGGTGGAAGGGCTCGTCGCCGTAGAGCGGCGGCGTCAGCCAGGGCGTCGCGATCGCGAGCGGCAGGAGCAGCGACGCGACGGCGAGCCCCGGCCGACGCTCGCGCAGCCAGCGCCACGCCGCGGGCGCCCAGGCGGCGAGCAGCGCGGCCAGCGCGAGGTCGACCCCATGGCGCTCGCCGGCCAGGCGCAGCGGCTCGACGGCGGCCCTCGCCACGAGCTGCCCGGCAACCAGCAGCGTCCACGGCACCATCGCCGACGGCGACCGCCAGCCGCCGGCGGTCAGCTGCAGCAGGGCGACCACGACCGCGGCCGCCGCCATCCAGCCTGGCAGCGGCAGGCCGCGGGGCGGCGTCGGGCGGCTCGGTCCGGCACTCTCCACCACCAGCGCCACCCCGGCGGGCAGCTCCGGTGCTCGGCGGAGGATCGGCCGCTCGCCGGCCGCCACCGCGTGGACGGTGCGGCCGCTGACCCGCCACGCCGGCGGCCACCCGGTCCGCTGTGGCCGCCACAGCGGACGATCCGGCAGGCCGTGCGCGATCGCCGGCGCCCCGGCGACGCGGCTGCGAGCCCCCTCCGCGGTCTCGCGCCCCACCCGCAGCGGCCGCTCGCCGTTCTCCCCGGCAATCACCCCCACCACCGTCCCGGCCGCGAGCCGGCCACCGCCGCGCACCGCCACGTCGAGCAGGTACGGCTCGCCGGTGCCGGCCGGCAGCGCGGCCTCGGAGCGGTCCGCGTCGAGCCGGAGGGCGGGCGACTCAGGCAGCGGCGGCTGGACCGGCCCGAGGGCGAACGTGGCGAGGAACCACGCCGCGCCGGCGACGGCAGGCGGCAGCCGCAGGGTCACCAGGGCGGCGACGACGATCACCGCCGCGGCGACCACGCCGGCCCCGGGAAGCGCGTCGAGGAGGCGGATGCCGCCAAACGGCGCCAGCGTCGAGCCAGCCAACGCGCCGGCCGCGACCATCGGCAGCCAGCCGCGGAGCGAGCCCCCGCGGCCCGCCCACGACCGGCCCCACGGCACCAGCCAGGCCGCCGCCACGGTCGCGGCAAGCGTCGCCAGCGGCCAGCGCTGCAGCGGCACCGCCGCCACCACCAGGCCGGCGGCGAGCCCGGCCCCGCTGCCCCACGCGCCGGCCGACCAGGGCAGGATCGCGCTCGCCGCCATCGCAGCGGCGGCCGCGAGCGGGCCGGCCCCGGCGAGCCCGAGACCGCCCGCTGATCGCACCGCCACGCCGAAGGCGGCCCACAGCAGCGGACGCCGACGCGCCGGCGTCCGCGGCAGGGCCGCGAGCACGGCGGCAGCCGCGGCCGCCACCAGGAGCGGCGGCAGCAGCATGCGGCGGATGGTCAGGTCGGGCACCAGGAGCAGCGCGGCCGCCACCGGGAGCAGGGTGGCCTCGGCGGCGCGACGCTTCCAGCCGACCGGCGCGTGCCAGCCGGTGGGCAGGAAGGCGGCCAGCACGCTCGCAGCCGCCCACGCCGCGTCCGAGGAGGACAGGCGGCCGGTCGCAGCCAGCACGGCAAGCAGCGCCACGAGCACGACCGCCGACAGCCACGACGGCAGGCACGCCGCGAGCCGCGACCGGATCTCTGGCATCGCGGAGAGTATACGGCCCGGAGCACTCCGGACGTTGCTCTGCCTCTGCGTGTCCGTTCCCGTTCCCGTTTCCGAACGGACGACCTTCCCGGCTGCCGGTCACGCGGGCACGGACATCCGGCTTCGCCTCCGGCTCCGCCGTGACAAGCGGGGAGGGGCGGGGAAATGGAGGGCGGTGGTTTCCCCTATCCCCCAGATCCTAAATCCTAGATCCTTTGCGCCCCACTGTGCCAAGATGACGCCGTGCCCGACTCGAGCTACGCGGTGGTCGTCGTGTCGTACGGCCACGCGGCGACGTTGCCCGCCTGCCTGCAGGCGATCCGCCGGCTGCAGCCGCCGCCGGCGCGCGTCGTCGTCGTCGACAACGGATCGACCGACGGCTCCGCCGACCTGATCGCAGCCAACCCGGACGAGCTGCCGCTCCAGCTCGTCCGCAACCCGGCCAACGTCGGCTTCGCCGCGGCCGCCAACGCCGGCCTCGCCGCCGCTGACACCCCGTGGGTGCTGCTCGTCAACCCGGACTGCGCGCCCGCTCCCGACTACCCGGCGCGCCTGCTCGACGCCATCAAGGCGCGCCCCGAGCGGGACCGCATCGGCTGCGCGGTCGGCAAGCTGCTGCGCGCCGACGGCGACGACCTCGTGGCGGGCCGGACGATCGACTCGGCCGGGATGGTGGTGACGCCGTCGGGCCGCCACCTCGACCGTGGCGCCGGCACCCCCGACGACGGCCGCTTCGAGGCCCCGGCCTGGGTCTTCGGCGCCACCGGCGCCGCCGCCCTCGTGCGCCGAGCCGCGCTCGACGACGTCGCCTACCCGGACGGCCAGCGCTTCGCCGAGAGCTTCTTCGCCTACCGCGAGGACGCCGAGCTGGCGTGGCGGCTGCAGTGGCGCGGCTGGCGCTGCCTGTACGTCCCGGGCGCGGTCGCCGGCCACCGCCGCGGCTTCCGCCCCGAGGCCGGCCGGCGCGGCCACCGGGCCATCAACCGGCACTCGGTGCGCAACCGGTTCCTGCTCCGCCTGCACTGCGCCGACCTCGGCTGGCACCTCGCCTGCCTGCCGTGGTGGCTCGCCCGCGACCTGCTGGTGATCGGCGCCTGCCTGACCGTCGAGCGCGGCTCGCTGGGAGCGCTGGCCGAGCTGTGGCGGCTGCGCGGCGACGCCGCCGGCCGGCGGCGCTGGGTGCTCGGCCGGCGCAGCGTGCCCTCCCGACGGGTCCGGCGCTGGTTCCGTACAGCAGGTTGGACGGAGGAGATCGTCGACCGGTGAAGCTCGCCATCCTCGGCACGCGGGGCGTCCCGGCCTCCTACGGCGGCTTCGAGACCTTTGCCGAGGAGCTCGGCCGGCGGCTCGCCGAGCGCGGCCACGAGGTCACGGTCTACGGCCGCACCGGCTTCGTCGACCCGGCGCTCGGCCGCTACCGCGGGATGCGGCTGGTGGTGCTGCCCGCCCTCTACACCAAGCACCTCGAGACGGTGTCCAACACCCTGCTCGCGGCCGTCCACGCCGCCGGGCAAAGCTACGACGCGGCGCTGCTGTGCAACGCGGCCAACGCGCCGTTCGCCCGCATCCTGCAGCTTGCCGGCACCCCGGTCGCGCTCAACGTCGACGGCCTCGAGCGCAAGCGCCGCAAGTGGGGCGCTGCCGGACGCGCCTACTACCGGCTGTGCGAGCGGCTGGCCGCCTCGGTCCCGGACGCCCTGGTCACCGACGCCGAGGTCATCCGCCGCTACTACCGGCGCTGCTTCGGGGCGCGCTCGGAGATGATCGTCTACGGCGGCGACCTCGAGCGCCCGGTCGGCAGCGCGACCCTCGACCGGCTCGGGCTCCGGGCGGGCGAGTACCTGCTCTACGTGTCCCGCTTCGAGCCCGAGAACAACCCCGACCGCGTGGTCGAGGCCTACTCCAGGGTCGCCGGGGACCGGCCGCTGGTGATGGTCGGCGGGGCGCCCTACGCACCGGAGCTGACCGCGCGGGTGCGCGCCCTGGCCGACCGCCGGGTGCTGCTGCCGGGCCCGATCTACGGCGAAGGCTACCGGGAGCTGCTGTTTTCCTGCCGCCTCTACATCCACGCCACCGAGGTCGGCGGGACCCACCCGGCGCTGGTCGAGGCGATGGGGGCGGGGCGGCCGGTGCTGTACTATGACACGCCGGAGAACCGGGAGGTGGTGGCCGGTGCCGGCCGCCGCTTCCGGTTCAGCGGCGAGGCGGCGCTGGAGTCCGTGCTCGCGGAGGTGGTCGACGACGAGCCACAGCTGGCCGAGCTCGCGGCCCGCTCCCGCCGCCGGGTCGACGAGCGCTACCGCTGGCACGACGTCGCCGACGCCTACGAGCGCATGCTGAGGGAGCTGTGCTGAAGGAGCGCGCCAAGGTCATCGCCTACTGGGTGTGGACCACCGACCTGGTGCTCACCACGGTCGCGTTCCTGCTCGCCTGGTGGATCCGCTCCCACCTCGGCCCCCGCCTCGCGCCGTCGCTCTTCCCCACCGAGCTCTACCCGCTGTCCCGCTACCTCGGCCTGCTGCCGCTGGTGCTCGCGATCTGGACCTTCCTGCTGGTCGCCCGCGAGGCCTACACCTCGCGCCGCACGGTCGCGCTGTCGCGCGAGGTCTGGCAGGTGGTGCAGGTGGTCTTCGCAGGCACGCTCACCCTGGCCGCGGCCGGCTGGCTGCTCCGCCTCGACTTCGTGTCGCGGCCGTTCCTGGTCCTGTTCGGCACCCTCGACCTCGCGCTGCTGGTCGCCGAGAAGGTGGCGCTGCGGCTGTTCGCCCGCCAGGTCCGCCGCCGCGGCTACAACTACCGCACGCTGCTGATCGTCGGCATCAACCCGCGCTCCGAGGAGGTGGCCAGCATCATCCAGCTCCACCCGCACTGGGGCCTCAAGCTGCTCGGCTTCGTGGCCCCCAACGGGTCGCACCCGGAGCGGGTGCTCGGCTTGCCGGTGCTCGGCGCGGCCGACGACCTGCCGCGAATCCTCAAGGACGAGGTCGTCGACGAGGTGATCTTCGTGCTCTCGCGGCGCCAGCTCGAGGAGTTCGAGGAGAGCTTCCTGCTCTGCTCCGAGCTCGGCATCCGCGCCCGGGTCGCGCTCTACTTCCCGCACATGAAGGCGCGGGTGGTGCTCGAGGAGCTCGAGGGAATCCCGCTGCTCACCTTCACCAACACGCCCGGCGCGCCGTTCCCGATCTTCGTCAAGCGGCTGTTCGACCTCAGCGCGTCGCTGGCCGGGCTGGTCGTGCTGTCGCCGGTGCTGCTGCTCGCGGCGGTGGCGATTGCGGTCAGCTCGCGCGGCCCGGTGCTCTACCGGCAGGTGCGGTGCGGGCTCAACGGCCGTCGCTTCACCCTCTACAAGTTCCGCACCATGGTCGAGGGGGCCGAGGCGCAGCTCGACGCGGTCGCCCACCTCAACGAGATCAACGGCCCGGCGTTCAAGGCGCGGCGCGATCCCCGGGTCACCGCGGTCGGCCGCGTGCTGCGCCGGCTGTCGATCGACGAGCTGCCCCAGCTCGTCAACGTCCTGCTCGGCCAGATGTCGCTGGTCGGGCCGCGGCCGCCGCTCCCCGAGGAGGTGGCGCGCTACGAGCGCTGGCAGCTGCGCCGGCTGTCGATGAAGCCCGGCCTGACCGGTCTGTGGCAGGTCTCCGGCCGCGCCGGCCTCGACGACTTCGCGCGCTGGATCGCCCTCGACCTCGCCTACATCGACCAGTGGTCGCTGTGGCTCGACCTCAAGATCCTGCTCAAGACGGTGCCGGCGGTGCTGTCGGCGCGGGGCGCCGCGTGACCTCCAGATCGGCCGAGGTCGGGGATTGAGCAGCGTCCCCGTCTCTCGCCTCGCCGCCGCCCGGTGGTGGGGTGCGCTCGGGGCGATCGTGGCCGCGGCGGCCCTTCTTCGACTGTGCAACCTCGGCACCTTCTCGTTCGGTCTCGACGAGGGCTTCACCATCACCCGGGCGGTGCTCCCGTTTCGGGAGATGATCGCGGCCTGCGCGGCGGACGCCACCAACCCGCCGCTCTACCTGGTCATCACCTACTGCTCGCTGCGGCTCGGCCTGGTCGATCCCTGGCTCCGGCTGGTTCCGATCGCGGCCGGGCTCGCGTCGATCGTGACCTGGTCGTGGTGGGCGCGCCGTCACTTCGGGAGCACGGCGAGCCTGCTGCTCGCCGGCTTCATGGCCCTCTCCACCTACCACGTGCGCTACTCGCAGGAGCTCCGCGCCTACCCCTACCTGATCCTCGTCTCCGGCGTCGCGATGCTCGCCGGCGACCGGCTGCGAGCACGGCCAGGCCCGCGCCCGGCCGCCGCCCTCGCGGTCCTCATCGCCCTCGGCTGGTACTTGCACTTCTCCTTTGCCCTCGTCCTAGCGCCGCTGGTCGGCCTGGTGCTGTTCGGCTGGGAGAAAACGGCCGCTCCCGAGCCGGCCCTCCGGCGAAAGTCCGCCGCCTGGCTCGCAGTCGCGCTCGCGGCCGGTACCGCCGCGTTCCTGCCATGGTTCCTCTCGGTGCGCGAGACACTAGGCGGCCGCCTGTCGCAGGGCGCCAACGACTGGGGCCTCGAGCTCGTCGGCCGGCGCTGGCAGTTCCTCACCGTCGCCACCGCCGAGGGCGAGAGCCTCGACTGGCTCGGGGGGGCGCTCGCGGTGGTCGCTGCCGCAGGCCTGGCGGTCGCACTGCGCCGCCGGGTCGGACGCACGGTCCTGCTGAGTGCGGTCGCCGCGATTGTGGTCAGCGAAGCGCTGATGGTGGCCGTCAACCGCTGGACCCAGGGCCGGTACAACGCCGCGGTCTGGCCCCTGCTCGCCATCCTGATCGCGCTCGGCCTCGAGCGGCTCACCCGAGGTCTTCGATGGCGGTGGCTGCGGGCCGCGGTCCTGGCAGCGCTTGCGCTGCTCGTGCTGGCCAGGGTCGATTCCTTCCACAGGCTCGGCCGGCCGCACTGGGACCGGGTGGCGGCCGCCATCGAGCAGACGCGGCGGCCCGGGGAGCCGGTGCTCTGCGAGAACAGCTGGAGCCAGCTCTACGTCGACTACTACCTCGGCGAGCCGGTGGTCTCGCTGCGCCACTCGGCGGACCGGTTGCGGGCGGCGGTAGCGGAGTCCGAGTCGGTGCTGCTGTTCGTCCCGGCCCGCGAGGGCGGGCGCGAGATCCCGCGGCTCGCCCGACGCGGCGCGCTCATCGCCCGGGTCCCGCAGACCGGCACGCTGTACCGGCTGCGGCCGGACTCGCTCGGCCTCGACTCTGGCCCCGCGGCCGCCGCCTGGCCGGTGCCCGCGGCCGACCTCGCCGCGACCGGGATCGAGGACGTCCCCCGCGGCTGCCTGGCCCGGATGCTCGGCCTCCGCCCGGCCCCCGATCCGGCCGCGACGCTATGGTCCCGCCTCGAGCTCGACGGCTCGTCGGCGGCGTTCCTGCGCAGCGGCTGGTCGAGCCCGCGGCGGGCCGCCGACGGTGGGTCCTTCCGCTGGGTGCTCGGCCACGAGGCGGCGGTGGTGGCGTCCATGCCGGCCGCCGGGGCGGCCAGGATCGGACTTCGCCTGTGGCCGCAGCGCGGCCTCGAGGGGCAGGAGCTGCGGCTGCTGGTCAACGGCCGCGAGCTGGGGACGAGGGCGCTCGGGCGCGGCCCCCAGACGGTCGAGCTCGGCGCGCCGGCCGAGTCCTGGCGGGAGGGCCCCAACCTCCTCGTCATCCAGCTCCGGCAGGTCGTCGACCCCGGCGACGGGCGCGAGCCGCCGCAGTCGGCCGCGGTCGACTGGATCGAGATCACCCCGGCGGCTCAGCGCGGCTCGACCGCGGCCGCGGCGCTTTCGTCGAGCTCGAGGTAGCCCTCGCGCCGAAGCAGGCGCACGAAGCGGGCGGCCCGGCCCCGGGCGTCCTTGACCGCGTGCCCGGCCGCGAGGGCCTCGGCCACCTCGGCCACAGTGGTGCGGCCGTCGAGCCGCCGCCAGGCGGTGGCACCGAGGGCGTCGAGCCGGACCCGCCGGGGCGACAACCACCAGGAGATCAGGTCCCCCACTCCCCGCAGGCCGGTGGTGGCGGGCCTGGGGCGCTCGAGCACGACCCGGCCCCGCTCGTCCTCGCGCCACGAGGCGAGGCGGCGCGGCACGGCGGCGAGGATCGGGTCGGCGTCGGTCACGGCGTCGTTATAGCAGAGCGCGCCAAAGGAAAGGGCCCGCCGAGGCGGGCCCGTGCGCACAGGGGTCGGCTCCACGCTACATGGTCACCTGCGGCGGCGCCGGCTCGTCGGCCCGTCCGGCGCGGCCGAGCGGTCGCAGGATCAGGTAGCCGGCCACGATCAGCATGAACAGGACGGCCAGCGGACGGGCGGTACCGCCGAGGTTGGTGGCCGCCACCAGCCCCTCCCAGGCCTCCTGGTTGAAGAACACGATCCCGGCGATCACCAGGCCCATCAGGGCCTCGCCGGCGATCAGGCCGGACGCGGTCAGCACGCCGGCGTTCTCGACCCGGGTGCCCTGGGCCGCGTTGAAGCCGCGGCGCTTGACCAGCGTGTCGACGACCCAGCGGATCACGCCGCCGACGAAGATCGCGAAGGTGGTCTCGAGCGGCAGGTACATGCCGACCGCGAACAGCATCGGGCTCTTGACCCGGACCAGGATCAGGGCGACGCCCATGACGATCCCGACGATCACCAGCGGCCAGGCCATCTCGCCGCCGACGATGCCCTGGGAGAGGGTCGCCATCAGGCCCGCCTGCGGCGCCGCGAGGGCGCGGTCGCCGAAGCCGATCCCGCCCTGCTTGATGTTGGAGAAGTGGAGCACAAACAGGGGCACGAACATGAAGGCGCCGGCCGCGACCACGCCGATCAGGTCGCCGACCTGCATCTTCCACGGCGTGCCGCCGAGGATGTGCCCGACCTTGAGGTCCTGGAGCATTTCGCCGGCCACCGCCGAGGACACGCAGACCACCGAGGCGACCCCGAGAACCGCGGCCACCCCGTGGTCGCCGGAGACGCCGACGATCACCATCACGAGGGCGGCGACGATCAGGGTGGCGAGAGTCAGGCCGGAGACCGGGTTGTTGGAGGAGCCGATCAGGCCGACCAGGTTGCCGGACACGGCGGCGAAGAAGAAGCCGGTCACCACCATCACCAGCGCGGCCATCACCGCGCCGCCGATCACGCCGGTGAAGTAGGCGTAGAGCAGGCACATCAGGATGAACACCACGATCACGCCGAACAGCACGATCTTGAAGTCGATGTCGCGGTCGACCCGACTGGTGATCTCTTTCGCCTCGGCCGACTTGCGCAGGTCGGAGACGCTGCGCCGGATGCCCAGCCACAGGTTCTTGCGCATCCGGTAGAGGGTGAACGCCGCTCCGACCAGCATGCCTCCGACCGCGATCGGGCGCACGATGAACTTCCAGAGGTGGTCGGAGAGGGCGACCCAGGTCGCGTCGGCGGCGGGATCGCCGCCGATCGAGGCCGCGAAGCCGTCGATCAGGCCCGGGCCCAGGAAGAACACCAGGATCGGCACGAACAGGCCCCAGGCGAGCAGGCCGCCGGCGAAGTTGAGGGCGGCGAGCTGGGGGCCGATGATGTAGCCGACACCGAGGTAGGCCGGGCTGACCGCCGGGGCCGACATGGTCGAGGTGCCGCCGGCCGCCACCGTGAAGGCGTCGCGCTTGAAGCCGAGCCGGACGATCGAGCGGCCGACCTCCCCGACCCTGATCAGGAAGTCGTTCGACGCCGAGAAGATCCTGAGCTGGCCGAGGAGGTTGATCAGCGCCCCGACGCCCATCGCCTCGAACAGCTGCTTGGCCGCGGCCGCGCCGCGCTGGCCGGCCTTGTGGATCTCGGAGGCCGCCACCGACTCGGGGAAGGGCAGCTCCGGGTCCTCCACCATCACCCGCCGCAGCATGGTCACGAACAGGATGCCGAGCACGCCGCCGACCACCATCAGCGCGGTCGCCTTGAGGTAGTCGGCGAGGCCGTTGAACTCCCACAGGTGGAGGATGGCGAAGGCCGGGATCGTGAAGATCGCTCCGGCCGCCACCGACTCGCCGATCGAACCGACGGTCCGGGCGAAGTTCTCCTCCAGCAGCGTGCCCTTGAAGAGCTTCAGCACCGCCATGCCGATCACTGCCGCCGGGTAGGTGGCGGCGATGGTCATGCCGGCCTTGAGGCCGAGGTAGGCGTTGGCGGCGCCGAGGATCACGCTCATCAAGAGGCCGAGGATCAGCGCCCGGAAGGTGAACTCGCGCATGTCGGACTCCGGCGCGACCACCGGGCGGAACTGGGGTGCACTCATCGTGCGTCCTCCTTCCTGAGATCGGACACGTCATGGGGCGAGCTGATTGTGAAGCGGGCTGGTGCCGCGGTCATGCGGGGGATTGTACCCCACCCACCCTCCCAACCCAGGGGTTGGGGGACAGGGGTCAGGGGGCAAGTCCCTCCCTCCGTTCCCGTTCCCGTACCCGTTCCCGTTCCCGCGCGACGTGCGACCAATCGAGCGATCCGCGCCCGCTTCCGACGCTTTTCACCCGCCCGCATCCGGTTCCGCGCCGGATTCCCGGGTCGATGCGTCATAACTGCGACAATCAGCCCGAAAGGTCGAGGTCAGAGCGTCAAGACAGGGACGCACCTGGCAATCGAGGCGGTCCAGGCGCGGGGAAGCCCTCCCCACGAGGGTTTGAGGATTCGGAAGCGGAACCCGCTGGGGGGTCCGGGCGCGGAAGCGGAAGCGGGCGCGGAAGAGGGGGGTATGGAGCTGAGTCAAACGATCTGATAATCACATTATCAAATATTGGTAGATTCTACTTGACAATCGATCACTCAAGTACTAGATTATCGAGGATCCCAGGGGGCGCCGCCCCCTTCGGAGGCACGGGTGAAGCAGAAGAACCAGTACACCGTCCGCGCGACCGAGGCCATCCAGCAGGCCTTTACCGCCGCCCAGGCCCGGGGCAACCCGGAGGCCACGCCGTCCCACCTGCTGCTCGCGCTGCTCCAGCAGGCCGACGGCCTCGCGCCCAAGCTCTTGGCCAAGGTCGGCGTGTCGGCGGCGCGCCTCGAGTCCGAGACCCGCGACGCCCTCGACCGGCTGCCGGCCGCCGAGGGCGGCGCCGAGCCCCAGCCCTCGCGCTCGCTGCGCGAGGTGCTGGAGCAGGCGGCCAGGCTCGCGCCCCAGTTCCAGGACGAGTACGTGTCGATCGAGCACCTGCTGCTCGCGCTCGCCGGGGTCTCCGGCACCCCGGCCCAGGAGGTGCTGGCGAGACACGGCGTCACCAAGGAGCAGCTGCTGTCCGCGATCCAGGACCTGCGCGGCTCCCACCGCGTCACCGATGACAACCCCGAGGCGAAGTTCGAGGCGCTCAAGAGCTACGGCCGCGACCTCACCGAGCTCGCGGGCGCGGGCAAGCTCGACCCGGTGATCGGCCGCGACGACGAGATCCGGCGCGTGATGCAGGTGCTGACGCGGCGCACCAAGAACAACCCGGTGCTGATCGGCGAGCCCGGCGTCGGCAAGACCGCGATTGCCGAGGGCCTCGCCCAGCGGATCGCCGACGGCGACGTGCCGGAGATCCTCAAGAACCGGCGGATCGTCGCCCTCGACATGGGGGCGCTGATCGCCGGCACCAAGTACCGCGGCGAGTTCGAGGACCGCTTGAAGGCGGTGGTCAAGGAGGTCGTCGACTCCGACGGCGAGATCATCCTGTTCATCGACGAGCTCCACACCCTGGTCGGCGCCGGCGCCGCCGAGGGCGCGATCGACGCCGCCAACCTGCTCAAGCCGGCCCTGGCACGCGGTGAGCTGCGCTGCATCGGGGCGACCACGCTCACCGAGTACCGCAAGCACGTCGAGAAGGACGCCGCGCTCGAGCGCCGCTTCCAGCCGGTGACAGTCGGCGAGCCGTCGGTCGAGGAGACGATCGCCATCCTGCGCGGCCTCAAGGAGAAGTACGAGGTCCACCACGGGGTGCGGATCACCGACGCTGCGCTGGTCGCCGCCGCCACCCTGTCGCAGCGCTACATCACGGACCGCTTCCTGCCCGACAAGGCCATCGACCTGATGGACGAGGCGGCGTCGCGGCTGCGCATCGAGATCGACTCCCTGCCGACCGAGATCGACGAGCTCGAGCGCCGGCGCCTGCAGCTCGAGATCGAGCGGCGGGCGCTCGCCAAGGAGAAGGACCAGGCCTCGAAGGAGCGGCTGGCCGCGATCGAGGCCGAGCTCGCCGGGCTCGGCGAGCGGATCGACGGCATGCGCGCCCACTGGCAGCGCGAGAAGGAGCTGATCTCGCGGCTCCAGGAGCTCAAGCAGCGGCTCGAGGACACCCGCGAGGCGGCCGAGCGCGCGCAGCGCGACGGCGACCTCGAGCGGGCGGCCCAGCTGCGCTACGGCGAGCTGCCGGCGCTCCAACGCTCACTCGACGAGGCCTCCGAGGCGCTCAGGCAGCACCAGCAGGAGCACGGCACCATCCTGTCCGAGGAGGTCGGCGAGGAGGACATCGCGCGCTCGGTGTCGCGCTGGACCGGGATCCCGGTCACCCGCCTGCTCGAGGGCGAGAAGTCCAAGCTGCTGACCATGGAGTCCCGGATCCGGCAGCGGGTTGTGGGCCAGGACGATGCGATCGAGGCGCTGTCGTCGGCGGTGCGCCGCGCCCGCGCCGGCCTCAAGGACCCCAACCGGCCGATCGGCTCGTTCCTGTTCCTCGGGCCGACCGGGGTCGGCAAGACCGAGCTCGCCCGGGCGCTCGCCGAGTTCCTGTTCGACGACGAGCGGGCGATGGTCCGCATCGACATGTCGGAGTACATGGAGAAGCACTCGGTGGCCCGCATGATCGGCGCCCCACCGGGCTACATCGGCCACGACGAGGGCGGCCAGCTCACCGAGGCGGTGCGGCGGCGCCCGTACGCGGTGATCCTGCTCGACGAGATCGAGAAGGCTCACCCCGACGTCTTCAATGTCCTGCTCCAGGTGCTCGACGAGGGCCGGCTGACCGATGGCAAGGGCCGCACGGTCGACTTCCGCAACAGCGTGGTCATCATGACCTCCAACATCGCCTCGTCGATCATCCAGGACCTCCCCGAGTCCGAGCGCGAGCGGATGGTGGCGCTCGTCCAGGAGGAGCTCAAGCGGAACTTCCGGCCCGAGTTCCTGAACCGGGTCGACGAGGTCCTGATCTTCCACCGCCTCGACGAGACCCACATGGCGGCGATCGTGCGCATCCAGCTCGAGCGGCTCAACCAGCTGCTCGCCGTGCAGCGGCTGCGGGTCGAGGCCACCGACGCCGCGGTCGCGAAGCTCGCCCACGAGGGCTTCGACCCCGACTTCGGGGCGCGGCCGCTCAAGCGCGTCATCCAGCGCCGGCTCTCCGACCCGCTCGCCAACCTGGTCCTCGAGGGCAAGCTCGGCGAGGGCGACAGCGTGGTCGTGGACGTCGCAGGCGGCGAGCTCACCCTCCGCCCCAAGAGGGGCTAGGATCTGGGGCATAGGATCTGGAGCACCCTCCTCTCCCCGTTCCCGTTCCCGACGCGCAGCGCACGAGGACAGGCTCCCATCGGAGACGGGCACGGGCGGGGGCAGGGCCCTATCCCCTAGCAGGCTGCTGAAATAGTCGATCTTCGAGATTGCATCGCAATAATGTGCGATTGATTATCTTGATGCTCTCTAATACATTTGTTGTCATGAGAGGAAAGAGACACCAGCAGCGCTCACTTTTG